>Ga0098033_1000342_pt1 | contig 22007 bp, 31 predicted proteins | sample 1_EtaG_FD_75049 | JGI IMG/M metagenome (GOLD analysis project Ga0098033, IMG submission 75049) | Marine viral communities from the Subarctic Pacific Ocean - 1_ETSP_OMZ_AT15124 metaG | ecosystem: Environmental > Aquatic > Marine > Oceanic | place: Pacific Ocean | collected 2015-01-07
AAGCATTGCTTGGAGAAGGCGAAGTCATCCAGTATTCCGGTGAAACAGAAAATCAAACCGAACTGGTTGTCATAACTACGCCTACCCACCTTTCCGGATTCCTTACCGTAGAAGCCATCGTTGGCATCCCGTAAGTCTCCGGTTATCTTGGTTAGGGTATTCTCCTTGTCCGAGTAGGCAGCCGTAAAGTCCTTGATAATAAGTATCTTACCATCAATGTGAGCAAAGACACTGGGGTCTTTACCATCCTCCCTATCAACTCCCGACGCAAGGGCATTGGCAGTAAGGGTAGAGGTGAAGTATGTGTAGTCTAGTGGCCTGAACATCCTGACCACTTCTGTTTTGCAACTTCCGGGAGGCCCCGTGAACCAACCCCACGTCAAGTCCGCATAGCCTTTTAGGTAGTTAGCTCCAATGAGAGCTATTACGTAGTCTACACTAGGCTGGTCGTCTCGACGTAGGCGTAAGAGCTTGGTCACGGCCTCCCTCATCTCGCCAAGAGGGGTGGGGGTCATAACGCAGCCTTCCAGTTATAATGAGACGTCCAGTACCATGAACTCGTGGCCGGAGCCCTTGGGACGTATTATTCTTACCCATCCAACTCTGTCTCCCATAGCGGACGGTAGTTTGAGCCCTGCTTTCTTAGGCAAGTAGAGCTTCACGGAGCGTATTCTTGTGTACAGTCGGGCAGCAGAGAGCCACGTTACATGCTCCCCGTTGACGCGGGGAATCTGCTGGCTGATAGCATCCAGTGTGCGGAACTCTGCGGGTCTACATATTGTAAAGACATGTCTGGTACAGGAGTTAGCTCCATCATAGTACCGACCCACGAATTGGTTTCTTGCCCATACTCCCCTCTTGATGCCGAGGGGGCTGGACGAGCTGACGAAGAGGTAGTGTCCATACCCCTGTCCATCCACTAGATGCTGGCTCAGTCTGACTTTTACAGCAACCCCAACCGCCGGTGTATTTCCTTTGGTAGTCATTACTTACTCCTGTAGGTCAGGGGGAGCCCGAGGAGGGTCTCCTACCTTCTGCACTTGGAAGATATCGCTCCGCGTGGGAAGGCTCGGGCTCCCGTCCTGTGGGGGGGCTATGCTGTAGGCTCTTCTCCCGGACTGACTGCGTCCACGCGACTGTTGACGTACACGTTCTTGAAGACCCTGCCATTCTTTTCGGTGTGTACACACTGTCCTGCGTATACCGCACCGATGTTGCTGGTCAGGGCGTTGCAAGCCGCCACACCGTCCTTGGAATCCACCGCTGGGTCGGTCAGGGCAACGAGAGTCTTCAGCTGGCTGAGGGATATTCTCCCCGCGTCTCCCGGCTTGAAGCCGTAGAATAAGCTGAAGGAACGGTCGTTGCACTCGCCACCAACAATGGTGAACTTGGCGGAGATGTACGGAAACTGGGGGCTACCATTTTTGGGATACAGTCCTTTTCTCACGCCTGCGAGAAAAAAAGTGTGGGGTCCCGGAGGTGGCATCCAGTTTCGGTCAGACTCCGCAGCCTCATACTGCTCGTTGTGAGCACGTAAGGCTTTCTCGAACACATCATCCGGCACTTGTTGTGCCCCTGCTTGTCCGTTCTCAGGCATGATTCTTCTCCTATGTAAGAGGGACTGAAACGGATTATGGTAAAAACGAATTAGACAACAAAGCGTCACGCTGCTTTGCTTTGACTTTATGGTGTTCAGGGCATAGCTCAAGGGTAGCTTTGTCTGTTCTCCTCTTTTGTTCACCCTTGATGGGTCCAGAGACTATTACTTCAAGCTGTACTGAGATGACACCCTTACGTCTCCTGCATCCCATTATGTCGCATTCAATTCCTTTAGGCATTGGAGGTCTCCTTTCCTTGTTTGATTTTGTCTATTGCTTTCTGCCAATGGGCTACGAAGTCGTCCCATCCATGGTCGGAGGACAGGGGAACTATTCCCTGCAGTCCATCGACGCGGTGCTTGCCTTCCCCTCTGGTTGCATCCGGTTCTACCCTCAGGACATACTCGGTTACCATTTGGGAGGGCAAGGGAACTACGACAACCTCTTTGTTAGGGAGGGTCTTCTTGGTATTTCCGGGGGAACGCATACCACTGCGGTCTTCAACGAAGGCAGTCAGTTCGGATTCCCCTTCCAGCTGGCTGATGATTCCCCGAGGCAGTACAGGGCGTTGGACGGGTATGGTTTCAGCGGACTTGCCCGTCCCCACGGTGATATCCTTTTCAGCTATATGTCCAGTGATGGTCCATGAGTAACCGGCAGCGTAGAGCTGGTCAAGGTCGAACAGCATTCTCTTGTAGAGGGCATTCCACCCTGCACCGTGAGAGCCATAGTCTCCCATGGTCTCATAGACTCTATCGGACTTGGACCTCTCCCTCGCCAGTTGCCGGTCCATCATTACCAGCCACTTGTCACCGGTATCGAAGACTACTCTCTTCCACTGGGGCTTCTTCTGTAAGCCATCACGGACCAGCAGGCCTATCATCTGTTTGTAGGTGGCATAGTCTTTTATCCAGATACGCTGGGCTCGGCTATGGACCACCTCACGGCTGCCATCCTCGAAGTCGAGGACCACCGTGTTGGGGGTATTGCTAGCCAAGGTGCTTTTTCCCCCTCCCGATAAGCCTAGAAGGAGGAACCTCATGTCCTCTGGAGGGACGGGGGTGTACCCGCTGGTCACTCCGAGGTTGGCATACTCGGTGGGGGGCAGGGTATTAGGGGGTAATGATGTTGGGGTGTCCGTCTTTGTCGGGGTCATTAGCGTCTCCTGTCTGAGTAGTAGTGGTTAGAATCTTCACACTCTCACTGTTTTCCGTAGGTACGGGACGGTCGAACTTCTGTACAAAGGGGCCGTCACCGAGAAGCTGGGCCCATGCGTCGGGGTGGGTATTGCAGAAGGGCAGGTAGGGGCAGAGGCGGTCGTCATACTTGCCTCTGCAGTTGTTGGAATCACAATAGAAGAAGTTGAAAGTCCGTCCAATCTGTTTAGAATCGTCGAGGTGGAGAGGCAAGTTGCCAGCTATGATAGTGTTGTAGACCTTGCTCTGCACTCCACTTAGATTGTCAATCCAAGCCTGCGAGGGAATAGGAATGCTCTCCATGGGCTTGTAGTCTTTCTTCTCATACTCCCCGGCTACCCGTTCACAGTAGGCCTCGAAGTCCTTGTCCTTCTTGCAGAACCGTATGGTCGGCTTCTGTAGGAGGTTATATATCATACCCGGAACGGTGTAGTCTTCCTTTCCATCCTCTGCCAGAGCCGCCTCAACCAGAGAGGGGTAGATATAGGACTGGAGAGCCCAGCTCAACCCCCCCACCATGGCGGCGGGCTTACTGGTAGAGGTCTTGTGGTCACTTACCCATGCTACCTTACGCTCTTCATCTGCCAGTACGAGGTCAATGATAGCTACCGGGTATCCATTGAGAAGGGGAGCTACCAGAGTGGTCTCCACGTACATGACTGTAAGCTTGTCCCTGTCCAAAGGGTGGGCCTTCCAGAAGTAATTAGCCATTACCTTAGACAAGTTCCATGCCTCGTCTATCAGGGCAGCATCTCCATCGTAGGTGCCTAGCTTGTCGGCCTTTGCCAGTTGGGACCGCTCTTCAGCCAAGGGTTTTACCGTCTTCTCGTGGACCTGCTCTTCAGCATCCTGTTGGGGCTGGGTGTACCCGTGAGCCAAGAGGGCATGGGTGAATGTGCCCACGGTCTTGCCCTTCTGGAGGGCCTGCTTGGCGGACTGGATACCCAGCCTGTTCTGGAGTAGGTATTTACGAGGGCAACCATGGGTGAAGAGGTCAGCCGCAGAGCAGCTCATTGCCACCTTGGCGGTCTGCAAGGTCAGGTCCTTACAGCAAGTCTCAACCGTTTCAAGCGTTTCGGGCAAGTGCATAATGGGTCTCCTGCTTAGTCCCGAACTTCGATTTTCATGTCCACATTATAACACAAACAGTGGGATAAGTCAAGCAAAAAATAAAAAAATAATTGGGGTGGTCCAGCAAGCATGGGCCAAACCACCCCGCGAGAGAAAAGGAGAGAAGCTTATTTTCCTAAGTCTTTGTCCTTCTTACGCTTGAGTTTCTTACGCTCTTCTGCTACCAACTTCTTGGTTCTGGGGCTCTCAATCTTGTCGGCTAATCCTTCCTGTTCTCCATTACCATAGATTATGGTCTTGGAGACTTCGTCCAGCTCCGTCTTGCCTTCCTCCTTCAAGGTCACCAATTCCGTGACACCTCTGCTCTTCAGCCACCCTCGATAAGTTCATTCTCCTGGATCAGGCAAACAATACCAACCTTCAGGAATCTCAACCTTGTTCTTGCTCATCTTCCTACAACCTTCGTCAACAGTAACATAGACTCTAGCCTTTACGCTCTCTGCAAGCTGGACCGGCTCACCTTGAGGTACGATGACTACTCTTCGCCCTCCGCACCCTTGAGCGAAGACGCTCGTTAAGATCAGGATCGCTAACAGCATCCGTAACCGTAGTAGGTTCATTTGCTTTCTCCACAAAGAGCTCAAGCAACGACTTGACAATCATCATCAGTATCGGAGCCACAGCACTAATCAAACCCGTCATACTAAGCTCCCGTCTTTGACTTTGACCTCGCGGCAGAGTAACCAAGCGTAGCTAGGACCATTATCCCACCACCTACGATCCTCGCCCACATCGAACCTTCTGCAAAGATTCCACTGATCATAAGAGCCCCAAAGATATCAGCTAAAGCTGTCAGCCAAAACTCTGTCGTCTTCCAACCCGGCTTCGTATCAATTTTGTTTTCTGTCATTTTCAAACTCCTTGAAAAAGTAAAAAATGGCTCAGCCTAGTCTACATCAAGTTTAGTCGCTATCTTGGTAATCGTTGTGTTCATCGCGTCAACCTTGCGAGACATCGACCTCTGTTCACGGAGAATAGTTTCGTCTGTTTTCTCGAACTGATCGTGTTCAATACTATTCTCTACTTCCATCGTATGGACCTTCTTATCAGTAGCGATCATTCCCAACAAGGCCCAACTGCAAACCCCAATAATCACCGTGATGATAATTGCAAACAGCACATTGCTCCGTTGGCCGTTGTTATTGTTACTAACCATTAGGCTATTTCGCTCATTTCCACTACTGGGTCATTCAGATGCTCGTCACATACAGGGTCAGTTGTCGGGTCATTTCGCAGACAGGCCTCATGTACAGTACACCCGCTGCCCACGTCTTTGGCGGTACAAGCAGTGCAGCCGCCAGCAACACATTCGGGCTTATTAAAACCGCCTAGACTGTCCTCTATGCCTTTCTCATAATAGCATGGTGCAACATAACACCGACAGTCGATACAAGGCAGGTGATTAGGAATCACCTTTCGTATATGAACACAATCTGAGCCTTTCAAGCAAGCCGCTCTCTGACGGTTCCCGCCAACCTCATCATGCAGATATGTAGAGTGAAGTTTTCCCTGCGGGTCACGGACTTGAGCATAACCTTGCCCGTAAAGTTTAGCAGCACGTTGTTCATCGAAGTCAACATCGCCTCTTTTGACAACAGTCCACCCTGCTTTCAAGGAGTGGAGTTCACCAGTCTTTATGTCTAGGTCTGCTGCCCTTGCCCCTGTCAGCGGAGCCAGCTTGCCATCGAGTATTTGTCCTGCCATCTTACAACCCTTTCGATTTATCCCTTGATACCGATTATCATCCTCACATCATAAATACGAGTATAGACTCCATTCGTTCCTCCGGTATCATCGATAGATACTGTGAGTTTTATACCTACACGGTCGCCAGCTTCAAGACTCGCTGGAGTAATTGTAAAATCATAGTCTGCTGGTGAGGTTGTAATTGGCCTTGGCTCCGTTTCGCAAAGGTCTGCACCAAATCCTTCATTAAGGTCATTCTTCCAAAGACTAATATCGACAAGATTGGCGACATGGGCTGTATTTATCGCCTTTGCTGTTACTCTTACTGTAACAGCAGCACCATCGATATATTCAAATGGAAGTCCCCACTCCACACCAGCATACTCATTATCCGATGTACCGTTCTCCGGCCCCGCCTTCAGGTTCAGAGGTTCTCCAGAGGCCTCCGCTATCCTGCCACTCAGTCCTAAATTATAACCGTCAGGTTCTCCCGGCAAGTTTGTCTCAGGCTGCGTAAATTTGAAAAACGTAGAGAAGTTTAGTGGATACTCGCCTGTTTCCTGCACCATTATATTTCGTGAAACTCTGAATAAGCCCATTAGTTATCTCCTACCATGCAACGAGTCGCAGATTGGTGAAGTTCGATCCGGCAACTAAGTTCTTTGCATAGATTTCCGTTGCGGCCGTAATCGCCAAGCCGGTGAAAGTTTCTTGATAATTTGCATTCACGAAAAGATTCTCGGTGTCGGGAGAACCATCAACCGCAATTACCGCGCCGTTGTCTTCGCAACTGACCAGTAAGGTGTGGCATACGCGGTTCGGTGTAGTATATCCCGTAGTTGCTTTCGCGTCTTGGCCGACTTCATCTAGGCCGACCGCGTTCGGTTGAGCACCTGCAAGGTCGGCGTTCCCGGCCGTTATGAGCGTCTCGATAGCAGCCAAATCGGTCACCATCGCAGCAGTATCCGCAATGATATCATCCTGCTTATCTTCAGTGGCGGGGTTGATTTTGGTGTTGGCAACATTGAGCAGGTGTACGTCCCCTATATCATTGTCGGGGCTAAGGGGTATATCTCCCCCACCTACGTAGCAGGAGTACAGAGCCTTGGCAGTTATTACCTCACCGGCTCCCGTTGTATCGGTAAAGAGCAGGCACCAGAACATACGGCCCAGCACGGGTACTCTCAGCTTGGCTATCCTGTCACTCCCACTGTCCACTATCTCGTAGGGCATGGACGCGTAGCTGTTAGAGACAGCGATGGTGTCAGCATATAGGTTACTGGTTAGGGCTGCCTGACCACTGGAGGGGTCGGTCTCGGCCTTCATCTGTCCGAGGGCAAGAGTGCCATCAAGCAATAGTTCACAGGGTCCGTTATCTCTCCACGCGTACAGTGTCCAAGTTGCAGTATCATTATTAGCATCTGAACCAAGGAAGACTATCTCCATGATAGCTTGGTCCAAATCGAAAGGCCCGAAGCCTTCCTTATAACTCATAATATTCTTTACTTTGGTTTGCGGACGGTCACCCCAATCGGCTTCGTCTTTGCCGCTTCCAGTCAAATCAATTAGGGTATCGTCGGCGGTCACTGAACGCAATAGTTTCCACGGGTGGCTTACGTTCAACGGGGATGCCATAGCTATCCTCCACTTCTAGTTAGAATGTCAAAAAATCGTAGGGGCGGGAGCAGATGAACGGCGAGACCGTCATGCTACTCCCACTTTGCCTACGGGGGGGTCAATCAATTCTTACGCCGACACAGCCTTGATAACAGCAAAGTTGATGATGATTGCACCAGTCTCTGCTGTACCCGCTGCCACATTTCCGTTATGCACGGAGATGTTGAAGCTTCCAGCCGCTACTCCAGTGACTGCCAGTACAGTACCGCCGCCATTGGAGCCCGACACTTCAGACAGTATAACCACATCACCAAGGGCGACCGTACTGTTGGTCACGACAAACTCCGCCGTACCCTCAGCAGCCAAGGAGGCGTTATTAGTCGTGATAGTACCACAAATATTGTTGAGGGTCACGCCGGTAGTCCGGTTTGTAGCCTGAGTCACTGTTCCACCGGCCCCTGTGGCATACCCTACGGTAGCCCCAGAAACCAGCCCAGTAGCAGTCACGGTCACAGGAGTCAGGGCCGTTCCACCCTCGGAGTTACTCCCATGGTCATGCGTCACCAGCGAATCACCAGACAAATCAATGTGGGCAATGTATGCCGAAGCATCCAGAACCTGCCCAACTCTGATGTTGGTCTCGGTAGAGGTGTCGTAGGCCGCATTGATTACCTCACCAGCAGTCGAACTCAGGTATAGCTCATCAGCATCTGAGTAGCCCGTGATGTTCTGGGTAATAACGCCAGTCCACCTCTTCGTGAACGTACCCAATGCAGCATTGGCAACAGCAGCGGGAGCGAAGTACAAGTCTTCAAACTCGCTGGCTGACGTAGTCGCATCGGCCGGAGTCACGGTAGGTACGCCGTAAGTGGTATCGTAGCCAGTAATAGCAACGATGTCACCCTGCGTAATAGTCGCAGCAGCAACAGCCGTGATTCCTCCTTGTGTCCCCGCTGGTTCCCAAGTCGTGCCGTTGAAGCCCACGTGGCATAGAAGACTCGTGTCCCATGCCATATCACCAGCAGTAGCTCTACCGCTATCGGTGATAGCTACCAACATGGTGGGGGACAGGGAGCCCCAGTACCTTCCCAACTTCTGGTCATTTAGTTGGTGTGTTTTCTTCCAAAATGGCATAATAATACTCCAGTTTGCCCCATTGTCTCGGTGTGGGCTCTCACCTTCCCCCGTTTATTCTACCGGACTGGGGGTCCTCCGACGTCTCCTAAGACCACACCCTATCACTAACTCTCCTTTGTGTCAAGTTTTATTCCTAAAATAGTTGGGATGCTCAGGCCCACCATCAGGTGCAGCATGAACCTTCCCACGTTCCTCCGCTGAGCTACCGACCTGCTGTGTCCCCCCACAATCAGGTGGATATGCAAGAGAGATACCAGTAGGCTCAACCTATGCACCATAAAGGATGGGTCGGTCTTGCGTAACCCCCCCGTAGGCAAAGGGTCAGCCATCAGGATGGAGGGGGTGGCTTCCACTAGCATGATGGGGAACAGGTAGCCGAGGGAGAATCGTTGTAAAGCCTTGTAGAATCTGGAGTAATCCTTGGTGGTCAGGTTGGAGAGGAGCTCGGACTGGCCTGACTTACGCTCGATGCCACAGATTTCGGGGCACTCCTTGAGGCGGTAGTCACCGGCATCCAGTTTCACTTTCTTTGTTAGGATGCGGATTTTTTTGGGTTGCCCAACGCACGAGGCAGTGGGAGGGACGCTGATATACTGGGGGAAGACGAGAGGTATCTTCTCTCGGGTGTCTACTTCCACAGTGAGTTGACGAGGGAGGGACCGTGGCATTGTTGTTCCTTTCCTTCATACTTTATGGGCACGGTACGCTCATACACCTGCTCCAGCCGAGCCATAAGTGGGGGGTTTGTAAGGTGCTTACTACAGATAGTGTGGACTTTCTTGTTCTCTTCAGGGGGACAGTCCACCTTGAGGTGGTCGTAGGTTTGGGTAGGAATGACTGCAAGGAGGTGACGTTCGCTAAAGTCATACAGAATAGCGGCTTGTGCAGACAGCATGATTTGGGCAGCGAGGCACTGGACAGGGAAGTTGCATATCTCATTTACATAAGTGCCCATGATAGCTGCTCTTCCACCAGAGAATGAGCGGGACCAGCCGGTGGGTACTTCGAGATAGCCACTTCGGCAGGCTTGCTCTATCAGTCCGTCCTGCCACTTACGGAAGGCGGGGTACCTCTCGTTGAAGGCGAAGATAGCCTGCTTACAGAGGGATATATCCATCTCTATGCCGTGCTCAGTCCGGAGGGTCTCTTGGAACTTGCGGGCTCCCCCTCGGTAGAGCATGAGGAAGTTCAGCTGCTTGGCAGCCTGCCTCCAGTGGTCCTTGAAGTCTGGTTCCTTGCCATTGAGGTGGGGCCAGCAGGTCAGGGCTGCGATGGCGTGACGGTCTTCATCGTTGCGGTACTCCCGCAGCATGACAGGGTCACCTGAGAGAAGGGCTCCAACCCTCAACTCTATCTGGCTCAGGTCGTAGTCGCGGAGCCACCCGTCTTGGAACCTACTGGCATAGCAGGTCTTGAGGGAGGGGGGGAAGGTCATCAGAGCGGGGCCCCGACAGGTGATACGCCCTTGGATAGTACCCCCTGTCTTGTCGGTCTCATTCTTGGAGATGTGCTGGGGTATGCCATACCACCGGGGGAAGGCGAGGGGGTAGAACATGGGGTTGATGAGCCCCTCTACTGGATTCGTAAGTAGTTTAGTGGTATAGCTTTGTACGATTTTAGCATGGTGGCGATAGGTAGTGAGCAGGCGAGGGAGGCTACGTCGGGGGTCTCCGATGGGCCTACGGAACAGGATGAGGTTGATGTTGTCCTTCTTGGTGCTTACCTCCTTGGTCTTGGGGGTCAAGGCTACAAGGGGGTCATTGATGAGGTCAGTATCAAGAGAATCAACTATGATTTTCCGCACTGCTTTCATGCTACCGGTGCCAGCCAGAGGAAGGTCGTGCTTGTACTTAGTCCATGCGAGGATGCGGTCGGCCTTCTTGGTGTGGTCGAGATGGGCCTTCTTTATCTTGAAGGGGTCGAGGGCTACTCCCACCTCGGTCATGTGGAGGAGGGTCCAGATGAGTTCGTTTCTTGTAAGGGTGCACGTGGGGCTCAGCTTGGCAGACTTGGGGCCATACCTCTCCTTGATTCTCTTCCATAGCAGTTCGTATAGTTCGAGGGTGACTATGGCATCAAGGGCATTGTACTTCCACAACTCGGGGTCATACAGGGTAGTGGCATTGCCCTTAGCACCGGTCACCGCAGACTCCGCGTAATCAGCCAGCCCGAAGAGGGCTGAGATATTCTTGAGTGAACGCTCGGGCCTCTGCTCGAAGTCCAAGTGGTTGATGATACCTGCATCGTCCAGCTGTAACCCCTTGTGGGGCTGGATATAATAGTGCAGCAGGTCATCACAGTAGCGAAGGTAGCTCAAATCGAAAACAAGGTTCTTTCCTATTAGCGTCCTCTTCTGCTCGGTGGCCCTCCTAATCCAAGAGTACAGGCAGGACCGGTCACGCCTAGCATCCCAGACATAGACGCTGTTCTCAATAGGAGCATCGGGCTCCGGTCTCCACGCCAGAGCTGTAGTTACAACCATATCCTCCCGCCTGATGTGGTCGATTATGTGACTCTGGGTAGGGTTGAACACCGTCTGGGATGACCCCTCCAAGATGCCATAAGTCTCGATATCCAGACTGATTATAGAGGGCATGTGTTTGGGGGGTAGTAATGCCCTCGGGGGTACGTCGGGCGAAGGAGGAGACACCTTTCGTACCCCGGTGAGGACATCGTAAAGGAGGTGCAGGTGTAGGCTGATTGCCCTTACCATAGTGGGCTGTCGTCCAGCTCTCAATGCAGCAGGATGGTTGGTAAAAAATACAGGGACAGACAGGTCGGAATCATCACTAAAGGATACCTGCTGTCCCTGTGAGCGAAACGCCTGTGTTAGGGACGAGTAACCTGCTGTCTTGGCAGCGAAGCTACCCGCACACAGGACAGTAAGGTTGCCTTTGTATACCCGGTAGAGCTCCTTGATATCATAGAGCAGGTGCTCACGGCAAGCCTTCATCTGCCCAGCGGAGGGGTTCTCGTTCTGTGGGGGGTGGCATCGTATGGCATTGGTCAGGAAGATATCCACTTGCTTGTCGAAGGGCTTGGACTCTAAGAGCCACCGCTCCAAGAGTTTACCCGCCCACCCTACCCACGTCTTGCCTTGGATATCCTCGTTGTACCCCGGTGCCTCCCCAATTACGAGTAGTGCCCTTTGCCTACGGGGGGGTGACAAAAGCTCGGGGAGGGTGCGTGAAGGGAGGCCTGCATTCTTACACCCTTCCCCGAGTGAGCACTTACGACACTGAGACTGGGCAGGTAGTAGGTTCATAGCTTGGGCCTATCCGGGAAGAGAATTACTGGTGATGAGGATAGCTACGGTAATCATGGTAGGGTTACTCCTTGCTTGTCATGGGGGAGGGAGGATGCTGGTAGATGGCTACCGGTTCCAGCTCTAGGTCCTCGTGCCTCCGGACTAGTTCGTTACGCAGTTCATCCAGAGTTTCCTCAGGCATGAGACGGTTGGTCTGACCGTACTTCTCCCGGATGAAGGCGAGGACTTGGTCCCGGTCCCACATTTCCATGGCAGCCCACTTCTTGTAGGCTTCATGGTGGTCGAGGTACAGTTCGACCTGTCTAACGAAGGTCCGAAAGCTAGTCAGCAGGTCCTTGGTCTGCACCGGAGTCAGGCCCTTGCTCTGGCGAGCTGTCTGTCCCGTCGTTTGCAGGAGCTGTCGGATGGTCTTCACTGTCTCCTTCGTCAGCTGGGGGAGGAGTGTCGCCGCTGTCAGGCGGGACGGACTCAGGTTCTGCAACTGGACTTCGCTCTGCGAGTTGGGCTTGCATGGCATCGTAGTTCTCCTTTACCCACGGTACTTGGTTGAGGTAAGAAAAGATAGGGATACCAGCAAGGTGGGCAGTAGCCAGTTCCCTGTTGGCTCCGGGTGAGGGGGCGATAAAGAACATGGCATCGGATGCTTTGAGCCACGGCTGACTCATGTTGAAGTAGTCCGAGTAAACCATGTTGCCTACGAGGATACCCAAGAGCATGTCGTTGCAGGGAATGAAGGGGGAGTGGCCCTTGAGCCTCAGGAGATTGGATATCTTGAGCATGTAGGACACGTTACTGAGGTACAGACAGGCATTGTCTGCATCCAGTGGCCCGGCAACATAGATACGCAGGGGCTCATCTACAAGAAGGAGGGGTTCCTGAGGTACGGGTGCGTTGGACATAATTGATTCTCCTAAGAAAGTTTTTTGGTTTACCCAACGGGCGGGGCTTCAAGGTCAAGCAGGGTCTGCTTGAAATCCTGACATGCTTTAGTTATAGTGTCTCGGTGCTCGTACAGCCAGTGCTGGATGGCCGAGTAGTTGGCCGTGTCCTTGGCACAGTCGGTGAAGGAATCGTCCGGTACTTCTGAGCCCGTGGTAGTAAAGGATACCCGACGACAGGCTTTGTCCAGCAGTCGGACGGTCACCGTCTTCCATGCAGGGGTGTTGAGCAGCAGCTCTGTCATTACGAAGTTGAAGCAGGCAGCCTTGTCTCCGGTGTACCCCTTCTTCTTGGTGGAAGAGATACCCATACACTCATTGTAAAAGGACCCCATGTTGAAGGGCATACTAGTCTCCTTTGGTTAGGGCTTTGTGGCCGACGAACATTTCAGGGTCGTAGGTGTAGGGGTGTCCCTTGCCCTTACCGGCCTTGACGGAGAGGGGCATGGACCAGCCGATGGCGTACTTCTCGGAGGTGTAGTAGACCCACTGGGTAGGGTCGGTGAATACCCCTTTTTCTTCTATGGCCCACGGTCCAGTGAAACAGAGGGAGCCGTTGAGCAGGAGGATGTTGGAGAGGAAACAGGATTGGTGCCAGTGGCCGTACTCCATGAGGGCGATACCACCCTCTGCTCCGGACAACACGTCGTTGCGGAATTGCCGCAGTATCTCACGACCCAACCCGTAGATTGGAACATCGGCTATACTGTTTCCTCCCCTGATATGGTCTCCGTGACCCACTTTTATCTTATGGCCTAACTGGTTGAACGTATATATACGGCTGTTAGGTATGGTGACGGTGACCCTGTCGCCCAGCTTGTGTTCGGCAACGAGGGCTTTGAGCATCCCATACACTATGGTTTCAAGGTTCTCTTCCACGTAGCGGTGAGCATCGGGCTTGTCCGCTAGGCGGGCATGGTTACCAGCCATACAGATAATATCTATCTGCCGGAAATTAGCCAGCAGTTGGCAGACTGCTTGGAAAAGAACCCATGCGGTGGAAAGGATAGAGGAAGCGGTGGGAAAGTCATTGGTCACTTCATCGCTGACGCGGAGATGGCCGTGCAGTATGTCTCCAAGGAAGCGGAGTCTCAGGTTGTGAAGACCGTACTTGGAGCGGTCTTGGGATGCCAGCCTGCATACCTCCTGCACTAAGTAGTTCAGCAGTTCACAGCCAATGTCAAAGCTGTACTCTGATTTGCCGTCCGTCTTGGAATAGTCCCATGCGGCATTGAGGTGAGCATCACTCAGGTCAACCACTAATTCCTGATATATTTTAGTGGGGGCGAAAGCTTTGTAAGGCATCTTTGGTATCGGCAGTTTGGGGCAGGAAGCAGCCAATACTTCGGTGAGTCGGCTCCAGTCACCCATCTTTCTGCGTAGCTTCTTGTTCACCACCTTGAGCTTGAGGTTCTGGTCTTGGTGGGAAAGCTCCACCGGCTCCGTGAGTATGCGTCCCTTTTTTCCATCACCACTACGGAGCAGGCTCAAGTATCTCCTGACCGAAGTTTCTCCGGGAGCATGAGAATCTATTTTCCTTAGATGCTCGGAGATTCGGAACCCACCCCATGAGGGATGGAGTTTCTTGGTTGAATTGATTGCGTCCTTCCATATCTTATCCATCGAGTGGGCCCTCTTCGTTTTGGAATCCACCGTGTTGTGCGGCTATTGAAGCGTCGAGGTCCCTCTCAAGCTCCCCCTCCTTCTCTTCTTGTGTAGCGAACGGACTGATATCATCTTGACGTGTTGCAAAACACATAAGTAAAACTCCTTTACCCCCAACTAAAAATCGAATCTCAATTCTGCTACATTATACAATGGAGCGTGGGATAAGTCAAGCAAAAAATAAAAAAGTTTTCATTGGGCCGAGGGGCCTAGGTGGTCTTCCTTATTAATGTTGTTGTTTTCAACGAGTGCTAATTTCGACCGGTCTTGTGTACGCACGCACGCACATACGCACACGCACTCCCAAACCTGCAGGGCTGTAGGTGTAGGGGTGGGTGAGTTTGTGAGTTTGTGAGTTTGTGAGTTTGCAAACTTGCAAGTCTATGTGTGCATAAGTTCAGAAACTTACAGGACTTACAGAAATATTCTCAGATTCGTGTAACATCGGATAGAATTGCGGCAGAATCGAAAATCCACCCTTACCCGCTTCCGCCTTTGGCGATTACATATATACGTAGTGTTATGGTTATGGTTCTAGTTTTTGTGGTGCCACTTTACAAACCGAAAGGAGTGTGGCTTATGTCTGAAGGAACTGTGAACGTAAGGTTATTGTCGAACGAGGGTGATGGTTACGCCAGTGATATCCCTATCGCAAGGGGTATGAGTCTGGCAACCTTCATCAACCTTCATGCTCCAAATGCCAAGGGCAAGGAGTATGAGAAAATGGTCAACCGTCGGCCAGCTGCGGCGGCATCCGTCTTGGAGGAAGGGGACGTCGTTACCCTTACCCCGAGAAACTACAAGTCTGCGTAATCTACGTGGACTAAGGCGGGTCAGCTGGCTCTTTCCATAACCATCTCCCCAGCTGGCCCGCCTTCCTTTTTCACAACCCCCAAACCCCCACAGGAGGTATCAATCATGGGAGCTATAGCAAGGAGATTACGCAGCGGCAACCTGACACCAGCACAGTGCCGCAAGCTCAGGAAGATAAAGCGAGAAAACAAGGCCTACCGTGTACTTGAGTTGCTGGCTGCCGCTGTTTCCGTGGGCCGAAGAAAAGACAACGGAAGGAAGGTAGAGGAGGCCAGGAGACGATTGGAAACCATATACGCCCACATCAACCACGAAATGCTAGCCAGTATCCGCAGGGCTAGGAACTCCGACCTCCGAAATACCTTCCATACCTATTGGTGTGCCATCAGGGCCGAAATCCGAAAGTGCTGTGCAGAGGGGAACCGAGCAAGGGTGGAAGCACACCTTCGGGTAGGGATGAGTTCAGCGTTCTGGAAATCCCGAGCTAGAAGATGGGCAAGGCTGCAACAACAGCTCAACCGGATTGTTCCCCCTCCCCTTTTCGTCAGGAATAAGTCTGGTGGTTGCACCGCCGAGGAGGTCAAGAAAGAGTTTGATGACCTAGCTCCCTTCTATGGAGCTACTGTACTCCGCACCTCCCGTTGGAAAAACGTACCCGTCCCGGCTATAGGCATCATTACCCCTCCGATGGTACTTGAGGGGCTAAACTTCGGAAAGTTCTTCGTTGGTATCCGGGTTCCCCCCAATATAGTCGATTATTTCAAGATGGGCGATAGTGGCCTGCGGGATATGCTAATTCACCAGCCCCTCCAACCCCTCATTCCTCTGGAAGCCCGAAGGGGCAAATGGCTTAAAGATAAGATAGCCAGGCTGCTGAAGGAGGGTAATTTACGCATCCATCCCCACATTTCCGGACACCGCTGCTGCCTCGGCTCTGCTAATACCACTATCAAAGTCACTCTACGAGAGGGCCGGTTCTTCGATGCTGTCAGGCTGGGAGCTTGGGCCGTGGGCCCCGAAGCCTACCATCCCCCCGGAGCCTACAGCAGCCTGACCGTGTGGCGTCCGGGCTACCATTGTCAACACTGCAGTACCTTGGTTACCACGGAATCGGATGACTACACCCTGCCTCTCTGCGGGGGGTGTGGCCGAGGGCTCGGATACTGTGAAGCCTGCTTGGAAAAGGTTGGCAGTTGTAGTGGGTGTGGAGGAGCAGTCTGCCCCGCCTGTGCTAGGTCTTGCAGGGCAGCAGGGGACCCCCCCGGTTCTGCCGAGCACTCATTCTGTGAGGCCTGCTGGCAGTTTAACGGGAAGGCAAGCTTCTCAACCTGCAGTATCTGTGGTGGCAGGCACTGTTCCGACCACAGCACGTGGTTGGCTTCCAGTGTAACCCCCCGTACCCTTGGTAACCTCCCGAAGGAAGACAAGCGAATCACCGAGGATGTGAAGAGGAGGAGGAGGCTTCTACTGAAAGCTCTGGACGAAGTGGTAAAAACGAACTTAAGGAGGTTCCAGAGACACCAGTGCGCCCACTACTTCGGGGGGGCACTAGCTGGGGTCTGCATTATATGTTGGGGATTGTTGGAGGAGGAGAAAGTAAAGGCGAGTTTTGACCCCTCCCAAGGGGTACTGTATAGCGGTTTTTCGAGTCCAAAAACTATCAAGGAGATTGAACATGGGACGCAAGAAGAAAGGCAAGAACCAGAGCAAGGAGAATCCCCTGAAAACGAAAGTTACTCGCACCTGTCCACACCCTACAGGTAACTCCTGCTCGACGGGGGGTTACCATCTACAGCCAGTAGAACCAGCTTCACCAGTAACCTCTCAACCTAATGGCAATGAGTTGAGCAGGAAGGGTGGCAAGCCCCTTCTGTACATCTCGCCCCTAGCTTGGGCGAAGATTATGTTCTTTATGGAGCTGACGGACAAGGAAATCGGCGGGTTCGGTATATCCGACGCTGATGACCCCCTCCACATGGTAGACTTCCGGCTAGTCAAACAGGAGGTTGCCGGGGCCAGCGTGGACTTGGAGGACGAGGCAGTCAGTGAGTTCCTAGCCCTCATATCCGAGGAGGGACTCCAACCTTGGCAGGCTATGAGAATCTACATCCATACCCACCCCTTTGCCAAGTCCACCCCCTCCCCCAGCGGTACGGATGAGTCCACCTTCGCTACCTGCTTCGGCAACTGTTCGTGGGCCGTGATGGTGATAGTGGGAGGGAGCGGGGACTGCTACTCCCGCTTCAAGATGAACGGCTATCCCGGATGCTGGAGTCCGATGGACGTGTGCATCGACTGGGCCAGGGAGTTCCCCGGCTCCAACCACCCTGCATGGGTAGAGGAGTTCAAGGCCAACGTCTTTACCAAGGTATGGCAGGACGCCACCCGCGTCATAACTCCCTCCGGGGCTGCATCGGTCAAAGACGCCCCTCTTTTTCCTAAGCACGTGGGCAGCCAAAGCGGTTACATTCCTCCGAGGAACGAAGCTCAGGTAGCCGCCGACAAGGCAATCTTGACCGGCAAGCGTCCTATAGGGTCAGAGTGGCAGGGCATAGGCCTATGCGACAGCTGTCCCCGTGCAGATAGCATCGAGAGCTGTATGGTCTGCAAGGCGAACCCTTGTGTAAACTGTATGGCTGTCCGCGTCGAGGGGCTGGGAGCCTGTGAGCCTTGTGATGATGCCGATATCATGCATAACATTGACATGGCATGGGACTACGATAAGAGTGGACTAGCTCCAATTCTCCCCGATAACACGTCGGATGCAGAATGGTATTATGTTCCCCGCCTGTCCTACATGGTAATAAAAGACATACTTGAGATGCCAGCACTGGCTTCTAACTCAGCAGCTGCTCCAATAGAGGGAGGTGAGGCCGATGTCCCCCCGACAACCTAAACAAGACAGCATAAGGAAAAACAAAGAGGCTCGCTACCATAGGCAGTTAGACCTTGTGCCTCTGGACGAGCTGGAAAAACACCAAGTCGCCGTGGTAGGACTTGGTGCGGTGGGCAGGCAGGTAGTCATGCTCCTCGCCAGCATGGGCATCGAACGTCCCACACTGGTAGACTTCGACACGGTGGACATGGTAAACATCAGTACCCAAGGCTACCTAGAGGAGGACATTGGCAAGCCCAAGGTTGAAGCGGCTGCCAACCACTGGCTCAAGGTCAACCCCAAAGCCCAGCCTGTCTGCCTCAACGAGAGAGTCCACGACCTGATGAGGCTAGGGGACACCATCTTTTGCTGTGTGGACAGTATGTCCGGACGCAAGCAGGTATGGGAAGCAGCAGGCCGGGACTGCTGGTACTGGGCTGACGGACGTATGGGTGAGGAAGTAGTCCTGACCTTCTCTGCCTACGACAACCCGACACGGGACTACTACCAGAGCAGCCTCATTACCGATGAGGAGGCCAAGCCCATCCGGTGTACGGCTCAAGGCACTCTCTATATGGCTTACTTAGCTAGCAGCCTGATGGTTGGAGGCTTTGCTAGACGACTTCGGAAGGTACCTGTCGCAGCCGAGGTCTGTTTCAATATGCTGGCTGATGTTTGTAGCGTAAAGGACGGCAAGCGGGAACAGCCAGCGTCCTAGTGGGGGATTACTAACCATTGGCAGGTAGAAAGGAGCGTGTCTATGTGGTAGAGAACACAAGTGCTCGGAGTCCCAGAGGCGTACCCCGGAAGGTACTAGTCATCAAGTCGTTCCATGCCAAGCGTCCACTTGGCCGAGTGGGAATGTGGACTGACGGCATCCGAATAGGGCATGGCTTACACGTCATAGCCGAATGGAGGAGCGACCTCATTTGGTTTAGAACCCCGGAAGATGACTGGCCTAAAGGGGCCAAACTCGCCTATCAAGACGTATGGGATTGGACGGACGAAACGCTAAGGAAGACTTCTTAGCCTAGGGGCGGTTCACTGGCAGACGGACTCCAGTGGGGTTCGCTAGTGGGCCGCCCTGCTTTTTTTACTTTGGTAACCCCCCCGTAGGCAAAGGGGATAACCCTAGAAAGGATGGTGTGATATGGAATGTGAAAACTGGAGAGCTTTTAGACAGTGTGAGTGTCCGGCTGGGTGTGTGAACTACAAACCCAAAGAGTCTGAGCCTGAATCGGAGTACCACAAGGCGTACAAGGAGTGTATGGTAATGGCGGGGTATTCTCCCTCCCCAACGTGTTCCAGTAGTGGGGAGTTGGGTCGTAGGTGGGACAAGCTCGCCTACCTCATGTACTGCAAGGGGGTAGAACATACCAGAGTGGGCCGCTGGGGTTCGCTCGTAAAGATTGGGGACGTTGACAAGTTACTCGACGATGCGAGGAGGGGGTGATGGGTGATGGCTGATGAATATCTCTGTAGTAAATGTGGTGAGGTGGCAAAAGAGGACTGGGTTCGTTGCCCTCACTGTGGTAGTCAGGTGTTGATACGCTCAGCACGAAAGGAACATGATGGGAATAACAGTCAGGATTGAAGGCAAGCGTACAAGGACGGAGAATGATGACCCCCCTAGCATGGCGTATGGTAGTTTCAATACGCTGGTTGACATGCTGGAGCGTGAGGCTGATGACCTAGGCGATGTGGATATGAGGGAGCCCCTGCTTCTGCTGGACAGCGTGGACAACCACGGCAGGAGAAGGATTCCGTTTGAGGATTGTGCTCCTCTAGCCCGTAGGATATCCCAGCTGATTGACAACTGGGACGATGATGACTTCTACAGGGTGAATGCCAGAAGGCTAGGGATTATGTTGTTGAGTGTGCCTGAAGGGGGAGCGTTGATTATTACCTAGAAAGGAGCCAGTGATGTCAGTATCAGCCGAATATAGAATGACGTTTAGGGATGGGTCTGAGGTGTGCTTGACGCACCTTATAGGGTATGATATTTCAAGCATTCGAGGGGGAGAGCCGAGAATTAGCTCCTATGTCGTGACAGCACAGCATACCCGGCACATTCACCTGTCTTTGCGGGATGCACAGGAGATTTCGGTGTGCCTAGACAGGTATCTGAACAGGAAGGACTTGGATGCTCCTATGGTAGACCGCCAAGGTTCTGAGTCGGAGTCGGGACTGAAGGAGGTGATGTGAGGGAGCGTTACTAATCACCGTTTTTATACCCTCCCGACAGGGTGATTCTCTCCCATACAGCAGAGCGACCCCACAATATATTATACCCGATAGGGGCTTTTTCCGCTAACCTCTTGCCTACGGGGGGGTAACGAGTGATAATTTCGACCAATGGGGCATGGGCGTACATGCGTGTGGGTGTGTGCGTGCGTGAGCCCATAGGCGTATAGGCGTATGGGTGTGTGAGTCAACTCTGTGTGTGCGTAAGTTCTGTTGTTGTAATGACTTACAGAAAATCTCGCAGATTCGTGCAGGGTATGGTACAATCGGGCCAGAATCGAAAATCCAGTTTTCCCCGCTTACCCCAAAGGAGTATGGTTATGAGTAAAAGACGGATGGCTAGGGTTGTACCGCAGATAGTGAAGGACAGCAATGGGCCAGTGATGAAGAAGGTTGGGTACAGGACGTACAGGAAGCAACAGTGTGCTAACCCTCGATGTGGCAAGATGTACTATCGGCAGATGGGGGGTAGGGATATGGAGAACCCCTTTTGTGATGAGTGCTACCTAGCGTTCAAGGAGAGGCAGGCTCAGGCTGTGGGGGAGAGGAAGAAACGAAGGGGGGTGGTATGTCATGCAGCAGTCTGACACAACTAGCGGTGTTACGGTGTTGTTGATTTGTAACGATGAGACTAAGACGGTAGCGGTGTGGATGAAGGGGTATGGAGAGCGTGGGTGGGCCATAGAGGACGGGGCTAGGTTGGCCTTCAAGGATTATCTGGCGATGGACGACTACTGGCTGAGGAAGGTGTGCTGTCAGTGTATGGCTAGGGCAGCAGCGAGGATGAACAGGGATGGATGGGGGGATGCGTATGCCAACTCCTGACAGCGAGTGCTAATTTCGACTACTGTACCTAGGGGTGGGTAGGTACGTGGGTGTGTGGGTGCGTGGGCCTAGGGGCAGGGCATCCATCTCTGTGTGTGCGTAAGTCCTTGTGTGATAACGACTTACAGAAATATTCTCAGATTCGTGGAGCTGTGGTAGAATGGTGTGTGTTGAGTCGGACAATTCGTCCGGTTCACGTGCGTATGCGAGCGGGCGTAAACGCACGTTCCTACTGCCCGCAATAGGAGCAGGTTATGGCTAAGTCTAAGCAGGTTACGGTTAGTGTTGAGGACGTGGAGTCGATGTTGTCCAAGGCCGGGTTCAAGCCAGAGGGTACAGTCAAGGGTAATACGATACAGTATTGCCTAGGTTCGGTGGTGGTTATCGCTACCGATGTATCCGGTGGTGGGTACAAAGAGTCGGGAAGCAATCCGGACAACGCACTGCTAGGGTATGCGTGTAACAATGCCCAGCACTGGACAACCAAGGACAGGCCCGGTGGTATCCGGTGGAATTTCAATAGCTCCGCAGCTAAGAACGCAGCACTGGATACGCACTTGGCAGCAGCTAAGTCCGGTGGTGGTGCCAAGGCCAAGACGGTAGGCCATCGGTTCTAGCACCCCGACCGGATAAGCTTGTCCGGTCAATGCCCTAGGGCCTAGTCCATACGTGCTAGGCTCTAGGGTAGAACTTATACCCAACATATTCTCAATAGCTGATATGTCAATATGAACTATGCAGCTATGCTGAATATGGGGCCAGGGGCTAGGGGCTAGGGGCTAGGGGCCACTCGGCCCACCCTGGCAGGCCGTTCGGCCCCTAGGCAATGTGTGTATGTATTGGGCAAAGGCAACAACCGTTCTACAAAACCTCCCATATAGGCCGTTTCGAGTGCCAATTTCACCCTACCCCCTCCGCATTCCCAGCCGTGTGCATCGTAACATCCAGCCCAATGGTCTTCGCCAACCTATTTATTACAAAACTTTCCACCGCGAGGCCCCATCCTCTCACCCA
>Ga0098033_1000345_pt1 | contig 21897 bp, 29 predicted proteins | sample 1_EtaG_FD_75049 | JGI IMG/M metagenome (GOLD analysis project Ga0098033, IMG submission 75049) | Marine viral communities from the Subarctic Pacific Ocean - 1_ETSP_OMZ_AT15124 metaG | ecosystem: Environmental > Aquatic > Marine > Oceanic | place: Pacific Ocean | collected 2015-01-07
AACCATTCTGATTTTTTTATTTCGCAGGATCTCTACCTGTTATTCGATGTTGGGTAACAAGGTCATCGAAAACCCCGCGATTAAGCCGCTAAGCGGACAGATTCGAAGTGATTATTGTTATTGGCAATTATCGTTTTGAAACCGCATTTTAGGTCTGCTATTTCGTGAGACCACCTGCACTCTCGTTCTCTCCTACCCCGTCGAAGCCGTTTCGGGCCCATAGATTTATTCTTTATCAGTAGAAAGAGAAGCCTTCACAAGCTCGCTGGTTCTCTTTTTGAGAAGCCGCAAGCCCTTTCTTGCTCTAACACCGGCTGACTTATTGCCATTAGCGTTCTTGTGTACATCCAATTCAAGACTTTCAACAAGAACCTTAAGCTCATCCCACTGGTTTAACATTTCTGATTTTGCCATTTTTTCTCCTATTCAAGAGTAAGTAACTTCTCTTGTGGCTTTTCCTCATTTAAGAGTTTTTTTATTAAATCTGAGACCTCAAGCATATGATCTCTATCCTCGAGCTCAAGAGAGATAAGATAGATCAGCTTCATTTTTTGAAATTCATTAATTCCAAAATTTAAAATCTCAACTACAATCTCTCGACACTGAATAGAGTCTTCTACCCCTTTTTCCTCTTCGGTCTTTCCATACTTCTTAACTTTTGACTTCATTAAATTACTTCTTTTCTTATCCTAGTATCAATATTTATCTTATTCTCATCTTTAATGGTTAAAACTTTAAGCTGAACGTTGTTATCTATTTCATCTCTAGAGATTGTTACTACTGACCCCCATAAAGAATTATCATAGATGAACTTTACATTTTCCCATGTGGCAAAATCACAGCTATAGGTTTCAAGAATTGATACCACATCTTTTGAAATAGAAGGTTTGATGTCATTAATTGTCATCAGCGATACAGACTCGTCGATTCCATGAATTATCTCTGACTTACAGATATCAACCACCTTATGAATGACCCCGCAATTATTACATTGTGCAAACTTAGAAATGACATTGTCATTTTCATCAATTTCTGAAAAGACGACAAACTTGTGAAAAACTGTTTCTTTTTTATGTCGATACTGCGGTAGTACACAATGACACTCAACTAGGTGTTTAGTTCCATTCATCTATTTGCAATTTCTTTTAATGCAAATTCAATTTCTGTGTACCCCTTTTGATGACCTTCTTCTACTGAAGATTCGATAAGGCGGCAAATTTTATCAAGCTCTTCCTTGTTAACATCTATCATGTCTGCAGCGAGAGCAGAATATAAATTTCTTTTAACATTTTCCTTAATAAAATCAACTAAGCTAGCTACAGCTCTATTTAGGGTAAGTTCAACTGTTGACATTTGTTTCTCCTTGTGGTTAAAAACTAATTATTCTCAATAAATAAGTAAAATATATCTTATCTATCTTCCAGTAAAATAATTTCTGATGACTGAAGAGACTCAACAGATGATAATGCTGTCTTAAGTGCCATGCAAGCCGGTGAGGCGCCCATTATTTTTTTTGAAAATGTCTCTAAGGCTCTATGGATTGCATTGAAAATTGAATTTTCAAAATTATCCTGTCTATCAATCATTTTTATTTTTTTATTTAAATTAGAGATATCCATACATCCCTGATTGACAAAGGGCTTTAGGCTTCTAAGAAAATGATCGATCTCTTCAAGACAGGTGGGATTTTTCTTTAAATCTTCCTGGCCAATCTTTATTATAACCCTGTCAGAGGACATTCCCCTAATTCTTTTAACAAAAAGCTCTCTAAGCACTTCTTCAACGTCATCTCTTTTCTTTTTTAGATATTTTAAATGTGATGAGACCTGAGCTTTATTTGAATCATTAATAATTGATACAGATTTTTCGCCTATCTCAATCTCATCAATAGTTTTTAATCCGTGTCTCACAGCAGTAGAAATAAGATCTCCCTTGTGAGTACTAATCATGTCACATCCGGTAACAATGGAGATGTCATTGAGAATGTTAATCGTATTCTCATCTAATCCAACCTCAATTGGAAAAACATCAATTGTTTTTCTAGAGAAATTTACATAAATTGTATTTAGAACATCAGGAGATATCTTTCGACAGAATATAACTATCGGTTCTTTTGAATCTGATGAAATTTGTAGAAGGTGATGAATTTCCGACACCTCTAGGATTGTACCATCGATTACAACACACTTTAGATTCTTTCTTTTCCACTTTCCTAAATTAAGAAATTTACCATTTATCGGAAGAGAAAAATTATATCCAGACTGACATGAGATTGAGGTGTCTTGAGAATTAGAGATTTCAGTAAATATATTGGATCTTACTCCTGATAGATTTAATGAGACCTTAAGTATCTCTCTAATTTTTTGATCAGAGACCTCCTGCTTGATAAAGACATTGAAGTCTCTCTGATCAGGATATCTTCCTATTTTTTTAATCTCGCTAGAAATCTGCTGATAGATCTTGTTATAGTTAAAATCTTTTAAAATAGCATTAGGTTTATATGTCTTAGAAACTGTCTTTAGAATTTCTGAGATCAGGAGAAGGCATAGATCTCCTGATCCACCGCAGAGCATCTCTGCGCTTATGCATTCAGATAAAATTGCAGGCTTAAGAACCCTATTGAATACCGGTGAATCTTCCCTTTTAAATACTAGTTGCTGAATCAAGCTATTTGTTACCTGAACGGGACTGCCATTTCTGACAATTATTGTGTTTTTAGCTTCAATTTCATTTAAAATGTCAATACATTTAAATATTTCTTTATCAATTTGTTTTTTATTGAGGGATGATATGTTCATCACGTTCCAGCTCACACGCTATGAATCTCTCCAGAGATTATTTGCAGCAAATGTAAGCACCTCTTCTGCAGACTTTTTATTGTACCCATACTCATCAACAAGAGTTTGAATCATTTCGCCGTATTTTTTTCTCTGATCATCATCTCTAGTCTTGCTTTTTGTGACAATTCTTGCCATATCCTTAACCGAGGCTATTAGATAAATCTCAATTGCCTCCTTAAGCGGTTCATAAGATGTATAATTTACCTTTTCTCCTCGTCTCATCCTGGCAAACATGTATGCTGTAACATCACTTCGAAATCCATCTCGCGAGGAGCCCGTTATCCCAATTTGCTCCTCGATTGCACGCATAAAGTGTTCATCTGGATCTCTCATCTCGCTGGTTATCTTGTTTTTAATCTTAGACCTAGTTGTAAAACACTCTGCATTATCGAGATATGAGTCAAATAGAGACTGAGCTTGCTCCTCATAGGCAGCAATAAACGCTTTGGCAATTTCATTTTCAAGAATTTTTAGATATTCATCTCTAACTACCTTCTGAATAATCTCTAATAGTCTGCTTTTTTCTTCTTCAGCACTTATCTGTTCCTTGATCTGTTTTGAAATTGAGTCAATTATAGAGATAGGCGTAATCATGTTCTTATCTGTATCTGCCAGAGAATTATCTAAAGACTTCATAATAAATCTGGTTGAAATCCCAGACATTCCTTCATCTACAGCCTCATCTCTGAGATCCCGTATGTCTATATTTTTAACTCTCCCTTTTTCAATTACATCTTCACCATTGTAAATTTTCATTTTGGTGATTGTGTCACATTTTTGAGATTCCTTGAGTCTTGACAACACAGAAAACATGGATGCCACCCTAAGCGTGTGAGGGGCAATGTGAGCATCAAATTCAGACCTTCCAATCATTTTCTCGTAAATCTTAACTTCCTGATCTAGTTCTAGAACATATGGAACATTGATCTTTACGATTCTATCTAGAATTGCCTCGTTGGTATGTTCACTTTGAAATTTATTCCACTCAGCTTCGTTACAATGCGCAATGATGACACCATCAAAATATATCATTGCATTTTTTCCGGGACTAGGGATTCTCTTTTCTTGTGTTGCTGTAATCACAGTATGTAAAAATTCAATTTCATTTTTAAAGATTTCAACAAACTCAACAATTCCTCGATTTCCTGTATTGAATGCACCATTAAGAGACAAGACTCTAGGATCATCTTCCGGATACATATCTAATTTTGAGATGTCCTCAGATCCGATTAGAATGCTAGTGTCTTGAGAGTTGGGATCCATAGGAGGTACAACTGAGATTCCCCTTCGGGCTCGTTGTGAGTAGCTTGTTTCAACTACAGGGAAATTTTCATAGTGACCATCAAATTCCTCAGGTAATACATGCCTTGCAACTGGGCTAATGTCTCCTTCAATTTTAACATCTAGAATTTTTTCAAACTTCTTTCTAAGACTTCTGGGAATTAGCTGAAGAGGCTCGCCTCTCTGTGGATCACCGCTAAGATGGTAAAATGTCTCCTGTTCAAGAGATTTTTTAATGTGCTCTGTTAGAGCCGATTTTCCAGCTCCCACAGGACCCAGAAGAAGAAGAACTTGACGGCTTTCCTCTCCTCTATGTGATGCTGATTTTAAAAATCTCATCACTTTTGCTATGACTGATTCCATTCCAAAGAATTCATCTTCAAAGTATCTATATATCTTAACTCTGTCATCATCAAATATTTTCTGACATCGAGGATCAGATGCCTCCATTCTTTCCATGCCATAAGCCATGATCGTGTCATATAGTTTTTGGTGGCTCGTTTTTATAATCGCAGGCTGCTTGTGGACCAGCTCAAGATAATTCAAAAAGGTGCCCGAAAACTTTTCCTTTTTGATTTCAGATCTCTGCGCATTGATTAATTTTAAAAAATCAGCTTTTTTCTGAGACATTAAAAAATTCCTCTGGTTCTCACAGTTCTTCTTATTCTACATTGATTATCTTTAAACATAAATATTTAAATTTCCCAAGTATCTTCTTCAATTATTGTAAAGAGTCTAACTTCATTTTCCCATAGATTAGAAATATGCCTAACAACCTCTTCTGCAAAGCTCAACTCAAGATCTCTTCCGTCATGCTCGTGCTCAAGAACAAGAATACCTGCGTGCTCTAGTTCCTTTATAAAGACCACAGGCATCGAGCTCATTCCTATGTTGTTAATCAGATCGTTTTTAACTTTTTTCCACCCATCTTCATCAGAAATTTCATCTATTGAGACTGACTTTTTCTTTGATGAATAGCTAAACAGGTTTAACTCTTCACAGTCTTTTCTATCTATTAGACATCTTATTGCCGAAACGTCATCGTGAATTTCTCTGGTAAAGAAGCACTCCTCTATTCCTTGATTCTCTTCAATTTTTTTAAATAGGTGAAATCCTAAATGGTATGGATTTATATCGCCAAGATGCGGCCTGATTACTTGATTGTGACTCTTGAGAAACGGAATGTGATACTCTTGCGGTAGATCTAGCTCATGTAAAATCTTATAGTGCCAAAATGAAGCCCACCCTTCATTTAATATCTTTGTCTTTATCTGTGGAATAAAATATAAGGCCTCTTCTCTCACTATGTTGATCAGATCTTTTTTCCACTCCTCGATATGAGTTCCAAATTCGTCTATAAAGGCTAAGATATCATAGTCGGGCTCAAGGGGAACTTTATTTAGATTAAAATTTTCATAATCGCCATGAGCGTCGTTGTTAATTCTTTCAATATAGTCTGATTTAATTTCTGCGTGAGAAAGCCTTTTTTGATCATATCGATTTATCTGAAACTGAATTGCCCTTGCTGAATCTAAGACACTTTCAACGCTGTCTAGTCCAATAGATGGATCTTCAATATATTTTTGAACCCTCTTTTTAGCATTTCTAAACTTTGAAACAACAGTATCAGGAAAAGTATTTTCAAAGCATCTATTATTTTTGAAAAAATCACTATGTCCCATACAGTGTGCCATAATAAGGATTTGTAAATATAGTGAATTTTCCTTCATGAGATAGGCAAGGGAAGGATTAGAATTTATAATAAGCTCATAAGGTAATCCGGTAAGACCTGTGTTGTATAAAAGATGTGTTCTTTCAAAAGCCTTGCCATATGACCAGTGATGATAATGAGTGGGCATTCCGTGGTATGACATGTTTCCAATCATATCGTAGTAATCACAAACCTCATAAGAGATTGGAAAGCCATCCAATCCAAACTTATCAGCAACTTTACAAATTTTTTCATCCCACTCAGTAAGGATATTCATATTCCAGTCAGACATTATGTAGATCCTCCAAAAATTCGTCTAAATTCAGGCCAGATATCATCAGGGCTTGTAAGCTGAACAATTTTAAATTTTGAATCCTTTAGAGGCGCATAGGTAGCTGACATTTTTAGGTCATCTATTAGAGAAAACCCCTGTTCATCTGGATTAGATGGAATGATCTCCACATAGCAATATAGCTGGGAGAGAAGCTTGAGCTCTCTCGATAGAGTCATCGATTTTTCGTTATCTTGAGGCCAGTTATCTCCATCTGAGCAGTGAAACATATAAATATTCCAAGATTTTGGATGATATCGTTTTTGAATGATGCCCTGACACAGCTGTAAGGCAGAAGATAAAAAGGTTCCTCCGCTATTGACCCTGGTAAAAAATTCATCTTCAGACACCTCTCTGGCTTCAGTCGTGTGGGAGATAAATACTATTTCAGTATTATTGTATCTAGCACGTAAAAAGTGGTACAAAAGAAAGAAAAATGACCTTGCCATAAATTTTTTAGACTGTGTCATGGATCCAGAGACATCCATCATAAAGAATATTACAGCATTTGCAATATCTCTGGGATGTTCCTTTATATGTCGATACTTTAAGTCATCTTGATGAAACGGAAATCTGTTCTCTTCATCGAGTGACGTTGAAATTTGTGACTTTTTCTTTCTCCTGATCTTATTTATGAGGGTTTGTTTTTTATCTAAGCGGGGCCTTATTCCCTTTTTTCGATAGCCGGATCTCCTATATTTCTCTCCAACTATGTTTTTAAATTTCTTTTTTTCTAAATCGGGAAGATCTAGGCTGTCAAATAGATAGTGAGAAAGCTCCTCAAGCGTGATTTCTACTTCATAATATTCCTCACCTGGTTCGCTCCCGGGCTTATTTTGATCTTCATCACCTTGCTTCTTCTTTCTAATTACCTGACCTCTCTTGATGTTTTTTCCAGGTGCTGATCCCACCTTTTTATTAAACGGATTGTCACCGAATACAAACCTATATTCACGAATTCCTCTTACAGGAATTTTTATCTTTTTCTTTCCGTCTTGACCGATGATCGATTCATCAGAAACTATGTGATGAATTCCCTCTCGAATGGCATACTCAATCTTCTTCTTATGTCTGCTTCTATCTGTAGCAGACCGATCTGAATGCCGTTTATGGTCTTTGAATATTGACATATTAATAAATATTAAAAGAGAAGCCTGTTAAGACTATATTTTAAAACTACCTGTTAATAAAACGGGAGTTGCCATTTTCGTGGGCAATTTGGCTTTTATTAACTTCTCTTCTAGCCCACCTGATACAAGGTCTGATAAAATCACTTGTCTTAGCTATCATTTCATCCCAGTCGACCCATCGAGCCTCATCATGCTCATAAATTCCAGTCTCTGGATTAGGTATGATTTTTCCATCCTCGGTCGTAGAGGCAAGATAAACCGTTAAGCGACCGGAGGAGAAGGGAGTTTTTCCCCATTGAAATTTGAAATCTTGTATATTTGACTCTTCATGGGTCTCTCTTATCGCTGTCTCAAATGTTGATTCGCCGTTCTCAATTCCACCCTTTGGTATGTCATAAACGCCATTTAAAACCAAAGTCAATACCTTCCAAGTGTCATTAAATTTTTTGACAAGAATGATACCAGCACCGGGTTTTTTGGAGATTTGATTTTCAATCAGGGTGGCCCTTATAAAGGTTTTCAAAGTATCTTTATTCATCTTAACTATAACTATTTCAAACACGATAGAACAATTTTTATCTCTTCGTTTTTAATTTCTATACTTATTAAATGAAGAGATGGCTTTAAAGGTAAAAAATAATACAATAATTGCTCTAATGGTTTCATGTACTGTTTCTGCATGTGTCTTGTGTGCAACTCTAGTTTATGATATTATCCCAAAGGGTGCTGAAAGGATTCCAAGAGAAAATTTTGTCTCTATTACCATTACAAAGGAAATTTCTACCGATTCTTGTCTAATAAGTGAAGACTGTCCGGAAGGTGCTTCGTTTGAAATAAGTCAGGCGTCCGGTATGTCATTTCTATCTAAGTCAGGTTACACCTACATTCTCACTGCTAATCACTTTTGTGAGGAATTTGATAGGGGCCCCAATCTATTTGAGTGGGAGGAAAGCTATCTTGAGATTAAATCAACCATCCAAATTTCTGACTACTGGGGCTATGAGTGGGAAGGTGAGATTGTGGGTCAGGATCACGAGTATGATCTATGTTTGATTCGATCGCCAGAAATGAATAGGGTAAAGCCAATTAAATTTGCTAGAAGCATGCCACACCAAGGTGGGAGGATATACACGATCTCATCACCGCTTTCAATTATATCTCCGGGAGCAGTTCCACAATTTGAAGGAATCTTTTCGGGTTGTGACTTTTCAGAAAACTGTTTTTTCTCAGTTCCTGCTACGTTTGGAAGCTCTGGAAGTCTTATCTTAGATGAGGATTTTAAAATAATAGGAATGATTCAAAGTGCGTCACCTGCTCTGCAACCGCTGTCAATGGGATGTAACATATATCCGATTAAAAACTTTTTAAGGCAGTCCGGAGAGGAGCTAGGGACGCTTCTTCTTGTTCCTTGACTTTTTAATTTTTTCTTTACTGATATCACTAACTAGAACAATTCGAAATCCCATGGCATCGGTCAGTATTGCCGCTGCAGGTCCAATGTTATCTTTAGGATAAAATTGATCAATTACACCCTGGATAATCTGATTATTAAGATATTTGGCCCAGACCTTATCACCTGCCTTAAGTCCATTATATTCTAATATCCTGTTATCCTTCTTTTCTTCTTTCTTTTTTGTTTTTTTAGATCTTTTTGCTCGCATCGATGTATGCTCTAACAGATCGCTCTGCTTTCTGTATTTCTGTTGGCTTATTTTCTCCCAATCCCAATCTCTCTTTAATGCTCGGATCCTTTTTCGCCATCTTTCTCCAGGTCTTTCTAAATTTTCTTGTCACCTTTCTTCTCTCATCCTCGTCTAGCTTTTTTAACATGTCAACAAGTTCTACTCCACACCTGGCAGGAATAAGTCCTTCCTCTAACATCTTAAGCCTAATCAATATCTCTCTTGGGTCCATTTTTAAGCCGTGCTTCTTGAGAAGCGGTTACTAAGGTCAGAAATAAGAATAACCCTTTCACCTCTCTTAATTATAATCACCTATTAAGAATTCCCGCCCTAAGATGTCTTATTTCAAATTCGAAATGGGATCTAAGCATTAAAGCTTACCACCTTTTACATTTTCTATTCCGCTTTGTCCTTTTTGTTGGACTTCTAAATAATACTTAATAGATAGGAAGTTTACATTTATGGAAAAATCCAAAAAACTTTTTATATCAAAGAATCTTAACATAGATCCAAAAAAGACGTTGTTAATCGGAGATTTTATCACATTTTGCGCCAAATCCCTCCCAATTGAGAACGGATTTTGTGTAAAGGTGGTTGATGACAGAGATAAACACGAAATTGGAACCACCGGTGCCTATCGGGTGGGACAAAATGACATCAGGGTCTATGCTCGACGGCGAGCCCTGGTGGATGTGCTAAGATCTATCGCACATGAGATGACCCACATGATGCAAGATGAGCAGGGAATGATTACCGGTCCGGTGCAGGACGCAGGCGGTTTTCATGAGGACCAGGCGAATGCTAAGGCAGGTGAGCTAATTAAACTCTATGCGAGAAAACCTGGGCGAAGAGCCATATATGAGAGTGTAAAGAGAGAGATAATTTAACCCACCTTATCAAGCTGTATCTGACCTGTCTCGCCCCCTGACTGAACACCGCTAATTGTAATTCTCTGTTGGCCCACGTTGTTAGTGAGTCCCTGGAGCTGCGGACGGGTCAATCTAACTGTCCTCTTCGAACCGTGGACTGTTCCTGTTATTTCGGCGCCGCCACGGCCTTGAACTACCTTACCCACTGTGGCAGCCATCAAAGGAAGAAGTGAGCCTTCCTTTTTCACGAAAACCCGGTAAGTGTGTGGACCTTCGCCTTTGTCAAGCTTTACGAAGCCTCTGCTTGTCACTTCAGCCTTCAGAGCTCCTGGCAGGAGCACCTCACCCTCGCCCGCTGCCACACTATCTTCTTCATCACTGGGGGCTTCGACATCAGCGTCACTGTCGGCCTGATCCGACACCTGGGCCTCTAGCTCTGTTGCCCGATTACAGTGATCAATCGCCTGGCGAGCAAAATCTATGATATCTGGATCATCGATCCAGTCTCCCGGTCCGCTGGTACTGGGATTGCCACCCCCGCCCAGGGAAACTACTAGTTCTGTTGTTTCCTCTTCACCAGTTCGGCCTTTTATGGTCACCCCGGCGGAGGTGACTGTAACAGTAGATTGATCAACACCTAGCGTAGATAGCTTCTCCTGGATTCGACCTTTTAGCAAGTCACACTTCAGCCGGAGAGACCTGGCTGCATCAGCACCCCTTGCCCCTCGTCGGGCACCTGAACCAGTTAGCCTTCTCTCGCTAAGCTTTTTGACCATCGCCGCTCGAACTAGGCTGCGAATCTCATCTAGATTGCCGTAGAGGGTCTTGTCGGACATCACCCTAACCCACCATGCGGAAGGTGTCGGGAAAAAGCTGGGGATTCTTTAACATGTGATAGGCACCCATCGGTGTGGGAGGCCATCCGGCAAACCCCTGATTATCTAAAACAGCAGCAGCGGCCGCCCAATTTCTCTTGACCGAGCCCTTGAGGTCAGCGTTGGCATTCATGTTAGCCTCAACGTAGGCGTCCCAATGGGACTCGCTGGTGAGATCCCACTCTCCCGTCTGCGGTGCCCCAATCGCCTTCTGTATCTGTTTTATCCACGTGGACCGCTCGCCCAGGGGAAAGGTCGTGGCCACCTCGATCCTAGTCCGGCGGATATCCTCTCCGGCGGAAGGTAGCTCCGGCTCATCAGAAATCGATGGCGTTGGTGCTGGTTCTGCTGGGCCGTGTAGTCCCTCGATTCGCTTCACTCCAAATGACTCCTGGAGAGCTTTGCGAATCGCCTGGGAGAGGTTGGCGTGAGATGTCACCTGTCTAACCTCATTCACCTGAATGGCACCTCGGTCTATCGCCTCCTCAACAGGACCTGGATCCCAGCGGTACTCAGAGGGGATCCGCCCAGCAAACGGGGACACCAGGCCTTGGCCCCTCGCTGAAACGCCGCCTCGACCTGCTGTCATCCAGTTTGGACCGAAGATTTTCTCCATAGCACCTTTAAGGGCTTTTTTAGTCGAGGCTGGTCTCCCAGGGGCCAGGACGTCAGTGGGACTCCACTCACTCTCCACTCGCTCTCCCAGGGTGTCTCCTTCCTGGTCGTAGTATGCGGCCGCTAGGTAGTAAGGAGCGTCCCAAACCTCGCTACCAATGACCACACCCCCACGCTGGTGAGCGATCCGTTGGTCACCGCCGAGTTCGGTCGGAATCACACCGCCGGACCGCGGAGAACCCGCCACAAATACTAGGGCCCGGAGGACGTCTCTAAGATTTTTATCTGACACTCCAATGCTGGTAATATCGAGAACGTCTAACGAGTCCTTCATGGCTTCCGCCATGAACTTGAATTGACCTGAGTCTGTAAAAATGGGATGGATACTTCCGCTGCGGGAATCAATCCACATCTGATATGCCAGGGAGGGATCGGTGTGGCCAGCCCAGCCTGTGAAGTATTTTGTCCCCACTGTGTCAAATGCCGGCGTAACGCTGGCCACCACCGCAGAGCGTTGTCGAGCAAAACGCTCATTCTCCTCAGCTTGCTCCTGTCTCTCCGCCTCAGACGCTCCCGCTGGGAGATCAGGCTCCGTGAAGTCGGTGTCTCTGACCACCTGCTGGCCAGGTCGATCAATTCTGCCGGAAGGTCGAGGTCTTCGGGTCACTGCTCTCTCTTCCTCTTCCTCCTCCTCGGCACGAATCATTTCGTTGAGTGTCGTCCTGGAGAATCCGCCGTAGCCGTCGGCATCGTTAATGTCCCGAATAAAGGCTATCGCATCGTCCACCCCGAGCTGAGACCCGAAAGTTTTCGGCGGTTCATATCCAAGCTGCCAGGCAGCATGCTCCCAGTTGGCCTGGACTTGTGGTGAGATAGGTGGTCTCACATCCACGACGTCCCTGTCTTCGAGTATCTTCTGGAGCTGAGGGATGAGATATAGCTTCTTAAGCTTTTCATGATTAGGATCATAGTTGGCGTCTACCCAAAGCCTCCACAGCCTTTCAGTCTGGGGACCCAATATCTCATTATTCCACTCATTTACTGCTTCTGGGGGACCCGTATCCCGGACAAGTTCCATTCCGAGGAGAGACTGAAAGGCGTGGACGGATCCAAACTGGAGATAGCTTGACTGTCGGACTCGCTCATTGAGATCGAGCCGTTTTAGGGTAACCTCTCTTACAATCTCCTTAAGTCTTTTATCAGAAATTTTCACTAGGTTCTCTCCGGTAACATACAGTTTCTTTTATAAATATGGAAAAATAAATCAACTTTCCTCTAAAGGTTTGGGTCATCCAGATCTTTAATCCACATCCTCTTGCTTGCCAAAGACCCGACTTATCTGGACGGGCTTCCCCTGTGAAGCTTCATCCTCATCTGGCTTAAAGGTTCCAAAGGGATCTGGATCACCGAGACTTTTCTTTGAAGATCCGTATGCGTAAGAGTGTCCGGCGCCGTGGCCTTTAAACATTCGGGTCTCTGCACTACCTAGATCCTCTACAAGCTTCCTAATGATTAGTTTCAGTCCATCTTCTGGTAAGAAGCTCATGGTAAAAATTAAACGTTAGATTGAGCAGGAGGATTGGGAACATTGAGCAACTCTTCTGGTGGTGTCTGTTTTTCTAGCTCTGCACGAATCCCTCGAAGCTCTGGGGTCGTTCCAGCAACGAGTGCGGCTACATCCCGGCCCTCAATCTTGCATAGAAGGGAACCCAGGGTGTACGGCATGTGGTCGTTGAGCGTCTCAGTTATAGCTTCTCTTACACTAGTGTAAACTATCCCGCCCAATAGATTCTGTGTGCTCATGGTTCCCGCCACAGTAGGTCGAGCAGCGGATTGACCTGTAGGTATTACTCCCATACCAGAGGCGACGGCATCAAAGATAGGTTCAAAAATCACCTCCTCGAGAAGTGCCTGCTGCACAAGGTCTGCCCATCGATCGCATGCTCCGTCTCCAAAGTAACTTCGCCAACGAAGCCACTCAAAGTTTTCCGCAATCTGAATTCCAAGATTTCTACCAAACTGTCCCATTGGGGTGGAGGACTGAAGTCCGAATGCCTTTAGAATTACATCGATGATACCTTCGGCTAGCTTTGCCTTGACGGCCTCTTGAGCGCCTCCAAAAACCTTGCCGGTGAGACCCTCTTCACCAAAAAAGTCAGACCACCAACCCTCAAGCATGAGATCAACAAGCTCATCGTTGGGTAACCCTTCATTTCTAAGGCGGGACGCCTGCTCGTAGAGAGCCCTTCTTATAAGCCTCTCATCATCAAGTCGTTGTCGCTCTTCCTTGATAATCATTCTTAGATTTTGAGCAGATATTGAATTCATATGTCACATTCCAGACTGGTAACAATAAATAAGTATTTCAATCATGGTATAGGTTCAAGGTTTTCTCTAAAAACTTGCACCACTTTACCGGAAATTAATACCTCATAGATGTCGTATTTAAACCACTGTGGATCTCTGTTAACCTTGTCTGGTCTGCCGACAAACTTGATCACTATTCCAACCTCATCTCCATTGAAGTGATAAGACTTTCCCTTAAAGTCACTACATGATGGATATGAACCAAGATCAATCTTCTCAAAAAGCTTTATCATACCCCCGCAAGTGGTATACGTTGCAAAACCATCTGATGTTGCGTTCAGCGGTCGGATTATAAATTTAACTGCCTGATTTTTCTTAAGATCCACATTATTATCTATCCAAGAGATGTAAAACGCGGACTATTATCTAGACCCACCTACCGGGAACCCAGCGTCGGTGGTGGCCTCGGCCTTGCCAATGACCGGGAATCCACCGTTCCCTGACATGGGTTCGAGAAGGGGGTGGACCTTGAACATGGGTTCGATAAGACTTACCGTACTGCGAATGCGTCCAGTATCCTGAAACCCACTTATTCTTACGGTAGACTGTGTGCCTCCGAACCCCTACCTTGAGGTAGGTCCAGTGTCCCGGCACCCACGCCCAGCTGGTTGATACCCTAACTGTTGCGGTGGTGGTGGGTGAGGGCCCGGATGTGTGAGCGTGAGCGGAGCACCCGAGAAGTAGTGATAGAGCAAGTGTGACAATCATTTTATTATCTCCTATTATATTATAAGCATGAGCAGGGTCTTTCATTCAAAAAAGTGAAATAAAGATAAAAAATTATCTTTTATGATTATGCTGTAGCTTCGGGTGCTGGAGCTGCTACCGGAGTCGGAGCTGGCGTCTGTTTTAAGATTGTATTCACTGCTTCTCCGACCTGGGACAGATTTGTGGAAAGATTATTGATCTGACCTTCGATGGACCCCAGGATGGTCAACACCTGCTCGATACCTTTAACACCCACCTGAAGTGTGGTCTCTTGTGCGTCGCCATCCTGCTCTCTGAGCATCATGCTGTTTGAAAGATCAAAGTGAGGACCCGCATTACTTTCACCGGAGACAACATCAGCCCAGTTAATCGGATCCTCAAGGTTGTCTCCTCCTGACCAGACATCCTCCACAGGCTGGACATCACACGGATGTAGCTCGTCAGATGATGTGGGAGGAGAGATAAGGATAATTTGCATCTCCTCCTTGATGATACGTCTTAGCTGCCGACGCGTAATCTTCATGAAATCCTCGTAGTTTTTTACTTATTTTTAGATTTCTTCTTGGATTTCTTGGGTCGGGTTTCGTGCTGGTGATGTTTCTCCTGTAGGATCACTAGCTTCCCGACCGGTATTCCTCTTACAAGCTGATCTCCAAAACGAACGTCATAGTGAGAGATTCGACCTTCCTCATCTAGGGTATGCCGCTCACACCTGCCAACGGAGTTTCTCTCAGAAATCTGAAATTTCCTCTCGTCTTTCTCCGACTCCATCAGCACATGAGTGGCGCAGGAATGGGACACGAGCTTGGCTTGCTCCTTACCTACCTTCATGACTGAGTATTCAGCCTTATTAGCAACATCACCGTACTTAGAGTCTGGAGTTGGCCACGCTGCCTTTGCCTTATCTGTAAATGCGGCAGCCTCCTGAAGGATTATATTTCTTAGCTCAGCGGCTTTAATCTTTTTCATTATCTAGCATCTCCTGTGAAAAATGCACAATGATAAGTATTTCGATTGAGAGATAAGTTCTCAATTCAATCCTATACTGAAAGACACATTCCAATCATCAAAAGTGAGGTGACCAAAATAATAACCAATAGGGCTCCGCCGGCACAGATCATATCCTGAACAGAGATATCCCTCCAGTGCAACCAGCTCTTGAAATCTGCCCACCTTTTAGTCAACATCTATCATCTCCATTTTAAGCGATTCAAGGGATTGAAGAATACGCGCAGCATCTGCTCTGTTATTCATAAACTCCTCAGCTAGACCTTCAGCGGGCGCAGTCTCGGGGTGATTAATCATTATCTCGAGCAGCTTGAGAAAAATTTTTAATTTTTCAATTGACTCCTCTATGTTTTTTGCTGCTTGTGCCCCCAGCTCCACAAGAGGCAATGCCTCTTCCTCCGCTGGAGGTAACCAGAGATCAGGAGGTGGGGTCCGGGACTGCTCATAGAGGGTCAGCATCTCCTCGAGAATTAGCTGTCTTAACTCAGCACGTGGAACTCTCACCTCACCTCTCCGGGCACCTGGAAGGGGACCGGCTCGCCGACAGGCTGCATGCCGATCTGATCCTCTGGAACCTCATGTAGGCTACTTCTCTCCAGCGCCCATGGTAATATCCAGGCGCCAAGCCAGAGTCCAACCAGCAGGGCCCCAGCCTTGACCAATGATATCACCACGTAGTGGTGGATGGGGGCCCGTAACAAAATAAGATCAAGCAGGTAATCCTTGACATCTCTAAGAAGCTGTCTCACGCCACACCTCGGGAGAGAGGGGCTAGAGAGCGAATCGCAGCTAAGCCGGAGTCACTCTGAAGTCCAGCAATGTAGTTAACGAGACGCTGGCGTCGACTCGGAGTAGAATCTTCTGTGGTCGCACGTGACAGATCGGAGTAGATATCCATTATCTGGCCGATAGCCTCCATCAATCCGCTCATCATCTCAGCCTTACGAGCTTTGACACTCGGAGGTGCCTCTGTGTCTAGAAAATCTTCTAGTTTGGTGTGGATCCTATCGACATTTTCACCGATCGAATCTTGGACGTCTCCTAGCCCAGATTCTCGAACATAGCCTTGGAACATGAGTCTCATTATCTCATCTAGCGCGGCCCGGATATCCGCGGAAATTCCCGCATATTTCGGCCTTGGGGACCTCAACATCCGACTAAAGCCTGTCCGACCAGACTTTATCTGCCGAATGAATTCCTGGTATTTCTCCTTAGCATCGACCTCAGCGGTGGTAGTCCGACCCTGGCGGGTGTGCTGCATAGAGAGAGCTCGAGGATCAATTCCGCTAGTGCCACTGCTATGCCAGTTTACAAACCAATCCCAGTCGGCACCGGCAATACTGGAGGCGTTTTTGTCTGCCAGGAGAGGGATAAGATTTGCCGCCTGCTGGCGGATCGCAGAGAGAACCTGAAAGGCCTGTCTCTCCTGCTCACTCCCGGATTCGGTCAGCTCACGAATTGCATCTAGCATACCCCTGATCACTCTAGAAAACTCAGCTTCAATGGAAGATGCTGTCATGCCGCTGCCGGGGAGGTTTGACCAAGCTCCGGCAAGGGTCATCATACCGTGATTAATTTTCCAAGCAGCACTGTCTTGCTCAAATGAACGATTATTGGCACCTGTGCGATACGGAGCAATCAGAGAGACCAAGAGTCCGTTATGTGCCGTCTGGGCGATGTTGACGATTGTCTTGGCGACGTTGAAGATCTCTTGCGCTTCAGCCTGTGAAATCTGTGTGGCTTCTCCAGCGGGGGTAACCTCTTCCTCTCCCTCAGGTGGCGAGACTCTTTCAACACCCCCTCGAGCGCGAGGCGAGCCTCCGGTGGCCGACACCACCCGATCTCGCACGCGCCTGTAGAGCGGATGATCCTCACCCCGACTCGCTGCCACCTGGGCGAGGGTGAAGCGGTTTCCCTCGACGTCGGGGTTGGTGGGGAAACTCTCCACCTCCATCTCGATCTCACCGATGGTGTCCGGCGACGCGGAGGTGGAGACCACCTTGAAGGTGCTCCCCCTGACCGAGCCAGGGAATGTCTCGCCGGAGATGTCCACCTGCTCGTGAAGCAGGGCCTCTCGAATGATCTGGGTGACCTCTCCTCGGCTGATCATCTGCATTTAGCGGCCGCTGCCTGGGGGGTCGGGAATCACGTAGCCGGAGATGGCGGATGTGGTCACAGCCCCGGTCTGTGCCCTAGCATAACCCACCAGACGCTCGACGTAGTCAAGCGGGGTGTCAACCCCGGCGTCATAATCGGCGAGATAGGCAGAGAGCTCATCAGCCATCTCCACCAGCTCATCTCCGTATATCAGACGGGAAGGACGACCCTTGTCCTGATTGACGCGCCCCTCCTCATAGAGATCATCAGAGAGATCCTCCAGGAAGTCGCGAGCGATGTTCTCCACCGACATGTCGAAGAGCTCGCCGCCGCTGCTGCCAGCCTGTTGCATACGATGGAGGTAGTCGGAGTACTCAGGTCGCATGAGGTAGTCCTCTGGGGAGATGCTGGTGGCAGGGCCAATGAACTCCACCTCACGGAGCAAGCGGCAACGCTCCTCTCGGATCATCTCTCGTAATAGGGGGCGGGTAAGTCTCACTGTCTCTCCAACATCACGGGGTGACCGTCTCCCCTATAAGTATTCAAAAGGTCCCAAAAGTTTCCCCGAAAAACGCTAAAGGGGGAATATAGAGCATCGGCTAATCACGGTCGGCTCCGCTGTACTCGTCTTCCTCGCTTGCCACCTTGGCTAGCCGATTGAGGCGCCAGGTGTGAAAACGCCAGTAGAGGGCGTCAAGACAATCCCAGGCAAAGCAGGTGATAAGCAGAATGACGGCCCCCACGGAGACACCCCACGCGAGGCAACTAACCATCTCAACCCAATCAACGTCTGTTAGCATTCCCATAGATAATACTGCCTAGGGCTCATCACCGTATAGGACCCTGGTGGGATCTTAAAGATATGTCAGCATCCTCTTTTCCAGGTCGTCGGCAACGTCCCGAAGCTCAGCAGCATCATCGGCGTCGGTGTCAGGGTCGCCGCTGCCCTGAAAGCCCTGGGCGTCGGTGCCCTCGATCGCCTTGTAGACTGCGTTGAAGTCACTGTCTGACCAGGAGCCGTCCGGGTTGGAGCCGTCGTCGGCGTAGTATTTCTGTCTGAGGCCTTCAAGGTCGTCCCCGACGGCCATGGAGGCCATGTCGTTGGCAGCCATTCGCCACGCCATTCTACCCTGTTCAGTCTGATAGTGGTCAATCGAGGCCAGGACTCCCACGGGCAGGGTGAGAGCCTCGCTGAACAGGGTCTCTTGGATGATTCCGCTAAGCTGACGTCTGGTGATTCTCACTTCTAAACTCCTCTAATGCCTATAACTATACCGCAATCTCACAAAAAAAGGGCCCGGGAAACACCCGGGCCCTTTAGACAAAGTCCAGTCTAGATGGCTACAGTCGGGCCTGAGGACGGAAGGTTCTCGTTAAGGAAGCTCTGGAGGACCTGGGCCTCCTTGACCGTCATGGTGAGAGCCGAGGTGGCTCCGCTGTAGCGGCCCGCATCCCCCGCCGTCGAAATGGTGACGGTGTTGGAACCTGCCTTCTGGCAGTGGGGTTACGGTTGATGTCGAAGCTAAAGCGCTTCGTGGACTTTGTTTTACTGAATGACATGCTATCTTTCTCCTGTTTATTAGCATAATATTGGCATCACTGATGACCAATTTAGCAATTATAATGCCGCTATCTGAAGTTTATCACAAAAGTTTAACTTTTTTGAAATTTATTTACGCTGTCTCCATGACAGCATCGTACACCGCCTCGAGGGGGAGGTTGCCTACCCCTACGCCATCATCGGTAACCACTGTTGAGGGGGGTAGCGGACCAAAGGCGTCGTTGACAGCGGTCATCAGGTCATTTCTTCCGGCGTAGTTGCTAATCATCAGCTCAGCCTCGAGCGGATCTCCAGCCTGGATGATGACCGGATCTCCCCAGGCCCCCAGGGTGAGAATCAGATCGGTGTCTCCGGCGATGATCTGGCCGAAACGGTTTCGAGCAGCGGTGCCTACAGGCTCCTCCGTCCCTCCATGCTCTAGCTCTCTCACGATTCCGATCAGGCTCTTGACGATGGTCTCAGGTCGACGCTCAAGGACAGCCCAGAGATCCTGGGCATACTCATCCTCGTCTGCCTGGGAGAGCTTGCCTGAGGTGTATGCCTCGAGACCGAGCATGATCACATCACTCACGAGCTGGAGGTCCCCGGTGATGGCGTCAGCTGCCGCCATATCATACGCGGATATCTCGTTAAGCTGAGCTTGAAGGATTCTCTTAAGATGTCTGCGTGTGATCTTCACGATCAAGTCCTCCTATTATGCAATTATAAATAGGCCAAAGTTTTGAAAAGTTTCTCCGGAAATTTTTTGACAAGTCGGGCCTTTTCGGTTTGAAGCTTGATTCAGATTTTGTTATGGGCTACGTGTCCTGATCAATGGTTGGGCCCTAAAAGTAGCAGTAGTGGATAAGTCAGCTCTATGGTCGTAGAGAAGGAGGTAAAGTTTTGAAAAGTTCCTGGGCTGAGTGTGGGACTTTGGGCGGCTGTAGGGCTCCCCAGAGGGCCCACTGAGCCTGCCGGGGGCCCCGGGGGGCCCCTACCCCTGGGCCTCCCCTGGGCCTCTATTAGCCCTTTTTAGGGGGCCCTGGCCCCTGGGGCCGCCCCCCGGGGTCACCGGACGCAGAGGGGGCCCCGGCCCCTTAGGGTCAGAGAGGGCCCTTCACAGGGCCCCGCCCCTGGGGTCAGCTGCGCAGAGCTGCCTCTACCTCCTGCCGCAGGGAGCTGTAGTCCAGGTCAGCCTGGCCCACCGACTCCAGGCCGGAGACGTTGCCCCACTCGCGCCACACCAGCTGCCTGGCCTCGGTGGCGTCGTAGGCACGGACCTTGACCAGTGCCTCGTTCCGCTCGGCGGGGCAGCGGGAGTCCAGCCGGTCGTCCGCGTAGGACCAGAAGGTCACCGGGACCGCGTAGGGACGCAGCTTTCGGCCGGCGGAACGCATCTCGGCGAACCGGGCCATGGAAGGGGAAAAACGACAGGTATAGATTTCGGGTTTTGCCACTGGGGACTCCTTGGTTGGTATCCCTATCATACCACGCTCTCCCCTCTCCTGCACGTTCTGAATAGCTATTCTGAATACTACTCTGTGTCGCGCGTGAAAGGAGCACATACGGGGACGGCTCCGGGGAGACCGGAGCCGTCGATGTTGGAGCCATCCGTCCTTAGCGGACGGGAGGATGGGCGAGGCTAGCTGCCCGACTCAACTGGCGAGCTGCCGGCCACTCAACTTGACACCGACGAGCAATGGCGATGCGGGCACCGCGGGTGAAGTACAGGTCGTCGGAGACCGAGCGGGAACCGCGAACGTCCTCGGCGATGCCGAAGCCGACAACCTCCGGCATACGGGCCCGGGAGCCGTTCCAGTTGACTTTGAAGCGCTCGGGGTAACGCTGGTCGAGGTTGTTGGTGGCGATGAAGTCGAAGCTGATTCCATCCGGATTGGTACAGACGCCGGTGACGATGACGGTCGGGAGACCGGATTTCGGGTGGGCGGCGAGTTCCTCGGAGGAGGTAATCTCGAAATCGTAGGAGGAGTTGGCGGTGGTTTTCATGGGTAGCTCCTTGAAGCTGGGGGGTTTTTGGGTTTTTGGAAGATTCCTTTTCCTTCCGTGTTTCTATTATACCTCAGGTTCTCCCGGGCTACACGCGACCACGCCGCTATCCCAACCACTTTGTTAACTTTTTTCCACCTCGTCCTCGACTGGCTGCACCGTCCTCGAGCAGGGACCTCAGGTCCTCGAAGGGTGACGCCACCTCCTCGAGACTCGAGCCGGACTGACGGCCGAGACTCAACCTCATCCTCATCACCCGCTCCTCCCTGGGAGACATGCTGGCGATGACCAGACGAGCCGGACTGTCTGTCATCCGGTCGGTAACTGTGGCCTCGACGTCATCCGGTCCGGCGACCTGATCCACATGTCGGGTCTCTCCGTCACCGACGTAGTCGTCCAGGGACAGGCTCTGATCCCGCTTGTTGACCAGCCGTTGGATCCGCTGACGGATCCACCACGTGGCGTAGGTCGAGAACTTGACTCCGCGGGTCGGGTCGAATCGCTCGGCCGCCTTCATCAGCCCGAGGTAACCCTGTTGAGCCAGGTCCTCGTGAGAGACACCCGACCATCTGTACTTCCGAGCCATCCAGTGAACGAGTCCCTGATTCTCAGTGATCATCCGATCTCTATCCATGTCCATCCTTCCGTGAGTGGTAGCCATCCCGTCCATCATCTATATTATACCACATATTGAGGGCAGTTGTCGTTAAAGAAATGTAAACTGATCAGCGCTCGATCTCTCTGTGCTCGATGTCACAGCGCTCGATCTCAGCGCTAGACGGTGCCCCTCATTGCTTGGCTCCTTAGTCGCAGTTGACGTGAGAGTTGTGGTAGGC
>Ga0098033_1000352_pt1 | contig 21672 bp, 31 predicted proteins | sample 1_EtaG_FD_75049 | JGI IMG/M metagenome (GOLD analysis project Ga0098033, IMG submission 75049) | Marine viral communities from the Subarctic Pacific Ocean - 1_ETSP_OMZ_AT15124 metaG | ecosystem: Environmental > Aquatic > Marine > Oceanic | place: Pacific Ocean | collected 2015-01-07
ACGAAGAAGACTACGAAGAAGACTACGAAGAAGAGGAAGACGAGTAGTCCTCTTCCACAACTCGCCCTTATCCCACAAGGTTGACCATTCGGCGCCATCGACTCTCCACATGAGTTCGGTGTCGCCTGTGTCTTCCATGTACCAGCATGTGCCTGAGGCAACGAATGCTGACCAGTCCATCTCGTTGTTGTAGAACGCCTGAAGCTCGTCGTGTTGGGTTGCACGGACAAGGTATCCATCGTGGGCCGTTCTCTTGCCGATCATCACGATGAAGTATCGATTACCCTGAATGTCAGCAGCCTCATAGAGCACCGGCATGTCGTACCAATCAAGCGTGACACGATGCTCGAAGAAGACAGGTACACTGTCTCCGACAGGAGCATGTAGGCAGTCGCAGTTCGGTTGCGGCGGAACGAGAAGATGTTTGTTTACGGCATCGTCCATTCAGGAACCTTTCCCCACCAGCCCAAGGATCTCTTGGCTGGGTTGATGTGGTAGATTGGTCTCTCGCTTCGTGCCAGCTTCATGACGGCATCATGTGTGCCGCCTTCCGAGCCATCCCAAACAGCAATGGCGACATCACACGCTTCGACCATCATGGTGTTGCGGTGATGCAGGAGGCTTGGGTTGTAGTCGGCATCTGAGCAGACGATGATGGGTTGCTCGAACCCATCATCGACAGTGTGAGCGGCCTTGATGCGCCTGAGAAGACTGAAGTACGCTTCTCTGCTGTGCTCTGGCCACTTGCTTGGTTGCCATCGACCAGGAACGAAGGCCTGAACGCTCCACTCAAGCTCAAGCGCAACCTCTGCGAAGGCCTGATCTACGCCAAGCGCCATTCCGGTGATGGCAGTCTTCTGTGGCGGAGCTTCCTTGGGGGTCTTGTGGTACGTGGCGATCTTCTCCAACTGCCACATGCGCTCCATTTCGGACTTCAGAGCGAATCTGATAGCATTGTTGACCCACTTGCGAAGTGGGCTCTCTGTGCTGTAGCCACCGATCTTGTTCGGCCGGTGGCCTGTGACCATTACCTTCATGATCAGTGGGTAACGGGCTCTGCGTTTTCTTCGGCGTCCGGAATGCCATTGTCATCGGCATCTGCTTGGATGCGCTGATACGCCTGAAAAAGCTTGTTCGACTCTGCGATGATCTTGTCGTAGATGCGAAGCTTCTCGAACACTTCACGGCGCATCTCGACCACCTTGTCGATGTCTTCTTCGCTGACAGTTGGGGAAGCCAACAACATCGGATCGAAGTCTTCATGATGGGTCACTGCGGTCGTAGTTTCGGCATCGAACCTGAACAAAGCCGGGAGCAGTTCAGCGACCAGTGCTTCTTCGCCGAGCATGAGTGCGATAAACGGTGCAGCGAAACTGAGCAGCGTTGTCAGCTGGGAATGGCGATCTCCGGCATTACCGTAAAGCACACGGCCTCTGGGATCTTCCGATGGAAGATTCATATAGGTGAGGGCTTCTGAAAGAAGCTCTTCGACCAACGGAGCGCAAGCCTTGGAGTCCATGAATTCATCGAAATCTTCAACACACATCGGAGACTCTTCGTAGTCACGCTCAGAGTTGAAGACCGTTTCGAGATAGGCAACGAAGAGGAGTTGAAGCGGCGATTCGATGTGTTTCATGCTTGCTCTTTTGGCTTTACCGACATGGAGATGACTCTACCATTTCGGCTGATTGGAGATGGGCTGCCATGGGTGAGATGGTCTACGAAGTCTTGCACCTTCTCAATCCAGATGTCTGGATGTGCTTGCTCTCGACCACGCATTCTCAGCGTGACGATGACAGGGTGACCTTTCTCAAGGAACTCGTTCGCTTGTACGGCCTTTCTTTCGAGGTCGGCAAACTCGGTCTGCGGCTTGATTTGAACCGTCTTTGTTTCCGGAGACTTCTGCTTCTTCTCACGCTTGGACTGATCGTACTTGAACTTTCCGTAATCGATGATGCGACAGACAGGCGGCCGAGCTTTTGGCGCCACCTCAACAAGATCCAATTCCAGGCTTTTCGCCATCGAGATGGCGTCTCTTGTATCCATCTCGCCAAGGTTGCTGCCAGTGTTGCCAATGACAGTAACTTTCGGGACTCGGATCTCGTGATTGATTCTGTGATCTGTTCGCATACGTGTTTCGATTCCTCTTGCGGAAGTTGGTTGCCTCACCCTTACTACACTCAGTCGTCTTTGTCAAGACGTTCTCGCAGCCTAGCCATTACTTCTTCCTGCGTGAAGAGCTTCACCTCTCCTCGATCTATCTCTCGTACTCGCAGGCTAATCTCTTCCACTTGCTCTTGTCTCATGTCTGGGCTGCCACAGAAGCCGATGTCATCGAGGAACCACTGAATGAGATCCAGCAATGTGTAACCAGGAGCAATGATGCGCTCTATGTCCCACTTGCCCTTGGCAATCCTGTGGATCGACATCTCTTCCGAAAGGCGGATCGGCAAGTGCGCTATGCTGCCGATGGACGTGTATGACAGCGAGTATGCGAAGTTCTCTCCATCCGGGCCAGTCCTGCCACGCTCTCCTATGCCAGAGAACTCAAGGCGCAGATCGGTGCAGCGGCCTTCATGGATTTCCAGCCGCCATTCGAACTCTGCGAATAGAATGTTCTCCGGTGGCTCGTCGACTATGGTCATCTCTCGGTAGAACTCGGCGAACCTTGGCACTTGAAGATACAAGTGTAGGTCATCGACAACGCAGACATTGATGATCTCCATCAAGTCAGCAACCGTGAAGTCGTCATCAACAGCACCAATGTCCATCAGCATCAAACGCTTATGGAACGAGTGATGCATTCCGCTTGTCAGTCTAATCTCGTGAGGCAACACGTCTGTGGATACTCCGTATTCCGAGCCGCATCTTGTCGCTCGCTGGTGAATTGGCCGAGTGAACTCGAATCTCAGGCACTCGAAAGAACTTGTTTTCAAAGGCCTCTTCCTCAATCCACAGGACAACATCGTAGCCCGTTCCTCGCTCGTCATCTCCGAGGTCATGATCGAGAGACACGACTTCGACATCGCCAAGTTTCAGAAGCTCGATGACTTCGTTGGGCCAATGACAATGAGTCCACTCCTCAGACGGAGCGGGTCTCACATCATCAAGCCAGATTTTGATTGGTGTGGGCATATCGTCAAGCCTTGAATGTCAGTTCCTCGACGGATTTGGCAGTGAGAGATGTCTCGTTCACTTCGCCGTAGTCATCCCAGGCAAGAATGGCCACGCCGCTATCCCTCACGCTCATGATGACCTTGTCTCCACCAGCCATCCGTATCACAAAGTCATCACCAGACTTGGCCAGGACGAGGTATTCTCGCCACACGCCTGCCAAGCCTGAGTACAGAGATTCTTCTCCGCTCTTGATGATGACGCTCGAACCCCTGATCTGCTTCAACTCGCCCCTGTCCATCCAGCCGAAGCCGTTCTTCGTGACCACGTAAATGAGGCAGCCGTCAACAGCAATCGATGTCGCTTGGGGATTGCATTCGGCCAATGTGATGGTCTCGTCCTTGCCGCCATTCGCCTTGGTCACGCTACGATGGCGCAAGTCCGCATTGTAAACCACTCTTCGCCGATGATTGTTAACCATCGTCGTCGAAGACTCAGCCGGAGAATCTGGGTTCAGAAAAATCCGGCCGCCCTCACTGGAACCAACCTTGAAATAACGCCTTGCTGCGTGGTCTTGGTTGGTGATGTGGATACCTTCTCTGATGTGGCCGTTGAAGAAAGTGAAAAGCTTCATGTTGCCTTGGCGGAATGGTGGTAAGCCTCGATCACCCTACACCAGTTTCTGCTATTTGTCAAGACGAAGTGACTTGGCCAAGTCGATCCAGATCAAAGCAGTGTTCATCGCATCATCAACTGCTCTATGAGCTTCGCCGCTGGCTTCTATATCACGTTCTCCCAATGCTCGATACAGGCCTCGCTTCTGTTTCGTGCCAAGAAGATGGCAGTATAGGAGAGCCAAGTCAACATGCTTCTGCCCGAATGGACTGGCGCACTTCTTTGCAGCGCATTCTGCGTCCACTTGTCGAGCATCGTCTCCCCATGCGTACCAAGCACGGCTCTTCGAGCCATAGGAATTCCGGATTCTCTTGCAGGCCTTTTCGAATGAGATGCCATCATCAACCATTTCCTGGGTGATGCCAGTAAGCTCTGTACAATACGGTGTGATGTGGCCATACCGTGGCTTCACCAGGATAGATTCCTTTCTGGTCACCACAAGATCTCTTGTGTTCACCTCAACGATACCGAACTCAATCACCTCAGCTGTCTTGACTTTTGGCTCCGTATCTTCTGGGTATCCACAAGTCATTTCCAGGTCGACGAAGATGATCTTGTGAAGACTGGCTCTCATGCGTGTAAGTATCCAGACCCCTACCTAATGCCGAGCAAATCAGTTCGGTGTCAGGTTGCACAAGATCGTACACGCAGATGTCTTCGAAGCCCTTCAGTTGATTGAAGAGTCGCCGAGCCTCGTCTACATCGATCCACCATTCGGAACTGGCCGTGACTTCATCATTGATGGCATTGGCTATTCCGACAAGTGGGAAGACATCGATGTCTACATGGCATTCATGCGCAAGGTCATCGAGGGAATTCATGACGTGCTCGATGACAACGGCAGCATCTTGCTTCACTGCGACTATCGTGCCAGCCATCGCATTGCCATTGCCCTCGACGAAGTCTTCGGCACTGGGGACAGGGAGAAGAAGCACAGCGCAGGTTTCAGGAACGAGTTCATATGGAGCTATGGTCTCGGCGGCTCTTCGAAGCGGTCATATCCAAAGAAGCACGACAGCATCTTGTGGTACACGAAGTCCAAGGACTGGTACTTCGACCCTCCTATGATCCCTGGCAAAGCCAAGGTGTGCCCCATAAAGAAACAGCCGGACGTGCTTGACTACACCATGGGCAACATGAACAAGGAACGTGTGGGATATCCCACACAGAAGCCAACAAAGCTTCTGGACATGTTCGTTTCCGCACACACCCGTCCTGGCGAACTCGTGGCAGACTTCTTCTGTGGCAGCGGCACAACAGGTGTATCTGCAAAGAGATTGGGGCGAATGTCCTGGCAGTCAGATGCCAATGAAGATGCGGTGAGAATCGCACGGAAACGACTTGACAAAGCATAGTCTTGTGTGTAGGTTCATTCTCAGCCAAGGAGAACACCATGCTCGTCTTCCTCGCCTTCGCCATCATCGTCTTCGTCATCCTGGTTGTTGCGGCCGAGCAAGGTCGTTTCATCGGCACCGTGCTGACGATGATCTTCTGGGTCTGCGTCGGCTGTGCGGTCGTCGCTGCAATTCCGGTCTTCCTGTTCGTCGGCGCCGTTCTGGGTGCGGGATTCTTCCAGATGATCCTTGGCGGCTGATTCCTGCTTGATAGCCGAGTTGTGGTCTGGCAATGTGCCGATGCAACTCGACTGAACAAACAGGCGAATCGTGGCTGACGTTAGCTTTCTGACCTTCGACTCCGTGCCGGGAAATCTGCACAAGGACCTTCTTCGTGGCCATAGCCATGGTCGATGGCTACGACAACCACAGGTTCGCAGAGCCGGTTCCGTACGTTCCGTACGGCCTGAAGAAGAAATCAACAACGATGGGGTGGATTCAACTTGACAAACCAGTCATGTTGTGCCACAATGAGCATGATGACATCGAGGTTCCGGCCGGAACTTACGAGCTTCGTCAATGCCGCAGCTGGGAAGCAAACCCTGTCGGCATCTGGACTCTCAACATCGATTGAGCAAAATGGCAAAGCGAGACAAAAGGTTCGAGGTTCGAGTCATGTGCGGCCCGTCCGCATCTGGGAAGTCGACGTACATCGACGGCTTGCTCGAAGAACTGGGTGATGAGGTTCTCGTCATCTGTCCGGACCAGATCATCATCGATGCATGCGGTGGCTCCTACGACTGGACGTGGTGGAGAGCCAAGGACGCATGGAAGAAGGCATGGGTACAGTTGGAAGAGGCAATGAGGTCTCGAACTCACCGAATCATCATCTTCGATGCACTGCACGTGACGCCGAAGAGCCGAAGGGAAATGATCAAGCACCTTGCCGAGTTCGATTCGAACGGCAAGTACCAGTCCGCCTTGATCATGACGCCGCCAGTAGAACTGGAAGAGCTTGTGCGGCGAGACGCAGCACGAGAGCGAGGCACCATCGGCGAAGAAGTCATCGTGAAGCAGATCAACAACCTGCGGAAGAAGGCTCCGGATCTCTCCGAAGGATGGGATCGCATCGACCAGCTGTGAGCAAACATGCCGCCTGACGAAATAGTAGAGATCGACTATTCCGAGCTTGACCCCGGCATCTGCTATGTCGTGCAATGGCTTCGAGAAGCTGGTTTCAACACCAGTGATTCTGGCGATGGCGTTTCGAAGCTGATCGATCCTGTGGCTGAAGCACGCAAGGCAAGCAAACCAATCAGCCAATGCGACCCATTCGAAGCCGCAAACCGAATTGCTGTGAGAGATCTGGCAGACAGAGGCGTTAGGTTCCAGCCTGTGGTTCCGGAAGGGGTGTTGGATTTTCCACACGCCTTTATCACACAGCGCTTCAAGCACATCACTGGCTGGGGCGCTTGGGCCGAGCAGAACGAGAACAGGTTGAGAGCACTCTTCGAAGAGTCTGGCGTTGTCATCGTCCCACAAGGAGACGAACGCCTCGTCCATGGAAGTCGCTATGCGGTCATAGAGATGAGCTACGATGCAGGAGACCGAGTCGCTGTGATCGGTGTATACAACCTCAACAACGAAGGCTTAGAGGCCGCATATGACCACATCACAGAAGCTACCGATCTCATTGGATGAGCTTCTTACGCTGAAGCTCACACCACCACCATTCTTCTTCTTCTGGGGCCATACCGGCAGCCCAATTGAAGTGGACAAAGCTTGCCTAAGCCAATGGGCAAAGTGGAGCTTTGTCATTGATGGAGTTCTGTATCAAACAGCCGAGCATTACATGATGGCCGAGAAGGCACGGTTGTTCGGCGACGAGGAGATGCTGGGCAAGATCATGAAGAGCAAGACTCCGCAGATGGCGAAGCGGCACGGCCGCAACGTCGCAGGCTTTGACAAGGATGTTTGGGAAGAGCACTGCCACAGCATCGTGCGCCGTGGCAACATAGCCAAGTTCACCCAGAACGAACTAGCTTGGAATTTCCTGAAGAGCACCGCAGGAAAGGTGCTTGTCGAAGCATCTCCTTACGACGACATTTGGGGCATCGGTATGCGAGAAGACACGAGAGGCGTCTCGGACCCCAGCAAGTGGAATGGAACCAATTGGCTTGGCTTCATCCTCACTGAGGTCCGAGAAGAGTTGCTCAGAACCTGAAGTCCTTGGAGAGCATCTTGGCGTTCTCGATCATTCTAGCTGCAACCACTTGTGATGCAACAGATGTCAGAAGGTCGATAAAAACCTTTGGCAAGTCATGCCCGTTGAATGTGTACATCCATGGTCCATTGAACGACTGATCAAGCTTCTTGGATAGGTTGTCGTGAAGCAGCCCGAACCCATGCTTGTTTGATGGCATCAGTGGCGTGACATTGCCAAGCAGATTTGAACGATGTTCCATCAACATTGCTCGAATTCCTGGTTGTCCGAGCTTAACACCAGAATGCATAAGCCAAATGTCTCTGGTTATCCATTCAAGGACATCCTTGATGTGCTTGTTCTCGCATGTTCTCCCTGGGAGAACACCACATTCTTCTTCGATCCTGATCCTTTCGAGAGAGGCTGCCTCTCTCCTTTGGCGGCTTCTATCCCTCTTCATCTTCTTCGTGATTGCAGGAATGAACTCTTCACCATCGGACTCAAACAACTCGCCATGGCGTCGAGCATACAGCCCAGGTTCATGTACAGCAAGCTGTTGGAACTCTTCATCGGTGAGCCTATCGGCGTTCAGCACGGCATCGCCATTGTATGTTTCATCTTCTGATTCTTCACCAACAGCGATCTTCGTAAGCTCATCAACAAGCGTTGGTTCAGTGACTGAGTTCTCGAAACAGCGTTTCGCAAGCTTCTTGACGTTGATGGTGGCGAACTTGTAGCCCATAGCGCCGCCCGGCTGTCCTTGTTGTACGATGCGGTAGTAGGTTGTGGTATTTGTCAACCCTGCTCTTTCCATCAGCGCATCGATTTCTTTGGCCAGATGACCGTCGACTTCGAAGATATCGTGGTCAACGCAGTAGTCTCTGATACTGAGCAGATAGCGGATGATGTCTTGCCTGTTGTTGTACAGTCTGTTGTTTATTTCAATTCTCTTTGCCATGTTTGGATATTCTCCTGTGTATGTGTGTGTGTGTGTGGCTTGTCCCTCATTTTTCTCGTCTTCTTTGGTTGTGTTGCGTGTGTATGCTTTTCAACATACATATATGCTGCCAAACAAACAAGTGATACTTACCGAAGAACACACTTTTGGAGAGCACCATGGCCACACCATCGTCTAGAATCACAGGCAGCTTGTTGACACTGATCAACAACTACGAAACGACCATTGACGCAGCGATGGCTTCTGAGTATGGTGGAGGCGGTATCTACGAAACGTCACTATCAGGAACACTGATCACAGGTTCAGTAGTTATTGGAGAGCTTCGGCGCCGATACATGACAGAGCCTGGGCAGAACAAGAGATTTCGCTGGACATACGTCAGCATCGTGGTAGGAGATGGCTTCACCGCAATCAAGATGCGCAACGCCAACTATCCATACGTGAGACGATGAACTTCAAAGAGATGCACCTGAGATTCCGTAACACGAACTCTGGCTGCCGCATAGACTTCGAAGCAGATCGTCTTCGTGTCGAAGTGTTTCCGCCATTTGACGGATTTCCTGTCCAGCGAGAGCCTTCTACATGGAAGGAGATCTCAGACTACGAAGAAGGCTCTGAAGCCAGAGAGCTTCTCGAAGGGATGCAAGCGTGGCTCGACAACGAGTATCCCACGTTCGAGTTTGAGGTCATCGAGACACAAAAGTGGCTTGGGATGGGCAATGAGCTTCGTGACGGTGACGGTGCCACAGACGCAGCTTTGTCGGTCTCGTTCAACGGCCCAGATCCGGCGTTGAGCCGGAAGCTTCTGCGCTTCATTCGAGGAGGATGGATACTGGGATCGCTTCACAGATCCAGAAGACGCTCCGAAGAAGTTCCTATGTGAAGACGCACTGCGCCAACTTGCTCCAGCATCACCGGTCTTGCTGGACACAGAGCGTGTCTTCCAGATCAGCGGCCACATTGATCTGACGCAAGAAGAGTTCGACGAACACTACGTTCCGGCTATCAACAAAGCCATTGACATTGGCGGCTGGTTCGTGATAGGTGACGCACGTGGCGCTGATGCTATGGCACAGGCTACCTACAAGAGAAAGGCGTTGTTCGAGCAATGGTGTTTCACATGTTCGTGCAGCCACGAAACAACGTCGGCTTCCCAGTCTCTGGAGGATACTCCTCAGACGAGACCAGGGACCGAGCCATGACATTCATCAGTGACGAAGACATTGCCTGGATTCGACCCGGCAGAGAGAACTCGGGAACCGCAAGGAACCTGCAACGCAGAAAGGAAATGAACGAATCAAGTAGCCAACCTGGGGACAAAGTGACCGCCGTGTAGTGGCTTGGGTGTTGCCCTTTCATCGCTATACGGCATAGCGGTGGAGGATGACACCATGAAGATTCAGGAAATCAACAGGAAGCTCAGCGCAGAGGATAGGAGAAAGATCCTTGACTTTGTCGCTGAGACAAAGGAAATCGATGAGAAGATCGCAGCACTGCCAAGAGGGAGAGAGCGCTCGAAGCTCATGCTCCGAAGGCTGCGACTTCAGGAACAGGCGAATGCTCTGTTGCAGGATGTCTGCGAGCAACTTGGCACCACAATAGCATCACTCACCGGCTCCAGGTAAACACTTGCGCTTGGAGAGCGGTTGGGTTACTATGTACCCCGTGTACCTCCCTTCTGAGTAGCAAACATGAGTGCAATCCATTTTCCTAAGGTCTATCGACTCAAGCGAACAGCAAATATCTGGAAGTATCTTGCGAAGGCCAAAGAGATGGCCATTTATGAGATGCAGAACAAGATGGAGTCGGTGTACCGGGCATGGAGAGGGAACCCAAGAACAGCGGCACAGATTCGTGCAGCCTTCCAGCTATCCGCAGAACAACAGATCGCCGATCAACATTGTGGCTGCTACATGTACGATCTGTACAAGAGATCCGTTGGTTCTGGGGATATGTCGAACTTCGATCTCACAGCAGACATCGAGATCGTATTCCACGACAAGCGATACTATCTGTTCCCTCATTCGCAGGGTCTCTTCGAGCACATATTCGACTTCATGGCACTAGACAAGGAAGTTGAAGACTTCAGCTACAACAGTATGAGGAAGTCTCCTCGTGTTTCAGACGAAGACTGGAATGATCGTGGAGCAGTGTGGCATCAGATTGTGAATTCGCAATCGTTTGACTTGAACCTCTTCTTCCACATCATGTCACCTGAAAGTTTCGAGTCCATCGATCCTGCACTTGAGATGATGAGGCGTCAAAAGGCAGCCGAGAAAGCTCCAATGGTTCATGCGGCCAAGCCAGATGATTTCATCGAAATCGCAGATGAAGATCTCGTCGAAGAACAGGTTAAGTCTGAGGCTGCTCCAAAGGCAAAGAAGAAGCGTGCAAAGCGAACATCGAAGAAGCGCACGTTCACGGCACCAACAATCACCCCTGCAAGTCGACAAATCTCCGAAGAAGACTTGACAAACCCAGACGCAATAGCCAAGGCTGTCGGCAACATGAGAGATGAAGCCGAACAAGGCTGATGAGAAAAACCATGATGTGTGTAGAGCACACCAATTATCGCTTGCGCTGCGATTGGTGTAGTTGTAATATCCTGGACGCACACAATGAAGAGCAGTTGACTCAAATCATACGACTACTGGCGCCAGGAGCAGATATCATCGTCATGGGCCATGAAGTCTGGAAGATAAGCGACCAATCTGTCATACGCTACAAACTGGAGTAAGCATGAGTTCGTTCAAGGATACCGCAGAAGAAATCGGAAACCTCGTCACGTTGAAGAACGAGGCATACGGAAGCGCATTCGAGCGTGCTGGAGAGATTATGAACATCCTGTTTCCTGATGGGATTACCCCACATCAGATGACAGATGCTCTGGCCATTGTTCGTGTCCTGGACAAGTTCTTCAGAATCGGAGCACGCAAGAATGCGTTCGACGAATCGCCATGGGAAGACGTGGCCGGCTATGGCATCTTGATGGCCACTCTGGACAAGAAGCGTGCCAGACAGTCGAATAGCGTCGGAGGCCCAGATCTTTCTGTGAACGATCGTGTCATCGGTCGTGATGCGAACACCGGAGAACCGATCAAGCTCGAAGATGTGAAGTACATCCGAAGTTCTGGTAGTGGTGCGGCTGTGGAGATGAGCCGCTTCCCATTCGAAATCCCCCAAGGTACTCCGGCCTCAGAACTACGAAAAGAGCTTTTTGGTGAAGACCCAGGGCCATGCGAATGCATTTGTGGTTCCTGGGACCCTGTTCCTGAGATGGATGCCATCCAGCTGTGGTACGAGGAGAATGCAGAGATACTGCCAGTGAGATATGGCGGCCACAACATTGCGGTTGGCCCTGATGGTGTTGTGGCATCTTCTCCTGATCTAGAGGTTCTCCTACGACAGCTTGATGAGTGCGAAATCGATCGTGACGCTGTCGTTCTGGACTACATTGCTCCCTTGATCGATGGCCGACGAATCCAGGCTTCTCAGGAAGACATCGGCGAGCAGTTCCCACCGGAAACCATGAACGACGAACAGATCCCGATCGAAGCATACAACGATGATCCGGAAGCTACAGAACAGAGTATCAGAGTCATCATCGACGAAGAATGCCTGAAGCTCATGAAAGAGCAACCTGTCGACCAATCCAAGGAGGCACTCAACGAATGCCAGAGAGTTGCCGTCGCCATGCGTAGGCAAATTCGAGGAGATGCTTAACACAGCCGCTATTCTGGTCTATGAAGCCCAAGAACCTGATTCAAGTACAAGGCAATGAGCGACGAAACTGAAATCATCCTGGAGATCTTTGACTTCGACGGGACACTATTCGCAAACCCATTTCCGACCAAAGAAATGTGGCCGAAGGGTGTCTTCGGAAAGCTGAACTTCCAGTGGTACCAGCAGCCGGAAACACTGGCGATGCCGTGGATTCCAGAGAACCCTGGCCTCGAATGGTGGAACGCTTGTATGCTGAAACGTGCTCGCATGGTCGCAAAGGACCGACCGAACACGATCCCGATCGTCATGACCGGCCGCAGGCGTGCGCTCTTTGAGCAGCAGGTTGTTCGCCTACTGAAGACGCAAGGGCTGCTTGACGGCGTGTTCCTGGCAGTGATCCTGAAGCCAGAGGGCAAGACCACGTTCCAGTACAAGGTCGAGTCCATCCAGCGGCAGATGGAGAACTTCGGAGCCACGAAGGTGAAGATGTGGGACGACCGCTACAAGCACGTCAAGCGATTCAACGCTTGGTTCGAAGAGCAGGGCATCGACGGTGAGTGCCGATACGTCCGATGGCCGTACGATACTCTGCTGACGCAAGAACAAGAGCAAGAGATCGGCGACATTATCATCAAGAGAGAAGGGATCGTACACAAATGACAGCCAGAGTTGTAACCGGCGCCCAATGGGGTGACGAAGGCAAGGGCAAGATCGTTGACGTCTTTGCGGAAGATTCATCCATTGTTGCCCGTTTTCAAGGCGGCAACAATGCCGGTCACACTCTGGTTGTAAGATCATCAGATGGCAGTCTGGCAAAGACTGTTCTTCATCTGATTCCATCTGGAATCCTGCATCCGACGATGACCAACCTCATCTGTGCCGGTGTTGCTGTTGATCTCGATGTCTTTTTCGAAGAACTAGATGGCCTTGCTTCTAGAGGATACAATGTCAATCCGTCGCAACTGAAGGTCGACTTGAATGCCCACGTCACGATGCCGTGGCACATCGCTCTCGACAAGGCACGTGAAGAAGCACGAGGCGATGACAAGATCGGCACGACGTGTCGTGGTATTGGGCCATCATACGAAGACAGAGCAGCAAGACGTGGAATCAGGGTGCGAGACATCTTGTGCCCGACACGCTTGGCCAATGCACTGCTAAGAGTGCTCCCAGAGAAGAATGCCTTGCTGGGTTACTACGGCAAGCCTCAGATGCTCAGCCATCTGATATTCGATCGATACAGGGCACTCGCCGATAGGCTGCGACCATTCGTTGCGAACACCAGTGAGATCTTGAGCCAAAGCTTGAGCCGATACAAGCGTTGTAACGTCCTGTTCGAAGGAGCCCAGGGAGCACTTTTGGATGTCGGCTATGGGACCTATCCATTCGTCACATCAAGCCATACATCATCTGCGGCTGTGGCAATCGGCACAGGCATCCCAGCATCTTCGGTTTCTGAAGTCGTCGGCGTCGCCAAGGCATATCTCACCCGTGTTGGTGGCGGCCCATTCCCGACAGAACTCAACGGTGAACTTGGAGAACGACTTCGAGAAGCCGGTGCAGAATTCGGAGCAACGACAGGTAGGCCTCGGAGATGTGGTTGGTTCGATGTGCCGATTATCCGTGCGTCTCATCGATTGAATGGCTTCACAAGCTTGGCCATCACGAAGCTCGATGTTCTCACTGGTCTCGACACGATCAAGGTGTGCGTTGCATACGACACGCCAAACGGTCGAGTAGAGACAGCAGACCCAGACGCCATTGCTCTTGGCGAAGTCACACCTGTGTACAAAGAGTACCCAGGATGGACCGAAGACATCAGCGGTGCTCGTTCCATCGAAGAGTTGCCGAATAACGCAGTCGGTTATCTCAATCGTCTGATGGAACTGACTGGCATCAATATCTCGACAATCTCGGTCGGCCCAGAAAGGGATGCGACCATCAGCTTGCAATGGACATTGAAATGAAAGAGTTCTGGAACACGTTGCTCATTCTCTGCTTCGGCATCATTGCCATTGGTGCTATTGTGTTGGCCCAAGAGTTCAGGGCTGATCTGAACGAGGCCAATGCTGCTCTTGCTACGGCACAGGAAGACATCATTCTCTGCGCATCAACATGCATCTCCACCTGTGCGCTTCCGCACACAGAGTACATGATGAGTGTAGAGAAATGAGTGGGCTTGATCCGTTCATGAGGGAGAAGCTCCCTGTTCTTTGGGACGCTGGCATTCGTACATTCTGGAGTTGCTCTGGGCTGGCACGAGATCACGAAGGCCGGACAAGAACTCCTCAGTTGGTCATGCCATTATGGCAGTTCGAGAGGAAGATACCTCAACTAATCCGCAGCTTTGATGTTCACAAGGACACTCAGAGAACAGTCGTGATCAACCTATGTGCAACTGGATGTCTTCCCAGAGATCGTAGGCCATCAACCAAGGATACGTGGGAAGACGCTTCCATTACACAAGCCAAGTACAGCACACGCTATCCAGCCGTAGAGCTTCTCATCAATCTGAAGCGACTGAAGCCTGACAATAGCGACGAGTCGATAGAGGCAATGTGGCAAAGGATTTTCGCCTCACTATTGGATCTTGACACTTGATGCGAAGTGTACTATGGTGGCGCTAGTCAAACCACCACAGAGAACAACATGGACCCCAACTTCCGTCGACAGCTAGCCAGGGCCTTCCAGAACACAGAAGACGGTCTTGCGTATACCGACTTCTCCATCAGATCTGAGTTCCCGCTCAATAAGCCACAGCGAATTCCCATTGGTGATGGGCTGTTCGTGTATTACATTGAGCACAACGATGGTAGCACAACGTTCAGACTTGAGCGGCCAATTGCACCACCGAAGCGCAAGGAAGACCGGCGTCTCACTGGCGTCAATGGAAGGCTCAACGTGGACAGGATGCGCAGCAGGAAGAATGGTACGAAGGATGGGCGGCCGACGACTCTTCACTCCCGCTTCGCCACTGAGCTTTGGTACGACAGAACGAGTGGCTACTGTAACATGCCGTTCTTCACAATCACAGGAGACCTTGGAAGGGCTCACTACCCGCAGCAGTGGGCATATGGGATCCTGCCGATCATCTCCGTTCGACGAGCGGCAGAATTCACACGAACATGGGATGCCGAGTTGCTGCACTTCAACATTCCTACGGACAGAAACGAGATGCTCTGGATGGCATCTGCGTACTACGTTCTTCTTCGAGAAGGATGGAACGGCGGCTTTGTTCCCAACGCATCTACGACACGCCACTTCTCTGCGCTACTGAGGGGTGTCGGGTTCCCGTTGAAATCCAACGACATCTACACGATCCACATGATGACACTCCAGTTCTTCAACGACAAGAGAGTAGACCTTACCAGAGGCAGGATTACCAAGCCTAATGGCGTTGATACTACTGTTCGCAGCCTCGTGCAGTTGTGGAGCCGCTTTGCAGACAACGCTCTTATCAAAGAGTCATGGATCAACAAGAACTTCCATCAGGTCAATGTAACTGGCGTAAGATTCGCAATGGAACACATTTGACTTGACAAACGTAGTAAGATGTGTAAGATGGTGTCTGTGAGATCATCTGAGCATCACCGGAGCCTGCCATGAGACTCTTCGAACGAACCAACATGACGCGCCGAGTTGAAGTAAGCACGAATTCGCATCGTGTCTCGCTCGATGTTTTCGCACCGTTTGCCAACGTCGACATGTACATGTTGACGATGTGCCTGTCGTGGTTGCGTAGGTTCTCGTACGACATGAAGAATGTTCGTGGTACGTTCGAGGCCTACGTCCGACGCTTCCCCAGGGGCCGAGACAAGATGGTGCTCTCCGGTGTTCACCGGCTGCACGGCACCTTCTTCAACGAGTTCCTCGCACTCACCAATCTGAAAGAGAACGGCCGAGACCGGCCGTTCCAGAGGCTGCGAGTTCTTGCAGACGCTCGACGTAGCACCATTGACTATCTGAAGTGGCGGTTCGATCACGCTGGTTTCAACGCAACTGACTACGAAGTGGAATCCATTGTCGACATGTTCATGGAACCTGGGATGGAAGTGCGGTGCATGCCCGAAGGTGCTCCGGTTCTTTCGAACGTCCCTGTCTTCCAGATCACCGGCAATCCGATTCAGGGCCAGATCTGTGAGACGTACGTTCTCGCATGTCTGAACGCTGGCACCGGCATCGCCTCGAAGGCACGAGAGCTTGTGGAAGCCGCTCCTGGTCTTTCGATCATCGAAGGTGGCGCACGACGCAAGGATCCCGACGCTGCTCTCTGGGGAGCATTCTCCGCTCATGTCGGCGGAGTCCATTCCACGTCTCTGTGCGAAGCTGGTGAGATGTTCGAGATTCCGTGCGTTGGTACGATGGCTCACAGCCACGTCATGCTGCACGATGCGCTCGATTGCTTCCAAGATGCATATGGCCACGGCACCAAGGCAGTCGAGCCAGAATACGAGTCATTCCGAACGTTCGTTGAGGCGTACGGACCGGAGAAGTCCATTCTTCTGGTCGACACCTACGACGTCTACGCATGTGCCAACACCGTCATTCGCATCTGTGAAGAGTTCGGTCCCGTGAAGGGTATCCGGCTCGATAGCGGCGATGTGATGACCCAGGCTCACTTCTACCGAAGGCGGTTGGATAACGTTGGCCTCTGCGACGTCAAGATCTTCGCATCGAATGGATTCGACACGGCCACGCTTCGGCAGATCCATGATGAAGACGTTCCGATTGACGGCGTGCTCGTAGGCGAGCGGCTGCTCTGCGTGGCCGATGCTCCTGTCACCGGCTTCGTCTACAAGATGGTCGAGATGGGCGGCGTGCCCACTGGCAAGTTCGCAGAAGGCAAGGTGGCCTATCCATTCGAGAAGAACGTTGTCCTTTCCTTTGGAACGTACACGGTCTCCAGAGAGCGTCAAGTTCGCTGCGACTCCATTGGAGAGGCGATGGCAGACATGGCAGGCCGAATGCTTCTTCCGATTTTCGTGAATGGAATGAGCACCACTTGGCTGGGCAATGAGTGCCATGAATACTGGCGGCCGACAGATGCCAGTTTCTCTGATGAGATCAAGGAAGCCTACGAAGAAATCGGTCGTCGACACAAGAAGTCTTGACACTGAATGCGGCATGTGCTAAGAAACCGCATCCTGACCGTAGCGAGAGAAGCAAGATGAACAAGTTCCCAAGGATTGGACAATACCGACAGGCCGTTCGAGAAGTGACGGGTCGTGCCCGGTTCGTTGGCTTGGACGACGACAACTACCCAATCTACGACGCCAATCGGGACATCCCGACGCTCACGTATCGTGGTACGGTGAAGCTGCACGGAACGAACTCCGCAGTTCGCCTGAAGGACGGTGTTCTCACTTGCCAGTCTCGCAACAATGTCATCACGCCCGAGAAGGACAACGCAGGCTTCGCTCGATGGGTTCACTCTCTGGATCGTGAGGTTTGGAACTCGCTGTTCTCCGACGCAGGAGTTCTTGGCGAGGCGCACAGCCTGAGAAACAATGGCCTTCCTGCGTCAGACGAAGATATCACGATCTACGGAGAGTGGTGTGGCAAGGGAATCCAGAGCGGATGCGCCATCCACAATCTCGACAAGATGTTCGTCATCTTCGGACTTCGGTTCGGCACGGACGACGACACTGTTTGGGTTGATGGCTCTGAACTCTGCGGTAGTCGGTTCGGCTTTGCTGGAGAAGATTATCGCATCTTCAACATCCTCGACTTCCCGACGTTCGAGATCGACATCGACTTCAACCATCCGAAGGCCGTACAGAACAGGCTCTCTGAGTTGACGCTCGAAGTCGAGAAGGAGTGCCCATTCGGCGCAGAGTTCGATGTCTCCGGCGTTGGCGAAGGAATCGTGTGGCGCCCTGTCGACCCGGAATGGTCCGCTGGCCGGTTCTGGTTCAAGACGAAGGGCGAGAAGCACTCTGCTTCCAAGGTCAAGACGATTGCCCCTGTCGATCCCGAGAAGCTTGCCAGCGTGCAGGCATTCGTAGATCACGTCGTCACCGAGCGACGATTGGAGCAGGGCATTGAATACGTCAACGAGCAGGGAGCCGAGCTTTCCCGCAAGTCCACTGGAGTCTTCCTCAAGTGGTTCATGGGCGACGTGTTCACGGAAGAGAAGGACACGCTCGAAACCTCTGGTCTCACGAACAAGGAAGTGGCCAAGCCGGTCCAGACGGCTGCAAGGCTCTGGTTTTTCCAGTATGTCGACCGATTTTGATTGACAACCAACTTCGAGTGTGGTAGTCGATAGACGCACACTCGCCACCACAGCACAGAAAGGCAACATGTCGCGAATCATCCACGTTCTCGGAATCGATCCTCAGGAAGACTTCGCCAATCCGAATGGCGCACTCTTCGTACCCGGCGCCGACGATGACATGAGCCGGGTTGCGGCCATGTTCCGAGCGAACGGCCACAAGATCGCCGACGTTCACATCACCCTCGACTGCCACAACTACAACGACATCGCTCATCCGTCGTGGTTCGTCGATTCGTCCGGTGCCCACCCGGCGCCGTTCATGATCGTCAGCGCCGATGACTTGGAGAGCGGTCGATGGATGACTCGTGTGCCGAGCCTTCGAGGCCGCACGCTGGAGTACCTCAGGGCTCTCGATGCCAGTGGCCGCTACCCGCACATGATCTGGCCGCCGCACTGCCTCATCGGCAGCAGCGGTTGCGCTGTCGTGCCGGAGTTGATGGATGCGCTCAACGAGTGGTGCAAGACCCACTTCGGCGTCATCAACTGGGTCTCCAAGGGCTCGAACGTCTTCACCGAGCACTTCTCTGGAGTGCAGGCTGAGGTTCCGGACCCGAACGACCCGACGACTCAGGTCAACACGGATCTTGTCCTGGCGCTCGAAGAGGCCGACGACATTCTCCTGGTGGGCGAGGCTCTCTCGCACTGCTTGGCGAACACAGTCCGTGACATCGCTGCCAACTTCTCGGACCCGGCACTGATCGCCAAGCTCGTCCTTCTCACGGATGCGTCGAGCCCGGTCACGGGTTGCGAGCAGTTCGCAACCGACTTCATCAACGAGATGACGCCCAAGGGCATGCGCACCTCGACCACGGTCGACTTCTTCGCCTGATCACAATCACGCCCCGCTCGAAAGGGCGGGGCAACACCGCCACTACAACACAACAAGGCGCATTATCAGTGCCGTATTCCTGAGTTGGAAAGGCGCAAGATCATCGATGCCAAGTTCGATGGCGGCGTCCTCTGCACCATCTCTACCGAGAGCGGCAAGCACGGCTACGACCTTCACATCTTCCGGTTCGACTCGACGTATCGCAACTACGACGTGCGTATCGAGAGCGATGTGACGACCGCAGAAGTCAACTTCGTTACGCTGGAGAGTGGTGTCTGCATTCGCCTCGTTGATGACGGCGAGTTGGAAGTCATGCATGCGAAGATGAACTCGCCCAAGTCTCGTCTGGTCAAAGACCCGTCTATCACTGGAGATATGACTCTGGTGAAGCACAACGGTCTCTTGGCAGCGACCCGTGGCAACCGTGCGTACAAGCTGCGAATGCGCTGATTGACTTTTGCGTCAACATGTGCTAAGCAGGAGTCAGATCAGGATGAACCATAGCAAGGAAGGTCGACATGGATTCCGGCATAGACATTGTTCTCCACGCTCTCCAACTGAATCTTGTCGTCGGCGATATCACCGGCAATACAAACCGGATCGTCGACTACATTCGCGGTCTAGAGTCGAGGCCCGACCGGATCAACATCGTCGTGACGTCCGAGCTTGCGGTGTGCGGATATGCACCACAAGACATGCTGCTTCAGGACAGCTTCATCGAGCGAAGCATGCAAGCAGTGGAAGCGATTGCGGAAACGATCGACAGGAAGACGTATGTCCTTGTCGGACATCCAGCATTCGCACCAGAACGAGGGGTTGTTGGCCAGCGTCGGCTCATCAACGCAGCATCGCTTCTACACGGCGGCGAGATCCTCCGCACGTTCTCCAAGACGCTGCTGCCAACCTACAACATCTTCGACGAGTCTCGCTACTTCGAGCCGTGTGGAGACCCCAGCGACAACATCTTCTACATCGCAGGGATCCCGTTCGGAGTCACGATCTGCGAAGACATCTGGAATGAGGGATTCGCTCTGTCCAAGGAGAAGTACAACACTCGTCCTGTCAGCGAGCTTCGCAAGAACGGCGCAGAGTTCGTGATCAACCTCTCGGCATCGCCGTACTGTCTTGACAAGGAGAAGGAACGTGCCGACATGATCCGTGGAATCTGTGACACCTACGGAATTGGCATGATGTATGTCAACCAAGTTGGTGCCAACGATTCCCTCGTGTTCGACGGCCGCTCCATCATGTGTGTCGACGGCAAGATGCACAAGTACCCAGCATTCCTCGAATGCGCACGTGAGATGGGGAGGTTGAGGGTTCATGGGCGCAATGTCTCCGTCTCCACAACCGGAGGCGACGACCAGCGTTGGCTCGACCGCACTTGGAACATCCGCAAGACCATCGTCACCGGCATCCGTGATTACTTCCGGAAGCTTGGCCTGACCACAGCAATCGTCTCGATGTCTGGCGGCATCGATTCCGCTCTCACAGCTGCATGCGCCGTCGAAGCTCTCGGGGCCGAAAATGTGATCGGAGTCACGCAGCCGTCGAAGTTCAACACCGATGAGACGAAGGGAGACGCATACGCTCAGGCAGAGAACATGGGCATCAGGTTCATCGACTCTTCGATCAAGGCCATGCACGACGTTGCGGCTGAGAGAGTGCTCAACGCACTCGGCGACATCGTCTCTCTGCGAGACCCGGTTCTCGGCAGCGAGATGAAGGGCTTCGGCAACGATGTCACCGACCAGAACATTCAGGCCCGCCTTCGTGGCATGATCGTGATGGCGCTGTCCAACGACATTCCCGGCTCCATCGTTCTGGCCACCGGCAACAAGTCCGAGTTCGCCATGGGCTACTACACCCTCTACGGCGACTCCTGTGGTGGTCTGGCAGTCCTGGGCGATGTCTACAAGACCCAAGTATTCGAGGTCTCTGAATACTACGCAGACGATACTGACGATGGGCCTAAGTGGATTCCCCGGTCCGTTATCTCCAGTCCGCCGAGCGCAGAGTTGGCCGTTGACCAGGAAGACACCGACTCTCTGCCTCCGTATGACATTCTCGACGCCGCTCTGAAGATCGTCATCGACCGAGATGGTAACGTCAGTGACCAAGAGGCGCTCGAAACGTTCTACAGTCTCTACTTCGGCCACTGCCCTTCCTACACCGAGCGCAGCAAGAGAGTGTTCGGTGTCGATGAGTACACACGCCAGAGTGGTGGCATTGCCATCGCCCGAGCCTTCCTGCGCAAGGTTGCGATGACCGTCGTCCGCAACGAGCACAAGCGGTATCAGTCCGCACCGTGCTTCCGTCTCAACAAGCGGCCGTGGAACGTTGGCTGGCAGTATCCCATCGTAGCCCGCCATCAGTTCTAGGCCATGACAGAAACAGCAACAGAATCCGCCGTCTCATTCCTGGACGGCTTCAACAAACCATTCATCCATCTCCGACCGGACTTTGATTTCGAATCGGCAAGAAATCGCATTGAATCGTGGACAGGGCTTGAAACCTTCGGCGTTCATGTGGTAGAGTCTGCTCAGATGATCGTAATCG
>Ga0098033_1000355_pt1 | contig 21419 bp, 11 predicted proteins | sample 1_EtaG_FD_75049 | JGI IMG/M metagenome (GOLD analysis project Ga0098033, IMG submission 75049) | Marine viral communities from the Subarctic Pacific Ocean - 1_ETSP_OMZ_AT15124 metaG | ecosystem: Environmental > Aquatic > Marine > Oceanic | place: Pacific Ocean | collected 2015-01-07
TAATCCTGCTAATGGAGCATGGACTGGAAGTGGAGTTCAACCAAGTGGAAATGCTTATGAATTCTGTCCTTCTATTGCAGGTGTAGGAACCTTTAATTTAACCTATACATTTAGTGGATGTTCTATAATAATGAATGCAGTTGTGAATCCTACACCAATACTAGGACCAATTAATCATAACTAATGAAGAGATTACTATTCATATTATTTTTACTTCCGTTTTGGGTTTATACTCAAGACACAACTACAGTTGAAGTATGTACGCATGACCAAACACATTTACAAACATATTCTGTAACAAACGGACCTAATCAATATAGCTGGTCAGTTGCGGGTGGATTTATAGAGAGTGGAAATGGTACTAATTCCATAGTAGTTAATTGGTTGAATGTTCCATATTCAATGTATCTTGTACAAGTATCTGTAGTAAGTAATGTTGGATGTCCTGGTAATACAGTTCAGTTATGGGTGGATATTGATGAATGTTCTTATGATGGAATTTATGTACCAAATAGTTTTACACCACAAGACCCAGATGGAGTAAATGATGTTTTTAAAGCGGTGGGTAGTAATATAGAAAGGATGGAGATGTATATCTTCAATAGATGGGGTGAACCAATACATGAGATACATAACATAAATGGATCATGGGATGGAACCTACTTAGGTGAACCTTGTCAAGAGGGTGTGTATGTATGGTTCCTTGAATATAAATTTGAAGGCAATGAATTTGATGAAGAGTTAAGAGGACACGTTGTTTTAATTAGATAAGTTGTGATTAAGCAATAAAAAAGGGGATCCGTATTGGATCCCCTTTTCTGGTTACAGGAACGTTGGGTATGGTGCCCATTTATATTGTTCCTATTAAGCTGAGTCTCTTGTTAAGGGTTTATAAAGTAATTTTCCTTTTTCTTTGAATTTAAACTTCATTTTCCTATTAGTCTTTTTTCTAGTACCTTTTAACTTTAAAGTTCCTTCAACTTCTTTTTCATCCACTTCAAATCCTCCTTTAAGTTTTTTAGTACTACCAAAATGTTCCCAAGCAGCAACATTATACTTAGGTCCTATTGATTTATTTTTCTTTTTTCTTCCTCGTAACTTGCTCATAATATATCTTCTTTTTTATATAGTATAATTACTAATATCACTAACAATAATATTTGAAGTTCTAATATCCCATCAATGATCATCTCTAAAATCCCCGTGAATTAAATGTTCACTAGCGATCCTGATCTGTTTCTTTATATCATCAAGATCTTTTTCTAAATCTTTAATTTGCAAGTCATACTCTGCCCTAGTTATAACTGTAGCAGGTAATTCTTTTGCCTCTTGTATATCGTATTTGATTTCAAACCAAACCCCTATTAACGTGAATGTAGCTATAGCAAAAGCTATCAACGACCTTATACTTACAGTAAATTCTGTTTCTTCACTTAGTTTCTTTATTTTCATATTATATAGTTGTTACCAGACATTAGGTTGAGGCAAATCTGCAGGTGTTGGTAAAGCACTAGGTGTTGGCAAACCATTACTTTTTTCGCTAGTTATCTTTTTCTTTTTCTTTTTTCCAGCTTTAGCATCAATTATAGCGTTAACCCTATCATCTTCATATTTAAGGTTTTTAATTTCAGTTTTAGAATAACCTAAGTCAAGTAACATATTTTCTTGTTGTTCCTTAGTAGTATCATTTTTTAACTTTGTGTATTTTTTTATACTTTTAGGTGGTCTGTATATTTTATCTTGATCTTTTTGAAGATCTAAAATTGCATTAACTCTATCTTTTTCTTTGCTTAACTCTTTTATCTCTTTATCACTTAAACCATGTTGTTTTAACATATGAACCTGTTCAGCTTTACTATATACACCTGGGTTAGATTCAGCTTTCATATAGAATTTTATTTCTTTCTCTTTGCTTATTCTTCTCGTACGTTCACCACTACTCTCTAACTCCCATGCTTGCCATCCAGAAAGTAACGCTGCACGTTTCCACCAATCTTGATCAGCTTCTATTACTCCTCTAAGATTAGTAATTTTCTTAACTAACCTATCTAATGGTATATTAGTTATAGAAGATACAACATATGCCATAGATAAATAAGCAGGATCTTCTATACTCCACGGATCTTTATCATGCCTCCATTTGTTATACTGCCATTCTTTCGCAGCAGATCTTAATTTCTTTAACTTAATAGATAATGGTGGTGAAAACTCTAGTAACTTCCAAGCGGATTCCTCGTACTTCGGCTGTTTTTCAAACCACGTAGCATCTGGGTCTTGTGATTTTTCATACCTCATATACACATCTTGTGCTAAGTTCTTTGCGGTCATAACCACTTGCCCACCAATACCTATTCCCCTTAATAAATTATCTATCATACTATTACCTATCCTAGTATATTTTTCAATTTTAATTTCATCTTCTTCATCATCGCCAAACCAAATCGCAAATAGTGCCTGTTGTAATGCAGTAAATATAAGGTTTTGTATCATCCCATAGTAAACTATCTTGGATAGGTTAGTTTTATAATCACCCCTCCCATTAATAAGGTCTAGCGTAGCTTTCTTTATTATACGATTATACTGCATCGGCGTGTTAGCGAATGCTAATATAACTCTACCTGCACCACTAGCTTGCTGTTGACTAATTCTATCCGGTCTAGCTGATTGTTGAGATTCCTCAGCTAGTTCCCTAAATTCTCTAAAAGCTTGAGCTTCCGCTTCCTCTAGTTTCATGTTAGGATCTTTTTTCATAAGATCTTTAATCCTATTTCTATAGAATGTGGCACCACCCGAAGCAATAGCGAAACTATCCATTATCTGTGTAACTAAAAATCCCTTTTTAAGTAAGTAATTAATAACAGCTCTTGGTTTGTTTGCTTGTCCTCTAGTAGCATCAGCTATTTCAGATTCAGTTACATTTATTCTCAAGCCATTTCTTCTATCTACTAAGAAATCTGAATTTATTAATTTAACAAAATCACTCCAATATTGTTTTGGATTAGCAAGTGCTTGACCAGCTTTTAAAGGATTATTGAAACTCCAATTCAAAAAGTTTATTGCTGATATAGTTTGCAGTACACCAGATCGCATGTTTAAAAACATAACTGTACCAATAGAATTATTAACATAATCCAACAATCTATTCTCTAATCTACTACCACCAGATTTTCTATTTTTACCAGTACGCATTCTACGAAGTATATCCTCTAATGCCTCTCTATATTTACTACCAAACGCAGCCTCTAATTTATTTAAATTCTTTTCAGAGAATATAAGATCTACATTTTCTTGCCATTGTTGAAGGTATTTAGTTCTTTTATTAGTATTTAATCCTTCTATTAGATCTGTGGTTATAGTACCAGCCAACCAGTTCTTACCAGGGTAAGCATAACCATCACCCTTGTTTATACTTATAAGTTGATCAACTAGTAATTGTAAACCTGGATTATCTTTCATGTATTTTTTAAACTCTGCTAGATCTGCTTTTGATAACCCTTCTATCTCTATACCTTGCTGGTCCCAAGCCATAACCCTTACAATATCCTCTTGGGTAAAATTATCTATAGCTTTCTTCTTCAAATTTTTAGGTATAGCACCAGATTTAACCAACTCTTTCTTTAATGCTCTAAAGTCATTCATCAATTGTACCCTATCATTAGATACACTTTCCATTCCTCTTGCAAACGGGTTAAGCAAATGTTCTTTAAAAAATGCCATATGAGCATCCCCTAATTTACCCTTACCTAATAATGGATATAATAACCCAACAAAATCTTCTGCTGATGGTGGAATAAAGAATTTAAACTTACCTTTTTTAGCACCTATAGTTTGAGCTTTGGCAGATGAATACTCTTTAAAAGCCTCTATACCAGTCTTTTGCTCTATGATATCATTAAAAGTTTGATCAATATTTTTACTAAATTTAACCTTAGCTTGTTGTACTTTAGATTTTACATCAATAACACTTAATACTTTTTTAACCGCATTAACATTACCAGTGTGATCATCAGCAAAATAGAAATCGTTATAACCTTCTGCAGCTTTATCTACTATCCAACTTGATTTAGCCAATGGAGAACTATCTCCTAACCCAGTTATATTTTTCAAAGGAATATTCAATCCTACCCCATCTAAAAATTCTTTAATAGCTATAGCTGAATTAGGCCCCCTTGCTGTTAATACAAATAAATTTTCAGTGCCACGTTTTTCTGCTATGATCTTAGCAACTTCAAACAAAGGACCTTTCTTACCTTTTACGACCTTATCAAAATCTGAGAAATCGAATTCAGCACCTTGTTCTTTTAATTCAGTACCTCTATCAGCGAATTGTTCTGCTGTAAGAGAACCTTTCTTACCATTGGGCATAGTATAAAATACTTTACTTTTAGTTTGAGCTAGTGTATCGTCAAAATCAAATACCCTAATCTTTTTAACTGGAGCATTAGGGTCACGAGCTATGTTTAAAGCTTTGTCCATGATCTCCATTTCCCTGATAAGCTCACTATTAGTTACAGATCTTGAAGGTTTAACCACCCTACTTTTTTCTATATTTTTAGAATTTTTCGGACGTGCCTTTTCTGTACTTTTAGCAATTCCTATTCCATCATCCATCATCTTCCGAGCAATTTTTTTACTTATTTTCCCTTGAGATATTTCTACTATTAACTTATTCTGCATAGCTATTTCTTCAATAGTATATTTTCCTGGAGATTTACCTTTTATATCTACATTGAAGTATTTTGTTAGACGTACTACTTTACCATTTTCATCTATGATCTCTATAGTATTTAAATTTAAATCAGGAACAGCTGCATATCTTGCCCATCCAAGAGTACCACCCATTAACACATCATAATAATCACGCATAGTAGGTCTATCTCTTAATCCTAACGCAGTTATTTTATCATCATTTGTTTTGCTTAAAGGCCCTTGAAAATAATTCAACATTATACCTGAAAAATTATCATCAACAAGATTTTGAGAGGCTAAAAAGAACATCTGTTTAGCAACTAAAGAAGCACTCAATGCATGTTCTTCTCTAATAGGTCCTTTAATACCAACTTGTCTAAAAATAACTGGAGCCATTTTCCTCATAAAATGACTTTGTACAGCACTAGTAGAAGAAAGTAACGCACCTATACCAGCAACCATTTCCTTAGATTCTCTCAAAGCTTGAGATTCAGCTTCTTTTAATTTCATACTAGGGTCTTCCTTCATAAGATCTTTAACTCTTCCTTTATCTACCTGCATAAGTTGCTGAAATATCTTAGCTATTTCAAACATTCCTTGTTCCTTATCTTCATTTCTCTTATTAAACTCAGGTGTACCAAATTCTTTATTAAATTTTTGAGTTCTTTGCCCCACTCTTTTCATTGCGGCATCTATAAGTTCGTTATCTGGCGCGTATTGAAACTGACCTTCTCCCCCAAAATTGTCATTCATGTATTTAAAAAATTCACTTTTATGATCGCTATTTATCTCATCAAAGAATGGGAAAACATATTTACCAGCTTTTTTAGCTCCAGCAAATGTACCTGCATTACTAAAGAAAAATGATTTAGGGAAAGCTTTAACTAATTTAGGTAATACTTCTTTTTTCCATGCTTCAATTCCATTTTTAGATTTAGGGTTACGATCATTAAAATCGTATACTCTTCCATCACTAAATTCTTTAATAAGTTTTTCCCAATTGCTTATCTCTGTCTTTAGATCATAATATAAACTTTCATTAACTGCATTTTCAAGTACACTTTGTTGTAAAGCATTAGTAAACTTAGTACGAGGATCTACTTGTAATTTTTTACTTATTTGGGGAAGTTTTTCTTTAACTCCCTCTTTTTTAACTTTTTTAATTGCAGTAGGAGAAACTTGTCTACCAAATAAATCAACTAAACCTTCTGCAAGACCGGTTTTTCTAGTACCTCTAGTTCCACTATCCTTACCTGTAATAGGATGAACTAATGGAGCTAAAATAAAATCTTCTAATTCTTTAGCTGTAAAATCTTTAAATTCATAAGTATTAACTCCTTGTGAAGTTACTTCTACATATACTTTATCATCTAACATAGCTTTGTCAATATCCTCTTGCTTAGTTAGTCTTGTGGGTGGAGATGTAAATTTCTTTTGATTAACTGGAGTTGATCCTTCCATTCTAACAAACCATTGTATAGGTAAATTTTCCTTTAGTTTAGATGCTAATTTTTTAACGTTAAATTCATATCTCTTTCCTGTACCTAATTTTTTCTTTACTTTAGCTGTAGTTTTACCTCTGAACGCTTCAGTTGTAAACCCTTTAAATTCTTTACCTTCCACTTCTGGAGTTTCACCTTCAAATATTTCTAATCCAGCGGTTTCAAAATCTTCTTTTAATTCTTGATCAAATATCTCTGGAAAATCTCTAACTAGTTTAGCTCTTGGAGTTACTTTATCTTTTTTATCTTGAGATTCTTTAGATATCAATCTTTCTTCAGGAGTAGGATCTGTTGAAGCTATATCAAACTCTCTTTGTCCTTCACCAACAGCTTCTCCTATTCGCTGCTCTTTACCTTCAAATTTACCTTGTTTAGCTTGTTGAAGTATTTGACCATACCTTCTTTTTAAATTCTTTTGCATGTAAGCACCAAAAGGTATACGCTTACCATTTACCACTGGTTTATATGTGTCTATTAATCTAGATAATTGCTCATTATAACCTGATTTAAATTCTGCTTCAGACACTCGCTTACTTTTCTCTAACGCCATAGCCCCAGCACTTTTGGCAGCTCTCCCTGCTAAAACTTCAGCGGCTTTTTTATTATTTTCGTAAAGTTCATCTTTTATTTGCTGTTGTAAATCTGCATTTTTTATATCTCTTACTCTAACATCTCCAGCTTCAATTATTCTTTCTTCAATAAGAGTATTACGCTCCGCAATTGCTTTGTTGGATTCAGATACTTGTTTTGAAAACTTACCTTCACCTACAATATCTTTTTCAAAAGCTTTAGTAATTGCTTTCTTTGTCTTTTTACCTAACTCTCCTTTTTTAAACTCTTTACCAAAATCTTTGGCAAAGTTATAAACTTGTCTACCACTTTTAAAATTAAGATTACTAAAACCAGCACCTGTAAATATATTTGCTAACCAATCACCTACTCTAAGAAATAGATTCTCTTCAAATTTTATTCTACCATTAACTACTTCATCAAAAAACCCAGTAACCCATTCATCACTAAATTCAGCTTCTTCTTCCGTTAGTGTTTTAGTATCTACATATGCTTTTTTGATCCTATTTTCAATAGTTTTATATGCCTCTGGACTTCTTTTTTGTAGTATATCTTTAAATCGAGATATGGTTTTATTTTTTTCCTTTTGTAATTTATTTTTCTCTATTAAATAATTCTTTTTATCTTTTTTTGGATTTAGTTTTTGCCATGTTTCAAATGTAGGTAATTCAAATTTAGCGTCTACCAACCTATGTAATATCTCATGTCCCACTGCTCCTACATCACTTACATTTGCCGCCCTTGCTTTATCTATTAATATCTCTCCTGTTGGAGTTATAAGAGCAGTTGGACCTGTACCTTTGTCAATGTCTTCTTGTGATATTTCTATTTCAGCTTCTTGAGCTGCAGTATAAAACTCTTCACTAGTGCCATAAGGTGAAATTTTACCAGACGGTACTACTTCTTCTGCCATCGCAACACCTTTTTCTATTTTAGATTCTACAGTAGGTAAACCTGATATTTCTATTTTATCCAACATTTGTTGCGGTGCGTTCCAGACTGAATAAGATGATTTACCAGATATTAAATCATCCCTAAATTCTTTACTTTGTAATAACGCCTCAAACTCTCTTGCAGATACAATGCCATCATCAACCATGTAAGTTGTCCCATAGATCATAGCTCCCACCTGTCCTTGTTGCGATATTATATTCTGTATAATCTTAGAATCCATGTCTTGATTAAAATGTACAGTACGATCTGATGCTATATTATTAACAACAGATTTTAATGCAACAATATCTTCAGCAGCACCAGCCTTACCATCCTTTTTTAATTGTGTTTCTATTTTTGTAAGTTGATCTGTTAAACCACCTATAGCCGTAAAATCTATCTGACCACCTAAAATATCTTTTCCTTCAATTATGTTTTGTACTATTTCTTTTTGTTGTGCTGATAGAGATGATTTTTCTTTACCCGTTAGTACATCAGTAAGATTTGTTAAATCACCAGTTTGTACAGAATTATTTTTTGCATATATAGATATAGCAGATAACTCCTCTTTAATTTGTTTTACTCTTTCAACCTCCCAAGCTGCATTATCCTTACCTTTTTTATCAATAGTTTTTTCAAGGGCATTTTTCTCCAAAGTTAAATCATAAGCTATTTTTTGATCAACTACATGTGCGTTTTTATCTATTTGTTTAAATATACCTCCAGCCACTGACAGAGCTCTTTTCTCCTCATCTAGTTGTTTCTTTGTTAATTTCCCAGCTTGAAATTTACCTTCTAATTCAGCTTCCAACGCTCGTAAGGAAGATTTATTTTCAAGTAAAACCCTTGTGTATAAGAATGCAGCATCATTAGTATTAGCACCAAAAGAGTAAGTTTGGTTACCCTTATATACGTGAGAACCCGTAGCCATTGTACCACCCATTATTATACCTGCTCTTATAGCTCTCCATGTATCTAATGCAATAGCAGCAGCACCATCATCTGCTGATGTTTTCCAAACATTTTTATCACTATTTTCAAAGTAATCAAAAGTTTCTTTAAAACCAATTTCAACTAATTGCTGTGCTCCTTCTGTGGTTCCTTCTACTAATTTTCCGTGTACTATTTTGACAATACCTCTACCCACCCAACTATCTAATTGCTGCTTAGTTAAAACAAGTAATTCTGCTCTAGTAGCGTTTTTAGGGGCTTTTTTAAATAACTCCATAGCAAAAGCATTTACAATCCCACCTTTTCCTTTAGCGATACTTTGTACTCCAACTGTTTCTAAAAGCGAAACAACACCTACAGTAGGTAATATTACCGCATATTTTTTCCATTCAGGTAATTTTGCTAATTCAGGATCAGATTCTATTTCATCCATCAATGCACCTGTATGATACAATGAAAATGGTAACATTCCTGCCGTTGTCACAGCTAATTTACTTCCACCTACTAGTCCTCCTGTCATAAGAGATGTTACGATAGCTGGTAAATTTTCTGTTAATGATAATAAATCACCCCAAAGCCAGTCTTGCATTACTGCTTCACCCCATGGAGTTTCTGTAGCACCTGTACTCATAAAATAACCAAAAGGATCTTTCATATTTTCATTCTTCCACTTCCTCATTTGTTTCATTTTATCATCTATCCCTCCTGGACCACCTGCTATACTCATTGATACGGCTAATGGATCAGTAATTGCCATGCCGGCAATAATAAGTTCCATAGTACCGTCAACCATTAAATCAACACCACCAACTAATTTATCAACTATTATAGATTCAGGTGTGCCTAACCCAGATAGCATAGCATTTACACCATCTATAGTTTTCATAGAGTTATCTTTAATAATATTATAGTTAGCTCCTATGTTATTTAATTGAGACCCTTGATGATCCATCCAAGCTTCCATAACTACAGCTTCATCATTTTGTTTCTTAGCAAAATTTTGGAGTTCTTCAAGAGCTTGTTCTTCAGTTATTGAGATCGGGCCCGGTTGATTCATTCTTTCCTGCAAGTCTTTTATAAATGCCTCATTTTCTTCAGGCATTTGTTTTTTAAAATCTTCTACTACTTTATTAAAATTGGCTATACCATCATTGTTTATTTTAAGAAGTTTATCACTATCTTTTGCTAAATATTTTATCCAATCTTTGTCAATTAGATTTTTTGCATATGCACTTAAAGTAGATTCATTTAATTCTTTAGCAGTCATTGCTGGCATAAATTTACCATATTTTTTTACATAATCAAATAGAAGACTAGCGTTTGCTTTAGCAGCACCTTCATAATTTTTTGTATATATAACTAAATTTTCCGGTCCCCCTGTAATAGTAACAGCATTCCTCATTCTATCAAAAGATACTCTATCTCCAGCAGTAGCATAAATATTTAACCCCCAAGAATTTAAAAAAGGTTCCCATGTTTTTTTAAACTCTTCTTCAGTTTCCAAATAAAAATGTAAATCGCTAAATATTTCATCCTTAATATCATCCTCCCACATTTTTTCTCTCCAATCAGGATCACTCATATCTAAATTCTCTAAATTGTCTATGTACTTACCATACTCTTGATAATACTCTGGAACTTTTTTATTACCATATGGTTTTCCCATTAAATTTTCATATAACCCTTTATGATAATCCATTTGTCTATCGTGAAGTCTAGCGCTTTCTTTAGCTATATTTAATACATCATATTGTTGAAGATATTTAATTGCTTCATCTGGCTCTAAACCTGTTTGTTCCGCAAACTTTGCAATATCTTCTGGTGAAAGATTAGGATTTTGAAGTAACGGACCAACAATTTTTTTTAACAAACTAGTTGGATCTTCTTCATCCCACATTTTTTTATACTCACCTTTTGCCCATAATTTCTTACTATTTTCTTCAATTTCTTTTGCTGCTTCTATTTGCTTATCAGTTTGTTCGTGAATTGGTATGTCCGCCAATCGTCCCGAATATATCGTTGGATCCTCTGCAGCTATTTCTGGATAATAATATTTTTCAAGAAGTTTTATAGATGTTTCCTCAAAATTTTCAATTTCCTTAGCACCAATATCAATTCCTTTTGCAATAGAAAAATCCATACCAGGTCTCTCTTCAGTTAAAAAACCAGCTACTCCACCTATAGTTTGTTCTAAAAAAGATTCTGATTTGTTATATTTTTCAGTTATATCTTTTAAATAATCTATAGTAGGTGTTTCTTCTAATTCTACATCTTCAGTGGGAAATTGTTTTAAACTAAAGTTCCTTTTATATTCCTCTAATTTCTCCTCTAATTTATCCCCTTGCTCTTCATAAGCTTGATGTTGTAGTAATGTTAATTCTTTTTCATCATAAGGTCTATCATATCCCGGTTGCTCATCTTCACCCCAATAGTCTGTATCAAATTTTTGGCGTGCTAACTCTTTTTGTTCTGCTGAAAGTCTTGGATCATCCCAGAACATTGTCTGTTTTGTAATGGGATCATCTGGTAGCATTATTTGTTGAGTAAGCGGATCCATTGGTTGCGTAGGTTCAGTAAATTGAGATATATCATTTTTAAATGTATTAAATTTAGCCTCATCTTGCATATCAACCTTAAAGGTTTCAAAATCTGGCAAATCAAAATACTCTTTACCGTCCTCCCATAATTTTAATAAAACTTTTTCGTCCATAAAATTTTGTTTAACTATTCTTCTTAGGATATAAACTCATTCCACCAGGATTATATGTTGAAGGTGTACCTGAAGCCTCTACGGGATCATAATTTAAACGACGACGTGCAAATTCTTTGCTAGACCACTCATCATAAGCTTTTTTAATAGTAGCATCATCGGCATTTGGATAAAGTATTTTTAATGTACTAATAACTGAACCTGGTTTTGTCATATCAACACCCAAACCACTAACTGCATTTTTTCCTTTAAATAAGTGTATTTTTCCACCATCTATTTGAACTTGGTTTACTCCCGTTGGTAATAACCCAAGTATAGTATCTTCTTTCCCTGTCATCATAGCACTTAATAAGTTATTAATATCACTTCCTATCGCCTTTTGAATTACGCGTGGATCATCACCTTTATAATCACTACCACCACCTTTTCCACCATAACTCAAAATTTGTTTAATACCAGTTTCTAAGGCATTATCATCTATGGCTTTGTTTGCTAAAAATTTTCTAGCTTTATTTACTTTATCTTCATCACCCGCATTCCATTCATCATCTTCACCCATCATGTCAACCCATACAGATTCCATATAGCGTTGGTTCTTTAGTATTGGTTCTATAGCTTTAGAAGTGGCCATAGCATTAAGCACATTGTTCCTTTGTTCAACAGTCATTGTCCTAGTTGTTATCTCTCTATTATCTTTTTTAACAGTTTCTATAGTCATAAAATCATTATTATCTTGACTCCAATTCCATTTTCCTTTCTCCCCTACAATAGCTGTAAATGCTGCTTTAAGTGGGTTTGCTAAATCTGGCACTGTCCTTATATATTCTGTACCTGAAGCCTCTAAATTTATTAATTCATTTACATTTATCATACCACCCTCTGTCTCATTTCCTCTTGCATCTTTTCCAGAAGGTTGAAATAAAACTAATTCGCCATTATGATCAATAATCCTAACATCACCACCTTCTATAAGATCAAGTAGTATTTTTTGTTGAGCAGTGGAATTAACCGCACTTATAGCCCCTGGTTCTCCCTTTGGTATTTTCATACCCTCTTGTATTATTTTAGCTTGAGCTAGAACTTCTGGTGCTGCTTGTGCAAATGCTGCAACTTGATCGTTTATAGCAGATAATGCTCTTCCACCTACATCTGCTGCAACTGTACCATTATCTATACCATTTTTTATTTTAATATATTTATCAATTTGCCCATTAAAAAAATCATCTTTGTTTTTATCAAATGCATCAACTCCAATCTCTTTTAATTCGCCTACACGGGCATATTGATTAATAACCCATTGATTCTCTGCTTTTTGTAATGCTTCTTGTGAATCCCTCTCTGCTTTCATGTTTATTGAACCTGCTTTTAATCTAGCCATACTTTTTTGCTGATCTTCTGCAAACCTATCAAATTGCAATACTGTTAGTTGCTGAGGTGTTTTATATGATGATGTTGGAATATTATCTGCCATGTCTATAATTTTTAATTTTTCTACTAGTATTCCCCTGGTTTAAAATATTGCCCCTCTCCAAACGCGCCAAGATCCATTCCCATACCCATAGGCGCTGATGCTAAAGCCCCAAATATCGCTGCACCAGCTTGATTTGATTGTTGTTGCGCCATATATTCTCTATTATAAGCTCTATCTGCCTTACCCATTTTTCTATCTAGATCTGAAATATCACGTGCCTCTTGCGCTTGAAATTGAAATAATTCCCCTGAAACTCCAGCTTGCTGAACCCTTGTTTTTTCAGCCACCCTCTCTCTATTGGCTTGTGCTTCTCCCGTAGCCCTCATTTTACTTACATTTGCTTCTTGTGATTCTATACTAGCAGAAATACCTTTTTTACTACGTAATGCAGCTTGTGCTAACGCTGTTGCACCACCAGCACCCATACCACTTTCCCTCATCAAATCTAAAGTATTAGCTAAAGAAATATCTGCTTCTTCTGCTTGCATTTTAGCTGCTTCAGTTGCCACACCAATACTAGCAAATGGATTTGTTATTTGTCCACTTAGATCTTTTACACTTTCATAAGGGTTTGTAATAGCTTGACGGTTTTTTCTAAGGTTATCCTCTTGATCTGATAATGTTTTAGCTTCATCTTTAGATCTTTCTAATTCTTTATTAGCTTTATGCTTATCATAAATAGCTTTTCCTAACATACCCGCTCCCGCTACTATTGCTGTTACTGCTGCCATAATTATATTGTTTTTATTATTTCATAAGAGGGTTTGTCATCTACATGCCAACCTAAATTCTTGTGAGTTGTTATTAATGATTTGTTTCTACCAATACTAAATATATATTTATAACCTAAATCTTTACATAGATTTTCTACACCTATTAATAATAAATTTATAGCTTCATACCTATCTTTTTCTTTGTATTTTGGATCAGATATAATCCACTCTAACAATACTCCTTTAGAGTTTGTTATATACATAAATCCTGCTACAATTGGTTCACCTTCACTTTCCACCATTAATCCACCTGTTCCATTATTTGGTAGAAAATCTCTTGGTGGCGTATCCCATTCAGGCCACGCATCCCACCATTTAGTTAAAGTCCCCCAATCGTCCTCTGTAAGTTTACGAATATTTAATTCCATTTAATTTAAGTTGATGATGTTACGAAGTTAGATGATACTGCAAATAATTCTTTCATACCACCAGCTTGTGTTGTAGCATCAGTTGATAATTTTACTGTAGCAAAAAAACCTTTAATACCACTCATTGAAGCACCAAATACAACCTCACCTATTTGAGCTGCTGTTGTATTTACAAGGTTAGCTACATACCTATTTTCTTTTCTATCAAATCCAGCATGATAAGAAACACCACTCTCAGTATAAGCACCTTCATCATAACTCAATACTGTATTAATTGAATCAGTTACATTTGTATAAATACTATTAACTAGATCCGGCCCTTGTTCACTACTAATAAAACTATCTACCTCCCATCCATTAGTACCTTCATAACCTACAGTTAAAAAGTTCTTTGTTACAGCTGGACTAGGATTGAATACAAATGTAATACTAGCTTCGCTTTGTGTACCGTAAAAACTACCCCTACTATTAGCTGTAATCTGATCATTGTGCTCCCATAGTTCACCACCAAAAAATGAGTAATATGTACCTTTTAAACTATCTGTAAACGTAGGTTTATATGTGAAAAAGCTAGTCCAACCAAGTACAGTTTCATCGAAATTTACTGTATCGTATGTATCTGAATCAGTGGACGCGTATGAAGGAGTGGTTTGTAATGATAGTACATAACCTTTATTGTAATTATCCCAACCCCCTACAATTTTACTTTTTGTATATGTTACAAATTGAGCATTTGTTTTTGAGCCACCGCCACCAAAGTCATATGAAGACGATATCGTTATGGTACAAGTTGCACCTGCACCAACAATATTAGTTATATAAGCTACAGTATCTACATTATCTATCCACACTGTAGCACCAATGTCTATATCATCGCAATCATCACTAGTAACATCGAACTGTGTTAAAACACCACCTGGAGATCCAGCTAATGGTTTTTCAACAATGTTTATATTCCAATCGTCTGAAATAGTAGATAAATAATCCCTAAAGTAATCTAACATACCATAATTTGATATCTCAGTCATACCATCTCTAGATAATCTTAGTACCACTCCTCTATTCCTATCAGCAAAATATTTTCTATACCCATAAACAGCAAATGATTCAGGATTTTTGCTTATCCCCCATTCACCTACATAAGGTATTATTTGTCCAATAACTTGTCCACTTACTTGAGTTTGAGTACCACCTTCAGCTGTGTATATAGTATCTTTATCTATTAATGCCCTACTTACTTTGTTCTCTTGAAATATAACTAAGTTACTATCTTCAGCATAAAGTTTCTGTATAGATCCACATACTGGATCAGTGGATCTAGTTATAGAAGAAGCCACTGAAAACACGTTAGTATTATTTAAACCTGTATTAGAGTTATATACACCAGAATATATTAAAGAATTACCACGTATTTGCTGATCAGATTGATCTTCTGCTATATAAGCTTTAACACCAAAATCAACTGTAGTATTATTATAACCACCTTTTATACGAGATTCTTCTACAAACCAAGGTGTATAATCACTAGAAGTAGCTACAGATCCACCATCAAAAAATGGCCATACAGGATATCCAGTAGGTCTCCATGGTAAACCTGGCCATCCTGGAAATGTATTTACACCTCTTTCTACAACCTTCTTTAACCAAAAAGAGTTAAAATATTTTACTTCAATGCTATATGCCATACTTTGATATTATTACAAGTTATGTTGATAGTGTAACCGTCATTGCTTGAGTAGCGGTAAGTCCACCACCATCAGTTAATTGTACCACAATATCAAAATCACCAACAAATAAATACCCTTGTCCTAATGTGGTAGCATCATAATTTCTTAAATTACCATTCTTCTTCATATAAAAAAGATTACCAGGTGAATCGGTAGTTCCACTAAATACTTGTGATATTACCTCCCATTTTAATTCATTAAGTTCAAGAGCTCCTGTAGCACTACCATTTTCACCAATAAAAGCGTAAATTAAATCATTACCATTTACATTTCCAGTTGCTGTTGGACTACCAGTTGGATCCGTTATAGAAGGTGCGGTATTAGCCATTCTAAAATTAAAATCTAAATAAGATATAACAGTACCACTTGTTACTTTTACAGAACCAGTATAGTTAGTTAATTTAGAATCTACCCCATACCAAAATCCGGTGGCTGTTTGTAAATGATACGCCCCACCACCATCTGAAACTAATGTAAAATTACCTGTTACATTTGTAGCATAACCATCTATTACACTATTTAAGGTCATTGAAGCACCACCTAATGGTGCAGCGTCATTTAAAGCTCGAAAACTGTTAGTTGCAGGATTACCACTAGCTAAATTTTCATTTAATAAAGATGTTACTGTTTCTAATGATGAGGGTATGGTGTTATCACTAGTTAATATATTAGTATTTAATTCAGATATTAAACCACCAGTAGATGTCTCCCAAAATAAATCTAAATTAGATACACCTGGTTCAGTTTCATATACAGCTAAAGTAGATTGAAATCCTTGATCTGGCGTTGCATTCCAAGTTGCTCCTAAATCTATATCTGAAAGTTCTAATCTACCAACTAAAGGGTTACTTTGATAAGTATATAAGACCGGATCAGTTGCAAGTGGACTTCCTGATGAAAGTCCAAAATCATTTACCGTTGCAATGGCCACCACTCCATCAGTTAAAGTATCAGGATTAATTCTTTTATTCAACGCTAGCGTACCTTGCATGTAATTTGTAACTCTACCAAATAATGATACACCGGCATTTTCGGTTCTTTGCAAACGTCTTCTATCTCTCTCATTTAATAATGCTAAATGCTGAGGATCTGTAGTATTAGGATCTAAACTTTGTCCAAGCACTGTATTACCTTCGTCATCAATATAAGAGTCAAATTGATAATAAGTTGGATCTTCTTCAAATGTTGGACGAGCCGCTCTAAATTGATTTTGATTTGGACCTACTTCTTGTAAATCTCTAGGAATTTTATTAATATTATCACTAGTTAATACCATATAACCAACAGGGTCTTCATTAGTAGCTGCTGGAGGAGCCGGATTTATTGCTTCTGTTTGACCATTTAAAATACCTGGGAAATAAACGTTATAATAATCTTGCTCAACTTGTTTTACTACTATTTTATAAGTATACCAACCTAAGGGATTTGTAGATGAATCATATAAACCAGGATACCCACTTTTTGATACAGAAGAAGGTATTAAGTTATTGAAAACAACTTTTATTGAATCTCCTGGCCACGTGTCTGAGTTACTAATAATATCAGTTGCGGCAAATCCAGATGATTTATATGGATGGTAAAATGTAGAAATTTTAGCAGTTGTTGAAATACTTGTATTAGCTGATGATAGTATAACATCTGATTGTCTACCATATCTATCTGCTAATATAATACCAACTTGATAAGTTCTATTTTGTTTTAAAGTGTGATTTTGGTATTCTATTCTAGTATGATCTAATAAACTATCTGGGTTTTTTGTACCAGCGTTTACGTTGTAATCCAATGTATCAGGTGGGCTATGTTTATCTGCATAGTTAGCATATACAACTCTATTGCCAGTTACTTCTTGTGCTAAAGCTCTAACAGGTACTTTGTCGAAAACTCTTACAACTTCTCTTTCTGGTAATACTTTTATAGGTTTTTGAGATTGGTAATTGTATGTGAATGCTTCTGAGTTGTCTAAACTACTCACTTTAATGGTATCTACTACTTTTATTGCAGCACTATTTGCTTCTTTATATAGTATATCTATTTCAACTACTTTAAGATAATTTAATGCTGAATTAAATTTATATGCATATCCTACTGGAATTGTTGGTTTATCTATTACTAAGGTTATATCATTTATTTTATTCTCCATAAATGATACTTCAGTACTCTTAAATGTCTTATCTTCATCATATTGCAAAAAGTATCCATCTTGTTTAGGTACAAAACATATTTGAGTGAATGGAGCTATAAGAGAATATTCTCCATCATCAAATTTAAATCTATAACTAAATCTAACAAACCTATCCTTTAAGAAGTTAGGGTCACCTGGCCAATTTGCATCTAAATAAGGATTTGCTGTACCTATAGTAGCTACGTCAACGGTAGCATCATTACCACCAGTAGTAATATCTACAGTGTCTCCAACTTTATATCCATGACCAGCTTGATTTATATCAATTCCCGTAATAGGTCCTGGATCAACAACACAAGTAAGATCTACAGTTAATCCTTCACCCTCACTTGGAGCAACTGCAGTTGTAACTACAGTAGCACCATCTGCATAGTTAGTTCCTCCAACTAGATTATTTAATGTAGCAGGGGACGGATCTGGTAGTTGCGTACTAACAACATCTTTCATTGTAGTTAACTGAGTTGTTGCAACTGTTAATTGACCATTTCCATCACCAAGATCTACAGTTACTATATCACCATTTACATAACCAGTACCTGGAACATTGACAGTTGCAGATGTTATTTCTCCCGCTACAACAGTAGTATCAACAGTTAAATTCCCATCCCCACTACCACCAGTTGTTCCTTCACCAACTTGGGGTGTATAAGTAGCTCCATGAGCAAACACAGTCAAACCTTCAGGTATACCACTATCTTCATATAAATGTATTGGTTGCCAAGGATAATATTTAGCAACAGATATTTGATCTTCACTACCATATCCACTACCAGTTTCTGCTGTAGTGATATTTATTTTTCTAGGTTGATTTCTATTATCTGTCCAGAATAATAAATCTTCTATTAAATTTATACCTATAATAGGGTGAGTTTTTGAAAAATTTAGGAAATTCCCACTTACTAAAGTATAAGAAATATTAGTACTAGGATAATAAGAATACATAGCACAAGTAGCATCTGTAGGTGCGAAATTACTTAACTTATCTGCTGATGTATCTGTATAATTAGTTGCTATAACTATTATTCTATCATTAGTAGGATCTATATATTTACCTATAACAGTTCCACCAAAATCTACAACTGATAAATTACCTAAAGCATTTTCTAAAGCACCTACATCAGATTCTTCAGATTTACTTACTGCTATGTTTTGTCCATCTCTATATTCACCATTAGGAATTATTCTATCATCTAAGTCCTTATTCATTTTGGACTTTAGGAAGGTATTTTTAATTTCTGGCATCTAATTAATGTTTAATCCATTTAGATTTATTCCTTGTGATACGTACTATCTCGTCTAACTTAATATTTGACAACCTTATCTTAGCATTTCTAAGTGCTGCTCTCCTATCTCTTTTATATCTTTGTACCACATATTCCTGTACTCCAGATCTACCAGCTAATATACTGTATACAATATGCATGTACATGGCCTCCTCGGCCATTTTAGGGACACGTGTGTCGTTGTCATATGCTAGGCCATCAGAAATGTATTCAAACGTTATTATCAGTCCTTTTAAATTACTACTAAATGATAACTTATGTTCCCTTTCATTTATAGTAAACCAACCATTTGTCTGTGTTAATGACGGATCTAATCCATATCTACTACCTATATAATTTCTACCCCACCACAATGAATTTGCAGAGGTGTTCATCATACCTGTCCAACCTGAAATCTGAGTCATATTAGCATCATCCCACCTTTGTTCAGTTATAGAACTTCCATCTACATTATCACCAAAATTATCCTGTGCTGGTATACCATCATTATCTTGAATTGGTATATCAGTTGGATCAGTAGTTAGCATTGTAGGGTAGATGATATGTTGTATACCTAAGTTATCTATCCAAGAACATTTAACATAGTTTACATAGTCTTGTGGAATAACCACAGATAGATTATCTGGAATAGTTAACTCTTGACATTTAACACTTTTTAATGTATCATAACTAAACTCTTGTAAACCACGCTTAGCATGAAACATCACATCAGTTCTCTTTACATGAGGTATTAACTTACCCTCTCCAACGTAAGCAACTAAAAAGTTATTTACGATGTCATCTAATGTTACATAAGAATACCCACCATAATTATAATATAACTCTGTATCTTTAAGTTCTACTTTTACATAAGTACTTATGACGTTACCTCCAGTAAGTGTTATAATACTATTTACATTAGGTCCAACTAAAGTAGTAGATAAAGCATACGATAATATATACTCGGTCCAACTACCTGATAATCCAGTTGCAGATTCATATATTTTAAAATTATTTAAAGCATACTCATTTACAGTTGGATCCCAACTGCCAGTACTACCTAATGATAGTGTAGTATTGAAAGTAAAAGCAGATAGAACTTCATTTACAGCTCCAGTAGCTATTACTGTTTCAGTACCTACATAATATTGCTCATTTGTTTCTCTAATTAATGCCATATCTTATTAACTTTTAGCGTTCATTTCTTCTTGTTGTACCATCTGTGCAGCATTCTGTACTATCTGAGGATCACGTATTACAACACCTGAGTACATTAATATATTTAGTATTATATCTATTTGTTCTGATGGATGTAATTCAAAGTTGTTTGATCCATAAGTACTAGTGGAATATAAATCATCTGCAATTAATGTTATTACTACAGGAGTTGTACCACCTATACCATTTGGAGGTGCAGAATCAGAAATAGTTATAGTATCTCCAACTGCATATCCTGATCCAGCTGTTGTAACTGTAACATCCGTAACAACGTTACCACTAACAGTCACGCTTATTTGTCCATTAATTCCAGAACCTGATGTTGTAACAGCATTTGTATTAAATGCAGCTCCACTGTAAGTTGTATCAATACCATTTACTGTATTTGTAGTTATAGAAGAAGTTAATCCAGCAGGGAATACAACTAAAGATCCACTAGTGCTATCATATGCTGTATTATCATACACATATTGCCCTAATGCTCCAACAGAATAACCCCATCTAGGAGATATTGGTTTTTTTACATAAGACGCTGAGATATCAGCAATTATTGAAGTAGGATATACGTAAACTCTATCATGTAGAAGTGTACCTATAATGTGTTTATCCTCCAGTACGTAAACTGGGTCTTGTGTAGTTGGGGTTGTAAGAGGAGATCTAGTGATTAGTAATAATTCATTTCGTTGAGTTCGTTGAACTTCCTTTTCTTTATATATGACAGTACCTAATCTATGTAAATCACTAGGAAGATAGAAATAAGGATCGTTGTAGGTTCCATTACCTGTTGTTTTGAATATGTCTATTTTTTCATCTACGTTTTTTACACGATTAGCATATTCAGTATCATTTTCTGGTACACGTAGTTGTTGATTTAAATCTTCGAAATAATTTTCAAATATTTCAAGTTGAACTTGCGTACCTATTTTATTAAACTCATCAGGAGTTATATACCCCCTTTGTTCCTTGTTCAGGATTAATAAAACCATCTAAAACACCAACACCCGGAAGATCCTTTCTCCAATAACCATTAATCTCTTTAAGATATTTTTCATAGCGATCTTCA
>Ga0098033_1000356_pt1 | contig 21374 bp, 16 predicted proteins | sample 1_EtaG_FD_75049 | JGI IMG/M metagenome (GOLD analysis project Ga0098033, IMG submission 75049) | Marine viral communities from the Subarctic Pacific Ocean - 1_ETSP_OMZ_AT15124 metaG | ecosystem: Environmental > Aquatic > Marine > Oceanic | place: Pacific Ocean | collected 2015-01-07
CGATATCAATGGCATCACTCGCATCGCCGCCAAAGGTATTAGAATTTGTCTGAATATACGCCGTGGGGGTCGATGCCGGCGTGGGTGGCACAGGTCGGTCACTTGCAGTATCGAAGGTACCGTCTCTTCCCTTTCCACTAGAGTCGACCGGCGTGATTGCCGTGTCGCTTAAATCTTGGTTTAGTTTCCACCATCCCTGTAAGTTGGCTGCAGCGGAGTAGGTGTGTGAGCCGGTCGGAACTCTAAAACTAGACGAAAGCGAGTATTTGTTCCACGCGTGTCTATCTGTGCGATCTCCGTTGACGTATAGCGCGGCATCTAAAACACTGCCGGTGTTGGCTAATTGAATTGCATAATGATTCCAAGTTCCCATTGTTGAATGAAGCGATGGGGCTCCAATATTAATAACATTTTTGTTTGTAGAAGAGCCTGATTGAACGGTTAACAAAAACGGTCTTTCGCTGTTGGAAGACGTTAACTCAATCGTCATGCGACTGTAGGCTGCGCTTGATGTAAGTTCGTTGTTCCACCAATCAAATATTACTTGCTTGTGGGTTTTGTCCGTTAGGTTTGCTGAGCCGGTCTTCATCCAAAATTCGACGGTGATACCATCCTCGAAGTTGGCTCTCAGGTTTGAGGTTCGTGTGCCTTTTCCATAAGTGGAAGGAAGCCCTGCAGTTTGATAGATATTGGAATCATAAACGTTGGAACCTTTATAACTATCGGTGTATGGGTTAGGAGCTAACTCTTTTAGTTCGAGGCTTGTCGCTGAGCCCGTGCCGGGTCCGCCTTTTAGATCAATGTGTTCATTGGTGCTTGGGACTCCATATCCCGTTTTCATCGAACTTACAGTATATCCATCAGCGGCAACTGTTATATAACCATTGGTACGAGGATAGCGTGTATTTAAGATGTGGTTTTCAATATCCAAGTTATTGTTGAAAAACTCATTTATCTCAGCATCTGAACCATCATATGGATAATACTCCAAGATTCGGGTCATCGCGGATTTATAATACAATCGAGCAGAGCCAAATTTGGCAAAGTTATCTGGATCTGAATAATCTACCTGCGGTACATAACGAAGCTGATCTGCTTTGATTGCTTCTAAATTTCTAGATGACTCAATCTCTTCGAAGGCGTCTTTCTGGTTGGTGTCGCTAAGGTAATTTGTATTTTTACTGCTAGCGTTGAAAAGCTTTTTAATGCTCATTCTTTCTCACTTTGAATTTGAAGATCTCATCCTGCTCTTGCCATGCCACTAATTCAGGATCATAAAATGCAAACCTAAGTGCGTATTCATATCCCGGCTGAAGAAGCTTCATGTCTAAATCAAAATAATTGCCCGACACATCATAAGACATCCCTGTGGCAAAATTGCTCCCTGTATAGTGTGCAATTGCCTCCAGTCCGTCAATGACTCTCGTCACTCTATACGAAGCGCTTGGAATGGTGGTGGTCATAGGAGTACTACTGGCTTTTGTATAGATGGTGGGATTCCAGAATTTATTTCTTACATAGACGTTAAATCGCGCATTTTGAGTAGATGCGTATTCGCGTTGTAAGTTGGTAATGTTAAGATAGTATACTGGTTCTCGCGCATGATTGGAGGCGCCAAGGGTTTTTGGGAGAATCGTTCCTGTGAAGTATTGAGTCGTTCCCTTAAACCATACGTCATACAAGCTGCTCACTGTTCGTGTAACTGACTTGGTCAGACACACCGAGGCTGTATAGATTCCTGTCTTGTAGTAGCCGCCTGTGACCACTGTGCGCGGTCTTTGGGTGCTCCTAGAAGAGGGAAGATGAAGACGGAGGGGTGTCGTGTTCGGCTTTGTGTTATCGCTAGAACCAGAATATAACTTGAGATATACCTTTCCTGTCCCTACCGATGGAATGTTTCTGAGTCTGCCACGCACATAATTGTATAAGAACAACGTGTTCATGTTATCGTCGTCGGTACCGAGAGAGCTACTAAAGTAAAAGTCTCCTCTATCATCCTTGCGAACAGAATTCCAGCGAGCCTCCAAAACAGGTCGCTTGAAAAAGAATTGGGATCCTCTGGCGAAGAACCTCTTGGTATAATACGACTTCTTGGCGCCGGCAAGGTTCTTGATGGTCCCGGAGGTGGTAGTCTTGGAGTACGCCTCAAAGCTGGCCGAGAGTCTTACTCCCACACCATATGTGCTGGTCGTGCCTGCTACCCATCGTTCTACCAACTTGGTAATATCTATTTCAACATCTGCTAAGCCGTTTGAAAATCTCTGGGTAAATGTCAGATCGGTCCCAGGGGATCCATCGCGCGCAGCATGCAAATAATCACCTCCTACATTCCTCCAGGGTCCGGAGCCTGAGCCGCTAATCACGGTGGATACAGCCAGCATCGTTGGACCGGGATCCGCGGAGCTAGTGGATACTTTAACGGCGCCCCCAATCTTGTTGGTCGTTTTAGTTGTGGCTGCTGGGCGGCTCGCTTTTTCTGCGGTTATATTGGCACTGCTCGACAAAACAGCTAGCTTGAATTTGTTTGAAAACGAACTGCTAGCTGCGAGAGAGGTTAAGGCCACCTCTACCTCGTTTGACGCTACGCCAGGAGCAGAACCCCCGGCGTCATTAGTAAAGTAAAATGCATAAGCAGTGCGATAGGAATCATAAAGAAGAACATAGTTGCTTTGAAGATCGTCCGAGTCATCGGTTAGGAACCGAACTTTACTGGTCTCGGGGCGCCCTCTATTGCCTGCATTCATCCAGTTAGAGCCGGTACCATTATTGGTTAGGTCACTATAATTTTCTAAGTCTAGACCGTCGCCTTCCTGCCAGCTATGTGAAACAGGCTGTACTACCAGTTTGAAGTCTCTCGGTACTGTCTTAGATGATTTGGCTGAGAACAGTCTTAGGTAAAACTTTACGCTACCGCTGCTAGGGAGCTTACCGGAGGAGCGATCTGTTGTGATTTGTGAGACCGGGAAATTAACCAAGATACGCGAAAGCTCTTGGGAGCCCGATGACTGGCGCCCATATATCGAATAAATCTCCATGACATCAGCCTGTCCGGCATTTGCGCCGGTGGCACGGTTAGACAAGTCCGCCAGATAAGTATTTACAATTGTGTTGTCGGCGCTCGCCTTATACCGCTTAATTGCCATTATTTAGCCTTTCCTATAATATCCGTTTCTGGGAACTTTAGTTCCACTATTGCATTCTTGGGGATCATAAGCTCAGATCCATCTGGGGAAAGGTTGCTGTTGATATCGATGGTGGCACTTGAATAGTTTACTCCTGTTTTGTTAAAGAGTTTTACCCTTTGAACATCTAACACTCCGCCCACATCTTTCAATGTTTGATAGATATCTCCTATTCTTAATCCTTCTCCGATGAAAAAACCCTCAGTATATATATTTGCTAATGCGTTGATACAACTGTCGATAGTGCCAAACTTATCGGCTCCACTTATAACTTTAATACCAAATTCAATCCCGAAATTAAGAATGTAAGGATCTAAAATATCAATGGTATCATTCATCATTCTATGTTGATTAAGCCATATCTTTAAATTATTTTTAATAGCCGCGTTGGTTTTTGTTAATTTCCCAAATGAATCTTCTGAGATAACATACATATTCAGATTTCTCTTCTGAGAGTCTGCATCACGTTGGGTAGAGACCCTCTTCACAGAACCGTACTTTGCCGGCATTCTATAGGCAACGTTTTCATAATCTGCTTGTGTTACTGCGCGGTTTTGAGTCGGGAAGGTATCGAATACTCGCAACTTAACTTCGTTTGTGGTGGGTTTTGTCACGTCCCCCACAATGGGAGTTTCATTAGATACTTCAAGGGAATTTTGGACATTTGTAAGGTGATCAGCCGATAAGGATGCGCGATCTCCAAAATCGAAAAAAGCGCCGTTGACTGTATTTAGTTGCCCTACAGCTGAGTTTGAGTTGACTGGGTTGGAAGTTCTCAGCGTCACAGTCAATGTTGTATTGCTTGGTACAATTCCAAAGCTTTCATTTTGAGATAGTCGACTTGGGTCGAATGTTAATGAAGAGGTATAAGTTTTTCCAAAAACATCCATGGCTACTGATTGTGGGGTGGCCACCACATCACTAGCATTTGCTCTTCCGCTTCCGAACTGAAGGTAAGTATTAGACGCATCTTGTTCTACTACGAATTTTCGCGAGACCAAGTAAGGCTTGAGAATCGAAGGAACATTATCCTCCTTGTAGTTGACGTTAGGAATCTCTTTATATATCATATCTTGGGAAAGATAGTCGACTTCAAAATATTCATTTCCTTCGCTATCAAACACCGAGATGATCTCAGCCGCATTCGCAGCAGTCAGCGTCGCCCTTCTAAAGCTTTGATAATTTCCAATCTTTATTTGTTCTGTGGCGAAAATGCCCGAGACGACTGTGCCATATGCCTTTATGGCAAAAAAGGTGGGGGCACCCGTGGTGCTGTCGACCCTTCCGACCACCACCGGCAATTTCGGATCCGCAAAATCTACATTCTCAACCAGGGTGAAGTTTAGTCCGCCACTGGTGGTGAATTGAGAACCTCTTCTAAGAAGGGGTGTATAACGGAGATCGGGACCAAGCCCCGTTTGGGACGCCGGGACCATAAGAAACAGGGCTACTTGTCCATAAGTAGAGGGGCGTCCTGTGTATTTATATCCTAAAATTCGCCCATGACGCAATACATTATTAAACTGATATGCTGTGTCCAGAAAGGACTCATTAACATTATAATCTAGATAAAATGAAAGCTGGTCTCCCACATATGCAACAGCGTCTACCATCAGGGACGCAAAGGAACCTTCGCTAAAATCTTGGAAAGATTCAGGATAAAGTCTTTCTGCGATTTGAACCAGATCGTTTCTGATGGATCCAAATTCTCTACTTGTATAATCGATGGGAAGTATTTTCTTTTGTTCATTGGCCATTTAAAAACCCTCTTTTTTAAATAGTAAACTTCAACAAATCTGTTATTCCTATATCGGGAACTGCATAAGATATCACAAGTCCCAAAGTATTCCGATCAATGGCTTCGGTATTAAATTGAATATCTATAATTGCGACCGCGGTCATATAAATGCTTACTTGTTCTCTTATTTTACTCTCAATATCGATATAGGCTGTGGAACCAAAATTCTCAAACAGATAGTTTCTCACTCCCACACCGAAGTTCGGTACCATAACACGTTCTCCGGGGGCTGTTAGTATAAGCATTTTTAAATTTTGTCTAATTAAGGTCCTAAAATCCTCAATCATTGTATATCCGTGTACATCATTGCGCGAGACTGGAAGCCTTACTCCAAAAGATGCCATAATTTAATCCTCCTATCTTAAATAGGGTCTTTAATCAGCTTTATCACACAAGCCGCCGTCAGCATTAAACGGATTGCTTCTTACTCTTCCTCTCTGCCACCACGGCAGGAAGCCCTTACCGGGCGCCGGCAGCATCCTTGCCTTTAGTGTTCGAAAGAAAATAGCTGATGGTGAGTCGCCACCGTTGAGATCATCTCCCGGTCGCCAGTCGCGCGAATTATAATACGCTCTAAATAGCTTTTTAAGTCGCGCCCGTGAATTTCGAAGCAGTTTGCGATCCCATGTGTCCCACTCTTGTACAAAGAGACTATTACCGGCACCTTTGCTGCGGTTATTATAATGCATCCACCCTTCGTTGCCTGTTACTCCACTCTTATTCGGATCAAATGAGGTAATCTCCACCTCGATAACGTCATCTCCGTATGGATTGAAAAGTTTTTTCTTGCCAGCTTGCCATTCGGGGCGTGGCGGGTCGAAAGATTCTGAGGTTGTCGTTTTATATATGAATGCTCTAGCGCCTGGTTTGGCTTGGATGGCAAATTTGGCGTCGTCGCCGATCCAGGCGCTCTTGTCCTCGGGATCAGCCCAATCCCATCCGGGGGGTTTTAATACTTTAAGATCTGCAGTCGAAATAAAGGCAGTGTGGTCTCCCGGACCAGTCGAAACTTCTCCGACGGAAGATAGAAATGCCATATCATTGTAGATAGCCAGCAACGCTGTTACCTTTTTAAACGAAAAGATGTAACTAGTCATCATCTTATAGCGCGGATCGTTTTTGAGCATTACAAGCAAACAATAAAGAAGCTTACTGTTGGGTTGTAGGGTGTCAAATTGAGAGACAAGCAGATCAAGTGAATCCACCTCTACCGAAGTAATCAGCGATTTTCCGCTCTTCACATAATAAAAGTCCAGCCCATAGCGTACTCCCAAATTTCCTTTAATTCCTACATCGACACCATCCGGATTTTGTACCGTCTCTATGGTGCCAGGATAAATATCTGAAAGTCGAGCGCCATCTGGATTTTTTTTGATCTCTGCTTTTCCGGCTGATTGGTTATATTTTCTACCATTGATGCTAATGTACTTTTCTATCGCAAATGGAGTGGCGGCTCCGGCAGATCCTCCCGCTGTCGTATAATCAGGTACATCTCCCAAGTCCACTATTACTTCTGTTTCTTGCCCGTTCACGCTTCCATCAGGCTCCACATCTTCAATATCCATCCGTGCTATAGTTTTTTCTTTGGTTCCTATTTTGATAGCTGACGCGACCGGGGTTAAAAGATCTTGTGGGGGAACATCTGTTTCGCCAGTGAATATATTCGTCTTCACCAGACCGCCGGGGACCGCGCCGGTATCTTCTTCGTCGGCAACATAAACCGTATCTCCTGCCGTGTCGATCTCGGCATGATAAAATCCTATATATTCATCGGCATAGTTAAAATCATTTTCGGTGTCATTGTTAACTGCCACTCTAAATTCTCCGCCCGAGGTATAATAAGGTCCCGGGAAAGAGCGCCCCTCTCCTTTGGGATCGGGATCATCCATCGTAGGTAGACCTACAGGTATTTCTACTATTTCCGGACCGGCGAATTTTAACATGCCATCCACTCCGTGTATGCCGGAGCACTTATTTTCAAAAATCCAAAAATCCAAGTCAAAGATGTCTGGATTAAAGCCGCGGCTGCGCATGTTCTTGACCATCTTCTCTCCCATTACTGTGAGTTCTCGATTGATCAATTGTTGCATAATAAGTTTTGCATGTTCTTCTACTGATTGCACCGCTTCAAGATTTTTATCGCCGCGGAAACCCTTGAGGGTTTGTAATAAACCTGCGTCGCGCGTCATTTTGGCTTCTTGTAACCCAGCTTCCCAGCGCGTGGTTTTCTCTCCGTCACTATTTGTAAATGTTCGTTTATTGCTCATCCTATAGGGAAATGCATAGTCTGTTTGAAGATCGTTGATCTTATCAAATGCCGTCTGCAAATGTCCCCCGGGAGGTGGCTGGGGCATCTCGCCAGCCTCCACGAGAAAGTCATAGCATTCTACTGCCTGCTCTAAAAAGCCGTACCAGAACTCATCATCTTTGAAGGGGTTAAGAGATTCCCAAAATGGGGATTGCACATCTTTAAAATCTTCCTCCATGCGCTCCAAAATATAGGCTGAATAAATAGTGCTAAAATTATCAGGGAACTTGGGCATAATCTTAGAGAATGTCCCCATAGCTTTGAAAATATGGGTGCTGGCGTATATCCTAATCCCAGCTAACACAAGAGCATACATATTTGCACGAGCAGCCCGATCCATAATTCTTTTAAACGGCACTTCGCGTACACATTCCGGATCCATACTCAAACGCGGATCTTCAGGAAGGGTGGCATAGTGTTTATCGATAAACTCCTGAATCTCATCAAAATCAATTAAATCAGTACTGTGGGGCTTGCATGGAGTATATTCTGGGAAGAAGACTTGGATAAACCCCATCCACCCGTCATATTTGATAGGCTTAATATAGAGGGGTGGGCGGACATAATTGCCGCCGAAGACCGCTGGATCTAAATATAGTACTCTCGCATCGTCCTCGTTACCTCTTTCGCGGGCGTTGTATTGATCACGACTGATTCCCAAAACCATTTCTTCGTTATCATAGTCATAGGGCGCGCCCGTGTCCGGATCTAGATATTCAACGTCATCTTTTGTTAGATAATCATAATCCATTCCGTATTTCCAGCCACTCTTGTTGTCTCCAATAGCAAAAGCAAAGTCTTGAAAAATCTGTTGCATTGTATCGTCATAATCGTTCTTAAGTGACGCGTCCGCTGTTTTACCGATGAAGTCACCCAATAGATACACTTGAGGAGTATAAGTGGGCAGTGTGCTCAATGCCGTGGAAAACTGTGGAAAATCCGCAAGGTTTAATCCTGCGCCAGGAGCTTCCGATCCCTCACCAAGGAGACCGGAACTTTTTTCTGCGCCGGCTGCACCCAAGGGTTGAGTCTTAAAGGCATCTAATGAGTCATCAACAGCCAGGAACTCGAATTCCCGGCTACGTATGAATTTTCCAGACTCGGAGCCACCGGTCATCGATGAGCCCATGGGGACGCGCTGAGCGCGCTGGACAAAGGGGGAAAATAGAAGATTCACCAATGCTTGGAGTGCCCAGCCGATAACCGGTACGGCTTCGATCCAGACTGGTAAGTCGAAGGCGTCTGCCTTTTCGAATTCTTCTCCAATTTGATCAGCCAGAGGATTTTGAACGGTGGCATCCACATTAACTTTTTCAATGATCTGTACTCTTATGTTATCGTCGAATCGGTTTCTAACGTTGCCGTCGCTATCTTCTACAATATCCGAAAAATAACATTGTTGGTCAAATCCCCAACTCCATTCAGAGCCCATCTTGATGCCGCCCGCTGTTGTGTAGTTATCGTAGCTCGATCCCATTCCGATGCTCTTGCGCTTGCCGGCTGCATTATCTTTGAAATTCAAGCATATATCGGCACCATTCAAATCCCAGTTGGCTGATTTTGCTGGTCCGCCGGGATCTCCTTTACGAAGTTCTCTGGTGATTACGATCCTATTATCATCGGATTCGAATTCGCCGAAGCCTCCGGCTTGCATATCAATCTTCAGCGTGGTATTATAGCCAAAATCGGGAATTCTTAAGAGATCGATCCCGGTGCCCATAATGGGATTAAAATCAAGATCTGCAAACGATATTGAGCCTTGTTTGGCGGGTGTCGCGTCGTTTTGCGATACAAATTCAAAATGATCTTGTAAATCGGTCCCCCCGTGTTTAGCGAACATAAAACCGGGCTTAATCTTATAGGTATCTGCGTCCGCCGTGTCTTTAAGCCCTGCATTTAAAAATTGCCTCTTAAGCCACTCTCCTACATAAAAGGGGAATTGTCCTACCTGCTGGGAGAAGCCGTGGTTATTAGACATAAATGCCCAGAAACCCGTCGTGGCTTCGCCTCCATTATCTAGGTTGGTGGCAAAATTAACATATCGATTCCAATTCCATGATTTCCTCCAGTGTGCTGTCAGTGGATTTGCGTGTGTGTCAGACATCACCATATTAATGAAACCCCAATCATCATCTCCTGCGAACAAACCACCGTTGCCCATCATGTCTTTGGCATATTCTACCCGAAGTTGTTCAAAATTCGATTTGGAATTCTGCGAGGCTGCTGAGATCTGACCCGGTCCTTCGTATGGAATCATTCCATCGTCACACCCGGGCTCGGATATGAGCGGTGGTAGACTATCTGCCAGATATTTACTAACGCCGCCCTGCAGAATATCGCTTAAGTTCTCTAAGTCTGTTACTGTATCATCTCTCATATCGCAATACATTTGCATGCATTGTTCGGAGCTAGCGCGTCCTTCCAAAACGGCACATCGCAAATCCTTAAATGCTTCTATTTGTTCGTCGGTCGCACACATGCTGGGGTTGGCCGGAAGAAGTTCGTTATCGGGAGAGGCATTTACCATGTCTCTTAGGTATTGACGATATTCTAAAGGCGCCATCACACCAATGTTTCCCACAAGTCTCTTAATAGAACGCTTGTTGGGCATCGAGGCTCTAAATTGGGGATATTCATATTCGATGAGCTGATCAGCAACTTCCAAAAATTCTGCGGGGGCATCGCCCAAGAAGGCTTGAGCAAACTCCCGCTGCGTCACACCGGACGACAGGTCCATGGCAAATTGGAGAGTGCTATCGGGGTTGGTATATGCCTCGGCGCCCATGCCCATCTGACTCAGTAGTGCCAAAATTGTATCTTCAATCGTTTCTTCATCTGCGTCGGGACCGCAAAACGCTTCGCGAATAGCTTTGGACATTGTGGTAGATCCTGCCATAGCTGCAGGGACGGCTACCGCAATTTGACCGGTCTTCTCCATAGCTGCACAGATGGCACTGCCTATTATTTCACAAATCTTCACCATTAGATTAATGATAACTATTGCCACAATTGCCTTGATGGTAAACATTATAATATCCCAGACAGATTCCCAAAAATCACACCAATCAGGAAAAAATTCTATGGGGTTTGGCAAGCGAGGGAGGGTGATTTCTTTCATGTTCCGACAGAAAGGAAGTCCCAACGATTTAATGAAATCATTAATGCTGGGATTAAAAAGAGGTGGCTGTGGGCAATCCATCGTAGCAATGATGACAGAGATAAGTTGGGCACCTGGCATTTTATTAAGTTCATCAATCAATGCCATAAGATTGTCGCCATAATATCTTATTAGTTCTTCAGCCCATAGCTGCATAATCTCCGATGTGGGTATATCTCCTTCACTCTGTGACCCAGGTCCCGAATCAAGTTGTGACATTACGGTGCGTTCGTGTTGGTTTTGGTTTTGCGGAACATATGCTTCGCTGCCGGCTACCATTGATTCCATCGAACCCTCTTGGGGGTTTGCTCTTTCCTTGGCAACAACCTCCTTATTGTTCCACAGGCGAGCGGCTGGGTGGCTGTGCCCGCCGCTAAGATCGTATGGATCGTAAAATCCTGCAGTTGCGACCCACGCAGCGATCTTGGCTGCATCCTTCGGCGCTTGAACACCGCCACTTCCAAAAAAAGGTGTGTCCTGCGTTTTGTCCACATCTCCAAAAAAATTACCGCTAGCAATGCGCTCGTCGACACGAGCCGAGATGCGGTCTTGGGCATCCATAGGGAGCCCTTCAAAGAGCTGTCCAAAATGTTCTACGTTCATGGATTTAAGTGCGCTTTTAACAGCAGCGGACATGACTTGGTCAAAAGTGAGACCACCCATTAAACACTTCATAGCGGTTCCCATAAAGTCAAACAGACCGCACACTTTGATTCTTTGGAAACCAAACTCAAATAGGTTACCCACCATGCTCATTGCGGGTCCAAATTTAGTCGACGCGGTCAGCATCATCACACACATCTGCATGTATATTTGATCATCTTTGTTTAATTCTTTGAATGCCTGCATTTGTGCCATGCCCATTAGTTCACCCCAATTTGCATCCCTCATAGCGTCAATACTAATTCCCATTATGGTATCATCGCGGCGCGAATCCTCCAAATCAGTTTTACAAAGTGTTTTTCTCCACTTATAGGCAATTGCGTCTCCTAAGCTAAAAACGCCATCGAGAATATCATTTCCCAAATCTTGGATCTCTGCATCGAGCGCGTCCTCAATACATTCTCCTACGGTGTCACCTTTGATAGTATCTTCTGTGATTGTGGAATAAACTTCCGGGTATGTATATTTAACAATAAATTCGTGCCACGGTTGCTCGACGCGCGCGTTTAATTCGGCGTCCATTTCGGATAGGTGCGCCAAATAAGCCACGGCAGTCGGGTCTCTCCAGTGTCCTTGTTTTGCAAGAGCTGAACATGAACTCTTATTCAAATAAATGGGCTTTTCTCCACACTCTTTGGTGTAGATCTTCATTCTTCTAAGTTCATAATTATTAAAAGTAATCACAAGTCTCGTCACCGTTTGATCAAACAAACCAGTAAACATTTGTTTAAAGCTTCCCACGCCGGGAATTTGATAGCCTCTGATTTGAAGAAATCCTTCCAGTTCTATCATAAGGCGTCCCATGGATCCGAGATCCCATATACCCGTATCACCATAATCCTTAAGATTAAAGACTCTCCCGTCCATAAAGTTAATGGTCCCTCCTTGTCCGCTGCCGGAGTCTTTCCAACCTCCGGCATCCACGTCACCCAAGTTAGCTGCGGTACCCATTTGCCTATATATGGTAAGATATCTTCCGTATAGGTCAAGTCCCTTCCGGACTCGGATCATTTGCACTCCCATATGGGATGCATCATATTCTACGGTCATTTCTCCGGGTTCTTCTTCGTCTTCTTCTGTATCAGGTGTTGCGGGAGGTAGCTCATAAATAACGTCAAACGGTACCGAATAAAGCAGCTTTAACCGGGAGTGTTCACGCGGCTGCAAATCATATCTATCATAGTCTATCGCCGCGTACACCTTGCTCCGGGTGGTGTCACTATCTTCTTTTCCGGCAAACAACAAAAGGTTTTCTATTGCTTCTCCCACAAATTCTTCAAATCTTTCAGTTAGTGCCGCGGCAATGGCTCCCTCATCACCTGACTGAAGGATACTCAACTCTGCAGTAGTAGTGTGGTGTGTTACCTTCGTTACCTGAAAAAGGCACTTTTTCTGGTTAAGTTGTGGATTGTAAACCTTAAAGGTTTTCCAGTCTGGAACAATCGCTGTGGGGTTTGGGATGCATGGACCTTTACATGGTACCGGTTCAGATATAATCTCATCGTCACAAACATCGATTAGCCCATCGCTATCAATATCTTGAAATTTTAAAAATTTTGATTCTGCCATAAATAAATCCTATGTAAGCCACACGTTCGGGCTTGAAATATATCGGTAACCCCATCTTTCTAAATAATAATTTTCCCACATTCTTATGTTAACGCGTGTTGCCCACAAATTAGAACTAACAAAACCTAGAGTCATCATCCCAGCCGGAACGCCGGCGGTGGCCACCCAGGCTCGATACGGATCGACGGCTAGCACACCATTATACCCATTTTGAATGAGTGACATATTATAAACAGCTGACCATATATGTTGCATATTCTTGTTCATCTCTTTAAGGCAGTGCACTAGGTTGTGTCCCTTAACGGCTGGCTGCAGGTACTTAATCTCTCCGACTATGTGGTCCGGACCATCATAGACAAGGCGCCCATCACTATAGTTTCCAGCTATTAGTTGAATAGTGGGGGCAGCTTGAGTTTTGCCGCCTTTGGCGTTTGGTTCCCCAAACGCTGTTCCGGTACCAGTGAATCCTTGTCCTCGACCGCTAATTATCTTTAAGCTATTTCGAGCAATTAACCGCACATCATCTGCCTTGATTCCAATACCTGAGTTGAGGCTGGGCATATTCGGAATAGTTCCCGGCACGCCGGAAGCAATTCCAAAATTTTTATCCAAATCGGTTAGTTGGCTTACATAAATTCGTGCTGCATCCGCGGAAAACATCGGTGATGCGAGTGTGTTTTCTTTTAAACCTTTCCCGGCACGAGCAGCAGCGCCGCGCCCAACAACTATATCAATTGTAGAGGCACCACCATATCCTTGACCACCAGTTCCGCTGCCCAGAACACCCGGGCGATCAGACCCAAAAGTGATATAAGAGCCTTGATGTTCAATGACTGACGAGTTGGGTGCCAGCTTAAACACTAAATTCTTCATGGGAACCATAGTGTGAAAGATGCCACTATTGGATGGAAGTGCCCGAATGTTCTCGCCGCCACCAGGGCTCATTTCACTATAAAGATTGCTGCAGTCGGACCCGTCGACCTCCGGATCGCAGTCGGGATTTTGGTACGCTGGCTTTGTTTCACCAAATATAGATGACATAAAAACTTCTCTTTTCTCTAGTAAGTATTAAAAAAACGCATTTTTGTACGTGTCCGCCCGGAAATTACGACGATTTACGATTTCGGTAGTGAAATATTACTTTTGTACTCAGTGGGGAGATTAATGTGCAGGTGTTCCGGACCGCGGTCGTGACCCCGCTCGACTCGCGATGGTTGGGATGGATGATTCCAATAGCGCTTTGGGGGGACACATTTCGAACAATTGTATGGTTCGAAATCCCAGCTGCCGCCGCCGGTGGTCAAGGCATCAACTGATGCAGCGAGAGCCTGGAGTTCCGCGGTGTTTAAGTTGTTTGTTCGTATGTCTATGGAGTTTCCAACAAAGTGGCTTTTTGTAAATTGATTGTAGTTGACTTGCATCTCTCGAATAACGCTTGTGGCACCAGCCACATTTCCTATTTTAAAGTATCCCACTATTCGTGCTATCGAGGATTGGTGATAGCGCCTATAGGTATTTTTAATTTGAATATCAGCAGAGTCTCCTTTTCCGAAGCCAACCCAGTTGCCATACATGGCTTGCGCCTGGGTTTTGGCATTTCGGTATCCAGAAGTAACCATTATTTGCTCAAGTTTCGACCCCGCGTGGTCGGCGATGTACGATGCCTGCAGGTTTACCACCAGATCGTTCATGAATCTTGCCTGATTAGTAAGCACTTTTACGCCCTTGTCTTTCTTCTTCCACCGCCCTTTGACATCGCCCATAGGTGTGAAGAGGGGGAGTGTGAGTTCATCGAGGTCTTCATATGCGCCGACGAGGGCTTCACAACCAGTCGACTTTAAAAGACTATCCTTGTTATCATTGGTGGCAAGCTTCCTATTAAATATTGCCATTTGCAGATCATAACAAAATACATTTTTCTGTAGTTGAATTTCTACAATGTCGCCTCTTGCGATCATGGGTGTAATGGTGCCGGCATTAATTTGAATAACGTCAGTGTGTTTTTGTACCAAAGAGACAACGGATGCCTTATCGCCGGCGACTGCTGGATCGCACGGGTTGGGCAAAAACATGTGGGGAGAATTTTCATCAATTATTCTGGCTTTAAATTTATGCTTTCTGGCATTTCCCACATTACCCCCCAAGAAGGCGGCGCCTATGCCTTTAGCTTCTACATCCGTCAGTGGATATGATGGCGTAAGCGCAATTGCCTTAAAGGTATCGCGATCTCCATAAAAATCGAATTTTAATGATTCTCGCACTGACTCTTTAAAAAGATCGACGGCACTATCCTTCCGGGCGAATTCGCTCCAGTCTAAAAACTTCTTAAGCGCCATGCTCAGCATCTCCTTGAATTAAATCAAACAAGCTAGATTTATCATCTTCCGATAATTCTATGGAACCTTCACTTCCCTTCTGTTTCAAGTTAATGATTTTTACAAGCTGTTCATTTGATCGCTGCATCGTTTCGATATGTTTGGCAGCGACCGGGCTTAGTCTTTGGTTTTGTTCGGCATCGTTGGCAATCTGATTGGCGATCTCATTTAAAAATTCGCGCGCAATTTTACGATCATTGCGCACATTTTCCAATGCTTCAGTCATGAGTGAATCTAAATCGTTTTTGTTCACAAGTCGCCACTCTCCCAATTAGCTTTAAATGCTGAGTATTTCTTTCTAAATTTCTTCAACGAGTTCACTATTTGTTTGGTATTCAAACCGGTGATCTCTCGAAGGTACAGGTAAATAGCTTTCTTGTTAAAAATTTCAATATCCTCTTTGGATTCGAATAGAATATTGATAGCCTTATAAACTCTTAAATCGTTTTCCTTCATTTGGGACATGTCCCATGATTCTAATTCGCTATAAAATGATTTCCAAAACTCTTCTTCTTCTCGTTCGGTAAGATAAGATTCATCAGTGGAGAGATATTGTTCTTCATATTTTTTTGCAATGTTATCATAGTCGACTTCTCTGCGTTGGCGCTTCTGTTGCTTTTTTACTTTATGAATAAACCAATTCTTGGTTATAACTGAAAAGTAAGAAAAGGCTTTGGATCCCTTGCTTTGATCGTACTTGTCCAATATCGTCATTAGCCAAATTTTACATTCGTCTCTCAGATAATCAATATTTGGTAAATTGGTGAATTTGTATGTAAAAACTATTTTATCCACCATTTCGTTAAAAGCCGGCTGTATCCACTTGATATACAAGTCGGTACGTTCTTTTTTACACGTAGTAATAGCGTATCTTACAATGGCATCTTCGTGAACCTGTGTGAAATAATGGTTTTTACGCCTCTTGGTTACTTTCGCCTTCTTCGGGGGGGTTTTCTTCATTATCATCTGTTTCTTGTTCTTCTTCTGTTAGTGAATATATGTATTCAAATGTCTCTAGCTGTTCGTTGAACGATAGCGCATGCTGCATCAGATGTTCCAGGGTCTGATCTCCATAAAACATCTCAAGCTCATAAACCTTTTTTACATGTGTAGCAAAGGCATTTACCATTTGTTTGAGATCTCCCAATTCTTCAGATACCGATAGCAATTGGGCTATCACTGCTCTTGCATATGCAAAAACGACCACATTGAAACCAAGTGATATTACACTGATACATATTAAAATAATTTCGAGTTTACTCATAATTTTCGCTCGTTGTCTCTTCCTTTAGTTCTTCCAAAACCTCTTTATTGGCTTCAATAAATTCTTTCGTTAGGTCTCCCACTTTGGGGTTACCTTTCTTTTTGGGGGTGAGAGGTTTCGTAAGTAATTTTTTTATATCGGTACCATTGCATAAGATACAAAATTCTTGAGGTTCCTTCCATGAGTGTACCGCAACAAAGTCCTTCTTACAAATGTTACAACAATATCGATATCTTGGCACTATCTTACCATGTTTTCCAAATCTTGTTCAGTGATGGGCGCATCATTAGAAACGCGCACCGTCGGGGGATTTAAGACAACTAGTCCCTCTTCCCCTTCTTTAAGTTCGAATCCCTTTAAAATTGGGACAATATCAAGCTCATTTAATAGTGATTCCTGGAGGGCCATCATCACTGCTCCCAGGGCTTGATTAGATAATCTATAATTCTTTTCGTTTTCTTCGGTCATTTTATTCTCCTTTGTTGGACACAGCGTCCTTGATATTTAACCAGTCATGATTTTTTCTAACTTCTAAATTCTTCTCCCACGCTGCTTTCAAAAGCGTAGGCTTAATGTTTTTATCTTCAAAATATTTTATAAATGCATTCATGTCTTTGGGGAAGCACTTGCCTCCAAACCCAAAGCTCCCATCGTGACCGGGAACATCGACATGTGAGTTTCCTATCCTTCCGTCACTCAAAAATCCTGCCATGATGTCTTCCCAATTAAGAGCATCGCGATACGACATCTGGCGCATTTCATTCATAAAGGAAACCTTGGCGCCAAAGAAACAGTTGCACATGTACTTTATAAACTCTGCCGACTTAGTGTCAGTCTTGATTATTTGAGTAATTGGAAACCGAGTGCGGTATAATCCTTCGACGCGTGCAACCAGCGCGGGATCGCCACCGATGACTATGCGAGATGCGTTAATGAATTCAAGACGAGCGGCCCTTTCGGTTAAGAATTCAGGATTGAAAACGATATTTAGGTGAGGATATCTTTCAATGTAGCTCTGTGTGGTACCTGGGACAATAGTGGATTTGAGAATGAAGATATTGTCTGTTCTTTTATTCAACGTGCTTATCTCTTCCATCACGCTATCCAGTATATCTAGGCTTATGGTGCCGTCGGTTGTTGATTCCATCGGTGTCGGCACTCCAACAAAAATAAATTCACAGTTATTAACCAACTCATCGAGAGGATCTAGCGAACGCTTAGGGTCTTTATCGTAAATCATAATCTCTGCATGCAGCGCGAAGCCGGCAGCAATCGCCGAACCCACAAATCCATTGCCTATAATTCCAACTTTCTTCATTTTACACTCTCCATCCAAGGTTTAAATTTTTCATATACGTATTCTGGCTCTGGGTGCCACGCGTGACCCCCCAAAAATAGCACCGGGGTCTCGTGGGGATTCCAATTTTTGGTGTATCGTACATGATTATACATGATAGACCACACCACGTGGGGGGTTCCACACAAACTGGCGAGGTGCATGGGTCCAGAAGAGGATCCAAAACAACACCGAGCACCACTAAGTGCCTCAATTGTGTCGCTCATGGGCATATTTCGCAGGTCTGTCGTGCCCTCAATGTGCCCGGAAGCATTTTTGGTACCTATACAAGCCACTTTTTCTCCATTTTTCACCAATAATTCCAACAATTTAGACCATTTTTCCATATCCCAGTTGTCTTCTTCTCGCAAAGGGCGCCTTCTAATATGAAAAATATAGTCATATTTTCCCGATTTGTTCCCAAATATAACATATTTTGGCTTTATTTTTAAGTTTCCGAAGGTAAATGCCTCAGAAAAGTGAGTCATTGGCGGTTGACCTATTTTGCGCGCCGGTAACCATGTGACATTTTTATCCGAAATATCAATATTGTTTTCTTTCAGTATGCTGTTCAATAGTATTCCATTGATTTGAACATTTGGCATAAAAAACATGTCTGGTACACCCACATTACTATCATATTCTAAAACCTTATCGGCAAAGTCTGTATAAAGGTTTTTGGAATTTTTTCTTGTGATGCAGATTGTCTCGTCAAACTCTTCGGCGAGGGCGCGTATATAACCGTGCCATGCGAAAAGTTCCCACCCAAACTCTCCGAGCCAAGGACCAGCAATTAATACTTTATCGCTCATGTTCATATCCAAACAATTCAAATATGAGCCGGTCTTTGTGGTTGACTAAATCGTAGGCTTCGCGATCATAATATTCGGAGTAGTGCATATGCTCGCTTGTGTGAATTTTGCTAGCCTTTAGAATTTCCTTTCTGGTGTCTACATTAATCCCTATTTTATCTTCTACCAAAGACACAAAGCTGTTGGCAAGGTCGTCTGTTTTTATTATTTCTATATCGCCCAGGACTATATCGCCCGAGTTGAGATGGATGCCAGAGTTTATTTTATCAGCATAACACCTAATCATTCGATAGGTGTATGGACCCACATTCATGCGCGAGATTATATTAAAATCCAAATCATGATATCTTACCCCTTTAAGGGTCAGAAATTTCTTCACCCATTCAGCAAAGTTGTTGGTTCCTTTAAAGGTCTCACTAAAAAAGGAAGTGTCCGCATCGGGAAGGTGGCTGTGATACAAGGAGACATACCAGTTGTATGGATCTCGGATGGTGCCTATGACAAGCTTGTCTGCGTCTTTCTTGGCTATATCTCCAAAGCCATTATGTTCGGGTCTAATATTTACGGCATTCATATGCTGCTCCATCATGTGTTTGATGAACGTTCCCCCGCATTTCTGTAGATGTATAAATACAATGTCGTCGTTAATAATCATACATCCTCCTTAGCTTAGTAGTATTGGACATGTTCTTGCCATTCGGGTATCATTCCAATTCTATATTTAACTGCTTGCCAGTCTACTTCGTTTTTTAAAAATATGTTGGCTTTGACTTTTTGACTAAGCGCGAAAAACGATAGCAGCCCTTGAGGTCCGTAGAAAGTCTCTGCCTGTGCTATAATCGAAAGACACTCGTCTAACGCGGTGCTTCTTCGGAGATCAATACAATCATAATCTTTTAAGATGGGCGCGTCTATCGTGTCAGTACCCAGGACAACAAGTTTTTCGGTTTTTGGTATACGTTTTAAATCCCCATCTTTCAACTTTCTCCACACTTGGTTCAATCCCGAACTCAACTGGACCACGTTGAATTTTGGTGGCAAATTAAACTTATCTATATTAGGAAGTTGAAACACCGGGTGGGGTTCCCATGTCTCGTGTGGTTCGAGATATCCATTGATGCACGGTTCCCTAAGAGGCTTCTTGAGAAAGTTTACCTCTATGTCTTCCAACAAATTATATATCTTTCCTATCGATGGATAGGCATAATCATGTTTCGAAAAATGATTGATAGTCTTAATTTTGTCACGATTTGCCAACACTTTTAAAACTATCATAAAGGCATCGCCCAGTGTTCCTCTCGCATAAATTGATTCGTTAAAAATTCTCATCTTACCACTTAAAGTTGTTTCTATAGTGCTCTACTAAGTCCTTGATTTCGTTATCAAATACTTTTTGGGGCGCCCACCCCAAAGCGCGGAGCTTATCATCATTTAGGGCATACCTAATGTCTTGACCCTCTCTCTTGAAGGTCAAATCCGTCATTTCCGCCCAATTAGCTGGTAGGCTTCCACAGTAACATTCAACAATTTTTTTAAACGTGTCGATGTTTTTTTGTTCGAAACCTCCAGCAACGTTATAAATTTCATTTGTGTTTCCTGATTCTATAATTGATGTGACCGCGGTGGCTGTGTCTGCTGAGTGAAGCCAGTTTCGAATTGGCTCTCCGCCATCATGCAGGCGTACCTTCTTGCCTCTCATCAGGTGTTTAATAGTAACAGGTATCAGCTTCTCTGGGAACTGCCCCAATCCATAATTGTTTGTGGGTCTCAGGATTATATACTTAAGCCCGTAAGTGCGTGCCCACGCCATTATAAGCATGTCTGCAGCCGCTTTTGAGGCTGAGTAGGGGTTGGATGGCTTCAAGATGTCCCCCTCTGTGTGATAGCCCCTCTCAACGTCCCCGTATACCTCGTCGGTGCTGAAGTGGAAAAAGACCGGCATTGCATCTACATTTCGTGGTTTAAGTCTTGTGAGATCTAAAAGATTTTTTACGCCCACCACATTTGAGTGTATGAAGTCCGCACTGTCGATGATACTATTTCCGACATGTGACTCGGCGGCCAAGTTAATTACGTAATCGCAGTCTGGCAAATATTTAAGGGTCGCGATGTCCTTCTTAACGAATTTAAAGTTTTTACTTCGAGAAAACTCTTCTATAAATTCAAGATTGGCAGCATACGTGCACTTATCTATGCCGTATACCTTCCATCCTTTTTGTAGACACTCTCGCACCACATAGGATCCAATAAGACCCAAACAGCCAGTAACTACGACGATTTTAAAATTGCTTTTATTCATATAATTTTTTATAATCTAACTTCATTTGTTCAGTTGCGTTGGAAGCATTGGCTTCAAATATACCGCTTCCCGCATAGTGAATAATGTGCGAATGAAATCGATTTGGCATCCCGTTCCATGCTTCAGAAAACATGGTCATATGATTAAATCGATATCCTAGATTTTGGACATTAAATCCATTTTTCTTTATCAAATATCCGAGGTGCACATCGTCTTGACCGGATCCGAGCCAATATTGTTCATCAATCGTTTGATATATTTCCTTATGACACTTGGATGTCACAAAGACTCCCGTGTTGATGTATTCCTCTTTCCACCCAATGTCCCCAAACTGCTGTTGGGCTGCAAAGATGCGGTGGTGGCGATCTGGCTTTCGCGAGCCAACGTCTTCTAAGACGGTTCCGATGTTATTATATTCAACAGCATCAAAAATATTAGGACAGTTGGGATTCAAGAGAAGATCGGTGTCTAAATGTAGAATCCTGTCGTATTCGTCATGAAGTTCCCCGTGTTTTAAAATTCTATAGTGCCACCGTCCGTTGCCTTCAGTACAGCCAGATTCGTGGTCTAATACCATGAAGTCTGCGCCTACTTTCTCTGCATAGTCTTTA
>Ga0098033_1000357_pt1 | contig 21365 bp, 22 predicted proteins | sample 1_EtaG_FD_75049 | JGI IMG/M metagenome (GOLD analysis project Ga0098033, IMG submission 75049) | Marine viral communities from the Subarctic Pacific Ocean - 1_ETSP_OMZ_AT15124 metaG | ecosystem: Environmental > Aquatic > Marine > Oceanic | place: Pacific Ocean | collected 2015-01-07
ACTAAGATAGAAATAACAACAGGAACAAAAACGGAAGAAGAAAAAGAAAATGTATAAACCACTAATAGCAATCGTAGGTCACAGCGGCAGCGGTAAGAGTACAGCGTTGCGTAACCTAGACCCGAAGACAACCTACATTCTAGACTTGGAGCGTAAGGGATTTCCTTTTCCCAAGGCTAGTAGGTTCAACATCATTCCCGTGGAGAACGCCAACGCTTTCCCTAGGGAACTTGAGAAGGTTCTAAAGAAAGATGACTGCGAGACCATAGTGGTCGAGTCGTTCACCAAGTACGTGGAACAGGTTCACACGTTGGCTACCAACTCGTTCAAGGGCTACGATATCTGGTCGTTCTACAACAGGACTATCCGTAATATGTTAGACTCCATCAAGAACGATAAGGCTACAATTATTTTCACCGCCGTAGACGACATCGTGAAGATTCCGCAGATTACAGGCGGCGAGTCCTCGCACCGCAGGGTCAAGGTGCAAGGTAAAGTTCACGAAGGCGCGATAGAGAAGGAGTTTCTCATGGTGTTGTTCACCGAGGTACGCAAGAACGAGAAGACCGAGGAGATGGAATACTTCTTCCAGACTAACACGGATGGGGTTACGTCAGCCAAGACTCCAATGGGTATGTTCGACGAACAGCTCATCCCCAATGACATCGTTACGGTGCTGAAGAAAGCGGAGGAATACTACAAATGATAACAGACATAGATGCACCTTGGGAAATAATAGAAGAAATTTCTGATGGTACATATACAGGAAAGCGTTGGCTGTTGGAGTGTCCACTCTGTAAAAAAGACCCTGTTTTACTTGTGGAAAACAACGGTCAAGATTGTTCTGTAGAGTGTCCAACCTGTAACCTTCTTATAAACAACCGCTCAAAGGTTGGCATAAAACAAATGGGGAAGCTTTGGAACAAGCTAACCACGCAAACGTGGCCAGCCGAAGAGTTTACATACTGTATGCGTGACGAGTGTAAGAAGGTTGGTGATAACACCGTCAAGCCTACTCCATATATCGGCAGTAACAGAGATACTAATTACGGTTGGTATGCAATGTGTCCTAACTGTCATAACATTGTATCTGGAGACACGCGAGCGGAAACATTAAAGCTTTGGGATAGCGAGCATTTGATTGTTTAATGTTATGAAAAATAAACCTAGGGTAACATTGGGACGGTTGTTTGTAGTAGCGAACGACCGCAAGCACAAGGCAGCCAACAGGTCGTATATCTTTACGTACCTTGAGGGCAAACACAGACCTGTCCCACATCTATTCACGGACAGGCAGCTAAAGGAAGCCAGAGAACGGGCATTTAATAACCCAGAGGACTGCCTACCCCTGTCTAGGTGGTGGGAGTTTTGGAAATAATTTCCCTATGAGTGTAGGGGATACGTGTACGATACACTACAATAAACATAAACTACAATACATAATAACAAATGGCTAAGATAAGTCTAAAAGGTATTACGGAAAGTTCGGGTAGGCCTTACCTCCCGAATGGTACATACACGCTTCGCATTGTCGAGGCAGAGCGCAAGGTCAGTAGCAAGGGCAACGACATGGTTGCTATTGTAACTGAAGTTGTAGAACCCGCAGAAGTTAACGGGCCTAGTGGCTTTGTTGAGATCAGCGGTGTTCAAGTTAGGGACTACCCTCTGATTCCGTCTCGGAGTCTGAAGGAGTACCACAAAATCTTCGACCTGCCCGATGAGTTCGAGCTGGAAGAGTACGATGAGATCGCCGAGGGTCTCAAGGGTAAAGCATTTAAGGCTGTACTCTACACGAAGTCTGAGTCTAGAATGGACGAGATCACAGGTGACCCTATGATCGACCCCATAACTGGGCAACCGTTAGCGAGTTATCGCTACAACGTGGAACGCAGATTAGAAGCTGCTGAAGACCACGATATGTCTGGGTTCTAGTCTCTAACGAGGCTTGCGGTATGGTACGCAGAGAGATTCTGCGGCGGGTTTATGACATTCTGTCATTCCCCTCTGAAACAAACGCAAGCCTCACTTACAGAAAATGCTTATGAACAAAACTAAACCTAAGTCGGACAGCAGGGTGAAGCGGTATATCCCTCTGATGATACCCGAAACCCTACACCGCAAACTAAAGACAAGGGCCAGAGACAAGTGTATGCGACTCAATCAATACGGGCCGCGCCTACTGGCCAAAGCACTACGAAACGACAATGACAGTTATTGAACAAGTAAAGCAGGAGCTAGAGAGCTTGGCTCCCAAAAAAGTACAGGACTGTGAGGCGGTAGCCCACAGGTTTAAGGAACTAATGGCTAAGGTTTTGGTCGTCGGGTATAAGTCCGGCTTCCAAGACGCGGCAAACTTGGTTGTATCCTACGTTGACGGTCACTTCAAGGACAACAAGGAGTTCGCCGAGGAATCCGAGGAGATCGCAACGGCGAAACTTATGGACTTAGAGTTTCCAACCGATGCGTCATAAGCCTACCGAGACATACTCAGGCTTAACTGTTGTAATAGACACGCCCTCGCGGTTCGACCGACACGTTCTTTTGAGCGGTTACGCGGGGGCGTTTTTTGACTCTACAGTTGCAGTTGGTCGGGACTCTTGCGATCTGCGTACCCTGCCTACATTGGGTGCTGGGCTACTGCCGGGGACGAAGGTAGTCTTGTTGCTTGGTCGTAAGTCTTTGCGCCAACATAAACCCGGAGTAGGCCTTGATGAACAGAGGGGAAATCCGTGGGTAGAGGATGGCGTAACCTACCTTGCGTCGTATATGCCGCAGGATGCCTTTGATCGTAAGAACTATTTCAACCCTAACGAAGAATACGCAGGGGGTAGCGATGACGACAAGGTAACACACGGGAGAACCAAGCGACAGAACTGGAGATTCTGGTTGCGTAAGGATATCCGCAAGGCCTGTCGGTATCTGTTGGTAAAGCCAAGGATGCGGGAGATAGGTGAGGTAATCTATCCTAAGCTTGAGGATGTGGTCGGAGACCTCACGGAGACCAAGGGTAAAGACCTGTTCTTCGATGTCGAGACCATGAGCGATTTGACGCTCACTTGCCTAGGTTATGGGTGGTCAGATGCGGAGGCTATCTGTGTTCCTATGTATGAGATACCGCGTCAGGCATACTACTATGGTGGTCAGGGTACAGCGGAAGTTTTAAGAGCCTTGGCGGTGGCATTTCGGGACAATACGGTGGTAATCCACAACGCTATGTTCGACCTCTTTGTCATGGCCTACAAGTACGGGATTCCCTTCCCCCGCAAAGTCTATGACACTATGCTTTCGCACCATCGACTGTACCCCGAAGTCGAGAAATCCCTAGGCCACTGCATCTCCCTCTACATAGACCGGGAGTACCACAAGAACGAGGGTGTCTTTGAACCCCGCAACCAGCAGCAAATCCTCTCCCTCTACCACTACAACGCCAAGGATGTCATCAGCCTAGCCCTGCTCAAACCCAAGCTCGAACTACACGCAGCCCAGCTCTACGCCAAGGAAAGTGTCCAGCAGGTAAACGACAGCATCATACCGTACCTGACTGCCATGTGCCAAGGCATCAACTACGACAAGAAAACCCTAGAGGACAAGATAGTCTACAACAACCGCTACTGCGCCCAACTCTCCCGTATGCTGCGGCTGCTCGTCGGCTACGAACTCAACCCGAACAGTCCCAAGCAGGTTTCCAACTACCTCTACAACTGTATGCTGTACAAGAAACCAGCCAAAGACCTAACGAATGAGAAGACCTTGTTGCAGCTACGACTTAAGCATCCGAACCCTGTGCTTACGCTTATACTAAAGTACAGGGGAGTAGCGAAGCAGTCTGGCCAGTTGAAGTTCCCGCCCTATGTTCCACGTGGAACAACCAAGGAAAGGATAACCACAGCCTACAATCTGGCCGGTACTACCACTTTCCGACTGGCTTCCAAAAGATTGCTTGGCAGATGGGGTACGAACGTGCAAAACTTTCCCAAGGATTTACGTAAATTATTCCTTCCAGATGAAAACAGAATCTTTATCCAAGTTGACCAGTCGGGTGCAGAGGCACTTGTTGTTTCTTACCTCTGCACTAAAGGTAACTTTCGCAGTCTCTTTCTTCATGGGATTAAAAGTCATGTGTATGTTGCCCTTCGTTTGTTTGCCGAAGTGTGGTCTACAGAACTGGGCCGTTCAGTCGATGAGTTCTGTACTTCGCCAATTGCCCAAGTTAGCAGGCTGCGAGGATGGGACGAACTCGACCGCTTAATAAAGTCTAGCGACAACTGGAGCGCAGAGAAACGCTACTACTTCATTGCCAAGATGGTTTGCCATGCCAGCAACTACGGCATGAAGCCTCCCACCTTTAGGGTAAACCTACTCCAGAAATCAGAGGGCAAGGTCTCCATCTCAATGGCCGAGGCCAAGCGATTCCTTAACACCTACCACGATCTCTTTCCAGAAATACGCTTGTGGCACATGGAAACTATCAGTACATTACGGCGTGAGGGTATCCTAAGAAATCTGTTTGGCTACCCCCGTGTATTCACAGCCAACGTAGATGAATCCATGTACAAGGAAGCCTACGCCTTCGTACCGCAATCAACTGTAGGCACGATAACGAATATTACATTTACCAAAATGCAACAGAAAATAGAGAATCCCCAAGATCCACTATCCTCCATGAATGTGGATATCCTACAGAACAATCACGACAGCGTTCTGATACAATGTCCACCCGAACACGCAGACTATGTGGCCAAGGAAACCATGACCATAATGAACTGTGATCTAGTTTCGCCACGCGGTGAGAAGTTCTCGATGAAGAGCGAAGCCTGCGTCGGTGATACATGGGGAGGTGTAGCGTGACGATCTTGGAGAAGTGGCGTTTCTATCTGGAAGACCTTGAGTCACCCGACCTCTACCTAGACTGGGGATTCTACTTTCTGATAAGCAGTTGTCTTCAGCGTAGGATATGGACTTCGCAGGGTATCAACGCAATCTACCCGAACCTGTTCATGCTGCTGGTTGGGCCACCCGCTTGTGGCAAGAGTCGTTTGATCTCCATGATCTCTGACATCATCGAGGACAACGAGCTAAAGATAATGAGCAAGGACAAGAAACAAACTGCTCCCCTCTTCCCCTACACCGCTGACAGCATAACAGCAGAAGCTCTCAGCAGATACTTGGCTGAAGAATGCACCAAGGTTTTTACCCTAGAGGATGGTAGCGACTATGTTCATGCGTCCTGTACCATGTTGATAGAGGAACTCGGAGTCTTCCTAAAGAAGCGTACCGAGGACACCGTGAATATGCTCAACCAACTCTACGATGCTCGCAACTACCGCTACTACACAAAGAAGCAGGGTAAAGACAACGTACAAAACGTGTGCGTGTCGATGATAGCAGGCACTACCCCGGCGTTCATCCGTGAGTGCTTCAACGAGAACCTCATATCCCAAGGCTTCACCTCCCGCTTCATTGTAGTCTACCAAGACGAACCTCGATTCCTCCGACAGTTCACCGGCTTCACGGACAAGCACATCCAAGCTAGGGCAGACGTTGTCCAGCACGTAAAGAAGCTGTCCAAACGCTGTGGCCCAGTACCCATGTCCGAAGAGTGCGCTGCCTACCACAAGAAACGCTACGAAAGCGGCTCATACATAAACAACAGAATCAACAGCAGTCCCAAGCTGGATCTATACTACGCCCGGAAGAACATCCACCTACAAAAGCTGGCCCTCGCGGTGCAAATGGGCAATTCAGCCGAATCTGAAGAGGTTACGCTGGAGGCATTTAAGTACGCAGAGAAATTCATTGCAGAGACCGAGCTTTTCATGCACCGTAGCTATGACCTAACAGGCAGAAATGTGATCCACGAGTTCACACGGAAGCTTGGTGAGTATGTGAATGGTAAAGAGGACGGTGTATCCCACAAAAAACTATGGCTAGACTGGCACAGCGACCTAAAAAAGGACGAGTTAGAAGCAGCGCTAGAGTTTCTAATGCAAACCGATCAGATCGTAGCCGCAAAGAAGGGCGGCAAGTTAGTCTACCTGCCAAAATAAAGATAGCCAACCTCAACTTCAAGTTAAAGTTCATCAACTCTGACAGCAGGGAGATTTGTGACAGTCACGGGTGGGTAGATTTTAACAGAGAGCTTATCGCATTAAACCCGGAACAGTCAGCCGAGGCCTTGCATGATACATTTCTCCATGAGGTGATTCACGCTATCTGTTACGTCATGTCTGTTAAGATGGAAGAGGGTGACGAGCAGATGACACGTAGGCTCGCCACAGGTTTGTGCATGGTATGGAAAGATAATAAGAAAGTATTCGAGTGGTGGCAAAAACTAATCTAACATGGTGGGAGAAAGAACGAAAACTTATGGGGGGCGAGCTAGACGAACTACTAGTGGCCCTAGACGGGATGAAGTTGCCGAAAGTTAAATGTGCGCCCTTCAGTATAAAGCAAAAGCAGACCGAGGAGTTACGGAAGAAGCTGAAAATCTAGGCCTACCAGCTATCATTCCAGTACCAACCCCATGACTCGTACAGCTTATCGTTAATGTTTCTAGTGTTCCACTCTCTGTTGTAACGACCTATCCCACCCATTATGACGTACCAGTTGTGGTTGTTGGGGTCTTCTATGGTTGATCGGTAACGAAGCCATGCCAAGTCACGGTTGTTTTGCGAGACTAAGCGTGAGTTCATAGAAGTTGGGCTTCCCGCAGCCAGTGGGATGTTCTTGGTATCTTCCTCCAGCCAACGCTTGAATTCTACGTGGCCGTCGATGAAGGAGACTACAGACCCACCGTTATGGTAAACACCGGGCCAGTCTTGCGAGAAGATTTCCTTATCCCCTGACTTCAGAGGCACAACCCTGAAGTTACCGCTGTTTATAGAGGCGGCTGGCATCTCGATAAACGTGAATATCTGTGAGGGGGACGCCACATCTGCGTACTTATGGTACGTCTTATACTGTGTGTCGTGCATAAACGGCCAGCCTGACCACCCACCTACGAAGACATTCATAGAGTAACTGCGAGGGCGAAGCTGCTGCTGTACGTTCGTACCACCATCCCCACTAACAGCCTCCCAACGGCCTGTCCACCTAACTGTTGACTTGTCACCGGGACAGCGGAATATCCGCATCCCCGTGTAAGGTTTCAGCGGAGACCAGAACAAAGCCCTGTCTGTCTGCGCCCACGTTGTCCAACCTGACGAGCCGCTCATCGAGTCAGCAACCCACGCCCAACGTGCTGACGGCTCATTGTGCCACGCACTTGCGTAAGGGAAACGATCATCATGGTCGCCAGCAAACTCCTTAACAGCCATGTTCAACTGCTTATGGTTGGATAAACAAGCTGCCTGCCAACCTGTCTGCTTAGCAGAAGCCAGTGCCGGTAACAGTAAGGCGGCAAGTATCGCAATGATTGCAATTACAACCAGTAATTCAACCAGCGTAAAGCCGCGCTTTTTGCTAACAGACACATCAGCAAAGCTACGGAGTAAAAACCTACAGTCAAGAAGTTTTGTCCGTATCCAGTAAGTCCCAAGCGTTCTCGTAGACTGCGTACTTGCACTTTTTACCACCGTAAATCTTTGTGGTTATGCAGTTAACTGTGTCGAAGGGCATCACCCAGAACTTGAGGCAGTCCAAGGCACAGCAGATAAAGTAGTCTACTGTGGATTTGTCGTACTTGGATTTCGTCTTGCAACCGTGGTTGGTTTGAAATTGAAAGTTGGGGGTAGAGGAGTTTGCGTGTAAGACCAAACCCTGCGTGGTCTTTATTTGTATCCGCCAGATCTTATCACCCTTACTGGCTAGAAGATCGAAGGAAGAGCTGTCACTTAGTGGGTGAGCTATGCCCCAGCCATGTTCGAGAAGTTTTTCTGCAACCAGAAACTCCCCTCGCTGTCCAATGGTTCTGCGATTCTTTGTTGGATCTGATTCTGGCAAAGGCTAAGGTTTTGTCGTTTCATTCTTTTTCTACTTTAACTACTACTGTGTCAAGGTTTATCTCTCAGTAACCCTTGGTCGCCAGAAAGTCTCGAACACTATCTTGAATCAACTTCTTACGAACTTGCGAGAAGCCTTCGTCCCTATACTCACGTAGCATAATGTCACGCACGGCTTCTTCGCTCTTCGTCCGCGCAATAAAGTCTGCGAACCTACGGGCTTCCCTTAGTGAGTAGGCATCTGTTACGTTGGGAGAGAGCTTTTTGTGCTTGACGTAGCCCTGTTGGAGTAGGCGCTTGAACTTGTTCGGGTCTACGCCCTCCTTGGTTTGTGAACGTTTCCACGCACCCTCTAGGAACGGCTTTAAGGTATCTTGCAGTTGCTCCACAGTTTCAGAGTTACGGAAAGCAGACGCAGGTGTTTTTTCGTACCTGTCAAGGTTCGCCATAAACCGTGAGCCGTGATCTCCACGATAGAGGCGTTTAAAGACCTTGAGGTCACGATTCATTTTTTCGCGCTCAAATTCAGAAGCCCTACCCCTAAACGTGCCTGTACTCAAAGCCTTATCTAAGGTCTGCGCAACCTCTGTGTGGGCCAAAGCTTGATTACGGGCAATACGTAGCGTCTGGTTAAGATTGGTCATTATGTCTTCCAAATAACGCAGCGCGGAAGATGAGTCAGTTCCCGGAAGAGGCCATACATTTCCCGATCTCATGTAGGCCAGTGTTGACATCCCGAAACCCTTGTCAAAAACAAGAGCCTCCAAGGCTGGGAAAGTCACAAGAGAGAAGTCTTCCGCGCCGCTCTTGCCTGTATACATCCTGACAGCATCGTTGCCCAGCGCAGACAGTATACCAAAGTAACCACTCAGGTTAGCTAGGTGCATTGCGTGATAGATGAAGTCTTCCGCGCCAGATGGTGACTCCAGAACTTCTTCAAGCGATGGCTCGTAGCTTTCTTTGGCATTCATCATCTTGCCAACCTCGTTGAGCGCAACGCCGGTAACAGCACCACCAAGCGTAGCCTTGATGAGCGGTCTAAAATCTCTTTTGCCGTAGGTTTTCTTGTCAAGGATGGGGAGTATTATATCCTTCATATAACGGTTGTACTTCTCCACAGACCATCTAGACAAAGACAGGACATAGCTGCCCTTGCCTCGGATCATCGTAGACGGCACACCACGAACACCGTACGTCCCTTGATTGATCTCTACCCAAGCTGTCGCAAGTTTATGAAGATCGCCTTCCGTAACTTCCGTGGGATTCTTCCTAAGCTTAATGGTATCAACATCTGCAAACCGCCCCATCGTTGTAAGTATACGCTGCACATGGGGGTCTTTGGACGAGCTGTTAAGGTAGCTACGCATCAACAACTTTCCTAAGCTAAACTGTATTGCCCGTGTGCCTTTTTCGAACAGCTCGCGACCTGACCACTTCTGCGAGAAATCGGCCACGGTAGAAAAGGAATCTGCTACACGATCTGCGCTGTCCATTGCGAACTCGATAGAGGAAAACTTGTTACGGTTTGCACCGTGTCGATGGCTTTGTTTCCACGCATCCCCAAAGTGCGTTACCGCCTTGAGCATCAAAGGATAGTCCTGTAGCCTCATGTAATGGGAAGCTTTCTCGAAAGCGGTAACAAAATCACGCGCACCAGAATAAAGGCCAAGCCAGTTTGCAGTTACCATCCGGTTGGCTCTCATAACAAACAAATCCATATCGCTATGAAAACCGGCGTGAACCTCGTCCAAGTTGTTAAAGGTTTTCTGAGCGCGGTTGGCGTAGTCTACATCTACGTCATCACCAAAAATTTCCTTTAGCGTTGGTGTCGTTGCTTCCCTCTCTCCAACTTTACGGTGTGTATACGTACCCATCTGATCGGGAAGATCGCGTATCGCTCTTACGATGTTGTCACTCTCTATTTGGGTATACCACGCCATATCCTTGGCGAAACGCCCAGCATACCTTTGCGCCCGTATGAACGGGTCAGGGTCTACCAAGTCTAAAGGCATACTCAAACCCTCTGCCTTTCTTAACGCCTGGAATTTTGACGCACCAGCAAGGCTTTTAGTTTCTCCACCAACTGTCGTATAACTGTCCTTGTTGCTGATAACTGCGACATACTCAGAAAGCATATCACGCAATTCATTCTCGGTAGCCGTAGACTCTTCTCCCCAGTGTTTGATTATTTTTTCCTGTAAATCCTTCCCCTCTTTTGTGTGAGACTTTTTCCGAAGAATTGATGAGGCATCACGACTTAACATATACGGATCATAGTTCTTATTCACATGATCTGGGTCGTCACTAACTTTTACCCAACGCTTTTTTCTCCAGACTAACGGCCCGTTGGCCGCGTGTTCCAAGCGTGTCTCCGAGAAGAACCTATCAAGTGACTCGTTGGCTGCGTGAAGCTTGCCTGTGATTTGCGGCTCAAGCTTGTCGAGTTTTTCCTTTAACTTAGCAAACTCTGGAGTGTCGGAAAAGTCGCGCCTTTCTCGTCCTTTGACCATACGACGCAAAGTTCTGTATTCTCCAAGTAACAGCACATCTGCTTTGTTTAAACCTAAAGTCTGCATCTCCATAATCAGAGGCTCTGCGAATCTGCCGATATAACGCTTCTCCACCATTTCCAACCTGTTGTGCGCGTCCCTAATATACAAAGCCTGCTTCTTGGTGGCATCTGTAATATCAGCATTCACCAAACCTTTGAACGGCCTTACCAACAGTTGATCTGTCTCTGCTATGGAGTATTGAAGCTTCTGAAACCACCAACGGGGGTCAACAAGCATCGTATACTCTTTGCCCTCGAAGGGTGAAAGTATGCGCCGCTCAGGATCGAAAGCTCCTACGTCTGTGAGAAACTTGTCGAAGGTTTCCGCCATGTGCTTGGCTCGATCACGGCTGGAGGCGAAGAGTGCGGCCTCATCAGCAGAAAGCGTACGTTCACCACCACGGGCTGCTTGGAACTTTATGCTTTCCCTGCGGCTAAAGCGTTTGCTGAGCGGTATAACCTTGTTGGTCTCTGAGTCACGAACCACAGGATCAGCGGATTTAATCTGGTTACTTTTGTAGACAATGTAGGTATCACGAAGCTTGGGATTTTCTACCTCATGCCTATTCCGATACAAAATAGAATCAAATCCGTGTCGGTCTAGCAACAAGGCAATTTGTTGCGTTTGTTCTGTCTTAGTTAATACCCTCCATCTACCACCGGCCTCCAAACGCTTTAGGTCGTTTTTCAAGGCAGCTTGCCGATTCATGTGGTCGTGCCAACTTGCAGGTGCGGCTTCACCAGAAGGTAATCGGTTGACCTCTCCACGCTGAGTTAGCCAAGCATTGCTCTCAGCAGTTTGCCCTGAATGAAATTGCATCAACACATCTGTCCGCGCAGGGAAAGGTCGTCCAGTTTCGTGTGTTAAGTCCAGCGTTTGTATAAGACCCTTTATACCCCACGCGCCGGGATCATCACCAACAACGGCTGGGTTTTCAGCCTTAACGTAAACATTAAGTACGTTGCTATCAAGCGACTCCGCACGTGCAGCGATAGATTCTGGTGTGCTGGGTAGGTCGCCCATCATACTTGATACGTCCACACGCTTTCCTGAAATACCTTCAGCAACCTTGGGGTCTGCGGTAATGTGAAAGCCTAGTTCGGACGCGCCTTCTGCTACATACTTTTGAGTAACAGAGTCTAGGTGCAATTTGTCTTGCCAAGGTGGAATTCCACCAACACCAGTACCAACCTTCTCAGGATCAAAAACCTCAAACTTTCCTTTTGTACCATGATACCCCCGAACCTTATAACCGCCAAGCTCCGCAGCCTGCGCCGTCAAGGCTCGCAACGCCTGCATATCATCGGTAGAAAGTGCGCGTTCGTACGCTGCGTCCACCTTCTGAAACTTGGCCTTGTCGATTCCCTCAGTGTCCTGCAAAAGCTTGTCTATCATGCGACTTGCAGGTGCGCCACTTTCTGCAGTTCCCGGCTCGTCTTTAATACCCAATTGACGCTTTACGCCCGCCATTAACTCAAGGCCCTCCTCCTTGGAAACTACCTCTTCCCCCCTTGAGTTGAAGCGTTTCTTGGCTTCCTGAAATTCCAACTCTTTCCAAGGATCGCCACCAGCACGTTTCTCATAATAAGCATCGTCCCGTCTGATAGGTCTCCCGGCCCTTACATCCTCCAATACCCCCTGCTTTAGCTCTGCCGTATCTTGCGTACCATAAAGATGTTTGGCAAAACCTGCAACCATGTCATCATTGAACATGAACGGCATATCATGCTCGTACTTGAGAAGCATATAGTTCTTTAGCTGTTTATCTGTCAGCCTGAAACCGAGCCTGTCTTTCCAGCGTACCTTGAGTTCTCCCACCAGCTTCGTAAACTTGTGCTGATTACGGGTTTCGACTTTTTGGGTCATCGCTCTGCCCAAGAACTCGACAGCTCTTTCTTCTTCAGCAAAAAGTTCCAGAAAATCTTGGCGTAGTTTCTGATCTCTCGGATTAGACGAATACTGTAAGTCATCCAACCAGTTGTGGAAACCTTCGTGGGCTATGGTGTCTTTCGACATACGCCGAGGATCGACAGTTACGGTTCGTCTGTCGTAAGCAGCAAACCCACCGGCTAGTCCGCCATCTGGATGGTCGATGCTTCTGAGAGCGGCTGCCAAGTTGAAACCTCTGACCAAGGCAAGCCTATTCAGTATATCTATAACTTCCGTGTCTAGTGGTTTTAGCTTTCTTACTGGTTTACCTGTAGCCATGCGCCTTTCTTTTTCCAGCTCTCTTCTAGCTTCACCAATCTTCTTCCGCATACCTACGGCATGATCGTGGAATGCCTTTTGTATTTTAGCGGCTTCAGGCTTACTTACAAATTGCCAACCTACACTACCATCTTTGTGTGGTACGGCCTTTTGCACGCGGCCATTTGCCAAGACTCTTACAGGATCAGTGAGCCAAACACCCAACCTGTCTATCAACGGCTCGCCTTCACTATCTACAACATTCTTGCTGGCTTCTCTTGGAACCTCGGCTGCCTTGACAGTCCTAGGTTTGCCAGTAACAGGGTCTGTAATCTTCGCAGGTTTGGCTGCACTAGAGAACAGCTTTAGTATGGCCCTCTCATGCCCCTTGCTAACACCCGCGTCCAGCACCTTGTCTGCTTTATCTATCTTTTTCTGCGCTTTGTTTATCGCAGTTTGTGCCTGCTTTTTTTCTCTGGCTGAATAGAATACCCCACCCCGGTCAGCAAGCTTGCGCTTGGCAACTGCTAGTTCCTGTACACCCTCTGCGCGTTGGCCAAGTGCCTGTTGCTTGGCAGCCTCCGATGCACCATAAACTTCACGATACCTCTCTGGGGATACCTTTTGTGCAGCAGCAACCTCGTCTGCTGTCAAAGGCACAGCCCCTATATCTGGTCGCTCCATAGACCTAGCGGCTGGCCCCGGTTCAGCAGGGTCTATAAAACCAGTACCTCTTGTCTGGTGCAGCTTCCACCCCGATGCATCCTTCTGCCATAAATCAACCTTGCCGGTAACCTGTGCTTCAATAGCGGCAACAAGGTCTGTATCTGTAGGAGTTGATGCGTCCTCTATCGCGCCAACCTTACGCCCTATGTCGCTTTCGTAAATCTTGCCCCGGCTGAATACGCTTGTGTAGCCTACGTCACCTATCTGGTCTCTGAGCGTGGACAAAGCTGGTATAGGTTCACGCCACGGGTTAAACATTGTGTTAGGATCGCGACCTTTGGCTGTGGCTCTTTTTTCACCTCTTTCAACAAGCTTGGCTAGTCCGGGTGGCTTGAACGTAGGCCGTTGTAAGCCTGCGCCGATACCAGCCGCGATGGCTAGTCTACTAGGATCGAAGTCTCCGTGATAAGCTTGAAAACCTCCCTCGATGGCTGTGTCAAAAGTCGCGCCGAGTGCCATCTCTTTTAGTGCTTGGCTTTCTCCCGGTGCAACTCTTCCTAACGGTGATTCAAAACGAAGCTTAGACTGTGCTGGGCCTGCTAATCCAGAACGAGTTGTAAAGCTAGTTGGTGTTGGAACATCTGCCTTATGAAGCCCCTTGCCCCAACGAAGTCTACCTGTTGCTGCCTGCCCCAGCCCTTTTACACCTTTGACCAGTTGCGTTGGCGAAGGTCTGAAAGCTAACGTCGATGGAAGCATCGAACCAGCAAAGGCGTAGTTGGGATTTGCCATATACGCCTCTTGCCGTTTCCTGTCCAGCGCGGCCTGCTGCTCGTCAGTAAGAAAAACTTCCTCACCAATATCCTGCGCGAAGCTACCAGTCAAAGAACCAATAATACCAGCACCGCCCATAAGAGCTAATCCGGGCCAGAAGCCTACGCCAGTGCTTGCCAGATAACCACCAGCACCCATCATAAAAGTAGCTGCTCCTACACCTGAACCAGCGTGTTCCCCAGCGGCTGTCAACATTGATTCACGGCCACTTATATGCTCGTTTAGATACTCTTCAAGATCCTCTTCAGGTATTGCGGCATACAAATTAGGATCGTAACCCATATCACGTAGCTTGGCGTCCAGAAGTAAATTAGACCCCGTTTGGTAACGGCTTTCAAGAAGTTTGCTAGGCCTCCTGTCAACTATGTGTAGTTGAGGCATCGTTTATGGAAATCTTCTGCTTGGATTAACTGGTGCGTTTGTGTTACCCCAGTTAAATGTCCTGTTGGGATCCCAGCCTGAGCTGCTTCCTCTTCCTCCTCCTCCGCCGCTTCCGTCTCCAAATGGATTAAATGGCGGAGTATAAGACTCTGCCCTAATCTTGGCAGCTTCCGCTTGCATCAACATAGCCTTCAACTGACCAAGCTTTAACCGCTGCTCTTCCCGCTGAGGCCCACCCAAACGCAGAAACTCCCGTCCCTCGGCTGTATTAACAAGCCACGATTCAAGAGACTCAATCGCCACGATTTCCTGTTTCTTGGTAGCTATACTCGCATCAGCTTCCGTTTGCATCAGTTTTTCACCCACCTTTTGGGATACGGCAAGACGGTGTGTGTCCAACAATGTTTTAAGCTCCAAGCCCAAGACTTGACTGTCAGCCACCCTCTTTGCGTAATCACTGGGGAGATTTATGTGTACCTGCTTGGCTAAATCGTCAGCGCGTCTTTTGGTCTCCACATCTATCTGGCCTGTTACAGTCTTTTGTTGCGCCTGCTTCAACGCCTCAGCCTGTGTCAAAGACGGGGTTATGTTACGCTGCAACACAGCAAGTTCTGCCTTTTGACGATCAGTTATTTGTGGTGGCGCGGTTTTTGCGTACTCTTCTGCAGACCTATACATCATAGATGGGCCTGTTCCTTGTGCTTGATCCGCAGCAAACCGTTGCCGTGGCGTAGTTGTAGGCAAACCTCCCAAACGCTGCCGAGTCTCTTCGTCTGCAATCTGTCTCGCCCTATTCTGCCGTATAAGCTGATTAGCAAAGTCTTGTTCTTGGTTAAACTTCTCTACAGCAGCAGCCCGTCTTGCACCCTCGCTACGCTGCCGCATAAGATCATTCATCTTACGCTGCTGCTCAGGCTTTATCGCAGCACGTATAGCAGTTAAATCTTCCCTACGCTGGCGACCACTACCGTAACCAAACGGAGACACCTTACGCTGCTGCGGGACATACGCACCTTGAGCGCGTAACTCCTCCATTAACCTACGCTCCTCTTCGTCGAGAGGTCTGCCCTCATAAAAGGGGCTTGCTATCTGACCCAATAAGTTTGAAAAATTGTTTGCCATTTTATAGTCCTTAATTGCCAAGCCATTGATCTATGACGCTCTTACCTTGTTTCATCGTACCCAATAAACCACCTTGATTTATACCTGTCATTATATCTTTAGGCAAACTCGGCATCTGGTTAGAGTAGTTCTGCACCGGCTGCACACCTTGGAATCCTGCGGCTATCTGGTTAGTGCCGCTACCCCTGCCTAGGGTGGCCTGTACAGGATCGAAACCTGAGCGCGAGCCTGCCATGAAATTTGTGGCTGTATTCAAGGCGTTACCCAACGCAGCCCTTTTGCGGTCTAGCGCAGAACCAAACTGCATGGCGTTCTCTATAGCCGTGAGGTTTCCACCGCCACCGGCTGAACCCCTCTGCATATTCCGTCGTGCGTTCATACGCTCAATCTCTGCACGCTCACCACCAGAAAGACCGCTCATGTTTATACTACCGAGAAGGTCTTGTACCTTCTGTCTCCCTGTCTCTCTGGCCTGCAACCACGGTTGGTCAGTTACAGCCAACTGATCCATTACGTTCTGAGCCATCTCTGGCCCTTGAAGATCCATAATGGTCTTATCTGTACCAGCAGCCAGCCTACGTTTCCAATGGTCTGCCTCGCCCTCAAGACCTACGTAATCAACCGCACCGGGTACAAATCCCGGTTTATAGTCTTTGATACCCTCGCTACCTTGTGCAGTTTCCCAAGCTAGACGTTGTTGTTGAGGGGTGAACTGCCTCTGCATATTGAGGTCTTTCTGCAGCATGGCTTCTACCTCGTCACGATGCGCCCCCATTATACGTGGGTATGACTCCGCGTAAGCCTTACCGTAGTCCTCGCCTACATCTTTAGGAGATGTCTCTGTTGCCCTACCTACACCGTATTCTATGCCACCACTAATTAAACTGGGGATAATGTCATCCCAACCGATGCCTGTTCCAAGTAATCCATTTCCCATAGCTCTATCTCCTTATGATGTTATTACCCCTGCCGTTCTCAAACTCGCCAGCAACGCTATAATTGCCGTTTGATTATTTGCTGCACTATCCCCTGACGGGTTTGTTACAGCCACGCCTTTAAGTACCACACCCCTTGCCGAGGTCGTCGCATCCGCCACGGTAATCCCGGCTAACCAACTGTCAAAGTCATCCTTGCTAGTGAACAAAGTCACAGTGTCCGTCTTACTTATCGCACTTGTTACTGCTATTGGCATATCATGCTGAGTATGCTTGGTTAATGAGTGACGACTTCAGCGTCACATCCTTGGTTTGTATGCGTAACGTAGACATTTTAGGCGAACCCTTCAAGTACAACTTGAAAGAGACCTTCCAGCCTTGGCTACTAGATTGATAGTTAAAAGTCATGTTTGCGTGTGTATTTGTGTTGATTTCGGAGGGGTAAGTGACAGGATACTTCAGCCCTGACCTTATCAGCGGAATGCTTCTTACCTGAAAACCACCGTTTACACCGGCAGTTCTCGCGTCATCCACATACTGAGAGACAGCAAAAAATCCAGCGTTATAGCCCAGTGCGTCATCGTCCACGCCCTTGTTTGACAAGATTCCTGTTGCGGCGGTGCTAGAAAAACCGAATTTCGTGCCTACTGTACCCGCCTCTGCAAAGACCTTAAATGCGAGAGTAGCTCCGTTATCAAAAAAGAGTGTTGAATCATGTGGCGGAAAACTGCTTGAGGTAACACCCGTACTACCCTCCTTGAAACCATCTACGGTTATGTAGTTGGATGCAGCAGAAGACAAACCCGTAGGATACTTACCGGGTGGGTATCCACTTGCGTTGTTTATCTTGAAATTGTTGAAGATGTTAAAAGGCTTGTTGAACAAAACATTGATGCTCAAAGGCTTTATCTCAACCTTGGGGTCTTGCGAACAGAAACTTTTAGTCTCCACGATGGCAAGATCATACTCTTCAGCACCATAAAGCTGCTTCAACCAAAAGCCCTGCGAGTCTGGGTCATCGGTTACTGCGTACAAAGCCTGAACACCTGCTGTCGTAACACCCACAGCCATGTCCCGAATCGGTTTGCATAATACACTCTTGTGTGTAAAAATAGCAGAGGTGCTATCTCCGTCCCAACTTTCTATTCCATTCCCTGAGTCATCGTGCATATCCAGACTCACAAACTTCTTGGTGGCCATATCGTAGACCACAGTTACCTGCTGCTGCGGGAGATTGGTCAGCAGGTGGAATAGCGCGTAACCATCGTGGATTATTGCACACTGGAAAGTGCCATCCTGTAGAACGCCCTTGAATATATCAGAGATCGGACGAGAGAAGATGTCGTTTCTGGCCAAGGCTTCAGCCTGCTGTACCGCGTTGAAAGAGCGTATCCCGTGCTGATCTATGAAGGCAAAGTCACCCAGCAAATCCACAAACGAGTTGTGATTCACCGGCCCTGTGCTAAACAGATACTTCTTGGTGAAGGTCGGCTCACCGAAGATCGTGTTCGTTATGTCGGGCTTAATGGCGTAGCTTGAGTTTGCCGCACCAACAAAGAGTTCCTCCGTGTTCAGGGAACGCAAGCAGGTTATTGGATCGTTGCTTATCGTGTAGGCTACAGCCTCGACACCGCCTATGGCTTCCTTGTCGTGTATCTTACCGCCAGACTCGTTCAGCGGAATCATGAAATCCAGAGGACGCCCACTAACACTATGGTAGAGTTTCGTCCCGTCAACGGAGGCCACATACAACTTACCACCGTGATGTGCCATCTGCTTGCCTATCGGCACATACTCACGGAAACCAACAACACCTAGCTCGTCATTCTCAACCCTATTGCCAGTTAACACACCTACAAATGCAGTAGCACTGGCAACGGCATCAAAAGAAGTTGTAATTGAACCCCCACCAGCAAACTTAATCACAGAACCGGCGTCAATATCCACAGGCAAAGCATCCACAGCGAAAGCCCACGTACCTGTAGCGTAACCGTTGCTGTTGTTTATCGTAACGTAATAGTTCTGCCACTGGTCATAGCCCATCAACTGTCTGGCTGTAACCGTGGTATCTGCGGCTATCTCGATCAAATTGGGTTGGTTAGTGCCATCCTGTACGACGATACCTGCGACTGTTGGGGGTATCCGCTTAGTGTAGTCTGACTGTGCGCCCACGTTGGGGTTGTCCGATGAGGTAGACTTGGCTGCAAAGTTGTCGTACGAGGGCGGAACTACTACTGTATGGACAAACTCTGCCGTGGTTGAAAGTCTTATCGTGCCTGTACCTGTGGTAACGCCAGTAGCATACGCTACAGGTTTTACGTGTGTACTTGTGGTACTCCAGACTACCGAGAGAGCCTCTGCGTCTTTGGACTTCTTGAGACAGACGCCATCCACAAAGATAAAGAAGTACGGGTCTACAAAGATTATCCCCTGTACCTTTGGGTCTGTAGATGTGTAAGCCCCAGGATTAGCTACCACAGGAAAGAGCTGGTCAGTATCATACACCTTCGACTTTTTGATGGCCTCCAGCGCATCGTGCCGATTTCTAACATTAAACGCCAGCCTGTAGGCATCTTCAGGAACCCGTGTGTCATCGACACTTAGATTCATTCCGCCACCAAAAGACCGTTGTATGAAGTCTGCCATCAGCGGAAGGTTTTCGTATACTTGTTGATGAGGGAGACCGTAAGCTTGTCGTGCGGATGCTTGTCGAACCTGACCTTCTGCAACTGACCGCGTTGCAAATCCGAGTTACGCCTGCCCATGCTCCGAGAGGCTTTCTTGTCGTACAACATGGCCTCCTCGATCTTGCCCTGCTCCTCCATATAAAGCTGCATCACCTTGTTCACGATGATGTTATCGTAACCATCTGCCGGGAACTCGTCGCTGTCCTTGCTGAGATAAGGAAGCTTCTTCTTGTAGACTACCTCCAGCGTATGATTGTCGTCCTGTGCCGCAGTGGATTCCCACGGAAACTCGCTGACATCCACTATCAGATACTGTGACTCCTTCTCGTTGTTGGGTATGACCGCAACCACGGTGTCGTCTGACTGCTTGATACTGATATCGTAAGTGCAGACATCCGACTTAATGATGGATTCTATCGACGTAAAGGTAGTCGAGAAAGTATTGCTTGTGCTGCTTAGTGTAACATCCTCGAAGGTTCTGGAGATACCTGCAGCAGACCCTACGACTGTTATCGTTATCGTGGACATCGCAGCAGTTACCACGGCTTTCATACCTGAGAAGCTGGTGGGAGTTACCTTGAAAGGTTCGTAGCCCTTGATACGCCACGTACGGTCATCCTGTTCCAAGGTGTTGTATGCGTAGCGTTCGGTAAGGTTGGACAGACTCCAAGGGTACTTACTTTCTTTTTCCCTTACGGCCCGTATGGAGCTTACGTTGCTGGGCAGAGCTATAGTCTTGTTACCTTGGACATAGAAGGAGTCCTCCACAAGACTCCCGACCATATCAGATTCCTCGTAGAGTTCCTGCGCCCCCTCGTTGAGGTAGTCCAGCATAATGGAACGCTGGTGATTATCGTTCGGATTAATCCCCAGCTTCTTCCCTGCTCTATCCAGTATGTATTCTACACTCATCTTGCTGTTACAGCACTTACTGAACCTTTGCTACGCGCCGTCACTGCGACCTTAGACCCCTTGGAGCGAGCGGTCTTCTCACTCACCGAGGCCTGCGTCCTTGCTGTTACTGCTACCGTAGCCATTACCTTCGCCTTTCTAACTCATACTCAAGCCCATTTATCGTCTTGAGTGCTTCCCTCGTAAACTCAGGAGCCGCTTGCGCCGCCGCCGGAAACTCTGGATGACTCATCAGCCTCCCGCTGTTTTCCAGCTTCACGCTTACGCACCCACTCATCAATAGAAGCATCAACAGCAGCATCTTTTTGGGAATGCCGCTGTTGCGCTTTTTGTTCTCTAAGCATATCAATCGCATTGCCGATTAAATCCGCAAGCGCGGGAAACGCTTTAAGAATCGCTGTTACCAGACTCAGCACCCGCGTCTGATTGAATGCCCTTGCGTAAGAAACCGGCCAACAACGAGGTAATGACAAGGTTAATCATCATACCAAGTTCCATATCACCGCTAAGGTACGCACCCACTGCTGCCAAGATTCCTCCCGCAGCCGTCATGTATGTCTTCTTGCCTTTAAGCATATCTATTTCTTTCTTCCCTTCGCTCCTTTTTGTTTCTTTTTATCCTCACGCCTCTTTGCCGCGTTCGCAGCCCTAATACCCGCTGGGGTATACGCATAATGTTTTCCTGCTACCATTGGCATATTATGTATTCCTTATTTGTTCACGTATCTTCAATACAATATAGACTAAAGTGGCCAGACTGACTCCAACCTTCAGTAGTATGTCAATCTCAAGCAGCCAGTTTCCAAGACCTGTAACAGACGCAACTCCAACTTTTAAGTCATCTAAATTCATTCAGTCGTTTTACCTTCGTACTCTATATCAATAAAGGGCGTGTCAATCTCCAGCTTCCCCGGTAGTGACTTACACCCCGCACCAATCCAGATGATCGCCGCACTAATAATTGTAATCACTAAAAACCGTTTCATTCGTCTTCGATCAGTTCCACCTTTGTCACGCCCAACTCACTGCCTTTCGGCAAATAACAATCGCCCCCGTTTATAGGCAGTCGCCGCTCAATGGTGAGTTCCTTCAACTGACAGTTTGGAACCACCATCGTCGAGGAACGATCACTCATCTGAAAGGTTGTTG
>Ga0098033_1000358_pt1 | contig 21359 bp, 27 predicted proteins | sample 1_EtaG_FD_75049 | JGI IMG/M metagenome (GOLD analysis project Ga0098033, IMG submission 75049) | Marine viral communities from the Subarctic Pacific Ocean - 1_ETSP_OMZ_AT15124 metaG | ecosystem: Environmental > Aquatic > Marine > Oceanic | place: Pacific Ocean | collected 2015-01-07
AAACCAGTTTACCCTCGCGGGTGCCTGGCAGATTACCTCGACGTATGTACATGGTAAGACTCCTATGATGTACGGTTTGGGGTTTCGACATAAGCAAAGTACACGAGCGGCGACCCCCTTACACGCGCAAACTCTACAATAACTCTGCTGTGTTTTCTGCGGGTTACTGGTCACCCCCCTTTTTCTTTTCAGGATCGCAAACTAAGTCGGCTGCGCCAGGATCGGAAATTGTGGACCCCCTTCTTGACGCGTTGAGCGCTTCACTTAGCGCGCTTGCTGATTCACTTTGTTTGATCGCCTGCAACGCTTCACTATCGGGCAAGCTGGCAGTAAAAGGCGCGGACCCATCGCGCACCCCTTGGGTTAATTGGCGCACCCTTCGCGGCGTGACCCCAAAGCGTTTAGCTGTGGTCGCGGTGGGGGTAGGCTCAAGCGCTATCAAGCAAGCGCAGTAGAAGCGAACCACCGCGTCCGCATCAGCAGGTTTGCGCCGCGTTGGGATGTAAATGCGCAGCGCGCCGTTTTCGCCAGACAATAACGGGTCTTCTAAAAGCGCTGTTTGTGTTGCCGGTTGTAGGTTTTCAAAACGTAGGTTTTTCAAGGTACTTAGCTCCAAGTAAAAAACAGAAAAGACACGCCCGAAGGCGCGCCTAGTCCGTAGGTGTTTAAAGGTTTCTACTTCACTGTGTCGACCGTTCGTAGGCGCGTATTGTCACTACAATCGGCGCAATATGAATCAACTGTATCTTCGCACCATTCAAGGATCTCGTCAGTATTAGGATCAAGCCAGGCTTTAAGCATGACGTCGGTCCCGTTGCATTCAGCGCATCTGATCATTGTCTTTGCTCCTAGTGTACCGGATAGGTAATTAAAGGTTTGGCAGTATTCCAACAAGCCCGACAATCGCCACATATGCCCCCTTGCCGGTACGCGGGGCAAAGACTGCCTTTAGTGCTTCCGTCGCTGCTTACGCTTGACGCTAGCAAGGTGCTACCAGGCTTTGGCATGGGGTGGGCGTCGACGCGCGGGCTTGAGAAGCGCACGATAAGGTTAACCGGCAATTCGCCTTCGCTCTTAATGAAGGCTTTAACCGTCGATCTTTCCTGAGTCGGCAACCAAAACTTTACGTTTGGCGTGCGCGCTGCCACGGCAACGATCATCGCGAAGTAATACGGATGGAAGATATCGCCCGAAGCGTGAAAGCGAAAGTGCTGGGCATTATCTAAAGACACCGCGGCCTTAACCCTGCGCTTTTCGTCTTTGCTCACTAGATCGTAAACCTTAGCGCTTTGCGCATAGTCCGCGGCAAGCTGTCGCGACTCTGGTTTTTCTGCCAGCACCTTGCCCCCTTCCACGATACGTTTTGCGCCGGCATTAAGCCGCGCCTTTGCAGCTTGATAAGCGTAGTGAGCGCGCAAGCTATCAGCACTTGGTGCGCCTACTTTATGCAAGCGCTTGCGAGCGTTGATCTCTTTGGCATCAAGGAAATTGCTTAGCGCATTAATCCAACCCTTGGCGCGTGTGAAATCGCCGATCGCTTGCATGATCAGCGCATAGCGTCGCGCTTGCGCCTCCCTAACAGGCTTCCAAGCGTATGCACCTTTGAGTGCATAACAACCGCTGCAAGGTGTGCCCGGTATCGCGGCAAGCTTTGCGCCGATGGGGCAAGTGACGATTGCCGGCAGGCTAAACGAGTAGCCGGGCATTTTTGAAGGTTCAGACAAGCCACCAATTTCTTTGGGTCCAATCATGCCGCACCCCCTTTCCGCGGCCAAGCATAGGCGCCGTAGGCCGCGAGGTTAACATAGGACGGGCGCTGCGTTTCGCTTGTAGAAAGCGCAGGGTGCTTTGGGCAAAGGCAACCCGCGGCGCTAAGCGCAGCGAGTCGTGCGAGTCGTTTTCTCTGTTCTTCACTCATGGTGGGTTAAACCTTTCTAGGTTTGGGGTGCGGGCTAGCACTTGGTCATATAGCAAAGAAGTTTGAAACCTTCAGAGCGCAAGCGCTCGCGCATCTCGCGGACGCGGGACGGGATAGCTTCGACGGTAGCAAAGCGCTTTGCGCCGTTATGGTCGATGTAAGGGATTACAATGTACATGGTTAAACCTTTCTAGGGTTTGGGGTGCGGAGCCTACCCGCGTTTCGGCTGAACTGGCTTAGGGTGCCAGTGGACCCGTAGGGGCTAGGACTCTTCGTCAGCGAGCCAATAATCCGACGCGACGACGTCGCCTAGCGCGTTGGCAAAAGCGCACGCGGCCTGCTGTAATGCGCTTTCCAGTTTGGCGTTGTCGGTTTCCGGTCGCTCGTCGAAGTCAAGCAGGACCGTAAGCGAGTAAGCGTTTTTGAGTTTCATGGTTTAAACCTTTCTAGGTTTGGGGTTTGATCTGGGTAAAAAACCAGGATCGGGAAAAATCAAATTCTAGGATCGGTTAAAACTGGCGAGCGAAAACCGTCCTTCTTTTCGCCAGACGTTCAAGGTTTCAGCTAATGCGATGGGTAAAACGAACAGGCGCGGGTGCTACCGCCGCGTGAAGTAGCGACGCGACGTGTTCAAGCTGTGTCGCTGTGTAGCCTTGCAGCGCAGGCATACCGGAGCGCTTAGCCCATTGCGTCCATTCTAAAGCATAAGCCGCGCCGTTGCTTCCGGCCAGCTCGCGCTTGTCGGCGCGGGATAGGTTTGCAGCGCAAGCGTTAACGGTTGTTTGAATCGTCATAGGGTGCCTTTCTATGGCTGGTTTGGGGGGTTAGTTAGCGTTGCAATATTTGGCAGCGAGGTGCTCAAGGTTTGAGCGCTCGGCAGCAGCATAGGCGACCGGGTCGCTCAAGCGGTCGATGGTATCGGCGAAAACCTGCCACGTTTCTTTGTCTTCGGTTGCCATGCCGCGAACGCTGCTAGGGCATGCCGGGTTGTCGATGTCCGCCTGTGATGCGCTTTCAGCCATACGCATAGCGACCATTAGCAAGTGGTCAAACTTACTAAGGAATTCCTCCGCCGTGATGCCTTCGCATACCTCGGCAATCCTTTGCGCCTTGATGGTTTGTAGGTTGTTGGTCTTCATGGTTGAGCCTTTCGGTTTGGGGTTTGGGGTTGAAGAACAGAGCCGGCATAGCATCTTGCGAGGTTATCGAAAAGAACTTTCTTTCCTGCCGTTTCCTATCCGGCTTCCAAGGTGTTTCCGCTTGTCGGTTTCACGCAGGGTAACGAGCCTGGCTCACGCGTGCGCACATGTAGGTGCGTGTAATCGTAGGGGGTAGGGGGGTGACCTGTTATCCCTTGGCGGGGGGGGGTGGTGGTACCGGTTGAACCTAGAACCAAAGAACCTAGAACCACCTATCGGGGGTGCCTTCCGGGGGGGTGCGTCAGGGGGTGTCTGAGGGTGCGTTGCGGGGTGGTTTGAACTGACCGAAACGGGGCACTGATAGGTACTCGCGGGCGATACGAAAAGTCTGAATCTGTTGGGTGTTATTATACCCTCTTCCACCCGGATCAGCTTTTTGAGCCTTCAATAAGACAGATACACTAGTGTTGGTGTGGTGGTTTGGTTGTATTAAGGGCGTGCTAGTGTTTGGTAGCCTGCGTGCTCTGGAGCATTTTGATGGCCTACGTTAATTTACTTAGCATGCTGGTTTTTGAAATTGCAATTGGGTTTGTTTAATTGGGTGTTTCTCGTGGGTTTGGTGGGACTGCCATTCTGACAGTCTGAGTTAACCCCTTAGTGTGTGCCATTTTGGCAGTCTTGTTCTTTGGGGGGTAATCTGGTTGCGGGGATTGGTGTTGGTGCTGTAGGAAGCCTTTGCGGGGCCCAGTATTCAAAGATCAACGAGAACATGGGAAGGTAAGTCATGGGTCGAAAGAAAAAGCGTCGTGTCGATCCAGGGCTTGAGTTGGCACGCTCGGATACTCAAAGAATTAAAAAGTTGTCTGATTTGCGGGACATTACGTCAAAGAAATTAGACGCTAAATTAATGGCTTTCAGCCAGGACAGCAAACAGGTTGTTGGAAATTCGGGGTCTTTGTCTGACCTGAAAAAAATAGAAGACGCCCTGCTAGAAGCGGGGGAGGCGTACGATGAGGCGGGGCAGGATGCTGAAAATGCGCCTTTTGAGATGCTTAAACTGTTGCAGGCGGCTGAGCGAAAGCACGGCAAGCCCTTCAGGAAGAAGAAGTCAGGGCGCGGTGCCCTCCTGACGAAAGAAGCTGCAGAGAGACTTTTAAGGATAAGAAATAGGAGCAAGTAATGGCACGCAAGACACGCATTATTCTCCCAGCAGCGGTATGGGCCAAAATCCGGGCTGAGTACGAAGCAGGTGTGCAGGTAACGCACCTCGCTGACACCTTCAATGTGACGGGTGCTGCCATCTACCGCAGGAAAAAAGCGGAAGAATGGTCCAGAGATGCAACCGTCATCAGTGACGACATGCTCGCAAAGGCCAGGCAGGAAGCCGAACAGCGCATCCTTGAGCATATCCAAGAGCAAGAAGTGGATATGAAGCAGGTCATTGATCAGCACAAATCCGTCTCACAGCAAATCATGGAACGTGCCGGTAAATTGCTCGATGCAGTCGATCTCATCCCAGATACCGAAGTCTCGAAGAAGGCCCATGCCCTCAAAACACTGTCGGATGTTATCACCGCACAGATCCGTAACGAGCGCAAAACCTGGAGCATCGATGAAAAGGGCGCAGATACGTCGCTCGAGGCACTCCTAGATGAACTGGATGAAGAAGAAGAGCGCCGGCAAAACACAATCAAACCGGTAATTATCAAGTGAGTCCGGAAACAATCGAAATCATCAAGACACTGCTCAATGGTGCCGATGGAGCACTCGTCATTGTGCTGCTCTATACCCTCAATCAAGCAAGGGCGTGGACCAAGCGAGTGGATACAGCCATTGAAAATATTGAACGACTCAATAAGATTGTCGAAGATAACCAGTCGGACATTCTCAAACTGAGACGAATGTTCTTCGCCCTAAAGGACCAGATTACAAATGCCAAAAATGCGAGCGGATAACCAAACGATCGAGCAGCTATGCATGGACTGCGTGATGAGTATTAAGTACTCGCTCGATGCCTACGCCAAAGACGACGAAGCGAAAGAAGTGCTCGATACAGGGCTCACCAAAGAACAGAACTTCCTGACCACCGTCACCATCACAAAGAATCAGGCGCAACTCACTAAAAAGTCCCTCGATATCATCGATAAGAGGCATTTTCGCCAGAAGCAGAAATTTTTCTTGCTCCGCCTGCACCAGTTCGCAGTCTTTCTGGACTCCTTCGAGGAAGACCTGTCGGGCAACGATGCAGAACAAGTGCGTTTCGCTAAAGGTATGATCAAATGGCTCGAGAACAGCCACAAGATTATGCACGAGGACTCGTCCCGTAAGGTCCGGGAAATGAACCTCGAATGGAACTAGCAGACAAAAGAATACGGTCCGAACTGCTTAGGTGCAGAAAGGACTTCAAGTATTTTGCGTCGCGCTATCTGAAGATCGTCAACACCACGGGTGAAGTCGTCCATCTCAGGATGAACGAACCGCAGATCCAAATCACGGAAGCGGTCAGCGAGAACTTTCAAACGATGGTGCTCAAAGCCCGTAAGCTTGGGTCGTCAACCGTCATCGCTGGCTATTTCTTCTGGAAGGCCCTGTTCAAAAAGAATACCCGCGTGGCCGTGGTTGCCCATACCGACGAGGCAGCCAAAGAACTGTTCACCATCTACCAGCACTTCTACCTGAACCTGCCCTCAGAGATGAAGCCCAAGGCACTCAAGAACAAACACAACGAACTGAACCTGACCACCGGGTCAAAGATCAAGATCGGTAGCGCAGACTCCGATAGCTTTCGCGGCCAAACCTACCAGTACATCCATGCCTCAGAATACGCCTTCTGGACCAACGTCGAGAAGACCATCGCATCACTGTTTCAAACCGCAGATGCCAACGCTAGCATCGTCCTAGAATCCACCGCCAATGGGCTCAATGGGGCCTACGACCTGTGGGTCAACGACGCTGGCTATAAGAAAATCTTCCTGCCGTGGATGATCGATGACCGCTGCCAGATCAAAAAGCCTCGTTTCACAGATTATACCAAGCTTGAGCGGGATTACCGAGCACAGAATCAACTCAGTGATCAGCAATTCAACTGGTTGGTTTATACGCTGCGCGTCAAATGTGCGAACAACTGGCGCATCTTTCACCAGGAATTCCCGTCTTCGTCCGAGGTGGCCTTTGTTACCTCCGGAGATCGGTTCTTCCCGGACACCTACAGCGTCACCACAGCCAAGCCCGGCTACCACCAATGGGAGAAGCGCAAGCAGTACCACATCTACTCAATGGGGGTGGATACCGCTTCTGGTTCTCCTGGCGGCGATTATAGTTCTATTAAAGTTCTGGATGTCACCAACAAAAAATCCGTTCGAGAGGTAGCAGCGTTCTATGAGCGGTTAAGCCCGTCAGACTTCCGAGAAGAAGTGCTCAAGATTGCACGGGAATATAAAGCCCTCGCTGTCATTGAATCCAACTCCTATGGCCTTTCAATTGTTGAGCACCTCAGAGACGAAGAATACTTCCAGATGTACCGAGATACCGCCTACGATAAGACTTCTGGGGTCTGGAAGCCGAAGTGGGGATACAACACCAACGTCAAAACAAGAGGACTGCTCCTGACCAGGCTCTATGAGCATGTGACGCGGGAGTGGATCGAGATTAGAGACGTTAATTTCATGCTCGAAGCCAACAGTTTAATCTACAATAACAGAGGCAAAGTAGAAGCTGCAGGCGGAAAACATGACGATATGATCATAGCAACTGGTCTTGCGCTAATGGGACTTGATCAGATACACGACATCGTCCAAGAGGTGCAAACCTCGGCCAAACCTGCCAATTTGGCAGACATGCTGAAGTGGGAACAGGCCACCGGGCGAGTTTATCGAGGACAGGGCAGCGACGATTTTTCATTGGGTGCATCGTCATTGCTACATTCAATATAACCCAATGTAACCACGTTGCGTGCGCGTTAGTCACGATAGGGAAAGAGGCGTAAAATGCAGTTGTCAGAAGAACAACAAGCCGAGCTAGCCGCCGCGCTCGAAGGACTCAATAGCGATGAGGCTCCCGCAGTCGAAACACCAGCGCCCGAACCGGTTGTGGCGCAGGAAGAAGAAAGCGAGCCTGTTCAAGAGTCGGAAGCATCGCAGGACGAGGAAGCGCTCGACGCTGATTACGGTGACGAAGAAGAAACCGAGACGGGGCACAACGTCCCTTACGCTCGCTTCTCAAAAGTCATTGCAGCTAAGAACCAGTTTGCCGAGGAAGCGGAGGCCCTCAGAGATGAGGTCGATCGTTTGCGTAAAGCGGAAGGCGAGTTAGAAACGCTTCGCCGCTATGGCATGCAACAGCACCAGCAAGCGCCAGCGGAAGAGTCGTATGAGGATGACCTCAGCGATCCTTACGATAAGCGCCTGCAAACGCTTGAAGCACGACTGGGTGAGAACGAGCGTGAGGCAAAGATCAGGGAGCACATGTCGGAGATGGAACAGCAGATTGCTGTAATCCAGAAAGAACATCCGAATGTCGATCCCGTGGCGTTGCTGCAGCATGTGCAGCACAATCCCGACGCCGATTTGATGGAACTGGCTGTGTCCGAGGCGGCTCGCGTCGCCGAACTACGAGAGTCAGTGATTGCCGACTTCCTCAAAGAGAACCCAGGCTCGCACCCGCAAGCCGCTGCCGTCGAAGCAGCACCAGACGTACCCCCGGAACTTAAATCAAAATCAAACTCGGGATCACGAGGTTTCGCTGGTGCAAAGCCGCCGACGACTTGGGAGCAAGCGCATACCCAAGCGGCACAGGCTATTAAGGCAGCGTGGGCTGGATGATTCCTAATTAAGGAATAGGCCAATGGCCGCTAGTTTAACTACTCTCGACGCTGTGATGAAGCAGTTCTATCTTGGACCACTCCAAGAAGAACTGAACACGGAGATCATGGCGTTTGAACTTTTCAGAAAGACCAAGGTTGATTGGGTTGGCAAGCAAGCCATCATCCCCACCCGTGTTGGTCGTAACACCTCGGTGGGATTTTCGTCTACCGCCCTTCTTCCCGTTGTCGCCGGCCAGCAGACTTATGCTGCGCTTACCGTCGAGGCGAAATACCTCTATGGCCGCATGGGCATCGAGGGTCCGGCAATCGCTCAGGCTAAAGCCAGCGTAGGTGCCTTCGTCAACGGTCTTCAGATCGAACTTGATGGCGCCATGGAAACCGTCAAGAACAGCGCCAATCAGGCTATGTTCACTGGTGGTGGCTGTGCAGGCTTTCTCAACGAGCGCAAAGCGGGTGCCCCAGCGGCCCTGTTTGAGTACACGGGCAACATCGAACTGATCCCTGAAGGTTTGGTCGGTGTCGCTATTCCGTGCATCGTGGTGCGCTTGGATACCTACGGACAGCAAGTTGCTGCCTGTGCCGTCTATCGTGACGTGGGCGACACCAGCCATGTCAAGTTCGATATCGCTGTTGATACCACCGATGTAGACGGCTCGGGTACTGCGGCACTTGCAGGTACGGCACATGCCGTGATCCTGACGGGTGCTCCGTTCCTTGCTGAAGCCAATGGTGTGTACAACAACATTGCCAACCCGGTTCACTTCCTGATCGATCGATCGGTTGCGGGTGCTGCGGTTCCGGCAAACACTGAACTGCAGGGCATCGTGCGGACGGCTAACACCGCCGGTACAGGCACGCGTATTGATCTGGCAACGGGTCGCATGCAGGCCATGCTTGATGAAGTGGCGACGGAGTCTGGCTCGACGCCAGATTGCATGATCTCTCACTACATCTTCCGGCAACAGTACGTTGGCCAGTTGTCCTTCACCAGCACTGCTGCGATGGACACCAGCCGTACCAAGTCGGTCGATAGTGGAGATCCGGGCTTTGATATGGATCGCCTGGCTTTCAACGGTATTCCGCTGAAGGTGAGTCGCCATTGTGGTAAGGGTCTTTTGATCTTCCTCCACACCAAGGCATGGTCCCTCGTGCAGATCGAAGATCCTAACCTCGCTGATCTCGACGGTAACGTCCTGAGCCGCGTGGCGGGTAGCGATGCGTATGAGGCCTATGTGCGGTACTACTACAACCTTGTGTGCAAGCAACCGAACCGGAATGCAATTCTGGTCGGTATCAACTTCGCCGGGCAGTAGTCCTACCGTGGAGTGGGTTGCCCTCTCACTAGACCTCATCAAGGTCACGCTGTTGTTTATCATCTGGCGTGATCTGAGGTCATGGTGGGGGGGTGATCCCTCCCATGGGGAAGACGAGACGATCTCGCCCCATGACCTTCTTGGAGAGCCGTGATGGCCCAGCAAGCATTACCGAGACTCGCTTCATTCGACTTCACTGAAGCACTCAGAGAAGCGGCGGTTCGCAAGACGAAAGCGGAAGAAAAGCGCAAGCAGGGCGAAGACGAGCAAATGAATATGATTATGCAGTTGGCCAAGCCCGCCCTCTCGCTCGCAGCGACCGCTTATGGCGGCCCGGCAGCAGGAGCGGCAACGTCGGCGGCATTTCCGATCGCTGAAGAAATCTTTAGATCATTCGGAGAGTGAGATGAAAAACGGTGGAACAGGTTGGCGCAAGATCGCCCTAGGTGTTGTGGCGGCTTTGCTGCCTCTGATCCTTCGGACAATTAGCCCGGACATGCCTGTCGAGGAAATCGTCGCTAGTGTAATGGGCCTTCTTGGCGCCATTCTTGGCGTCGCTTGGCAGGACGCAGCGAAAGAGAAACGAGCGGCGCTTGAGGGCATGCATCGCCCCCCGGTGCCATCCCCAGAAACCCAGGGCTAAAGAGTCTTAGTCCGAAGGATGCTGGGGGTATCGATCTCAATCTTGGTGGGAACGATGATCATTGGTTTGTCCGTGGGGATCTTACTCATCGCCTCGGTAAGCAATTTGAAATCGGGGTCACCGGAGAAGTGACCTCAGACTGGGACGCTAACCCTGAATGGGCAGTGGGTGCCGGTCTAAAGTGGAGATGGTGAAATGGCTGGAAGACGATCGTCTGTTCTAGGGCACGGGGATGTAGTCGGGGGTGGTTCGACTGGTGGTGGCGGCGGGAGGCACATCAAGGCACACCCGTCTGTTCGTGCCCACGAAGCTGTCCAGGCCGCCAAGCGCTTGGCATCGAGACTAACGCAGCAGCGCTCACAAAGCCGAGTCAAAGAAGGCAAGGCGGTCATCACGAAGCTTTCGGGTAAGTTAAACAAAACCAGTAAATCGATAGACCGGATCATAGGTAAGTATCGTCCCGGTTACGACAGTGCGACCGCCTCAAAGGGAACCCCAAACTACCGACTAGACACCAAAGCGCAGAAGGCGGCCGGAATGACAAAGAGTGACGTGGCGGAGCTAAACAGGCTGACGAAGTTAGAGAATAACCTAACCGCCAAGCGCAGCACCGCAGATGCCAAGTACGGGTTGCGTACCGGAGCCGACGCCAGTCCTTGGCGACCAGCATCGTCTCAGTCTGCGCCCAAAGCACCCCGCACAACCCCAAGACGCATGATGAAAATGGAAGACGCAGCGAGGGAAGATCGGATGCGTCGCAGGTTCGACAGGACCGGAAAGTCACACAGGTAAAACTATGGCCGTAAAAGCGCCCGTGAATGTTCAAGGTGAGCCAGGAAGCGCCCGAAGGGACCGGTTTGAAAAGGTTAGGAAGCAGGCCATTGCTAGCCTGAAAAAGCTGTTTCACAACCGGCCCGGTATTCGGGGGTTTATGTCGGAAAAAGCCATGGAAAAACACAGCGACTTCCGCCTGCTCAAGGGAGACAGCAAGGAGCTTAAGAGGTTCAAGATAATCGTAAGAACAGAAATGAATAAAATAGACCCATCCATTTTTGGTTCGCGCGATAAGGCGCCCATAACAAAGCGGAACCCTGGATCGCCCACCGCAAATATCATCGGCAATCTCTACAAAGCCGCCGAAGCAAAGGTTAAGAAGTAATGGCTGAGAAGAAGAAACCGGGCTTCAAGATGCGGGTGGTTCAAGAGCCTAAAAAGCGGCCCAAGTTAACAAAAGAGCAAATGGAGCGCGACGTTGAGCGCATCGGAAACACGTCAAGCCTTTCGTATCAGCAGAAACGCCGCCTCTTGGACCAGGAGCGTAAAGACCGCAAAGAATACGAAGACTACCGCAAGAGCAGCGGCCTTGATGAGTATGAAAAGAAGGTGAAGGCCGGAACGGTAACCCTAGAGGACATTGATGAGTTTGGAGATTACGATCATCCGCTCTACCAAAAGTTTCTAAGGGACAATCCAAACACCATGAGTAAAGCCCAAATTCGAGAGCGCTATGAACGCATTGAAAAAGCAGAAAACAAGCACAGGAAAGCCCTACGCAAAGCAGCGGAAGCAAAGGTTAAGAAGTAATGGCCTATATAGGTTTCAATAAACTGCAGGGCAAACTCGAGGCGCAGGGTAAGAGCCCTGCCGCTGCTGGTGCTATTGCGGCCTCGATCGGACGCAAGAAATACGGCAAGAAGAAGTTCAACAAAGCCGCCGCACAAGGCAAGTCGCTTCGAGGCGTCGCAGCCAAGCGCGTCAAGCAGAACTTGAACTACTCGTAGGGAGTAACCATGAAGATCCCTGACGCAGGTAAACTTAGTGACCAGATCGAACAATGTCGGTCGGATCGCCAGAAGTACGCGAGGGCGTGGGATCTCTGCCTGCTGTTCCTGCAAGGTAAGCAGCATGTCAAATACGACAAAGTGAAACAGAACTTCGTTCGCACAGGTGCCGACGAAATGCAGGTGACCATTAACCTGATCGTCAACATCTACCGCAACGTGCAGGCGCGTATGACGCTAGCCTACCCATCATGCACCGTTCTTCCAGCTACCGAATCCAACGAGGATATCATCAAGGCGAAAAGCTGCGAGTATGCTCTTCGGTACTACTGGAACAACGATAAGATGAAGCGCAAGCTTGTCGATTCCATTAGGTGGTTACTGACCTGCGGCAACGTCGGCCTGCACACCAAGTACAACGGCGAGAAGGTGACCACCGAAGTGGTGAGCCCTTATGACCTGTACTTTGAGCCAGGGCTTGACGACGCCGATCAGTGCAACTGGGTCGCCTACGGCAAACTGGTCAATCGGGAAGAACTAGAAGAGGCGTACCCTGACAAGAAAGAAGTGATCAAGAACGCCGCAGACGCCACCAGTGAAACGGCGGGCGGCTCCTGGTTCAAACTTCGGCAAACATCACAACCTAAAGATCGCGTGGAGATTTACGATGTTTACTTTCGTAGTGGTGAGCGCCGCGTTATTCTTGGTGGTGATTATCTTTTTGAAGGGGAGTGGGTAGGTAAGACGCTGCCTATTTCATTCATCCGTTACACTCCAGTACCGGGCCAACTGTGGGGCATGGGCATGATCGAGCCACTGCTCGACATCCAAGACCAGTACAACCGAGTGCGTGGCCAGATCATTGAGAACAGTGACCTCATCGCCAACCCGAAGTGGATGATCCCAAAGAGCGCAGGCGTGCCACCATCATCCATCACGCGCAGGCGAGGTGAGAAGGTTTACTATAACGATGTCGGTGGACAGCGGCCGATGCCCGTCCAGATGCCCTCGTTGCCGGGCTATGTCCTTCATCAAGTCTCCGTGCTTCACGGCGAGATGCTCGATGTGGCCGGCGTTCACGCTACCTCGCTCGGCAAGCGGGCGGTCGGCGTTACATCAAGCGTCGCAATGCAGTCGCTATCAAGCAAAGACTCCCAGCAACTCATGGTCACCCAGGAAGACCTAGAAGAAGCTGTTGCGGATGTAGGTAAGGTGGCCCTCACCTTGATGCAGAAGTATTACAAAGAGAAGCGCATGATGCGTATGCTCGACAACCTTGGCACTGTCGTCTTCAAGTCGCTCGACAGCACAAGCCTAATGAAAGACCCGGAAGTCTTCATCGAGGCCGGGTCGATGTTCCGTGATGAGCGTCAGGACCGTGACCAGAAGGTGATGGACCTTGTTCAGATGGGCATGATCCAACCTGCCGATGCCATGAAGGAACTAAGCTTCGGCACAGGGCTCGAGGGGGTTAGCGAGAAACTGCAGTCAATGTCTCATGCGCAGGATCTACTCAATGCGGCCACCAAGGGAGCGATCATCGAGATCTTCCCGACCGACGACCTGCAATCCTTCGGCGAGGTGTTCGGAGATTACATCCGCAGTACCGAATACTACACGCTGCCCGAAGAGCGGCAGGAATACATCAGGGACATCTACATCAGTATCGAAACCTTTGGAACGCCATCAGAGCAGGCCGTCGAGGCGCTGGCCAACCGTAAGGTCTTCCCGCGCTCAGCGCCTCCTGAGCAGGTCGAAGAGATGTCGGTCACCATGGAATCACCAGCAGCGGCCATCCAAGCACAGATGGAAAGCGAGCGCATGGGTACGATGGAGATGAACCGGCAAATGGTGGACGAAGCAAGCCCGGAGCGGGGGCTGCCTAGCGGGCCAATGGGAGCGCAAGGATGAACGTGACCCAAGTCTACGACCTGTTCCGGGCCTTGATCGATGAGACAGATCAGACGTTCCTCACCGACGCTCAGGCCGAGTCCTACCTAGCGCAGGGCTACCGAGAGTTTCGCCAGACGGTCTACTCTGTCGATCCGGACATCTACAACACCCACTACACCTTCACCGGAACGGGTAAGACCTTCAGCCTTAATGGCTCGCTACTCGGCCCGGCAGCAACCAATCGCATGGAGCGCTTTCTTCGCTTAGGGCAGATTGACAGCATCGCCGGTAATGAGATCCAGTATTACCTCGCAGCTTGCCCGAACCAGGAGCAACTCAGTCGCTCCCAGGGTACTTATTGCCTTTCGGGGCGCAACATCGTCTTTGCCTCAGCGCGCACAGATTTCTTTAGGGTGGAATATGTTCCAGCAAGTACCGTGGACTGGACGAAACATGGTGCCGCTTTCAACGAATACATCGATGACCTGCAAGACCAGCACCCTCTCATCGCTCTACTTGCTGCTCAATACTACCAAATCCGCGATGGTGCTGCGAATCCCGTTCTGCAAAACCAACTCGCTCAAAAGCGGGTGGACTTGGTCTGTTATCTAACCCAAGGACGAAACGCCGCGGGGTCGCATTACATCACATCACAAGCCGAATTTTACGCAGGATAACTATGGCCATCCCCGGCATCGATGTAGAGTTATTGGCCGGTGGTACCGAGGGGCGACCTGCGGAGCGCGGCCGGTGGGTGCAGAACATGTGGCGCCCGAAAGGCTCGCCGAACTGGCAGACGCGCCCAGGCTTTGGCCAGATGGCGCAGTTGGACACAACACTTCGGGCAGGCATCGCCACCGAATGGGGCACAAAGAAACACCTCGGATCGTATCTGGTGAAAACCAAGTGGGGCACCGAGCAAGTGGTCTCGGTATTCTTGGTGGTGGCCCGAAGCGGTACCGATACCATTGACTCGGCAAGCCGGTGGGGAACGTACTATTCGGTTTCCATCTTCGATACCAATACGGGCAACAACTACGAACAGGTTCTGTTTCGGCATACATCGGCCAACAAGACAGCAGATTTCGGACAGTTCAATAACCCGCGCATGTACAACTGGTACGGCAACTACGAAACCAACGAAACCTACGACAACCAATCCTTCCTATACGGGGTGGATTCGTCGTTCTACTTTGCGTTGTACCAAAACAACTTGTTCTTCGGGAACCGGTTTACGGGAATGCTTTGCTACCAGCCTTCGGATATCCGTGAGTCTCGTGATCAGACAGTGGACTCCACGCAGCGGGTACACTGGACCAAGGGGTACAGCGAAGACTGCTTGGTCACTAGGGTGGTTCCGGTTGATGGAACAGCCATCGATGCGTTTGACTACCTAAGTGAGCAAGACTTCCCGGCACCGGTAGCTATCGCAACCATCGGAAGCCGCTTTGTTGTCGCAAGCGAGGAGCGCCTAATCTTCTCAGACGAGAAGCTGCCTAACTCCTTTATCGATGCGAACCAGATAGTTGTGCCGAGCCAGAACCCGGTGACCGCCATTGCTGAGGTGGGCATCAACCTTCTGGTGTTCACAGAGTCTGAGATGCTTCTTTACCAGCCGAGCCAGGGTGCGCTTGCGTCAAGCGGTCGGTTTACGACGGTAAGCCGGACAGTGGGGTGCTCCTCGGCGGGAGCTATTACCTCGGTTGGCGGGGCGGTATTCTGGGCAGACACCAACGGGGTTTATACGTCCAACAACGGCCTGCAGTTTGACGAGTTATCAGCACCCATTAACGAGTTTTTCAAGGGCGGCATTACTTGCCCCTTGAACAATTACCTCACTGCGAGTGGTGTCTCCAATGTTGGCACCTCCGACCAACCAAGAACGCTGTACCGGCAAGCGGACACAGACGAAGTAAGCATTGCATACAGCCAAGAGAATGAATCCTTATTCATTTCGTATCCTGGGTCGAACGCTTTATGGTGTTTCAATCAGGGCGCATGGTCCCTATGGCCCGTGGAATCCATGGTGGCGGAATCCGGTGGCGTTGCGGTGGTTGGCGTCCAGCAGAACATAACCAACCCATACGTCCTAACGGGAACACGGGAAGTCTTCTTGGTCGGGTCGGTTGAGGCGGGCACGTTTACAAGTGCAACCACTCGAGCAGAAACCATTTACTCGTCGAGTTATTACCTCATGCAACTGGGTCGGGGTGGCGCCCTAGACCGCTCGATCCTGAACGAGGACCAGCGCCTTGTTTACGGGGAGTACAAAAAGCGGTTAACGGCGCCGGCTGGGGATGCTCGGTTGTATTTCGGCCGGCCAGTCTACGATGCGGTCAGCGGGCAATACCTCGTTCCGTTGGAAATAGTTCCGGATTACACTGCCGCTAGTTACCCGCGCGGCGTCGATCTTGTGTTCAATTACGATGCCACGAGGTGGACTGCTGGGGCAACGCTTGTCTACCCCCCGGAGCGCGCAGGCATAGCCCCAAGCATAACTTATACGGTTACCCCAGCCACAGGAACGATCTCCATCGTCTACGCTGCAGCCTTTGTTGGGTTCTTGAATATGGCAGACAAACAGAGGAACCCTTTTGTTTACCTGCCAATGACCCCGGTGAGCAGCAGTCAGACCCTGCTTGATTACGGGTTTGATTTCGGGGGTGCGGGCTCACTTGCCGACCTAACGTCGATCGGCCCGGTAACAACCAATATGTCGGTCTATATATGGAACCAGCACTATGGCCCGCTGCATGCCAACAATGACGTAACGCAGCCTGTTGATTGGGCGTACAAATCAGCGCAGATAGGCATCGACAATGCCTCGCACGTCAAGGCTCGCGGGATCTTTGCTCGCATGGTTAGCCATGGGTCGGGAACCTCGCCGTTATCCCCTAACTGGTTGTGGGGTGCCTACAACACGCTACTGGGAGCCGACTGGAAAGGGTGGACAAGCCAGGTCATCGACTTCTCGAGCGGGATCGTAAAGATAGCGGACAAGTTCTCGCTGCGCACACGGTATAAAGACACGGTGACTTCGACCATGCAGCACCGGCGTTTCAACGCTACACCGAAATATGGTGAATACTTGGTCGATGATGAGGAGCACGACTCGATTGCTACCTCAGACAGCGTCAAGGGTGCTTACCTAGCGTATATGCTTTTCGGTTTCATGCGTGACCGAGCAGAGAAGGTTGAGTTGGCGAGCGCCAAGGCTGTTATCCGCAAAGCCGGAACCAGACGCAGGACAGGCCGATGAATAAAGTAGTTGCAACACAGGCGCAGCCGGACGCCAGCACAATCCAAGTAGATTCCAATGCGACGGTAAATCACCAGACGGACATACTGAACGGCCTGGGAACACTGGTTGCAACGCCAAACACGGAAATTAAGCAGACATCAAAGCAGGACTTTGGAGCACTGCTGCTTTCCGGTAATCATGGCGGGTTTGAGGCCAAAGGCTCTAGGACAGTGGTGGCGGCATCACCGGGGGCGGTCATACGCAAGCAAGTCGTGGTGTCAGGAACGGCCATCATCTCTGACGCAACGCTGGTCATCAGTGGGAACAACTCGACCATCTCGGTTCTTAGCGGGGGTAGCCTTATCCTGAAGGGGTGCCACATCTCCAAGACGGACAACGTTCAGACGGCAACCGGATCTTATATCACTGTAGCAAATGGTGGCCATGTGGCCTGCATTGGTTGCTACTTCCACGGGGCCCAAACAACGGGGTGGGTTATAGTGACAGGTGGGCCGGCTAATTCGAGCGGTGCCATTGGTTGCCTTAATGCAACGGGTCGCCCTCATGGAGCGAGCGTGCTGGTAACCGGGGAGATTACCGTATGAGCATCCGCACGATCACAAAGCAGCAGTTCTCTGATGGCACAACCATCGACGGGAACCGTATCGAAGAAGCACTCCAGCAGCTTGAAGAGATTTGCGATGAGGTGCCAGGCTACTACGTCAAGCACCGGTTCCTGCAGAACCAGATCACGGTCGGGTTTTCGCCATTCCAGCAGGCACCCTACAACCCGATGATACCAACCATGTTCGGTGGCACACCGGTACTCGGCCTCACAACGAACATCGAGCGCTGGAAAGGCTACAAGATTCTTAGCCAGCCGATCGCTGATGTTGAGTCGGTGTTGTTTTGGGAGACATCGTTTAAGTGGGACAACCCTGGCATTATCCACGCTTTGGATTGCATCATGCACCAGTCAACCCTCAACACAACTACCCCTAGTTTCACCCTTCCGGGCGGCATAACAGGGCCGCCGTATGTGCCGCCATCAGTAGCCGACGTGCAGTTATTTCTGTCGGTCGATGCTCCGTTCATCAAGGAAGATAGAAGCCAGGCTGATGTGCTCATTCACAAGTACGGCATGGACATGAATGCGTGGCTTATGACCCCTTCACCGAACACCACAGCCACAAACGATATGCTGCCGGCATACCCCGGCGGGTCAGGTGTTAGTGGGTGGGGCTTGACTTTGGATAATCTAAATCTACCTATCCCACCAAAGGCCAGGGTCCGGATAGCGCTTGGGTTACCTAACTACAAAGCCGCTACTGCGGGGGGGGCAACCTGGGGTGCAACGCCGTGGACCACGTTCGTCCCATCAATGACCGTTACGCTTCTGGAGCCACTGTCTCGTGTCTAAGATCGGATTCAAACGACTGAGCAGGGGCGTTAAGTTACTAACGGCGCATATCCATGATCAGGTCCAAAGCGCTCTAACCCGCATCACTTCGACGGGCTTCTCAGCGAGCGAGATGGCAAACGACGCCGGTACATTCCGGGTCAATATATCGCTCAGCAACATCACCCCGAAGACGTTCTTCCAAGAGGTCGATGGCGTGAAGTACATGAAGTGTTGCGCAGCCTTTACACTGCCTCCACCGCAGGAGTTTTTCAGTTCCACGGCCATGGTCCAACCGACTACGCCAGTATACATCTTAGAAAACATAGGCCTCTCGCTGGACACGCAAGGCAGCCCATTCGCCACGGTGCGAGCGGATGGCACTCTAAGCAACGACGAGGCAGATAAGGTTTCTTTCAACGTCACCATCCAACGGAAACCTGTCGATGTGTTTACAGGCACGGCGATCACCGCAGGAGGGTTGCCAACCGTAACGCCGGAGATGACCAATGTCGTCCTGTCCGTGGATTACCCTAATATACTTTGGAACAACGAATTTGTCCGATCTAATCCCGGTGTTAGTACTGACCTGGATACTATGTTTGATCCATATTCTGCATACTTGGCATCCGTAGATTGTGGCACATTAGCCGAATCAGCGACGGAACTAAGGGTAGATAGCCTGCTTCTGACGCTCAAGTTCCGAACAGCCTTGATGGACCGCGATACCGGCAGCGTGATTCAGAACATGCCCCAGTCACCCGACCTACCAGTAGCCGCACAATATGGCGCTCGGTATACGGTGCCGGAAACAATCACCACCCCTGCGGCGGGGTCTATCATCATTGCCGATCCTGCTGCTGGAGATGACGGCGTATCTGGCTCACTAGCAAAGACCGACGTTAAATTCCTTGGTGGGCTACTCGGTGGCTACACCAACCGATCCAGGCGCTGGGGTCCGAGCAACATCAAGCAGGACGCTGGCTACGAGGTGATATCGGTACCCATGTGGGGCAACGGTTGGTACTGTAAAGGGAACCAGCCAATTGTTGATGCGGATGCGGTCGCCATCGGCGATCTTCCGTTTAGCGGGCCGCCTCCCTATAACTACGTTACCGCCGACCGACGCATTATCCCGATCAGGTTTCCGTTCACGGTCCACCACGTCATCGCCTTCTGCAATTACAGTGGAAAGCTTACCTCGGTACCAGCCGACCAAGCGATTGATTACAGCAGCACAAACCAGTGGGCCTCGGCTGCCTCGGCTGCCCTTGTGCATTCAGTGGGCGTTGGTATCGGCTGTGGAATCCGTAGTGACATCGAATACAGCACCCGCAATGTCGCCTACGCTACATGGACAAGGGCCACGATCGACAGCCACCGAATCAGCCGCATGGAATATCGAGACCCCACCAACGGCAAGTCCTACTGCCAAGGTGATTTGTTGCGAATCCCGCTGGTATACCCAGGCGTTAATAAAGGTTCCGGGTACGACAGCACAGTCAACCCAAGCCTTGTAGACACGGGGCCACCAGTCTTTGTTGGGCAAACAAACTCGCCCGATGTCGTGCGCTCGCCGATGGCTGATCTCCCTGCCGGAGCGGATACGGCCTTAGCGCAAGACGGCTACGAACAGTTCCTTGATATTCGATGGTCACTGCAGGTTCCTCTTGGGCCTGGCGGTATGGACGCAATGAACAGTACAGAAGTGATTATCGGCCAAGGCGGATTTCAAGTATACATCATTGGGAAAAAGCATCTTTGCTGATGGAGGTTTAAATGGCGCCACGACGAAACCCTTATGGGCCAGTAGTTGGTTACTTAGGCGATACTGTTTCCGCATGGCAGGAGGCCGGCGACAGGGTCGCTGATCGCATACGCAGCAGGGGCGAAGACAGGTCAACACGAGGGCGCACCAGCGAGTACGACCCGCTCATCCAGTCGCAAGAGCAAATGGCCCGCCTCCGATCCGACGAGGGTCGCGAAATGGACCGTCTGGTACGCGCTCTTGAGGGGGCACCAGCGCAACTGGAGCAAGAAAGAGGCGTGGCGACCGGCGAGATGCGCAGACAGGCGGCCCTAAAGCTTGCATCAATTGGCGGCCGAGACGACGTGATCGGTGCGGGCTCAGCGGCAAAGTCTGTAGGCCAAGCGGCGGCTAATATAGGGACTCATTTCGGTGGGCGTATTCGGGACGCAGCCAAGGAAGCGGCTCGGGCGCGGATCGAAAGGAAGCAGCACGCCATTGAGTCTGCGGTCAAGCCGGGCATTGATGTCGAAAGAGTCCGGCAATCGCTGCAGGGAATCACCGACCGTAACAAGCGCGATTGGACCAACAGGCTTACATTCGGATTGTTTGGCCAAGGTGCGAAACCCACTGCGCTTGCAGATGAAATCGCAGCACTAGAACGCACAACTAAAGACCCGTTAGCCCGGCAGCTTATCGCTCAAGTAAAGGCTAACATCGAAGGCGGCCAAGATCCATTTGAGGGTCTAGGATAGGAGTTTACCATGGGACGCGTGCTTCCGTCACTGACGACTAGGACCGGCGCCATCAGCATGGCGGACGCCCTCGGTACAACTAAAGACCAGCAGATGCAGAACGCGCTGCGCCGAGCAGCGACGGAGCGTTCCGTTCTGCGGCGTGAGCCCGAAGGCATCATGAAACTTCTGACGCAGGGGGCTCAAACAGCGGGTGCTCTAGCCGGGACCGCTGGTAAGATTGGCTCCTTGGTCGGTAAGATTCCTATCTCGCAAGCCATGCGGGAAGCGGCAACGGCCAAGGCGTCGCAAGAACTTGGCACAGCACCAGCAGCCAAAGCGATGTTTGAAGAGGTGGTCGAGGAACAGGGGACAGGCCGAGGTGCTCCGGTAACAGCAGAGATGATCGAGCGTATCAAGGGTGTTGGCGAGCAAGGGCGGGCTGGGCGCTTAGCCGCTGGGGCGCTTCAGCAGCAGGCACGGCAGAATTTAGCCATGCACGATGACCCCGTGCTCAAGCCGCTCAGTGAGGCGGCGAGATCGGATGTAGATGAGCGCGTGGCCGCTGAACTAGAAAGGCGCCAGGCGCTTCCGTCCGAAGCACAAGTAACGTCACCGGAAGAGCAGGCTGTGTTAGAAGGGGCGTTTGAAGAGGCGGTAGCCGAAGAGCAGGCGCCGCTTGTGGAGCAGGGGCTGGATGTGGCCCTTGAAGATGTTCAGGTGGGCACT
>Ga0098033_1000359_pt1 | contig 21233 bp, 38 predicted proteins | sample 1_EtaG_FD_75049 | JGI IMG/M metagenome (GOLD analysis project Ga0098033, IMG submission 75049) | Marine viral communities from the Subarctic Pacific Ocean - 1_ETSP_OMZ_AT15124 metaG | ecosystem: Environmental > Aquatic > Marine > Oceanic | place: Pacific Ocean | collected 2015-01-07
AATAGATATAAGTGAAACATTAAAAGTTGAAGTTTTAGGTTTGCAAAGTAAGGTAGATTCAATACTAACTTCAATTGATAATATATCTATTGATAACATAACCATTGACAATTCAATAGATATAAGTGAAACATTAAAAGTTGAAGTTTTAGGTTTGCAAAGTAAGGTAGATTCAATACTAACTTCAATTGATAATATATCTATTGATAACATAACTATTGAAAACTCAATAGATATAAATGAAACATTAAAAGTTGAAGTTTTAGATTTGCAAAGTATGGTGGATTCAGTTGTAACTTCAATTGATAATATACGAAATGACAATTTACAGGGTGCAACAGAACAGTCAGCACAAAAAGCGTTGGCAATCGCCAATAATATGGAAGCATTAACAAGTGCAATATCTTCAACAACTTCTGAAAGTGCAGAATCATCAAGTGTTACTGCATCAAAGACGAATGGCATTTTGTCTAAACTTGGTAATCTAAGTGTTGGAATTAGTTGGGGTGGTTTGCAAAATATCATTACAAACGGTGTGGAGAGTGCAACATTAAATGTTCCAACTAGTGATATGTCACACACAGAATACTTGCTTGGTGAAGTGCGTGCTGCGAATTGGCAAGAACTAACTGAACTAAAAACGCAAACCGCTATTATGTCTGGTGGCGGTGGGAGTCCTTTGACATGACCATACAGTACATTGAACTTATGGGCAGCAGAAGTGTAACAAGGAACGCAAGTGTGTACACAGCATCAAGAACCTTTTTGGTTTATGATGATGCAGGCGAGTTTTTATCTTTGGAAGATGCAGTGAATTACGAAGAAGGCGTTTCATTTAGCGACGGTCATCCAGATATTTCAGGGATTTATGCAAACAGTTTTACTATCTCAGCATCGCGTGAACGAAAAGAAACTTGGGAACTTTCTTGGCAATATGCAGAGCCAACAGAGTCAACTGATGCGGGTGGCGATGATGACCCTTACGATGGCGAAGGAGATAACACAGACAACGGTAGCGATGAGGACGATGTATTTGACCCACCAACAGGCGGTGGCGGCGGCGGCGGTGGCGGCGGTGGCGGCGGTGGTGGTTCGGGCGGTGGTGATGCAGAAGAAGGTGACGATGGTGTAGAAGAAGATGAACCATCAGAAGATGGAACAGGTGGCACAGCAGAACGAACTTTTACAGGAGTTTCAATCAATGCTAGTGTTGCACTTGTTGACGGTTATGTTGGCAGTCCAACCATTCCTTATGCAGGTTCACAAGGTGGGAATGATGGTTATGAAATACCTGAAAATGACGGCACGGTTGTCCACGTTGGTGGTGAACCAATAACAGTGCCAATACCCATAACGACAATTGCACTTTCTGAAAGTCAAGGCGGGGAGTATTATTCGCTAAACAATACAAACTTAAAAGCGGGAAAAAGAAACGCATCGCCATTTTATGGTTTTGATACTGGAAGTGTTTTGTTTACAGGGATGAGCGTGCAAAGACAGGATGCTTATTCTTGGGACATAACATACAACTTCGCGTGGGATGAGTGGAAGCACATGAGGCAAATACCAAACCGCGATAGTGATGGCGAAATTAAACCAGAAGCAGATGGCAGGCTTAAAATCTTTTTGAAACAACCCTTTCCAAACACAACCAGTTTTCAGTTTGCACCATGACGGGTCAGTACCCAATTATTGAGCGTGGTTTAGGAAACCTTACACCAGATATGTGGCGTAGAATTATGAACATGCTGCGCAACTACGAAGAAGGTACGCGAGATGAAACAGGAAAATTATCAAGCACAATAAACAAACCTTTCCTTGTTGAATTGACAAAGGCAAAGTGTATTGATTCCAATAGATACATTTATGCTTGGCAACAAATACAACTTAATGACAACAATAGTTATGAAACTATTGATGGTGGCAAAACTTCAACAGGCGAAAATGACGAGTGGGATTTTGCTGCGGTTAATTTGCTAGAACTTGCAAACTCATCAACAAGAACCAGTGCGGGTGTTTCAATGGAAGGTACTTATCCATCAGGTTGGACTATGCAAGCAATGGGTGGTGGCAGTTGTTCGGGTGCAGAGTGTGAAGTATCAATTGGTTCTGTAATTGTTTTAATGAGTAAGGTGGGTGGCAGGAATACAGAAACAGTCCCGCGATATATTTTCAGCGCAGTGAATGAACATGACGGCACTTGTGCAACATCAGCACTTTCTGTTACCGATGGAATTGATGCACCAATCATTCCAGATGGTGCAACGTATGGGTACATCTACATTGGAACAGATGGTGACCCCAAGTTTATAGATAGCGATGAAAATATAGTAACGTTTGACACCACTTAGGAAAACCCATGTCTTACAATCGAGCAACCCAACAACCTTGTACTAATAATTGCTGCAAACCTGTAACTTATACATTACAGGCTGCACCTTGGAACACACAAGCCAACGCAGCAAAGTTGTATAACATAGTTGCAGACGTTGGTTTGCAATCGGGTGCAATAGAAATTTCTTTTTCAGCAACTTCCACCATCAATCATACAGGTGCGCCTGAAAATGATTGTTGCGTATTTGAAGGGTGGGACGCTGAGTTTTCTTTTACTGAACAAAGTGGCGGTAGCACAGATACTTGTATGAGTGGTGACTTTGAACCTACTTGTAGCCCAACATGCCCTGACCCGCCGTGCGGTATCGGCGGTGAAGATTGCGGTGTGGATTCAAACGAAGTACAGTATGAATGTTTTGACTGTTCGCACTTTTCAGACTCAGAAGGAGTTTGTGACGAGGCTTCAATAACAGGCAACGGTGCTTTGATGCACAGTCAAAATCCAACTTCTGGTACTTCAACAATTGATGCAAATTGGTATGCAAGTGGTATGTTCATAGTAGGAACTCCTGAAAACTTCATAGGGTATCCTTCTGAATTGGACGCATGCAGTTATTGGCGGAAAGGGTTGCGAAGAATCTTTGCACGCGGGCAAGGTACTGCTGTGCAAATACGTTGGCTAGTTGTTAAAGAATGGATGACAGGCGCACCCGCAAACATTGTGTATTATGAAACAATAGATATACCACAAAACCAGTTTGCACTTGCATCCGCTTCAATAGATTTAAACGAAGATATTGGAATATCTTGCTACGGTGCGAGTACTGCGTTGTTTAGAAACCTTCGTTTGGAAGGTGGCAGCACGGCGGGTGATGGTTCGTTTGGTGAAGGTTCGGGATGGTATGACATTACAAATAAAACTGCGCAGTTTTACTACACCAAGCCAAACTATTCCCGATGGACAACTGGTTTTCAAGGCTTGTGGCATTGTGGCGGTTCTTGCCATCACTGCTGTGAGAATGGTTGTGGTTGTTCCGATGCAGGACTGACTTTCAAAAGTCGCGAAGCACAGATACTTACCTCTGATGATGTCGAAAATAGTTTAGGAGAATGTATTTGGGATGCAAGCCCCGATGGTGCAAACTTTGGTGGCGATTATCCACAGTATTCGGCAGATGGAATGTTCCACGATGGTTTTGAATACTGCACAGGAAGTGGTGCGGGTGGAACTTGTACGGTATGACTGATACGCAATACATAAAATGGACGTATGAAGGTCAGCAAAAAGTTGCTGCATTTGAACTTGGTGAAAAGTGCGTGGTCACCGATGTTTCAACCGAACAAGTTAAACGTGAAGTGGTTGAAATAACGCCTTCCCCAATACCGCGTAAAGCAAAAAAAAGCACAAAGGGTGGATGTAGTGGTTGCGGTGCTACTGGCTTGAAACGATTGCTGCAAGGTAGTGCAGGATTGTTAAAAGCGGAACTAGGAATTGATGCAGCAGATGATGCGACAATAGAAAATAGAAAAGCAATATGTCTTGCTTGTGGTACTTATGACTTTGGTGTGTGTAATGACTGTGGTTGTTTTACAGCAGCGAAGGTGAAATTAAAAACGGGCAGCCCTTGTCCACAAGGAAAATGGTGAACTAGATGGCAATACGAGTATGGTTAGGAACATTTGCAGGACAGATTGGCAATTGGGATGAAGGACACAATTGGTTGGATGAAAATGGTGCAGACGCGGGTGTTGTACCTGTTGCAGACGATGACGTTTATTTTACAAGTGGCAGCCAAGATGTCCAAGCGGATACCGTTGATAGCAGTGGAGTGACCTTAACAAGTTTGAACTTCGGTGTTAAGTGGACAGGTTCATTTGTAGAAGTGGTAAACCCAACAAGCGGTGTTACAACAACCGATACACTTGCAGTTGCAGAAATAAATGCAACGTCACTTGACTATGCAAACAAACTTGGTTCGGTTGGTTTGGAAGGTACTTTTACAACAGTCAACGTCCAAGCAACTTCAATTGATTCACCCGCGTTAAAGTTTCAAGCATCAACAATAACCAACTTGCACGTTACAGGTGGAAGCGGGACTGTTTTTGTGGATGAAAACTCAACAGTTAGTGGAAGCATTAACATGATTGGTGCAAGTAGTGTTAAGGTAGAGATTGAAAGTAATGCAACAGTTAGTGCTGCGGATTTAACAATTGACAAAGGCACGTTTTTAACTTACATGGGTTGCGATACCATCACGCAGTACGGCGGTACTGTTGCAATTCTCACAAGCACACAAACCACAAATGCAATCACGATGTACAAGGGAACTTGTAAATACAAACCAACAGATGATGCGACTCTTACAGCGTTGGTAATTTATGGCGGATACTTTGACATGCGTGGTTGCAATGCACCAACACACACAATAACAGATGCAACAATTTATTCTGGTTCAATGATTGACGAACGCAATGGTTTAGAAAATGCAGTTTACACAAATCCAATTTTAAGTAATGGCGGTGTATTCATGCCAGACTTAGGCAGAAGCATAACGGTAACATAATGTCTACAACTTCAACAATTTATGCTTCAAAAGATACATGGCTTGATGGCGAGAATACAAGCGCAAATAATTCAGGTGATGACTATATTAGATTAGGACAGCAAACGGTTGCCCCTGCGACAGAAGGTGAAAGGGCTAATGGCATCTTTGCTTTTGACGTTTCCGCTTTGACACCAAGTTTATTAACACAGGTGAACTTCAAACTTAATTACAAAAGCGGTGCGAAGGGTGCGGGTGTCAGGCAGTGTTATGTATACCGATTAGCACGGGATTTTGTTGAAGATGAAGCAACTTGGCTTGTTTCTGCAACTGGAACAGATTGGACGGCTGCCGATGGTGGTGCAAGTGACATCGCAACAACCGAACCTTACGCAACTTTTGATGTTGGTTTTAGAACAGACGGTGATGTTTCCGTTGATATAACAAAGTTAGTTGTTGATGCTATCAACCGCAGGAGCGGAACACTTTATTTATGGGTAGGGATTCCATTAAGCGACACAGCAACGTCAAGAGCAAGCGGTCAATATCACTCACTGGAAGCGGGCAGTGCGGTTGACCGTCCAAGATTAGAATGCATAACAGCAGATAGAATTGTTTGGGACGGAAGTGCGGGTGACGGTAACGCTCAAACCGCAAGTAATTATGTTGGTGACGTTGCACCAGATTGGTATGACCATGTTATTTTCAATGATGGTGCAGTTAATGTTACAAACGGTTATATCTATTGTAACTCTTTGTTTATTAGCGAAGAATACACAGGTACAATACAAGAAACAGATGGAAGTGCAGTATTTGTTTTGTCGTATGGTAATGCGGGTTATCCTCAAACTAATAAAATTGTTATCAATCAAAAGCGCGGTAGGTTTAATTTAAGAGTTTACAATGTAGAGTGGAAAATAAACATTGCAAACTGCCCTTCTGATGGTGGTAGGTTGTATACGCTTATGACTGATAGCATGGAAACAACAGTCATCAAAACAACAGGAAGGTTGGAACTTGATGGTGACTTTGTTTTATCTGCAACAGGTAACAAGCATTCCAAGAGCATTGAAACTTCTGGAAATCCAACCAAAATAAAAGCGTTGAAAACCAAACTGTTTGTTACAAACGGCAGTAAAGATTTTGTGCTTGGTGAAGGTTCTAAGATGTATGCAACTGGTGGCAATTTGGCACAAACCTTGGACAGTTATATTACAGACAATTCTTATGTTTCCTTTTTATCAAAAAACATAGATGCAAGCATTCACTTGCTAAGTGGAAAATTATCTTTTAAGGATAATGAAAATGCTAGTATTGAAACCGAAGATATAATTTTATGGAAGAACGGTACATTTGACCCGCGAACAAATGTTGGTGCTTGGAATCCCAATGCAGACTTAGATTTTCGCGGTGGCGGCAAGTTTGTTGTGGATGTTGGACGAACGCTAACTATAACATGAGCAAATACGCACAATTCGCTGCTATTAGTTGTACGCATTGTCCGTACCAATCGGAACGTGCAATTGAAAAACTACTTGAAGAATTGAAAGGCAGAAAACTTACGCACTTCATTCACTGCGGGGATGTGGTAGATGCAGAGGCTGCCAGTGTTCATAATGGTAACGAACCAGTTGGTCATACGTTAATTGAGGAATACAAAGTTGCAGCAGATATGTTGCGAAGAATACGCAAGGCGTTACCTGCTGATTGCAAGTTGGTGTTGTTGGATGGCAACCATGATGACAATATACAACGCCCCGATTCACGCAGGATAAAATATGACCTGCGTGAACTTTGCAATCCAAGAACCATGTCAGGTGTTGCAGATGAATACAACCGATGGCAGCACGTTCCCTATCGCCACGGAAGTTGTTACCAACTTGGAGCAGTTATTTTCAGCCACGGATTTTCTACTGGTGCAAATAGCGATGAGTTAGAAGCCATACAACTTGCAATGGCTTGCGGTGGACATGCACACAGGCTAATTGTCCGTGGGCATACACACCGCCCTGTACCGCCCACACAGTGCAAGCGTAGCGCAAGGGTCAAGTTGCCTTGGCACTACTGCAACGTGGGTTACATGGCGTTTGAGGAACGCCCTGCGTACACACACAGATTTGACATCCAAGCGTGGGGACGGTCTGCACTCTTTGGGGAATGCCAACTTGGTCGGCTAGGTCGGATGGGAAAAGACTCTTGGCGTGCAGAACTTGTGGACTTGGATTAAAAGTTGCACCGTTTATCAATTCCTGAAAAAAGTTTTTTTGTTCAACACAAAACAGTGTTGGTGAATCAGTAACAAAGAAAACACAACACAAAACTTAACAAAAAGTAGCAAAAGTAACACTAAAAAGATTTTTGAAAAAAGTTTTTTCGTTGTTTACAAGTCATCACGCAAGATAATTTCGTTGAAAAGTTGCTGCGCGCACAGAATTGAAACAAAATTATTTTGGCGAAAACTCATTCTGGTATAATACACATATCGCGGAAAGGAAATGTTTTCTTTCACAGGAACAAAACGACAGAAAAAGGAATACAAGAAATGAAAAACACAAAAGACATTTGCCAAACAACAGGATGTACAAAAGTTGCAGAGGTTGGATACCTTGGCGCGCCACTTTGTGCAAGTTGCAAAAACCAAATCCAAGAATACAAGTTTGAAAACGGCAGGATTACAATGGCTGTTGCAGGGTTCAAGTCCAAGCACCCTGTTGCATTTGCAACTGGACGTATTCAAGACAATCACTAAGAAACCATTTGAAAGGAATAACAAATGCCATATCAAAAATACAGATTTACAGCAACGAAAATCAAGAAAGGTGAATGGTTGTATCGGGGCTACACTATTAGAGTAAAGCACTATGAAGGTTTTGCACCCCATCAAAATCATGGTGGGCTTACGTATCTTATTGCCCCGCATACATCGTGGCGAATTGATGGATTGAATAAAGAGTTTCAACAACTAGGTGATGCAAGAATATACATTGACCGTAAAGAAAGGAATAACAAATGAAACCATATTTAGAAACAATCAAACGAATCAAATTGAAAGCGGGATACAATCCGCACTGCACCGATGGGCGTGGCAATCTAATTGATATACCTGCAAGAAATAATCCAGATGATTGGTATGACTTTTGGCGTGAACGCAAGGAACGAATGCAACGCAAGCAAGCACGTGCAATTGATAAACAGCACAAGGCGAAATACCTTGTTGGAAAGCAAAAGTACAATGAACGATACGGTTCACGCAACACTTCACTTTGGTGTACACCACTGATTGAACTTGTGATTGACTTTGCCAAGAAGGAACTTGAAAAGCGTGGTGGTTATCCAAAGGTAAAGAATATGCAGTTTGTCCACACGACACAAGGTGGTCATGGTCATGCGGGTTGGAAGGTTCACATTGCCCACGACAGATACAGACCAAGAATGAATTGGAAGTATTGCGGAATTAGTTGGGCAAAAGACAACGCGACCAAAACTGGTTTACAATCGTTGTGCCATATTGTTGCACATGAGTTGGTACACACAACCAATCTTGCACCATACGAATACAAGAACGGACGAAGGCAAATACAATCAATGGAGTTTAAGACAGACAACATTGCAGCAGAAATAGTAACCGCGTTTGCCAAGGAAGAAAAAAAGGTTTGGAGTAAGTATCGCAAATTGCGAAGAACTGCAAGGAATAAAGTGTTGCGTGCAAAAGCACAAAAGCAAAAGGCAAAGCAACCAGACCACAAACTTCAACTGGTGGAAAACAATCTTGACCGATGGGAAAAGAAACTTGCACAAGCGAAGAAGAAAGTCAAGACGTACAAGACCAAGTTGAACAGAATGAACGGCGCACGCAAGGCAGCAGCAACACGCAAGGCGGCAGCGTGCAAGAGGTAACACCCAAGGGTGGCATGCCCATAAGGTGTGTCACCCTTTGCACTTGCATCACGCTGAATAGGAATCCTAGGTTTATTTGAATGGGCTTTTTGGTTATGGTATAACACGCATGCAAAGAAAGGACTCATTGTAGATTTTGGAATTAACAAAGTCATGGCAACGTAATGCCAACCAAAATCTATTGCAAAGGAAAGGAGTGCTGTCATGGCACTACGTGCAAAGAAACCAACTGCTTCAATGAGGCGGTTGAAGGCAATGATATGGGGTGAATCAGGTACAGGAAAAACAACTGCTGTAATGCAAATGAAAAAACCGTTCATAATCGATACGGAACGTGGAACAGAAAACTACTACAAGGAAATCAATAAAGTGGATGGTGTAGTTATGCACACCACTGACATCTTTGAAGTGATTGAAGAAATTAAAAAGTTGTCTACCGAAAAACATGACTTCTGCACATTGTCACTGGATTCATCTACCATATTATATTATGAACTATTGCAAATGATGGAAGCAAAATATGGTACAGAGTTTGGTATTCATTTTCGTAAAGCAGGCGAAGTGTTTAAGAGAATGATTAACTTGATGATGAGATTAGACATGAACATTATCATAACTGCACATTCCAAAGTAATGTATGGTGACAACATGAATAAGATTGGTGACACGTTTGACACGTGGAAGCGAATTGATTACATGTTTGACTTGGTTTTACAGTTGAAGAAAGTAACACCAACAAAGCGTTATGTAACAGTCAAGAAAACTAGAATTGAAAAGTTTCCTGATGGCGAAACATTTGAATGGAATTATGACTCATTGAAAGAGCGTTATTCACAAACAGAATTGGAAAGGCAAGCGGATACAATCACCGCTGTTACTGTGGAACAACTTGCAGAAATAGAAGTGCTGTCCACTAAACTTGCAGACGGCAAGGACTTTGTTGATAAATGCATGCGGAAGGCAAGGGTTACACACCCTGCTGACCTGACAACAGAGCAGGCACAGTTGATGATTGACCACTTTATTAAATCACTTGGACTTAAAACAGTAGGAGCAACGAAATGAGTTTTGAATATAACCCCAAAGAAGTAAAGTCTGAATATGCAGTATTGCCAAAAGGTGAATATGAATGCGAAATTGTTGATGCCGAGCAAACAGTTTCAAAGGCAGGCAACGACATGATTAAACTTGTGGTATGCGTGTACGGAAACGAAGGCGAACAGGTGCGCGTGTATGATTACATTGTAAGCCCTAGCACCCTCTACAAATTAAAATCCATTTGCCGTTGTTGTGAATTAGAGTTTGATGGCATCTTGGACGAACAATTATTGATTGGCAGACGGATGCGTGTATTGACAAAGATTGAACCAGAACGCACCGTTGAAGGCAAGACCTATTCAGAACGTAACTCTATCGTGAAGTATGTTTCAGGCATTGGAAATAAATCAACAGACAATGACCCGCCTGTTGTACCCGTTGACAAGGATGTTAAACCGTTGCCCGATGATGTGCCTTTTTGATAGTCAGTTATTCCTTTCTCCGTGGGTGGGGGTTCGCCCCTGCCTGCGGATTTTAGGAAAAGAAAAACCAAAGTAATGTCAAATGAAAGGAATCTCAAATGACAACAAATAAAGTGTACGAAATAACGAATTGGAATCAGCATTTCGAGAAGGCGCAAACTCGCAGCAAGCCAGTTGCAAAACATTCTTGGGTAGCGATGCCAAACAAACATGAGGGTCTTGGCTTTAAGAAAGTCATGCGGGACGAACGTGGCTTAGAGGTATTCGCTGTTTGGATTCTTCTTGTGCAGATTGCAAGTAAAGCACCTATACGCGGTAGGCTTGCAGATGAAGATGGCGAACCGTATTCGTTCGATGACCTTGCCCTGTACGCTTGCTGTAAAACCGAAGCGATTGAGTATGCAATACCGCTTCTTGTATCTCTTAAATGGGTTTCACAGTGCAGTGATACCGCAGTGATACCGCAGTGTGACCACGCTATTACCGCAGTAGGTACTACATTACACAACAGTACAGAACATAACACAACAGAACAGGAAATAACAGTACAGAACAAAACCGCTTTTTTTCCAGACGGTGATAATTCATTTGATGATTCAATCAAAATATTTGCAACGGGATACCAACGAGTTGAAGTATTCAAAATTGTTGCCAAGGCACTACCGAAGAATCGAATGAAGTCACCTGTCCTGCTTTGTGCATCAATCGTTGCTGCTGTCAATCGAAGCAATGCGACCAACGAAGCAGAACGTGAACAGGCTGCTCACCTACTCGCAGAACGAATGGCTGCTTATTATGCTTCAACAGAAGGTAAAGGTGGGCATCACAAAGACCCTGACAAATGGCTTGATGAAGATAGGCACTTGGTAGATGTTAGCGTTTGGGAATCCAGAGCAAAACCAAAGCCAACATCTGGTTGGGATTCAATGCCAGAAACGAAAGGAACAACATAGATGGAATCACAATTTGAGCATAAGATTATTTCAAATGCGATAATTGCAATGAGCATTGCAATTTCCATGCGGGATTACGAGAAAGCAGAAATAGGTGCAAGGGAAATACTTGTATCAATACAACGTATTCGCAACAACGAAACGAAAGGAACAAAATGAAAATGGAACTTAATTTAGAAAAAGATGATTGCACCATTGAAATAAATGGCAAGAAGTACAACGGTGCTTTGACAACAACAGTGGAAGTGAACTACACCGCAGGAAGTAGCGGAAGCATGCGGTGTGGTTCTTCTTCTTATGACGATTGCGATGAAGCACCGTCACCATCTGACATCGAAGTTGAATGGGCAGAATGCACATTAACTTTGTGCAGCAAAGATGGCAAAAGAGAAGTTGCAGTGTTGCAGTTTTTTGGTGTTGATTGGTTTGAAACCTTGTTTGGTGAAATAGAAGAAGAACATTTAGATGCAGGTGGCATACTATGAATTACAAAGAATGGTCGTGTTTGGTTGATGGTATCGAAAAGCGTAAACAACAAAGAGGTTGCATGTATTCATTAAATTACATCTTCTGGTTGTTTGCATTTACGGCGTTCAAAGGTTTCTTGTATACCTTTGGTGCTTGGGTCTTTTTGAAAATGATTGGAGTAACATTATGAAAGAAACAGAATTTACAGTATCAGAACTCAATGACATTAGGCATGGGCTAAAAATGACAATGCTCTGTTTATCCGAAATCAATGAAAACGAAGATGCGCTCAATTACCTAAACCTCATGTCCATTACTAATGCAAGACTTTGGTTGCGTGGTGCTGAAAAGACATTGAACAAGGAATGGGCAGACACAAAGGAAACAAACAAAAATGAAAGAACTAGAAACTAAGCAGCAACAATGGCAAGACACGTTGGAAGTATTGAAAGGGTTGTACCCGCGTTGGGAAGTGACCACGCAACAACTCATGGCGTGGAAGGAACAGTTTGGTATGTGCAATCAGGAATGGCTGCAAGAAGCGTGCAAGAAAATGTACAGCCAGTGGACAGGTGAAAACCCAAAGCCCAAATGGTTGGCAGAATCTTTTCGGCAAGTACGCGCAGGGCACCAAGGCATTCCATTGGATGAAAGTAATTCAGCAGTCTTGCAACGCGAGAAAGAAAATGAAGAATGGTTACATCATGTTGAGGTTTGTAACTTTGACCGTGTTCGCAATTGGAAAACCATGCAAGACATGGATGCAGCCGAACGTACACAGTGGGCAAAAACTTTCTTGAAACGACACCCCATGCTTGCAGAAAGAAACAACCCTGCTGATATGTCTACTTGGTCAAAAACCTTTTGTGGTTTCTTGTGTGCATTCCGCAGCATGCAAATGCAATCGTCATGAGTTTCTTTGAATTGGATTTGCAAGAAGGCAAGGAAGCAGAACGTGCAATTCTTGCCTGTGTGCAGAAAACTTATCCAAAGGCATTTGCTATTGAAGGAAGTTTCAAGGCGTATGATTTATTTGTGCCTGAAATATCCGCAGGCATAGAAGTGAAGGTTGATTCAATGGCACACAAAACTGGCAACGTGTTTATTGAAATCTCATTGGGTGGAAAACCATCTGGCTTAATGGTTACACTTGCAACGTATTGGGCTTACATTACAAACGATGAAGTGATTTGGTTCAAGCCCGAACGTGTTAAGGATTGCATTGTGCAAACCAACCCAACCATGCAAACGTATGTTGGTGGTAACGGTTTTGAACAAGGTGACACGACCGTGAAGGAAGCGTACCTGATAAAACGCAGCACGATTGAGTCCTATGCAGAACGCATAACTCCACGCGATGCCCACGCTGCATGTATTCTTTGACCACATTCTTGCCGTTTGGCTAGGTATCAAGTGAATAATATGCTACTTTTTTTGTGGGTGCATGTGCATTATTAGCCTAAAAACGCCACAATGTAAAATATACTAGAAAATTATCCTATCATTACTTGCGTGTTGGGGTGGATTATGCCAATATATATGTAGTTAAGTTTGGTTCTTTGGCAAGTGAATATATTAAAAACTCCCTGCGTAAAGCCTTCACGGGTAGCCGAGTTTTAATGTCCCTGCAAGGTGACGAACTTCACAATGGCGGTTGAACCCAAGCCGAACCGACCCGCAAAACTCCGTGTGAATATTAGGTGAACTTTTGAAGGACAGTAAAAAGCGAATGTAGTAGAGAAATTGATAACTTCGCATCGGGGACAAGTGGCAATGACTGAAAGGTTGTTGTTACTTTTTGATACTTAATTTTAGAAACGCCAAAGGGCACAACAAATAATTCTTAGAAAGGAATTACAATGCAACAACACGAACTAAAAGAAATCCAAGTTACAATGTTTTGGGCACATGCTTGGGAAGCAACACAAATTGAAGAAGAAAACCGAATAGGATGGGGTGACAAACGTGAAACGTTTGAAAAACAAACGTTTTCTTGGAATACAGAATGCAACGTTTCTGACCATGCTTGGGTTAACACACTAGATAACCAAATATGCGAAGAACTTTATGCAGCACAGGGCAACAGTCACAGTGGTAATAAACTTTTTGATTCACAATGTTCACTTTCAATTGGTGACATCATTGAATTGCCCTGCCCATGCTGCAATAACACCAACAAGTATTTGGTTATTCCTGTTGGCTTCATGGTAATTACAGAAGAACAGTTTGGACAATGGTGCAAAGAATCATTCCGTGACCGTTCATTTTACGCACGTAAACTTTCTAAATCCCAAGTCTAAACATTCAAAAACTTAATTGCGAGGTGGGCAACATCAACACTGGTGTTGCCTTCCGCACAATTCGGTGCGAACACAACCGCCGAAAGGCAAACGATTCTTGAAAGGAATTACATTATGTACGATTGCGATGAAAGTGGATTAAACAATAATATGCAAAACCGACTGCAAGGGCAGTATAGGGATGAACAACAAGAAAGAAAGCGAAGAATCATTCGCTCGCTTGACAATGACGAAATTAGGGGCGTTGACCTTCATGGTTCAAGACGCGATTACTATATTGCTATCTTGGCACGCGACTACGGACACAAATATATAAACCGCCGCAAGGCAGAAAAGGAATGAATAAAATGGCAGAAATAAAACGATGTTACCAATGCGGTAGAAAACTAACCGATAAGCACAGACCTGTTGTCCTTGAATTGAGCAATACAGATGATAAGTTTTACAAAGATGGTATTCCAGAAGGTCACTTGTCGCAGGGTGCATTCCGATTTGGTTCTACTTGTGCAAAAAGGGTATTGAAAACAGGTGAAGTTGATTATGAAGCAAAACACAAAGCAGAGATGCGATTAGATTGGGACGGCATATCAGGGACTTAATAAGACTCGATTGCGAGGTGGGTTGTTTTGACAAACTCCAAATGGTGTAAGACCTGTATTGATAGTCAGGCAATTGTAAGAGGTATCAGAACAACCTTCCGCACAATCCAGTGTGAACACAACCGCCAAAGGGCACAACAAATAATTCTTGAAAGGAATTACATTATGGCAAAGCAAGGTTTTAAAAACACAATAGCATTTTTAATAGCGGGTGGCGATGTCTACAACATTGAATGCGTTCAATGGAATGGATGTGCAGAAAGATTAGCAGAATCACTAATTGAAAATCCAAGTAACAACATGATATTTATGGGGACTCAATTTTCTTTTGACAAAGATGCATCAGATACTGCAATTGAAATTGCAAACATAATCATCAAAATGTTACAGGACAAATGGGAATATGGCGATTTATTCAAACACGACATAGACCCTGAATTAAATATTAGCAGATTAAACAAAGCAAAGAAACTTATTAGAAATGGCTTTGACTATGAATAACATACAACGCAACTACAAAGCACACCGAATAGCAAACCCACATCTTGAACCGTTTCAGGTGTGGTGTTTGTTGTGTGTTGAAGTTTATGGTTGCGATAAAGGCGAACCGTTAATTAAAGAATCATGGGTTGAGTTTCAATCAGCCAAGAAAAAGGTACTAGGTAACAAACGATTTAAAAAAAGGAATAAACGAAAATGAATAACACACAATACGAAAGTCCAATCAAAGCACTATTGGAATCACTTACAACCAACTTTGCAAACACTGTCAACCCCAAAGGTTCATTAGAAATTGAACAATTAGTTGTTGATGGTTTTCTTGCACACCAAGCACACAAGGAAAACAGCACAACCAAAGAATCTATTTTCAAAGGAACAAGTTTTGAAAGTGATATTGAGCGTACTGCAACTGGTAATAGATTGGTTGATGATATGTATGACGATGCAACTTACTTAATGGAAATGATGCAAGACCTTCCACCAATGGGCATGATTGCTTGGATTATGAAAGTTGGTTACACGGAAGATGAAGCCATTGAATTGTTTGAACGTGAAATGGGTGGCGTGGTACATGGAACTGATTACAGAATCAAGTGGGAAGGTTGCAAAGGATGTGGCAAGTATTCAAGTGATGACCTTAGCGAAGGAGTTGGAACAGAATTGGTTGACCATTATTATATGGTTGTGCCAGAAGGCGAATACAAATGGGAAGCCACGTTTGAAACGTATGCAGAAGCAATGGCATACATTATTGGGTAAACGAAATGATGGGGTAAGTTGCACCACAATGTGGTGCAACTTGCCATGCAATTTCGCATGAACAATGAACCGCCGAAAGGCACAATGATTCTTAGAAAGGAATTACCAGTTATGAAAAAAGCACAATTAAAACTATTAGATGTACTTATTGAAGAACACGCATTGGAAGTTGCAGGAACTAGACCCTGCCCATTTGATGTGAGAAAAAGAAACTTTTTTGACCTGTTGTGGAACACAAGGAAGCCAAAGTTAATTCCCGAATCTGTTTGTGGTTGCCTTCTTGCAACTTTGCCAGATTTTACAAAAGATGATTTTACAACTTTTCTTGAAGCATCTGGACATTATCCAACATGGGGCATGCGATATACAGATGGGGCAGAGTATTTAAAGGGATATCGTTTTGAGGCATCGTTCCGCTTTGTCTTAGAAGATGGTGACAGTGTTGAGTTTAATATCTATGACAGATATGGTGTGTGGCGTGTTGGTGGTAATGATGAAAGAATCATTAGCATTATGCAGGAACTTGGATTCTCTATCTATGGCATTGATTCTTCAAATGCTCACCAAAACGCATTGATGATTCAACAGGTTGCAATAGCGTGTGAAGGATAACATCTTGGGGACTTGGGCAGGTAACTCTGTCCTCGTCCATGTGATGTTGTATTGCATGAACAATGAAACGCCACAGGGCATAACCGCACAAACGAAATGTGCAAGAAAGGAATGTCGTTATGAATAATTCACAACAGACAAAAGAATGGGCAGGGGTAGGAAAGTTAGACCAACTGGTAAGAGAATTGGAACGCCAAAAGGAATCACGCATTGATGCTTGCATTGATACTCGGCAAGTTATTGTCAGCACGGCAAACCGTGAAGAACATGGACTACATTGTGTGCAGTCGAAGGAACTCAATCTTCTGAGTTTCTGCGTACAACTCAGGGAACACCGTTCCGTGCTAAAGCGTTGAAACAACTTGGCAATCGCTTGACACCAAGCGTGCCAAGTAGGTTTCTTATGGAACTTGCAGCACAACAACCAGATGTGGGTTGTGACTTGCTTAACCAACTAATGAGCGTTGCACCAAAGCGAATGTTGTTCCGCCAATTAGATGGTTGCGTGCGTGCAGTGCTTTCAGATTCATACCGTTGTTTAGACAATTATGATTTGGTCTTTACAGCGTTGGAAGTTGCACAGTCAGTTGATGCAGATGTGCTGCAATGCACCATGTCAGATGACAAGATGCGGATTAAACTTATTGCACGAAGCATGTGGCAAACTTTGAACGCGGGCGGTGGGCGTGCCAATGGCATGTTCAAAGCAGGTGACCTTGGTAATCCAGAATGGCGTGAAGCAAATGGTATTGGCGAACTTGGTCTTGAAGATACCATCAATGACACAGGTGGACACATAGTTTTCCCAACTTGCACAATCAGTAATTCAGAAACTGGTGCAGGAAGTAGCCAAGTAGAGTTTGGTCTATGTGATGGTGCTTGCTTCAATATGCAAACCTTTGACAAGAAAGTGCGTTCTGTTCACCTTGGCAGTAAACTTGAACTTGGTATTTTTAGTGAAGAAACAATTGCAGCAGACTCCAAGGCAATCATGTGCAAAATGACTGATGCAATAAAAGCGTGTTTCAACCCTGCTGTTTTTCAGAAGCACATTATGTTGCGGGTAGGTGCACAGAAGGATATTATTGAAGCACCAACAATGGCAGTGGACAATGTTGTTAAAGCGTTGGACATTAACGAAGATGACCGTGACCGTTTGTTGTCTTACTTTGTTAAGGATTACGCAATGACACGTGACGGATTGAGCCAAGCGGTTTCACGCATGGCACAAGATGAGTTTGACAACGTGGACAAGAGTGCAGACTTTGAAGCATACGCAGGCAAGTTAATTGAACAACCTGCACTGATTCGCTAAACATTAAATGACTTGCGGTAGTGGGCGGTTGATTTGCAACCGCCTGCTTTTGCAGAAAGGAATAAAGGAATAACTGACATGAAATACATAGTACAAATTGCTGAACCAATTCATTGGTTTCAAAAACCAAATTGGGAAGATTTGCGATTTGATGAGACCAGAATAAATATGCACATTTGGGAAAGCAATTGGGGTGCGGGTAAAGAAGGTAGCCCCTGCAACTATCGTGGCGTTGTTAGGTTTATTACCAAGAAAGAAGCAACTGATTTCATACAAAAAGAGGAAGCCATTGGTGATAAGTATTACCCAATGCGTAGTTATAAAATAAGAAAGGAATCTTAATGTTATTACAACAGATAGAAACTCCAAAGTGTTTAACACCAGACCACGTTGTATTGCTTGTTGCCTTACAACTTGCAGGTGTTTGCAGAATGTGTGCTGCGGGAACTTACTTGCAGGACTTCGACCAAGACCTTAAAAAGAAAGAAGTGCGTGCCATCATTGATTATTGGGTGGCACAGCACGTAAAGGAAACAACATGAACAACCAACATGAAATAGCAATGGTAAGGCACTGGAACAGCATTGCAAAAAACAGCCAAGCCAAAACAGTCAAGTCATTCCGCAAGTACGCTGAACAAGCAGACCTGTGGGCTAAGCAAGCACAGGTAAAAGCAAACAGCGCAGAACGTAAAGAGTCAATGCGGATGACACGCCAAGACAATGCGGAAGAAGTATTTGTGTGTTTGTTGGCGGTGACTTTCTTTGTCACGCTTGGCATAACAATTGTGGAACAACCTGTTGCAACTATTACAAGTTGGATAGGTGCAGGGCTGTTCGTTCTCATTGGTGTAGCCTACACTTGGCAAGAATGCCGTTACCGTAAATCCTATCAACAGCAATTGAACGCACGGTTAGATGAAATAGTGGAAGGTGGTTTAGATGTCACCATTTGAAACAAAACCTAAAAACTATTTGAAAACATCCATCTACATTCTTAGCACAGTGGTGGACTACGGTAACGAGGGACACCACATATTGCAGAGTACTCCCTTTGCAACACTTGCACTTGCCAAAGCGAAGTATGCAGAAGCGTGTGCAGACAGTCCACATGTAAACTTGCAGAAGTTGACAGTGCAAGGTACACCACGTGGGATTGGCTTGGCAATGTATGTGCTAGGTCAGAACAAAGGTGTGGGTGCAGCAAGTGACGATGTGTTTGGCGATTATGTTGAGCATGTTACTTTTGAAACATTAACCAAACAGGCAGGTGCATTATGAATCGTCAAAGAAATAAGTGGCATTGTGACCTGCCCCATCCAACCAAAAGCGAGTTGGATGCAATGCGGTCAAATTGCACACCAGTTGAATCAGCAAAGCAGATTGAACAGGACATGACGTTGGCGTTTATTAAAATCGTTGATACACACAACCGTTTGCTTATTTATTCTGCACAACAATCTTCCACGCCTGCATCCGCCAATGTGGTAGACTCCCATGCAAGCGAAGAAGTTGAGGAACAAGTCCTTGACTGACACAGCACTTTGGCAGCCGAAGATGTCATCGTAAGTTTAGGCAAAAGCCCTGCACCATTTATTTGGTGTGGGGCTTTTTTTATTGGCAAAGCCCTGTACAACTTAATTGTTGTGCGGGGCTTTTTTTGTGCCTGTAACTAAAATCGGACGATGCAATAATATAATATGGAAGTTGTTGAATAATAATGGATGCCAATGAAATAGATAAAGACATGCTATGTGAATTGACCTTGCGTTGGGCGCGCAAGGCGTTACGTCTGTTTCCACGTTGGGAGTTGGCAGAACTGCACAACGAAGCATTCATTGCTGCGATGCACCTGCTGCAACGTGACCGTTACAAACCAGAGAAGGGCGCGTTGTCTACATTCCTCTGGCATGCACTGCCAATGGATGTACGGCACAAATACAGGAACGCCAATGGTGAACGGTACTTGACCGATGTGGACGGCAAACGCAGGTACAGAAAAACAGAGTTTGTTGATGATACGATAGCAAGCCAAGCACAAACGGAATGCCCCATGCAAATGCTTGAACCAAAGCCAACCACAACAAATGTAAACCAAGAATGGCTTGCTGCTAGACTCTCAGGATTCGGCGCGATAGAATTACGCAGGCGCGGGATGAGTTACCAAGAACAAAGAGCAAATGCAGAAAGGTTACGTGATGAACTCAAAAGCAAAAGGGAAACGCGGTGAACTTGAATATGCACATTGGTTGTGTGACAACTTCGGATTAGATGCAAGGCGTGGGCAACAGTACTGTGGCTTGGCAGGCAATGCAGATGTTGTTGGTGGATTCCCCAACACACACCCTGAATGCAAATGGGTCGAGTCATTAAACCTGCAACGTGCCATGATGCAAGCGGTAGCAGATTGCGGTGATGCAATCCCTTATGTTGTACACAAAAAGAATAGACAAGATATTTTGATAACCGTGCGTGCATCAGACCTGAAAGGTTTCTGCCAATCGGTTGTCACCACGATAACTAAACAGGGAGATAAAGGTTAATGACAGGGAAGTATAACCCATCCGAAAACGGATGGACAGAGAACAAGAAACTGGTGTTACACAGACAAGAGGAAGTAGAACATGACATTAGGCAAATGCGTAAACGGATTGAGAAACTTGAAAAGCAGTATGCAATTCACGCTGCACAATCGAGGATGGCAGCGGGTGTCATTGGTGCAATTGCAGGTCTTGTGCCTGTGGTTGTTTCTATTCTGCTTGGCAGGATGTAGTACAGTTGGTAGATGGTTCGCACCAGAACCAACATTAACAGATAAGGTAAGCCATGTGGCGGGTGAAGTAGGCAAGTCAGGTGGTGGGTTGGCTATGTTGTCATTCGTTGGTGGAATTGCAACACTCGCAGGAATTGCAGCACTTGTAATTTCTGGTGGTCGCATGGGCATGAGGGCAATTTTTATTGGTGTTGTATTATGTGTATTGAACTTTGTTGTGGCAACTTTCGCAACGTGGATTCTAATTCCTGTGCTTATCGCAACAGGAATGGTCAGCATTGCGTGGGGCTACGTAACGTATAAACAAGTCTTAAAAGACAAGGAGTGATAGTATGAATGTTTTAGCAAGTGGATTAGATAGTTTTCTTGGAACAGTTTGGTTTATTCTTTTGGTAGGTTCTGTTTCTTTTATTGCAGGTGTGTGGATGGCAGACCGCGTGAAAGCATTGTTGGGCAAGTAGGGTGAGGATTTATGTTCACATGAGTAAACCTAAACCAAAACCCGATGCAGTTAAGGTAGACCATACCGATGCAACGATACCAAAGCCAACCGCACAATTACTAAACGAAATGGCAGTGGGTATTCATCTTTCGGTAGCAGGTCGAGCAGCAGTAGACAGGGACGAAGAACAAGATGCCTTTCCACAATGGGATAAGTTG
>Ga0098033_1000360_pt1 | contig 21230 bp, 23 predicted proteins | sample 1_EtaG_FD_75049 | JGI IMG/M metagenome (GOLD analysis project Ga0098033, IMG submission 75049) | Marine viral communities from the Subarctic Pacific Ocean - 1_ETSP_OMZ_AT15124 metaG | ecosystem: Environmental > Aquatic > Marine > Oceanic | place: Pacific Ocean | collected 2015-01-07
ACAGAGACGCACATCACAAGACCGGCTGAACCGGCACAAGAGGAAGTGACTGAACGCCGATTAGTGAGTGAAGCTGTCGAAGCCAAGGACGCAGTTTACGAGACAGTCACCGTGCCAGCGGATGATCGGCCAGATGATGACGACACGGTGCGGCTTGGCTTGATAGCGCAGGATGTGCAGACCGCGATGACTGAAGCGGGTGTTGAGTTCGATCTGGTGAACGAGTCGCCCAACGGGAAGTTGTCGTTGAAGTATGGCAACTTGGTGATGCCGCTGATTAAGGCGGTGCAGGAGTTGTCAGCGCGGGTGAAGACGTTGGAGGCATAGAATTTGGCTTATGGCTAATAAAACAGAAACAGAAAACAAGCAGACCGTTGTTATCAACGGTGAGGAGCATAACGTAGCAGATTTGTCACAAGAACAAGTCGTGCTACTCAACCATGTAGCCGATCTTGAGAGCAAGATTCGACAAATCAGCTTCAACCTGGAACAAGCCAATGGTGGTAGAAATTACTTTATGGGTTTGTTGACGGCCAGCTTTGTTGCTGAACCTGAGGTCAAGGAGGAAGCTGGCAGATAAGATGTGGGTACGGACACGGCAAATCTTATACAAACGCTGGGATTCCCTGTTGTTGCAGCAGCGGCAGCGGGAATCTTCGGCTATAAGATTGTCTTCTACGTCTTACGGAATTTATCGGGCGAAATTAAAGACTTGTATACGATAATTGTCAAACTGATTGACAGATTGAATGGACATGACAAGGAAACGAACAAGCTCGCCAAAGAAGTCGCAATGTTGCGAGTCGAGATTGGTGCGCTCTACAAGTGCATGGGCGTAACAAAAAAGCCTGTAAATGAAAAGCGGCGTAATGAGTAAAGAAGCAAAAGAGGTCATGTATTTACTAGCGATTCTTGGTGGAATCCTGTTGATTGTCATGTTGGCTGGTTGCAAGTCGTTGCCCGGCAAGTTGGAGATTGATACGCCATTTATGGACATAGAATACGAAGGGAACAAAGATGCCTAACGTTGGAGGAGTACAATATCCATACACGCCACAGGGAGTAGCAGCCGCTCAACAAGCGGAGAGGCAGATAGGAAAGATGGGGCCAGCCTTTGGTGGTGGTGGATGGGGTGGTCTTGTGGGTGATCCATTCATATCACCGGGATTACTGGAGCTGGTGAGGCAAAGGCAACAACCCACATTTCGTGATGTTTCGCATCGTCCAGAGCGCCCAGCGCCAGCATGGTATGGTGGTGGTATGTCTGGCAATCTCACAGGTGGTGTTTCTGGCCCATCTTTGCAGGATATGCTGCGATTAAGAGCATTGCAGGAAATGATGCAACAGCCGAGATTTCAGTCTCGTAGGCCTGAACAGCCGACATTTCAGTCTCACCGTCCTCAACCAACAAATTTTAGTCAGTTAATTGGTCAACTAGTTCGTGGATTACCGCAGACACCAACACCGGGACTTGATCCAAGTCGCGGAGCGCCAAGACCGCAGCCAACTTTTGGGTCTATTTCACATCGTCCATCAGATATAGGTGGTCGTTCGATACAGAAGATGGGGCCAACAATTCCAGCTAGTACAAACTATCGTGCGATAAGTCCGGCAAACAGGATTGCTGGTAATATTTCGGCGGTGATGTCAGGCAGACCGGGGCCGAGTCCCGGCACAACACCATATTTGAATGAGTCAGGTAGACTATCGAGTCCTCCCGGCTACACACCTAATCCATACGGCCCAACAGGACAGTTGAGGCCACCAAGACAACCGGTACAAAAAGGAGGATAATATATGCCATACAAAAAACAAGGACAACGGAAGAAACTGCTTGATCTAGCGCGTAAAAGCCGAGAACGAGCGCAAGCAAAGCGTGCGGCTAAAACTGCTGCTGTTAATCGTGCTAACCGTCTTATATCTGGAGCCAGTCCCAAGACTAGCTCTAAATCTAAAATAATTCGTAATGGCAAAACTAAAATAACAGTTAACGGCAAGCCCAGCCCACACTTAAGGACAGCGCCTAAAAAACCTTCACATGGTCGGGTAATTCCAAAAGATATAACAGGTCGAACTGCTAAAAGCACTGTCAAACCACCAACCGGTAAGACAAGATCGTCAAAGCCTACAGCTGGTATTCCACCAAAGAGAGGATCACTAACCGCAGCACAAAAGCGAGCTAATGAGCAGCGACGAAAGAATCTTCGATCAGAAATAGAAGGTAGAATGAAACCTGATGATGTCGGTAGACTTGCCAAGTTATACGGTAAGGTCACAGGAAAAGAGATGACTCATCGTGATGAAGCGGCACTTGCTGGGCATATGGCTGCTGAAGGGTTGGGGTTAATGATAGGTGGCCCAATTTTGAAAGGTGGCTTAAAGGTTGGAAAAGTTGGTTATGGAGCAGCAAGAGTTGGTGGCGCAGCAGCACTGAAAGCTGGTAAGAAGGTTGCTGGTAAGGCTGTTAAGGCTGGCACAAAAGCAGCTAAATCTGCGAAAGCTACGGCTGTAAAAACAGGTAAAGCTGTTGGACGCGCTGCCAGAACAGGTGTAACCAAAGCAAAAACTGGTGCAAGAAAGTTAAAAGACATTGCAAAAAAAGCTGATGCAGCCTTGTTACGCGCTCAGAAACTTGCACGCGGCAAAGGTGGCAAGCTAACAAAGACAACTAAGAAGAAACTGCCAGCTAAGAAGAAACCGGCGGCTAAAAAGCCGGTAGAGAAGCTGACTCCTGATGCATATAGTCTTGAAGCTAAGAAAGAATTAATTTTAGATTACATAGCAAAAGGTGGGAAGCGCAAAAAGCCAACGGGCAAGAAGCCAACAAAGCCTCGCATCACAAAGGTTCCAAGGAGAAAGTCAGCCGTCAAGAAAGCACCAGCTAAAAAGCCAGCGGTCAAGAAAGCGGCAGCTAAAAAACCAGCAACACCTAAACAAGCTATGCAGTCGTTAATTGACGAGGTAGCTGGTTTGCGTGTGGGTGCGAAGAAACCGCGTGTTGTTCCCAAGAAAAAGCCAGCTGCAAAGAAGCCAGCTGCAAAGAAGAAGAAGAAATGACTGAGAGACAACAATTGGATGAGTTTACACGAAGGATTTGTCAGGCTGTTGAGTATTCTGAACAGGAATTGGATTTGACTTTGGAGCAGATGATTGGTGTAATTGAGGTCGCCAAGCAGATGTTAGTTGACAAATTTTTACATGAACCTCGATGATCTAAAAGTTCTTGTGGCTTCTGTCTCAGGAATAGGAAACTGGCTACTTGAAATCGACATTTTACTAAAAGTTTCAATCAGTCTGGCGACATTGGTGTACATAGTTTTAAAGATTAAACAGCTGATAAATGCCAAAGGGAACAAAAGTTAGTCGCTGTGTCAATAAGCTGAAAGGCAAAGGCAGGGCTATCGCAATTTGCCAGAAAACAACTGGTCAAAGTTACAAAACTGGACGAAGGAGACGCCGTGGCTGATTACAAAGACGTATTTAAGTTAAAGAAAAAGAAGCGTAAGGGAAAAAAGCCCTTAAAGATTCAAATACCGGGAATTACTGTTTCCGAAACGGGAGTTTGGGTAAAAGATAAAGCCCCACCAGAAAAAGTTTGGGCGCAGTTAACCCCGGACGGTAGATTAACACCACTCATCTCAAAAGTAAAACCCACAAATCCCGGTTTGACGGGTCGCAAACTAGCGTGGGCGCAAGGCAGTCGTCCAGCAAAGCCTCGCCCAATGAAGGGGCCGCCAAGGATTTTACCACCTGAGATTGATCCCAAGCATAAGAAAAAACCAAAAGCAAAAAAACGATCTGTTAAGAAGACTGCTGGGGGAGAAGGTGGACGAATGAAAATAGGTATTAGAACGGGAGCTAGTGGATTATCGAAGTTAGTTAAAGCAATGAAATGAAAGCATTAGAAGGTAAAAAAACATACATGACGGCAGCCGGTGGTATTCTCGCAGCTGTGGGCGCGTATCTCTCTGGAGATATGGAAATTGGAACTATGGTTCAGATAATCATAACGTCTTTACTTGCCACCTTCCTACGGAAAGGCATAAAGACAGATACAAATGGGGGTAATTAAACTACTTGCATCGTTGTTTAAGGCCATACCGTCATTGGAACGGTTGATCTATAAGCTGTCGGATGCGCTGAAAGAGGCTAATGCAAAGAATCGGCTGGAAGATAAGTTGGGTCATATTGATGCTCTCATTGATGGTGAGCGGGTGCAGCACTCCACGGCTGGAGGGCGTGACGGAGTTAAGCCAACATCCGGAGTTTCAAAGGGCAAGAGAGGCCGCGCCAGAGTTCACAAGGGCCGCTCTAAAGATGGTCGCAAGGCTGGAGTATGAGATTGAACGCCAATGATTGTCGGGAGTTGCGCAATGACCTTGATGAGTTATTGGAAGCTGTAAGGGAATTGAAACATGAGTTGGGCAGCGATAACGAAGAGATCGAGTCAAACGGTAAGCGCAATCACAAAAAGAACCGCGACTTCGGTAACGGCGATTACAAAAAGAGCCAAGCTAACGGTTGCCGCCATTACTAAACGATGAGTGCTGAGTACATAATTGACAGGTTTGGCAAGAAGGTTGGTCTTAATGCTGGTGACTCCAATCAGCGTTATGTCATTCTCGACTTTCTCAACGAGGCGATGCAGTCGATTTATGAACAGGTTGACATTCCCGGCTCATTGGTTGAGGAGGAATTCTATGTTGCCGGTAAACAGCGGATAGCCCTGAGTCGTGATGTCCACGCTATTCGTGGTATGCGCGAGAAGGAATCCAAACTTAATTGGACAATTAACAACCTGTTATCGGAGTACAACCACAACAACTGGCGAAGCGATGATCGTTGCTGGCGAATAGTTGGTTATGATCCGCTCAAGAAATCGTTGTCCTCGACAATTACAGGCACTCGCGGTAGCTCGGCAACTGGCCTGACAGTCCATTGGTTTTCAAACATCGCAGCCACAGAGAAGTTGGCCGTGACTTTTGAGACATCGGCGTCGGACAGGCAGACACTTGAGGTCTGGTCTAACTATCCCGGCACGGCAGCTGCCTACACAACCACATCATCACCGCATTCAATAGCACTCACTTTGGACAACAATCGCACCATTACATCTGTAGTGGGCATGAGACGGTACGATACAAACAACGAACGGTTTGGCGATCATGCCTCGAATGACGGGGGATTGGTTAGGCTGGTGGACACGGCTGATACATCAATTGTTTATTCCGAGATACCGCATGACGAAACTGAGTCGCGTTACTTGATTGTGGACATCTCCGAGTTTCCTTGGGACGACACAGCGGCACAGGACGACTCGCACACACTTCAAGTGCTTTACAAGAAGAGGCTGAAGTTCATCAAGAACGACAATGATCCCTTCCCGCTTTACGGGTTTGAGAATATTGTGATGCACAAGATGATGCAGTTGTTCTTGGAAGAACAGGGCAAGTTACAGGAGTCGATGGTTTATGATGGCAAGGTGACTAGGGATTTGGGTAGGAGAATTGCTGATCTGGAGCGTGGACAGAAGCGCCTGATGCAGTTCGGGCGACATCCGCATGATAACATAACAATGGCTAGACGCTGGCATTATCAACGTGGCTGATTACGTACAACAATCGTTTATGGGCGGCATGAACATGTCGGTCGATGACACTCGTTTAAGCAACGAAGAATACAAGTTTGCCAAGAATGTTCGCAATCGTTTCGGCACATTGGAGGGAATCAAGAACGTCAATGATATTTCCAGTAGCATAGGCGCGTTTACACTATTCAGGCCGTCGCAAGCAATCTATTCGATTGGCGAGTTTGTATTTTTGTTCTTTGATGGCGGCTGCAAGTACCGCAAACCATTGAATCCTGACAGCACTTGGGCTGTTCTTTATGGTGGCGGCACAATGGACAGGTCAGCCGAGATATTTGTTCAGGCTGTCCCGGCATCAACCCAGAATTTTCTGCGCAAGGAGACTCGTGTGGCGGGTGCATCTCTTGAACTTGATGTGAACACGGCAGTTCAGACAACCGTTGCGGCTATTGTTGTTCAAGATGGGATAAATCAACCGCGCATCATCGAACTTGCTGGTGGTGCAGCTACGGACAGAGCGGCCAAGACTTATGCTGAATGGTCGGATGGAACCAAGACATCCCGTGAGTATGTGCCGATTGGCAAGCAAATGACTTTTTTTAACAATAAGCTGTTTATCATCAGTCCAGACGGAACCCTGATCTATCATAGCGTTAGCGGTCGACCACTTGATTTTGTCATCCCGATTGATACGGATGGGAACAAGGTAAATGCTGACGAAACCATTGGTGGCGCTCCCGGATCATCCTATACAGTTGGTTACAATGTGATCACGGCCATGACTGTTATGAATAACGAGGCACTTTTCGTCTCGACGCAAGGCGGCAGTTACGGAGTCACGCTTGATTATGAATTAACGGTATTTGCCGAGCCAATGTTCAAGAAACAGTTTTTGTTTACAGCTAATGCGGTTAATCAACGGTCGTTTCTTGATTTGCTGGGTGACTTTGCCTTTATTGATCCTGAAGGTTTGCGGTCGTTTAATGCTGTTGCACAGTCGAAGAATGAGGGACGCAACTCAGTCTTCTCGCTCAAGGTTGCGCGTCTGTTCAAGGATATTGTACAGGACACCGATAGGTGCGCTGCTATTGTGTATGATGATTATGCCCTGTTTGCTTGCAACACAATCTTTGGTCACGGCATACTTGTTTATGACACACTCACGCAACAATTTGTAAGTTTCGATCAGCTAACCGATGACAGTAACAGCAATATTGGGCCTGTCATGGGATTTGCCAAGGTGGAGACAAACAACAAGCGCGAGCTATTTGCTCTTACACATGGAACAACAACAAGTTCAGGTGAGCCAGCCCACAGGTGCGTTAAGTTATTCGAGGGTTCTAACTTCGCAACGACATACGTCGAGACTCGCGCATTTTGCACCAACGATACCCAAGTCGAGCAGAAGCCGCAGGAACTTCGTCTTCTATTTAACAAGATACAATCGGCCTCATCAGTCACAGTCACGCAGCGTGTGAATGATGAAAAGACTCCTAACACATTAGCTGGCACACAATCAAAGACGATTGCTGTACAATCCGTGCCAATTGATTACTCAGTTGATTTTCCAGTATTATGGAGCGGCACAAAAATGGTTCAAAACCTCTTGTACAATTTTCAAAGTGGTCAACAGGGTTGGAAAATATCATATATATTACAATGGACAAACGGAATCAACTTATCCAATATCCAACTCCAGACGCAGGATATTACTCCTATGAACCCAATGTTATCTCAGGCTTATGTCAGTTAGTGTAACTCACACAGATTTTTCGGATGCGACCACGTTGTTTGCCGATCTGGCAGCGGCGAATGCCATGCTGGATGGCTTGACAGTACCAGACGCCACAACCAGTACAGATGGTGTTGCAAAGAAGGCGGCAGCGTCAGCCGACATCGCATCAATTGGTGGCACATCCGCAGGGACAGCTGCCGCACACACCGCCATTGATTTTGCTGCCTCAGACGCTTCGCACCCGACCAAGGCAGAACTCATTATCGTTCTCAACGATATGGCAGAGTCAATTAATCACCTACGGTCTGTCTTACGGACAGCCGGTATTCTTACATAATCATGCCACATATACCGGGACATATAGCACAACCACCAATAAGTCCGACAAGTAGAGGAGCGGGAGGAGACCCAACCCAGCGACGGCCTATAGGGAAAATGGGAGGAGACCCAAAAAGACCTATAGGTAAAATGGGGCCAATTTCAGATTTCTTCAAGAAACTTGCTGATACTATGGTTAATAATGTAGTAGCTGGTGCAGAAGGTTTGTGGAAGTTTGTCGTAGATCAAGGTACAAAACTTTTCGGTGACGAGGGTGTTTTTAGCATGGAGAATGTTTTCGAGCTTGGGACAATGTATTTTATTGCAGAGGCTTTGGCAGAAGATAATGGTACAAAGGAGAATGTAAATAATCTTAAAGCTGCTTACGCAGAAATTTTGCCAGCATTCGTTAAAGGTAAAATTCAGCAGGGAGAAATTGAACAGACTGCTCTTAATGAATTAAACACTTATCTACTGCATGGAATCAAGACAAAGACGTATAATCAAGGAGATCAAGATGCTGGTAATATTCCTCACGGTAAACAGATTGGTGATAAGTATGCGTTAAAAGTAGCTCCCGGTTCAGAGGATTTAAGGCTGATGGCTGCTACTGGTCTGCAACCTCAGTTTGAAGTTGATGCAAATGGTGATATTGTTCTTGATCCAGTAACAGGAAATCCAAAAACTTTAAGTGCAGGATTTCCCGGTACACAAACACTATTACGAGCTTATGATCGTGACCAAACTCTTCTTGATAGATTAGCTCATGCTCGTGGAACAGCTGATGTCTTTGACCCTGCTGCTGGCACTATGCAAACAGTTGGCAAAGGATTCAGAGCATTTGAAGAAGCTGCTTCACCATATCTTGATCCAAGTCAAAAACAACAAGCTGCAAGTCTTCAAGCATTGTTGGGTTCAATGGATCCAACTAAGTTGTCTGGTTCTGAGATGGCGAATGTTGAGCGTGGTCTTGGTCGTATGGGTATTGGTGTTGGTCGAACAGCTGAGATGGACAAGTACAAGGCAGCCCTAACATTTGGTGATGCCTTAGCTCAGAAGCAGGATCGGCTTGCACAAGCACTTGGTCAGACTGCATCCATTGTTCCCAGTTTCGGTACAAAATATAATCCAGCAGTTGTTGCAGGACAAGGTGGAATGGCCAACTTACCAGTTGCTCCCGGTCAAATATCAACTTTCGGTACAACAGCGGGAACTGGCTTGAGTGCTGCTACTGGTATGGTGGATACAACACAACCGTGGGACGAGCAGGATTGGTTGCGTGGCACTCTGCTTGGTCAAAAAGACAAAACAACTGTGCCGGGAGAATAATTATGTCCGATTTATTATCTATATTAAACAGACGCAAGCGATCTAAGGAATTCACTGAGGGTTTTCGTGAAGGTGCAACACCAGAAGAACTTGAATACTATAATCAGTTTTATCAGGAACCAACTGCTAGTCCAATCATGCAGCGTGATGAGCTTGGCAGACAATTAGATGAGACTGAAGCTATGAGACGAGCGTTGATGGCACGAGGCATGAATACCCTGCAAGCAAATGATGCTGTTCAACGTGCCAAGAAACAGCGGGAAGCAGCGTTTGGTCATAGTAAGGAACTTTACCAACAAGCACATCCAGATGAGGGGCCGGGTATAAGTGATGAGTTGTCATATTCAAGATATGCAGAAGACTATGCCCCGTATACACAGACTGACGATCAAGGAGTTGAGACTGTTATGACAGGTGATCCCATGTCTAAAGAGGATTTTCTGAATAGACAAATTGCGCGTCAACGATTAGCTGGTGATACAAGTGCAGCTGCCAAGGCTGAGTATGATACTGAAACATTAGGGGGACGCATTGAGGAGGCGAAAATATCTCTGGAATCGTTGCCAGCACTTGTAGATGCCAAGGTAATTGAGGCAACACTTGGAAGACGAATTAATGAAGCTATACTCAAAGAAGTGGATATTCTAGAGTCAACTAATGATCCAATTAAGAGAGCTGAGTCTATACAAAGGATTGATGGATATAATAGAATCCTTGGGAGATTGCGAAGTTCGGGTACTGCCATGCCGGGACAAGACCCGAATCTATGGACTGATGCTGACAAAAAAGAGCTAGAGACTCTGACTCTTGAATCTGAAGGTGCTACGGCTGGAACTGTTGGTGGCACTCGAATGATAGCTCCCACCACAGAGAAGGTTGTCGGTGATTACTCAGGGGGAGTAACTTCACAAAGGGATGAAAGAGAAGATCGAGATTTGATGAAAGGCTGGTCTGAATAGAAGTGACACACGAAAGTGACTCTTGAAGAGAAAAAACAAAAACTTCGTGAGCAACTTGGATATCCCGATGATCATCCAATTTACACCGAAGAAGAGTGGTTAGCTCTTAAAAAGGCTGAAAGAACTTCAGCTGGTCGTGCTGCATTGGAGGGTGCATCAGTTGAGATAGCACCGGGAGGTGGTGCTTTGGCTGCAATGGCTGGAGCGAGTAAAGCTCTTGCCAAGATTCCAGTACCAAAAGGGCGTTTAGCTATTCCGGTTGGTATAGCTAAAGGTGCGGGAATGCTTGGTAGTGCTGTACTTGGTGGTATTGCGACTCGTGAAGCTCAGGCTAAAGTTGAGGAGGCTGTTCGCGGCAAGGATGATTTTGAGGCGAAAGAGTTGCAACGACGGATGCTGCGCAAGGCACATCCGGTAGCTTACACAGCCGGTGAATTTGCTGGTGGTGGTCTTGGTGGTGGTGTTCGACCCACAAGCACCACACTAAAGGGAGCGCAAGAATTCATCAGGACAGCCGGTGGCATTCGCGCCAAGATGAATTCGGATGTCGCCGCCCACGCGCTCTCTAATGTCGGTGTTGGTGGTGGTCTTGGTCTTGCCTTCGAAGGTGCGAGACAATATTCGGAGGGTGAGTTTAGTCCCGGCGCATTGGCGACTGCTGGTGTTGGTGGTGCATTGCTGACTGAGCCGTGGGGTCATGGCAGAAAACTTATGGGAGTACCCGCTCGTGGTGTCACCAAGAAACTGGGTGAGATAGAGGAAGCCAAAACGAAACTGGGTTATGTCTACGAACACGCCACACCGAGACAACTTAGAGAAACTAAGATGCCTCTCTCAACCACGGAAAAACTTCCGACAGAGGTGGCATATCTTCATTGGAGAGCCAAACAAGGTAATGACCCAAAGGCCAGACAAGTTACCATAGAACAATATGTAAAACTCAGGGAGAAGGAATTGTTTGATGAGTTGGTCAAGAAAGAGAAGGTGGACACAGACGGAGCCAAGGTAAAACAGGTTGATGATGAACCAACCACAACTTCAGCTGAGACAGCCAAGAAAGAGATTAAAGGTTCACCTGATCCTAAAATTACAAAAGCGGTAAAAGATAAATTTGAATCCACACAACGCAAGAGATTAGAGAAGCAAGCCAAGGATATAATCAAACGTGAACTGGAGGGTTTGACGCATCGTGACCTTATGGGAAGTTTGCGACGAGTTAAGTCAGTTACAAGGGAATCTGAGGCGCTTCAATACATTAAGGAAAGCGGCAAGACAGCTGAAGAAGCCCGTTTGGAGTTGGCGGCTGAAGTTGAAAAAAACCTGTTACCCGGTGTGTTTGAATCGGCCAAGAATCTGGTGGCAAAGCGCGGTGTCACACTTAACATTGCTCTTAACAGAATGACGATTGATGCGTTAAGGAGTGTTGCTGGTTATGCAAGAACAAAGCAACGCGATATTATATTAAGCATTGATGATTTAACTGCTGACCTACCGTATCATGAAGTGGCGCATGTCTTTGTTCGTGACATGGTGGAGTCCTCTAATGAGAGGGACAGCAAGTTAATGAGAGGCTGGTTGACTGATCTTTATAGTGATGATCCAAGAGTTGCGAGATTAAGAGGTCATCCAAAACTGCGAGATAGATGGATTGAACCTGTCAGGAGAGAGGTTGAGGAAATATTTGTAACCGAGAGTAGTAAGCGCCTTGCAGAACGCATCCAGAATTTGCCGAAGGGTAAGTTCGCCCAGATGCGTCGTTGGTTTAGTGATGTTAAGCGCGGCATGAAGGTGCGTTACGGTAAACCAGCTGTTAATGATATTCTTGATTATCTCGGTCAACGTATGGAGGTGGATGTCAGTATGCTTCTCGATAATGATTTGCACACCAGACAAGGCATTCCGTTGGAAGAGTACCTAACCTCAAACAAGTTAAACTCAGAGACTCAACTTGATTTTGGCTTCAAGCCTGACGCCACTCATAAGGGTACGTTGACTGTTGATGGTGTTACTTATGAGTCGAGTGCCAGCGCCTACGCTATTCCCAAGGAGATTGCTGAGTTGTTTGGCATACCGGAAATGCCCAAGGGTTTCGTCAAGCAGTATGTGGATAACATGAACAAGATGAAGTCGTCCACGGTCAGGAACGAGAAGTTCGGTTCTGAACTGGAATATCTTGAGCCGACTCATCTCATGGAGAACTCGACTGATTATCCAGCTGACTTCAAGAAGCTGATGAAGATTATGCAAGGTCGCAATACAGGTGCGATCAAGCAGGTTTTCAAGGTTCTTGAAGACATGGATGCGCCCGATATAGTTCTCCAGACTCGACGACCTGAAGACCCGATTGCTTCGTATAACAGCAAGGAGATCACCATTGGTATACCGTCGATAGACGATTCCTTCGACATGGTTCTTGCCCAGCAATTGATTCATCGTCGTTTGATGAACGAACCAATATTGACGGATGAACTCAGCGGTGTGTTAAAAAGGATGCGAAATGCTGAGAATTGGTTCAATGTCTATGAACCATACATGGTCGAGAGTTTTCTGGACTTTGTAATTCGGCGTGACAGTCGTGTTTCTGATGCGTCTAAAGCTACAGTTGGAAACTATCACAAGGGACTTGATGTTGAGAATGTTGACTTGAGGGGAACACATGGCCATTCGGATTTGACTAATGCCAACTTCGCCAAGTACAAGCCAAGAATGCAGAATCAGGGTAATGCGTTGCATGATGTGATGAATAATTTGCCTGATGATGTGCGGCTTGCTTTTGCCACCAGAATGGTTGCCAAGGATAATATATGGTCGAGTCCAGAAGAATTCCTGTCCCACTATGATGCGATGTTGAATCTACTGGGTCTTGAGGGATCAACAATTCGGAATAATTTCAATGGTTTAAGTGGCTCGGAGCAAACAATTCTTAACGGCATGTTGAACAAGAGAACATTCAGTGCTTTGGACAGCCTGAATGTTCTTGATGACAAGGTTCGTGTTTCGGGTCACAGGAATCCGCTAGGCCCGGAAGGTTTACGCTATGGTTTAGATGAACTTTGGGAAGGTGAGAAGATTCCTTATGGTGAATCTGCCTTTGGCCAAAAATCGGCTGTGGATGCCTTGACCCAGAAAGCCGAAGAGGCGCTTGGCATCAAGGGGTTGAAGCCGATTTTGGAGCGCGTAATTGATCTTCCGGTTTTGCCCAAGACTGATACGCAAATTAATTCTTCAGAAGCTATCCGGACAATGACCAAGATAAGTGGTGAGTCTACGGTAATGATGGTTAATGATGACACACCCATCCCGCATGACGCGACTCCTAGAGGGATGCAGCAGTCGATTACGGATCGAACTAACAAGATCAAGTACGGGACACTAAAGGATTTCAAGATCAAGGAACCCCTGACTTGGAAACCGTTCCAGCGCCTCACACGAAGTTTCCGCCCTGTTATAGACAGGATAAAGGAGATTGGCCTGACACCGGAAGCCAAGGAACTTGCCATAGAAGTGTCTAAACAAGCGAGAGCCGCGCTTGGTGAACACAGCAAATTGATGGGTCGATTCTTGGAAAGTATGATGCTTGCCTTGAGCGAGGTCAAGATGAGTCCAGCTGAGTTCAACTTGCTTGGCGACTATCAACATGCGCGTTGGCGCAAGCATTTGGGTTTGATTGATACAATTGATGATAAACTAATTGATGCTTACAACACTAATGCTAGGGTTCGGTATTTTGATCGGGTGATGGAGAACATCTATCGGGACACTCGACAGTATCAGAATGATATTGGGATGAAGGTGGAAGTGTTCAGGGGCAATGAATCATTCCTGACTTCCGGCAAGTTCACCCGCGAGTACACACCTGAAATCATCAGTCAAGTGGTTCGTCGTGTCATGATGAAAGGCGAGACAGCCAGCCCTGAATATCAAAAGCTGCGTAATGAGGCTATTGAGTATTGGGAAAGTCAGTCCAAGAATCTCACACCAGAAGAACTTGAACAGTCGCTTCTGGGTTTGGAAGAAGGTAGTGATGTTCCAACTGCGGAAATTATTTCGGACATTGAAAAGCTATTCAAGGAGCGCGACAGGCTTGGGTTGTTATTTGATAAGATGGCCAGCAGCTTGAAGATGAAGGAACAGAGGATTGGTTCCCAAAGATACAAGGCTCTCCGTGTTGCCACAGGTAAGATGGGTATTCCACCGCATTGGGTTGAACAGAATGCCATTCAGCGATTGACTCGTTACGTTGTTCGCTTCTCCAAGGACGCAGCTTTCTTCAAGCACATTGAGAGTGATGATAGGATGCGCAAGATTCTTGGCATACCGGATCAGGAGGGAAACTACCTGAGACCAGACTTACCGGGGCTTGAGAAGGGTGGCCCATTCAATCTCAAGGTAAACAATGCCGGTGACATAGTTAAACCAGACAAGTCAATAAAGCCTTACAACAGACCAGTACAGTCCAACCATGAAGTGTTGGATACGTTAATGCAGGGTTACATTGGTTACTATGAAAGTTGGGATTTATGGACGCGCACATTCAATCGAATGGTTACGTCAAGCTGGCTGGGTGTCGGCGCGGGTCTTCGTGATCTTGCCTCATCCTATCTGTTTGATCTGCCGTACATGCGCACACAAGACTTGCCGATCTTGGTCACGCACTTGTTCAAGTTCAGAGATGCTTGGGTCAAGAGTTATCTGACTGGTGTTAATAAGACCAGCCTTGGTAACTTGGAATTTACACATCAGAGTGCCAGCGAAATCTCCGACAACATTAACAAGGTGGCCGATGTTGCCTTGGTTGTTGGTGGTCGAAGTGTCTTGGAAAAATCAACTCGCGCATTGCAATTTGCTCTTGGTCGCCAGCTTATCTCGACAAATCTGAGAATGCGGCCATTGGACAAGATATTGCCTAAAGGGGATTGGACAGCTAACAGACTACTCAGGAACCTGATGGAACACATGGGTGAGACAACTGTTGCTGGTCGCAAGGTTAGCCTGTTTGATTATGTCGGCAAGAAGAACTCTGATATTCCAGAAGAGTTGCTGGATAATGCGGCAGCAGCTTGGGTGGAGATGAACCAAGGTACTTATGATGTTCGTGGTTTACCGACGTTCACGCAGCGCGGTGTCTCAAGTATGTTCACTTCACTTGCAAGATGGTCGATTGAGAAGTCGGACAGAATGCTCAAGGATGTCTGGATGCCGTTGAGAACTGAAGGTGATCCGTTGCCACTTTTCAAGGCCACGCTGGGTGCATTGCTTGGTGGTGAGGCAATCAAGTATCTCAGTGAGGAGATTGCCAACAAGGTTCGGAGTGAACCCAAGTTGCTTGAGGCTATCCAGATGGATAATGCAGAGGAACAGGCTTATGCCGTTCTCAGTTCGTTGCAAGTGGCTGGTTATTTTGGTTTCCAATCTGCCTTGTTACATGACTTGTACAGGTCATCGCGGTTTGGTGTGTCAGAGGGTATTCCCGGTGGCTTCACATTTCCCATAGCGGATGCTGCCACCACAATCTTCAAGGATTTTGTGCATCTTCTCAGTTCTGAAGAGGCTTTTAGTAGTGGTTGGAATGCTGCGTGGATGAAGTTTCTGCGGAATACAATCATGGGACTCAACCAGACTTTGCGATATTCGTTTCAGCATCTCACATTGTCGGATGAGATGTCGGAGTTTAATGCTCGCACACAACTCAGGAAGTTTAGAAGGCTTGAAACAGGTTTGGACAGGCCGGGAGTGCCGTCAGGAATAAGTAACGAGTATGCTTGGCCAGCCCGTCGTGCTTTCAAGGAGGCGAACAGCGTGTCTGAAGCCAGACGACTCTTGCCAGCCGCCGTTGCTGAAGCTGCCAGAAAAGCAATTCAGAAGAGACCAAACAACAAGAGAGAACAGTCAGAACAATTTGATGATAACTGGAAGGAACTGTACAACCTGATGTGGACGGCGACTCCAGCTTTGCCTAACAAGAAGGATGTCAGCGATCAGATTGAGCGTATGAGATATTTGGGAATCAAGGCAAGCGCAAGTGACCTGATTAATTTTCCGATGCTTGCCAAGGAAACCACCAGAAAGCCCGGTATTGCTGGACTTAAACTGGGTGTGAAGACTGTTAGTGACATACCGGGAGCGCCGGGAGAGATGTTGCCGGGAACAATCATCTCAAAGAAACAATCCAAGAGGTTGATGGAGTTGGAGAAGGAGTTTCTGAGACTGAAACAGATTAAGAAAGCCTTGATACTTCGCTACATGCAATCAGATGGCAAAGTGATTTAGTCGGTCGAGCCTTGCCAAACCCAAGGCTCACAAACAGACAGGATTAGAAAAAACCTGCGCTCAACCAAAGAAAACACAGGTGAAAAAAGAACCCCACCTGACCCGACTTAAAATTTCATAGTGCCATAGACATCATCCACCATTGACCTGAACCAGCCCCCATTATTCTCTACTTGCTCGGTTGTGACAAGAAATTCCAGCACTTGATCCAACTCCTGTTTCGTGATGTCAGAGACAAAATTGAGCCAAAGTTTCTTGTACCGCACACCAGACTCCGAGTCGATGATATAACGAAGGATATGTTTTGTAATCTCACCGATTGGATTTCGTCCTATGGTGTTGAACGCCTCGTGCATCTTGTGTTCTGTGATTGTCAACAGCTTCTTCGCCCTCTTCATGTCCTCCAACGACACTTCCATGCTCATGTTGTCGGCAAAGTGTACAAGCATAGCCGTCTTCAACAGGTGAACATTCTTGCGACCATAGTAATTGTCCAGCCGTGGGTCTCTGTTCACCCGTTTGTTTATCAGGTTGCCTGACTCATACAGTTCCTTGTGCCACTCTTGTGCTTCCTTACTTAGCCTGACTTCACCAGCGACCTTGTGAATCTTGTACAGGAATTCAATTAGGTCTTCCCGACATTTTTGTTGCTTGTCGGTCAGGCCGGGAAACTGCCGGTAAAATCGTGGTTCATGTCCATAGACGACGATGACACGGGAAGTGAATCCTTGTGAGATTATCTTGTCACTAAACGCCTCCCGTATGAACATCGGTGTTGTGCCACCAATCAGGGTCACGCAGATGTTTGAAATCCTGTCCTCACCCTGATGCTTGCTCTTATAGTGATAGCTGCGAGCGTCATAAAACTGGTTCAACATGTTCACCATATCCTCAGAGTTTTTGCGGAATAGAACACCAAGTTCCTCAATCATAAAACAGATTGAGAAGTGTGAACGATTCTTCTTTGCATCACCACCAAGTCTTTCATCTGGAACCTTGAATGTACGCAGACATTCCTTCGACATCATTCGCAGAAGAGACTCTTGCGTGGTTGTGTCTGCACCGTAGGGATACATGGGAACCATTGTGTTCTTCTCTTTGTTAGGTTCCATCAACCGTTCACACTTGATTATGTCAGCGATCTGCGAGATTACCCGCGACTTGCCAGAAGCCGGTGGCCCAACCAACAACACGAAGATGTTGGGAAAGATCGCCATTGCATCCGGGTAAAGCCAGACGCGCCTCTGCAATGCGGTGCTTATCAGGTTATAGAAACCCCAATCTATGAAGAGGTCAGGTGATTCTATGTCCTTGAGATAATGCCGCCACTTCTCAAGATTCGTCATCGAGTAGGTAACTAACTAAGTTTGAAACTTTTACCCACTCATCAAGAGTGACTACAGGGAAAACATTACCATTTACTGTGATGAACAACGCTGGTATATAGCTGTTTCCCTCATCTTGTGCCTTGTCAATACCTACGCTGATATTAACATCATCTTCATTATACGATATAGTTGGTCTACGCATACATTTCTTTCCAGTTGTATCCCGTCAAGGCTTCAGAACGCATTTGGAACGGTTCGCCGCGAGGGGAGATTAGGTTACGGTTCAGGTGTTTCATTGCCTCCGTGGCAACAAACTCTTTGTGTTCTTCAGGACATTGAAGCAAGACACTATCGTGGTTATTTTGAAGGATGTCAACATTCAAGTCCATCAGGTCTTGTCGATTTTGTAGCTCGACAAAGGCTAGATTGGTTATGCAGCCGACAGTTGACTGCGGGACAAAGGCATACGCCTCCTTGTGCATCGATTCATCGATGAAGCCGGTGAAGGTTCGAGGATAGCCAAAGAGGTTCCTGAGCATCTTGGTATTCTTCAGCGTCATAATAGTCTCATTATGCCATTGCTTAATTTCTGGAAACAGTTTGTGGTAGGTCTTAAGGAAGCGAGACGCTTCCTTATTCTCAAGCGCGATTGCGCCCTGAGATTTCTGTAGCATGTTGACTCTGAAGGTTGGTGCTTTCATGCCATAGTTGCTGGCGTGACAGACCATCTTCGCCATGAAGTAGTAACGACAGTTGGCTGGCCACTCGTCACTATCCTTGATTAAAGTGTTAAGTTCATCCCAACCTTTCATCTCCTTCAGCTTGTCGATTGGTGCGTCACAGAATTCCCTGACACTTCGACCAAGTTTATCTTGCCAGACAGCCTCGAACAAACGCAAGGCAACGTAGACATGCGACTTGATTCCCTCGCTGAACAGCATACGAAAGTTTCCACGCATACAAAGATAAGCAACAATCATCGCTTCAGCCCCGGCTTGATCCACTTGCACAAGTATCTTGCCCTTGTCGGCAATGAACAGGCGACGAAGTTTCTTTGGTATGTTCTGGATGTTGGTTCCCCACTTGCCCAACAGACGACGACTCGCAAGACGGAAGGTTGTTGTCCCGGCTAAATTATATGAGGTTGTAATTCGGTCAGCCATTGGCTTGGTGTACAAGCCTTCGTAGGGCGGGAACTTCAACAAACCAGACTCCTTGGCGACTGATCGGTAACGGATGATGAGGGAGACAGCCGGTAAATCGTGTTTCAGGCGCAACTGCAAGAGGGTTTTCTCATTCGTAGCATCGCGGTCAGGCTTTCTCAGGCCCAAGCCAGTATACAAATACTCTGAGACTTGCTTGGGACTGTTAGGATTAACGTCTCGGCCAAGCAACAATGATAGTATCCGTTTAACTTGATATTGATAACGATCATTGTGCATTCTAATCATCTGCAATTCTGGTGTGTCGATTCGTATGCCTTGAAGTATCGCAGTTAAGTAGGGTCGAACCATAGAGTTGACCTGTTCAATGGACTCCTCGGCCCTCAAGGTCTTGGCCAACTTGTCGATGGACGGTTTGATTAGGGCCATCGTCAGCACATCCTTGATGTTGTACTCGTAAAGTTGCTGGAATTCGCCGCTGTTCTGCGGATTGAATACGCCTTCGTTCTTGTGATATGGCTGGTCTGTGTACAGCGAGATACAATGGCCCAACGACTTCTCAACTTCAGGGAATAGTCGGTGATGAGATAGCATCGTGTCATAGACACGAGTGGGGGCTGGTATGCCATAGCGATAGGCTATGACGAACAGGTCGAACAGGGCGTTGTGTATGACTACGATGTTGTCACGGAGAGCAATGGCTAGTGCGCGAAGAATTTTGTGGGTGTTGTCATAGTGATAATGATTTAGCTGAAGCATTGGGACACACCAACCCTTGTCGGGGCCGAAAGAGAAACCGAAACAGGTCATCTCAAGCTGCGGGTTTGTTTCAATGTCGAAGAACATTTCCTTATCCTTGGTGTTTGTCAGGAGGTCAATGATCTCCTGTTCCTTGGGATAGGTGATTAGCTCGCCTCTCTCTGGTCTTGGTGGTTCTTTCAGGTATTGAGCGGCCTTGGACACATCACGCAACATCCAGAATCGCCAGTTGCTGCGCTTGGTCTTGCCGTGCCTGACTGTTTCATACTCAAGTTCAGTCTCGTTAGCTAATGGATTGAAGTAGGCTTTCCTGTCTATGGCATCTTGGGGGAGAAAGGTTGCTATGTAGGTTCTGCCATGTGCCATCCAAGGGCAACCACGCTGACCACCCAATGCTATGTTCTTGAATGTCCTGAGAGACTTCTCACCAAGCAACAGGATGACTTTTGTGTCAGGCAGAAACCCCTCGCCAAGTGTCTTCAGCAACCTAATGTCGCATGATTGGCGAGGGATGTTGAGCGCACCCTGAAACAGATGACCGGCATAGCCAGAGATAAGTTCGCAGTTGTCGAACCTACTTGGATTGTCCAGAAGTATCGTCAGACCGCTGTAGTTTATCGTTGGTTTGTGCCGCATTAAGTGCCTGTTCTTTTAATTGGTCACGCATTGTTTTGCCCTCCTTATTGTCTTTCATATAGTCTTGAAGCATCAGGATTATGTCGTGTATTCCAGACAAGTAACCATCAGCCAAAGCCTCTGCAACCTTGTCCATACTTATTATGCGCAACCGCTCAAGCGGTTGCGCATATTGAGGATGCTTGACGCAAATATCATCAATTATCGATTGAATCTCTTTCATATTCCAAATCGTGAACACGTTTCCATGCAAGTCTTTCCGACCTGTCATAACTCTCGACTTGCCATTCAAGTGACCTGATCTTGGCCCTCAAATCAACAACCTCATCAACTGCGCTTATGTAATTTTCTTTCATAATTAAAAATAAGGCTGGTCACGGTTACGACGCACAAAAAACTGGTTATTATCAGCCCAGTTTACCCAGCCTCGATTGTTAAGGAACTACAATATCCAACTCAGGTGCAGCGGATACTATTTCGTTTACTGAATAGCCGTTAAAGGTGACTGGCTCGCCCGTTGCGGGGTCAAGCATAGCCTCACCGTTTTCGTTCTTTCTAGGAACCGGCTCCGTTTTGATCGTGGCATAGACAGCCTTCCCCTTGTAAATATCAGGGTCAGGTTGAACAGTCTCCCAAGGGTTATCCTTATCAGAACACTTAACCTCGGGTGACAGTTCAAGAGTGCGACGCAACTTCTTGAGATTACCCGCCATCTTCTCTATGTACGGCAAGAACTGACGGAATTGTAACCCGGCAATCTTGACATTTCCCAAGGTATCATCTTCGATAGACTCAGGTGCAACGATCTCCCAAGACAGAACAACCATAGGGTTGCCAGCTTGAGATGTCTTACTCTCCGCATCAGCGACACGGATTGTGTAGGTATTCGATGGCAGAAACGGCCTTGCGTTCTCTGTTACATCATTCAGGTTTATAGTAGGCATTGTTTTGTTTTATCCTTGCTCTATGCAAGAAATTTAATTGACACACGGGCGATCAATGCAGGTCAAAGGATACGAAGATGAACAATCTCCGCGACCCAGTTGCATCTTAATAGCAATCTTGTACCCATGTATCATAGAGATTTCAGTTGTAAATTATGCTCCTTCAGCTTGTATATTACTTCAGACAAACTCTTCTTCCAAA
>Ga0098033_1000361_pt1 | contig 21218 bp, 12 predicted proteins | sample 1_EtaG_FD_75049 | JGI IMG/M metagenome (GOLD analysis project Ga0098033, IMG submission 75049) | Marine viral communities from the Subarctic Pacific Ocean - 1_ETSP_OMZ_AT15124 metaG | ecosystem: Environmental > Aquatic > Marine > Oceanic | place: Pacific Ocean | collected 2015-01-07
AAGATATAGCCTGAATAGTATAATTAGAGGAGTCTAAAATAGAAGAAGTAGCATGATCAGGCACCCCCGATAGGGAGGGGGAGACTGTCATAATATCAGCTAATAAAGAACCTGCCCCATTTACAAGAAGATTTGTCTCTTCGTAAATAAGCTTGTCTTTATAATATACTCCTACTGATCCTCTCATTTAATTGTCCACTACTATGTTTTCCATACAATTATGTGGTGAATATTTAGTATTTCCATCTCCCCACAAGGGATGTATACGATAATTTAATCTACTGCCCCCACTAGGTCCTAAATCATTGCCATATAAACGACCATATATGTTATTCGCATCTGGACCTCTTCTAAAATCTCTACTAGCCAAGTGAGTTTGATACAATCCATACCCCTTACCTGCCAATCCAGTAAAGAATTTTAAAACAGTCCTTAATTGTTCTTTATTTAAATACAGTTTATCTTCCTTTACAAATTTCCTTAAAGGTATTCCACTTGTTTGAATTCCATGATCTGTTCCTAACCCTGCATTGTCTCTCTGTGTACTGTCCTCTAAAGAAATAGAATCAATCAACAAATACTTGCCTGGATTAGTGGGAGGTAAGAAAAATATTTCTACATAGTAATTAGCATCATCCCTATTTACCGTCTGTTCAAATCTATAATATTCCTCAGGTACGGGGATAATCTTTAAGTATTCATAATTATTATAGTTAGTATAATTTCGAGTATCAAAGTTTAATTCATAAGTCTCAAAATATCCTTCCAAAATATTATTTAATGAAACATTATTAATTACCGACTCCTGCGTAGACTCACTATTATTTCCTAAACAATAAATTGTCTCTTCTTCTGTAGATTCTGTAGTCTTGAGATTATATGTGTGGATATGGGCGTATGAACCTAAGACTGTAGGTAAACTTATATTAGTAGCGTTATGTAATGCCCACTTTCCTTCAGGCGTCCAAGACCACATTACACCACTAGGAGCAGAAGCATCATAAATAGGATTAGTATGAATCCACACTCCTAATTGGCCTCCTCCCAATATTGGCGAATTTTCTTCAGCTACTAAAGCTTTAATTTTCAGTTTGAATTTATGATCCTTGATGAAATAATTTCGTCTCTTCCCATAAGCTGATAAATCAAAACGTAATCTAGGAAATCCCCCTGCGGTTTTGCATTTAATAACTGTATTATCTATTAAATAATTTTCGGCTCCAGGAACTTTAAAACTTGAATCAGCTTTAAATACATAGAACGCATTCTCGGATGGAGAACCTGACGTATCACAGAATTCCACACCACTTAAAATATGTGGATTTCTAAACTCAGCATTGTATACCGCTTCTTGTATAAATTGCGTACCTGATAAAGGAACTACTAAATCGCCTGTTGCGCTTGCGATATAAGTACCTGATGCTGGTAGATCATTACTTCCATCACTATACGCTGCTACAGCACATGTACTAAAAATTCCAGACCCAGCATTTTGATTTATTGCAAGTCCTGAAGCAAAGCTAGAGGCAACATAATCCCCTGCCGTTGTTTCTACCGCAGAACCCTCAACAGAAAAGTTATCATTATATAACCCGTCCCCAAAAACTTGTCCAAAAATATTGCCCCCAGTATCATCCATATCATTTCTACTTAAATAATGTCTTTGAAAGTAGTATGCATAATCTTTATATAATTTTTGAAGACCAATACCGAAACTAAAATTCCTGTACTCGATGTCTGAATTAAAAACATACCCACTAGCTATCGCACTATTGGCATAACTCTGAATTTCATTTTTCCAGTAGGTATCCGCAGTAATAGAAGAGACTGTTCTAGCTAAATCGCGGGCTTTCTCTTCCAATAACTCATGCATTACAATATAAATATGGGGAGTTTGGCCTCGATCTACATAACGTGCTGTAGAGACTTCAATTTCATCCCACTTAGCATTAGAACCAAGAACTCTTAGTCCCCTATAAGGGAATGTAGCACTTGTATAAATAGCTGAGAATGAACGAGTGGAACTTAGACCCTCACATTTATCCCACACCCCTGAGGGATTTATTGGATCTACAATAGGAAAAAACTTACCTGCGGAAGCCACATATCCCAGAGTAAATTCTCCTACAGAAGAAGGCATAGAATATTCTAAGGTGGATGGATCCCAACTATTAGGAGCATTAAACCCTGTTCGATGATAATACCCCTCTGTGGGCAACGTATAGCGGAAATTACGTCTTCGCAACGCTGTACGTGATACTGAGCTTAAATCAGTAACAGTAGGAGTCTTCAGCGTAAAGAGTGTGTCCCCTACGATATTATCTACATCAGCCCGTTTAAAAGTATTTAAACCCCCTCTACCAGCATCCCCATCTAAATTGGAGTCCCCACCCCCAGCAGTTAGTATAGCCCCCATATCCAACCCGCTCCATTCAAAACCAGCTAAGACCGAAGCACTTGTATAACTTACTCTAGTATCATCTTTATCAAACCCTAAATAACTCCAACGTGTACTAGAATAATCCGCATAGTCCATAGCACTAGCATTTAAATTGATTCTAGCTATGGTATGGGCGGGCGAAAAATTAGTTGCTACCCTAGAAGCTTCATATAAAGCATACTTAGAGTCTCCATCCAACGTAGTTTTAGCAAAATCAAAATCTGTATTATCAAAATCAATAAATATATGAGATGATTTTCCATTCCATAAACTCAAAAGATTATTATGAGATTCTGATATATTATATAATACATTATCATAATTAGGAGGAGTTTGTACTGCACTAAAGAACATCAAAAATTCATTAAGACTCCCTAAGTTTGTGTCAGTATTAATTCCTGCACTCAGAATAAAATCTTCTACATCAGTACAAAATTCTCTCCTTACTCCAAAACAAGCCAACTTTTTTTTAAGGTTAGCAGCTAACGCAGGGGTAAGAGAACTGTCTCTATAGTATTTTATCTGTTCAAATGGGGGGAGAGGATAATTAGTATAGGTTCTATAATTAAATAAGAACTCTAAATCACCCGTGGCTGATAAGTAAATGGGTTCCTCACCTCCCTGAGGATGCTCTAAACCCGCCATATACACCCCAGTCCCTAAAGGACCATCACAATGGGCCGCATCCCATGCATCACCTTTCCCCAACATTAGGGCTTCCCGTTTAAAGACCTGATACCCAGGACTATCGGTAGTATGCATATGAAAAGGTTTCATATGAGTTTCGTTAATTATGGTATACACACTAGAGGGGCACCCCCTATCATCCAGTGTATACATCCTATTTACAGGAAATTTTTCTCCATTATACAGAAAGTTATCAGGAAATTTCTTATATAAATCTAAGATGATTGAGTCGGTTACAATTTTTAAATTTTCTTCTATACTACTAGGATTGTAATAGTAAACTCCTGCGTCTGTAGCTAATCCTTGTGTCCAAGTAGTTAAATCCCGGAAGTAAGGAGACTCTGTACCTAAACTATACCAAATAAGGAAAGGTATGTATGATTCCCATAATTCTGCTACACGCCCCGAAACATCTAAAACAGAGTTAGTTACGAGAGTATTTATAGCGTATTGAATTGAATCTAATGTCCCTTTTCTCTTGTATAAATCTACTGCTGTTCGTAGCTGGTGTCTCCACTTAGAGGTAGAGGCTCCATACAATTTCCACCCAATTAGGTCTGCAATAAATTGTAAATATTCCTCAGGACAATTTTCAATATCATACAGCAATCCTATTGATTCTATTTGTTCGGTAATATCAGCCGCTTGAAACCCAAAAGCATCAATAAATTTTCTAAAAGGACCCTTAGATACAAGATCGGTTAATGAAATAGTAGCGTCTATATAATCATTAAAAGCTTGCTGTACTTTAAAATCCTGTTGATCCATAAAAGCAGGAGAATATATTACATCTAACCAAGTTAATAAGTTATCTAATTTTTGAGTTCCACTTGTCCATGTAGCTACAACCCCAGCACTAGGAGTAAGAATGGAATCGGCTGCTCCTGATACAAAGTCTGCTGGAATAAGACTAAGATTAGAAAAAATAGTACATGTAGAGTAGTTTTTCCACAAGTAAGTGTCAAAGCCTTTTATACCATCGACAGTATTTAGACTATTTCCTAAATATAATGTGTTTAATGATTCTAGTACAAAACTAGAGGGGCTGTATGTTAAACCACCGTCTGCTGATGTATTCAAAAAGTACATCCAGCCTAATGCGTCTACCAAATAATTATGAACACTACTGGGATTATTATCAGTAGTTAAAGCAGATAGTGTAGAAATATTTTGGTGTAAAGCTCCAGGCTCCGATCCAGTAGCCAGAATTATTTGTGGTAATAAAGTCCCGGATAAATAAGTATTGTACTCTCCACTTGTAGCAAAATCCTTAAAAGCAGCCCCCAGCGGTAAAAGTATTTTAGTTTCAAAACTGTAGGGTGTTACATTGGTTAATTTATTTTGTTTAACAAAATATTGAGAGATGCCTGAAATATTATCTAAACTAGAGGTTTGCGAATTAGCTACAGCCGAGATGGATAAGACCTGGGAAATATCATTAGCCGCTGCTAAATGAGTATTTATAATCCTTGAAGCTGGGTTTATCTCTCTTCCACTTAATGCTAAATCTTCCTCCTGATATACTCCAGGAGTAATTAACTCAATTAACTCAACAAAATTTCTTTTTGTATAAGTTCGTGGATCGGGAGTAAATTCACTTCTCATTATTCAAGCAAGCTCACGTTTACAGTTAAATTATTCAATTGAATAATTTCATTTTCATCTACTAAAATATTATGCACTAAATTATCTATCTCGGAATACCGAATTTCATCAACTTCAAAAATTTGTCTGTTTAATTCGGCTATTATTAAGGGCTCTCCAAATCTTCTATTATCAATACTCATATAGTTCAATATTTTATTTCTGGCTAATCCAATAATCTGGGACTCTCTCGCCTCATCCTCTTTATCAATAAAGATAGTAACTACTAGATCTAATGTTCTGATTAAACCATCAACTGCAAACACTTCGTCTGTAGCCATTTTAACCTTATTTATAGCATCCAATAATTGAATTTTAAATGTAGGACTAGCTTTTTGTAATTGAATATCAGAAGCCTTCTCCAATACATAGATATCAATAATATTTGCAGAAGAATAAGCATCCCTAGTAACAGCCACTGCTTTGCCTACTGTTCCAAAAGTACTTATGAATGTATTAGCAAAGACTGTGTAATCATTTAAAGTAACCACTCTATCCTGTCGAGCAAAAGTTAAGGGAGCCCATTGTTTGGCATGAGCCATGCTTTCAGCATTTGCTCCCCCTGTTGCAACACTCGTATTGGTAATTGTTCCAGGTCTAGCGTCTGTCCCCCCTATATTGGTTGTGGCTTGTATGGCAGCATTGATTACATTTGGATTTAAATTCCCTCTTGATCCCCCACCTATCCGATAATGAACCAAGTAAGAGTCTGTATTAGTTGGAGAAATACCTACAGTTCCATCTCCAAACACTACGGTAGCCTGATAGCTATCGTCGTAAAGTACCTCAAAAATTCTATCTGTAGATCCCGAAGCAAAATAAATATTTTCCACCTTCCTGTAAGCTCCAGACACATTTGCATCAACCGAATTAATAAATACTTCAACACTTCCATCAATTACAGGAGCCTGCGTTAATTTTATTGTTTTTATAGCTTCTGTAGCCGCAAAGCCTCCGCTATCTGTAACCAATACTCCTTCTTGTAACGCTAAATTAGTGTATACTGTATCTGTTTCTGGATTATCACTTTCCGTACTATAGAGACGGATATCCCCTCTAGAATTTATCAAATCAATAATTCCATTCACTACCTTGTATAGAGTATATGTAACATTTCCTCCATCTTGGGGAGACTCAATACTGACAGTTCTATTAGCGGGAGCCAGTGTATAATATGCATTCCCACCTATATCCACAGGAGGATCATCAAAAGTTATAGAAGCATCCATCGCAGCAGAAAGAGGTCCCCTCATTTTTACACCAATTAACTGTAATAATTTTTTTACACTACTACGTTGCCTAGCTGTTGCGAAGAAATTTTCGTTAGCTAACATGTCGGCTTTCATCGACATTACAGATCCCATATAAGCTATCAACTCAATAAACATCATGCCTATATCTGATTCAACAAAATAATTATACTCTGTAGGATAGACAGCTTTAATATATTTAATTAACGAATTTCTTAGAGAAATAAAGTCCGTCGCCGCAAAATCAACCAACGAAGGTCGCTTAACCAACGGAATATTCGTTAGTTTCATAAAATCCGATTTTAGTGTTCCAGAAAACGTCATCGTATTATTAGTCATTTAATTACCACCTGTACATCAAATACTGCTAAATCTGTATCTGTCATTTCCACCAATAGTGTAATTTTTAAAGAGTTCCCCCCCGCAGGGCCTATATCCCCATAAGGTATCACCGAGAGTTTCTTCACTTTTGCTCCCACAATATATTTATCAAAAGAATATAATATCTCCCTTTTTATAGATTCAAAAGTTGCTTCATCTAAGGGTTGAAATAAATATTTTCTTAAATTACATCCAAAGCTAGGAAGCATAATTCTTTCGCCCCGTTCGGTTTTTAATAATTGCTTTACTGCACCTCGGATTAATTCCTTGCCGCTCTCTCTATTAAAAAAACTTCCCTTGATCTTTTCTCTCCCTAAAGGAAAGGTTACTCCTAAGTATGAACCCCTTAACTCCGCAATACTCCTATCAGTAGGTGCAAAATAAGTGGTGCCATATGTATTTACTGTTTGATTCGCTGCCATTTAAGAGAAAGGCTCCTTTCTTTGATCTAGGTACTGGTTGAGAGAGTCTAATAGAGTGTAGTATATCCTAGCTAACCTCCAATAATAATCATCCTCATTTGTTTGTGTCGCTTGATCCAATAAATATGTTAGCATATCTTTAGCGTCCGCGCCCGCACCCGCAACATCTGCGGCTAGATCTCTATACTGAAATAGTAAATTATCAAGTTCGTAAGGATCCGCATCTCTCCCATCTCCCAGTCTTAAGTGATATAATTCATCAAATCCTGACAAATTATATAGATAACCACTAGTAGATCTTACTAGTTTCCAGGACCCAGCACTCACCTCTGGAACACTGCTATAAATTGCTGTAGAATCCGCACCTGAAACGGCGTAATGCCCAAGTTTATATGCATTAGCACTTACTGTAAGGGCGCGTCTACGCTCATAGGGTATGGTGGGGTTGCCTGTGCCTCCGTAAGCACCTGTTGTTTCTAATCCTTCGGGGGTTCCATCAAACTTCCCTATCTTCCCAGTCCAAGTACCCATTCCTTCAATATTAATAGCTCCATCTACCTCCATCACGCTAGTCCCAGACGCAGTAGAGTTTCCTTGGGGGGAAAAGAACTCTGAAAAAGAGAAATTCTTTTTAGGAGTAGGTCCTCCGCTTAAGATTGGTAAGAAGGAAATACCCTCATATCGTTGAGGCTTAGACGCAATATTAGAAATCAATGATCTCTTTACACCAGCAATATCAGCAATCGTAGCATATAAATCAATTCCATCAATAAAAGCGTTTGATATCGTATTTTTATTTGTTATCATTGTGGAACTTACAATAAAAGGAATTATTGTACCTCTCTCATATACTGATGTCTTAAATCCCCCAGGTCCATTATTGTTCCCACCATGCCTAGCTCCACTTAGATAAGTTATACCCTCATTATCAAGCCATTTCGTGTAAACAGGACCTAATCCACTATTATCATTGTCAGCTTCTCCTGCTACCTTTCGTATACCCGAAGCATAATTATTCCTAGACTCCATAATGGCTTTATCCGCTCCATTATCACCCATAAATATAAATATAGTGCGATCTCGTCTGACAGGATCAATAGAGGAGAGGAACGCACTCACCATATAGTCTATATTCTCTACTTGTGCAGTAGAGTTCATCCACGACCCACTAGCAGCAATAGCAGTCACATGAGGACCTGGATCATTTCCAGCATCTGCAATCACATCCATTGAATGCTGTGTATTATTAGTACTGTAGAACCCATCCCAGTTATATATCATTCCACTAGGAGGAAATGTTTGAGGTGAGTGCGGAGCATTCATAGGAACATATAAAAAGAACGGTTCTCTCATAGTGTTAAACAGACTACTAGCATCAGCAGCCGATTGGAAAGTAGCAAATGAACTTGCATCCCCAGGCCCATCATGTAATTCATACTTCGAATCAGCTTCAGCGAGAGGCTCCTGAAGATAAGGTATATGTCCCGCAGCCGTAGTCTTCTTACTATCTATGAATTTAGTATAGCCTGAATCAGAAACTGTGGTCACTGCTCCATCTCTATTCACAAAATAGTTAACATATCCCATATCCTTATCAGAAACAGATAATGAGTCCCAATAATCTTCATTAGAGAAATTACCCGTATAATTATTGTGACCAGGAACAGGGGGTTTATCTAGATTATGGAATATGGTTCTATACGTAGTCCACTTTCCGACAGCCGAGACATGTGCCCATCCTGCTCCTGACGCTGAAGCAATGGTAGCACCATCTACTTCATAATAACTAGCCAGTCCATCCCACTCTGCTAAGTGCCATTTACCTGCCATCCCACTTCTATAACCATACTCCCGCAGTAATTCAGGTAAAATTTTGAAGTTAACTCCTGAAGTCCATACGGAGGGGTTATCATCGGCAGAACGAACAATTTCTGATAGAGGTTGTACAGTTCCAGAGGGATCAAATAAAGAATAATCACACCCTAACCCCTGTAACCCTCCTCTCAGCCTATCAAATTCCTGCGTCCCCACGGCTCCAACTCCATGTCCCCAGTAACCTGAAGGCCCAACATCACGTTTATAATTAGGACTACTAAATGCATGCTTTCCTGTTAGAATTGCTGCTCTAGTTGGAGAACATACAGGAGCAACATGCACATTAGTAAATGTTATCCCGTTCTCAGCCATTCCACTTAAAGTAGGTGTATGAGCATAAAGGTTAGTACCATTAGTAGGATCAGTTAAATTACTAAATGGAGTAGACGTAGAAGGAAGTACAATAGGATTAATAGAATCATATATTCCTAAATTATCCACACCCACATCATCTGAAATAATCAGAACTATATTAAAGCCTTCCCCACTGTCATAATTGAACTCATGAAGTTCAGTATCAATATTTTTAAAATATCCTTCTTGAGCCTTATAGTTTTTTGCTACTTCTACTGAATTTATTGCTCGATCATAGAATTTTAGACTTCCTAAGAATCCCTCATAACCACTTTTTACTCCTCCCCTGTCACCACCCATAAAATTACCACAACAGGACATTCCATCGGTATAACCACCTCCTACAATCCAAGGAGTATAGAACTGATTCAATCTAGGGCCTTCATGAAGAGTAGTCGGCCCATCCACACTGGCAGAGGAATATTCAAAACTATTATTTTTCTTAAAAGAGGGTAAATTTGGAGTAGTATTAGGGGGCACCCCAAAAACATCACTTATTGCTGATGTTGCCACTAATGAACCGTCAGCATAAAGTTTTATCTCATTGGTCGGAGGATCAACGGTAATATCGACTAAAACATACGTAGCTGACACATCTCCAAACTGTGTGGCTGATAAATCTACTTTCATTTTAAAGAAAGTAGAGGTTGCTTGACATTCATCGTTATTAATCCACGAACAAGAGCTAGAATCTCTAGATTGAGTTGGGGCTATAAAGAAACTCAAAGAAGAAGCGGGATCATTTAGCACATTAAGGTTACTATACCCCGCTGAAGCTTGAGTAATTCTCCTATCCCGTGTAAATCCCATTAACATGCCTCTAACAAACTGATCCCCTCGATCATTTGCTAGGTAATCCAAATCTCGAATCTCTCCTAGCGAATCTACCGCAGAAGCTCCATCTTTTACACCAACATTCTCACATCCCAGGACCACTTTTGTTAAAGATGAGGTGGTTCCACTAGACCATCCCAAATTCCCATCCATAATATTGGGCACAAAACTCCAAAATTCAACAGAAAAGCCTTTAGCGTTGTATGTTAACTCTCTAAACTCCTCCGTATCGGGTAAACGAGTAAAAGACCCTAAAGCAGAGGCAGCAGCATTATTGATTGAGCTATTTTTTGTAATGCCCTCTAAATAAGGAATAGATAATCCATGCCTGAATATACTCTTCCTGTTTGTTCCTACTAATTTCGCATCATTATATTTATTTGTAGAGGCACAATTAGTTATAAAATAGTCAGTAGCAGAGGGGGTTACTAGTTTTGTCTCTAGAAAATTATAAATAGCGAATAATCCTTTAGTTGCCAACCTATCGTCTAATGATAAAACGGTCCCCTCTTGAGTTCCAGGCCCTGAAGGTGCGTATAAAATACTTCCCTTTCCTACAGGAGGAACATTTAAATGAGTAAACCCTATTGAAGGGGGCTTAGGAGGAGAAGTTACAAAGGTAGGTGTAATAGGAAGAACCATTCCTGTTACTTCACCTTGTTCAAATATCAATGATCTTTGTTTTTCTAAATCTACAACTAAATTAAGATGTTCTAAATAGGAGAAATCATTAATAGGAACTTCCCCTGGAAGGAAAGGACTTATAGGTAAGGCATCCGTCCCATAAAGTTGGGGCGCTTTGACAGCAACTTCAATTTGTTTTTTTCTTCTATTGATTTTATTATTATGATTAATTATTTCTGATATAATTTCCTGTCTTTGATTCTTAACAATTGAAGAGTCTGCTCCATAATCTTTTATATAAGTAGTTAAGGTAGAAGATAAATCATAAACATGTTTATCCCGCTGTTGAACCAAGACACTTAAAAAGTGATCAGCATCATATTCCCCCTGCATACCTACACTATCATCAATTAATTCCAAATCAAATAGGTTTTCGGTAAATGTATTCAGAGATTTGATAGAAATGGCCGTTCCCTTCCCCCCTAAATTAGGATCATAATCATACTTCCAAGTATCCCCCACAGGTGGAGACCCAGAAATAGCTAAGAATACGGGATCGAGTCCCCCTGACTGCGAATCATAGTACAATCCATCAGATGTTAGGAGGAATTGGCCGCGCTGAGAAACAGGGGGGCCATAAACTAGCCTAAATATATCTTTTTCAGGGTCTTCTTCAAAATCTGAAACCCACATTCCGTCCTGAGCAATACAAGTTGCTTCATCATCAGCCGTAGCCCCTACACAATGACCTCCTAATCCTGGATCTAGAGCAGGGTAACGAGCATACGTAGTATCTTCTAAAATAGGATCTAACTCTGCTATATCTAGAAAACGGGGTTCCAAGCTAGGGTCAGCAATTCTTGCTGCTAGAACTTCATTGATAGAATCTAATGTATTATTTGCTTGTTCTATAAATTCAAAAGTGTTTTGAAGTTTTACCTTATCAGCCGCATATACTGTATTAAATAATTCTTCCGCTTCCGCAGGAGACAAAGCAGCTTTTTGATTAGCTGAATTACCGCTTTGGAATGACTCCATTGAATTAAACTTTTGTAAGCAATCGGTAATGGAATTAATTTGATTTTCAATATTAGTATAGTTTTGATAAATTTGTGCGCCAAACGACATAGCATACTGAAAAGCTCCTAAAACCCCTCCCAAATTTGAGAGCCCTTGAACATCATCATTATCCATTCCCATCCAAGATGAATCAGACTTAAATTTTAAAATTCCCTCTTCAGTATCGTATTCAATTATCCCAGTATTCAACATTAATTTTTTGAATACTTCTTGGGTAACTTCATTTGCTTTATCTTTACCCGCTTGAATCTTAGACTGCATACCTGAGAGTACGTTGCTAGGGAGGAGTTGTAAGGCTTGTGAAGCCAAGTTCAACATACAACTAGGCATACCAAAAGACATTCCAAGAGCTTCAAATGCTCCTGTGCCTGTTTGTCCCTGTACCTTTAAGAATGTTTCAAGATCGAATGATGCCATAAGTACCTCTCTAGTATGTAGTTACTCCCGTATTTCCATAGTAACTATCTGTTTGTCCGATATCGGTATCAGCCACAGGATTTATACCGTCATTAAGATGAATTTGAACGGCGTCGGCATTTATATTTCCCCCTGTGCATCTCAAACCCATGTTAGAAGCAGCCTCAAAATTAATTTCCTCTCCTGCTTTTATATTTATATTTTCTACAGCTTCAAGGTCGATATTTTTAGCCGAAATATCGACCTTACCGTTTGTCTTAATCCTAATTGCTCCATCTTCTCCGTTAGTTTGTATTTCAATTACCTGATCACTTCCTCCCTCATTGGTACATTCAATAAAAATTCTACCACTTTCAGCGTTTGAAAAAACATTAACATCCCTCCATTTACTTTGAACATTTACATTTCCCCAATACTCATTTTCTGGGGGTCCATAAGGTTTATTATCCCCAACGGAATTATTCAAGACATTAATTTCTCGTCCATCATTAACTAAAATATCAATTGAGGATTCTCCACATATTAACTTCTGAGGACCCATACTTTCCATTTGGATTGAATGGGCTGCGGCTCCCAGTTTTCCTTTATACTTAGTATCACCTTGTAAAGTTATCTTACTATTATTCTCTGTACTTAACAATATATTATCCTGACCTGGGCTATCGGTAAGTTTTATAATCTTTCCTTCAGGAGAACTTATTTCAGTCTTTACATTATAAAAATCTTGGTTATACTCCTCAGCAATCAATAAGCCCCCTCCTCTTGCACCCTTTAAATTAATTCTAAGGGGAACCCCTCTAGCTCTAGCACTCCTAGCGTCCACACGCTCTGCGGGTTTTATCTCGGTGCCTGCTACCGTTGCTCCCTCTGCTTGAAGAGGTTCAGAAATAAAGGTACACCCTAGGTAGTAAAATTCAGTACCTCCTGCGGGCCTACAAACAAGAACCGTAGTTCCTATTTCAGGGATGGCAATAAAACCCCCCTCTCGTCCTGTCCCGTATGGAGAAACATAGTTTATCAACTCTTCCGAATTTCCTAACGAAAAAACTTTAGCTGTAAATGTACCGTTTCTATCAGGATCAAATGTATCCCTTACCTCAGCCAATGAAATAAGTGTGTATTTATCTGTTTCTAATTTACCTGTCATTTTTTTACCAATCTATTAAACCCAAATCACTAAAAGCATCATAATTCTCACCATGAATTACTTCCCTAATTACCGCTTCCGACTCGTTCCACTCTCCACCGCCAGGGAGCAGGACGGGTAGGGCACCACCCGGATCCCAGTGCTGTCCAGGAGGGGCTTCGCCCAACTCCTCCTCTACTTCCTCAGGTTCTACAGCAGGATCCACTAACACTTCACTTTCTTCTTTAGCTATCTCAAACATGCCTTTCCCTTCAAAAGCAATCTCCTCTTCCTGCTCCCTAGTAGTATTACTCATTGTATTTTTTTGTAAGTAAAACTCAGATTCCGCAGATTTAGTCGATATAGTATGTGTAAATCCTACTATTTTGTACGCACCACTAAAAAAATTATTAAGGATTGTCCATTTTCTTGGTTTACTCTGAATTATAGGAGTATCCTGAGCAAAAAGTAAGCATGGTTGAAAAATAGTATTCCCAAAAGTAGATAAATAATAAAAAGGAACAGTCTTTATACTAAGTTGTAGTGCTTGTCTATACATTTGCTCTGCAAAATCAGCAGATATAGAGGGTGGCGTTCCTGGTAATAACTGATCTACCCTAATTAATGGTTTTAGGGGATCATTTAACAGGCGTGTATATTCTTTTAGAGCAGCTTGCGCGGCTGCGGGTGCGTCTCCTATATATTTTTTAGCTAACTCAGGACCTACTCTACTTATAATATCTGCCGTTATCTCTGTAGAATCAGTAAAAGGTCCCTCTAATCCACTATCTAAAGAATAATGTACAAGTCTAATATATGCTACTAGATCATCCAAAGTATTTATTTTAAAATCAGCATACTCGTTAGGGAGAATCCCGTGAGCAACTGCTGACACTTTCCTCTGTACCTGTTTGGTGTATCCCTGATTAAGCATGGAAAAATAAATACTACCAAATTTAAAATCCATATCAATGATATTAGGATTAACGGTATTATACTTAAAAACAGGTATCCCCTTCTCTTGAAGGAATTCTTGTGATTTTTCTTCCCATTTTTCATCAAAATACCCAAATCCTTCGGGAATCTCTGATTCATTTCCAAAAGCATCTGCGGCCAAAATCCTATTTGGATAAATAATTTCTGTTATTTCTTTATTATACTGTTGGTTGAATAAAATAGCATACTCATAGGGATGAAGAGGGACTAAATTCTGTAAACTTGTCACAGCATCTTTTAAGAAATCAGGTGTTGTCTGTGAATTTGGTAGAGAGGGGATCCCGTTAGAGTAGTCGGCTCCTGGGATGGGGACCGCAACAACCTGCTGTTGAGCTTCTGACACTTGCTGCTGTTTAGATTCAAAATCTGCTTTTCCATATAAGAAATCTTTAATTAATATTGCATCTCCATAAATAATTGCAGGGTGTCCAGAGTTAAAATTAAATTTCCCTGCAAACATGGGTAATTTACCATATTTTTTCCATAAATTAAGTACTTTTGTATCAGTTTCAGTAAAAGTAACAAAATTGGAGCTATATAAGCTTTTAGAATTTCTATTAATACTATCTTCAATCTCTTTTAGTACTAATCTATGGTTTGGAAGTCCTTCTGAAGTTACATGAATCTTAGAAGCATACCAGTTTCTCTCATCCACATATCTTACAGCCCTAGCTTGATAACCACTCCCTAAACCAGCGTCAGAATTCCACGACTTACCGAAGGGCAGTACTTCTTTCTCCTTAAAATATGCTGGACCCTCTTGTGATCCGAAAGCCTGCACAGGATCATTCTTATCTGATCCCCATTCAGTCGCCAAATTTATACTAAATGATGCTAATACTGTTTTTAGAAGAGTATCGTATAAACCTAATTTACGAGCATCTATTGGAGAGGCATATACTGCATCACCTCCTCCCGCAAACCCACGATATGTTGAAGCAGATATTGTAGATGCCACGGGGCGTGACGCACCTTGAACCGCAATCTCATCAAATCGTGATTCTAGAATAAACTGTTGTATAGCCGCTCTACATATCCAATTTAAATTAGGAAGAATAACTATTACATTTGGATTAGAGGTAGCTTTTTGAATGTAATCTCTAATAACATCTACAATAATTAAATGAAAATCAATAGCTTGAACAGTAGCAGTAATTCCAGCATAATCTGTAGCATCTAATGCCTTGAATATCTTGCCCTCTAGTTTTTGGAGAGATGGAGGGGTGGGGGTATATAACTGCCCTCCGTCTAAAGCTCTTCTAAAATCAAAAGGTTTAGATTTTCCTTCTACCTCCAAGGAAAGTCCGTCTAGGTGTATATTAACTTTCTCATTATATATTCCCCTTCGTGCATCCTCATCTAGAGGCCGAGGATTAACTACTAGTGAAAGAGTAAGTTTACGTGATCCCTCCACTTTTATATCGGCTCCTGCTACAGTCATCATATGGGGACCTGACCAATAATCTAAATTACTCCCTACCCCATATGCAACATAAATATATTGTTCAGCGACACTAGCTTGAAATTCTTTATCAAATTCCTCATAGTCCGCAGGACTTAAAGATTTTTCTACTTCATTTTTCTGTTTGATATCCGCATCAGATATTTCTCCTGCTACAGCGAAGTTCTTAGATAGACTGGCGATACTTCTAATCGCACTATCACTTATAAAGCGTCTTTCAAATTCATCTTTAGGATCAATAAATGTTAAATTCATAATATTCATTTCTCGACCCATATTACAACTGTGCTCAAATTCTATTAGATTAGAATTACCTTTATTACTAAAGATGAATGACGCTGAATCACCAGAGAGTTTCTCTAATATACTATTATACGATGCTCCCACTGCAAATAATTCATTTATTGCGGCACGATTAAAACCGATAACTACATGTACGGTGGGAATTCTCATTAATACTTGGGAATTATTATCTGTTCATGTACCTTAAAGCCCTCAAAAGGATCACTTATATTATTCACTAGCATAAGATCCCACCAATTTTTAGGACTACCATAGAAAATATTGGAGATCAAGTCTGGACGGTGCCCATATCCAGCAGGGATATAACCAACATCAAACTTTTTCAGTTTATTTAAACCACTTATGTAATTATCGAAGACAGGAGAATTAACTATAGTAGTAACTATAGTACCTCTATGTCTTACTCTAACCATATCTAATGAATAAGGTCCTCTATTTTTTCCTAGTGCTGCCATTTACATATTATTTATATAACCTGGGTCCATAGTACCTACAGCCCCAGCATCATTAATGACTGATTCCCAACCAGCTAAGTTATCTCTTTTAATTATATCATTTTGATCAAATTCACCAAAATCTCCAGTTCGAACTTCTTCTAAATTCATACCAATTTTAATTCGTCTAGGAAGAAGTGTTTGTAAATCATAACCTTCTTTTTCTTCCCAACTCATTCTATAGTCTGTGCAAATACATGGGATATCCTGATACATAACTCCATGCCGCAATCTTATTATAGGTGGTCCTGCTGTAGGATTACTAGCATTATTTGTCACACTAGCTCTTACAATATTAATCCAATATAAGATCAAATCTATAAATTTAAAATTAGAATAATATTCATTTGAAGTTTGAGCAGCCCCAACTGCTGCGCCCATAGCCATCCCCATCCCAAAAGCCATTGGAGTTGGTCCGTACCCCCCATGCATTACGGTCTCATGTAACCCCATCACTGTGGCATTAGCTACATCCTGTGCATGTAATTGCTCTACATCCGTAGACACAAATTTAGCAGGAGTCATTAAATAGGTTTTAATAATATACTCTCGTTCTTGCGGGCTTAAACCATGATTAGAGTCTAAAACTTGTTTAGCAGAATCACCTAATCCCTCTAGCCCTAGAAAATTATTTGCAATTTGAACGGCGGGATTCGTAAGTGTGTCTGGGGAAGCTACGGGAGATTTAAACTTTTCTCGCTCCATTTTAGGATTCTCGTTTGTATTCAGTGTTGTAAAAAATTTATCTCTATTAATTTCAGGATGCTCGGTTTGGATATGAGGAAGGGTCATCCAAAAGGATAGAGTTAGTTGTCTTGAGTCGGCTCCCAAGTAACTATAAAGATTACTTGAGCGGGAGATTAAAGAATATTTCTGTAGTCTTGCTTTTTTCCTTTCCCTAATTTCAACATTTTCAAAAAAGGGTAATTCTACAACAAAATAGTTACTACTTTCTGTTGGATTAGGAAAGTAGAACATTAGGTTAGTTCTATCAGGTAATCGCCTATCAACTATATGTCTGTTTCCCATTTAATTTCCTCTTTTCCCTAACCTTGATGCCCCGCATTAACACCCTGTCCAAACGCTGCCCGCATCAAGGGAAACATTTGCATTATGGCTTCAGTAGCCTCTGCTGTACGTCTTTTATAATCCTCAGGATCAGCTACTTCGGGACTGATGCCCATTATCCTCGCAAGATTTTCTCCTAGAATATCCCTTGTTTCTACAAGTGCCCGTGCACCCGTGGTAGTGTCTGAGTTTGCTATTTCCAATTCTTTATTTCTAAGTTCTGCTAAGTGAGTTAGATAATCATTTTGTACTCTACTTAGCCCCTCACCCTCTTCAATATCTTTTCTAAATTTATTTAATACATCAATTACATCATCAAACCGCTTTGATGATGAGGATGTAAACTCTTTCCAATTAGATCTATTCTGATGCTGTTGCTCGAATATAGTTGCTCTTAATCCCCGTGAGGTTCGCTCCGCACTACTTTTTTTACTTTCATCCGAAAAAAGCCAGTGATCATACATTGCTACCAGAAAATCGCTAATTCCTAATCTAAGCTTTAAAAGACCAACTTCAGCTTTATCCCATGCCCCCCCAGCAGAAAACATATCATGAAATCCTTTTTTCATCGCTTCCATGGTCCCACGGATGCCCTTAGTAATTGTTATACTCCAATCAAGGGCTTGTAGTTGTAAATGCTTAAGCATCTTCGAAGCTCCCCCTAAACTCGTAATCCAACCAGCAGCCCAATCGGCAAGAGTATGACCTATAGCTGATAAAACATCTGCAAAATCTCGGAGAGGAGGGTAAAATTTAGTAGATAAAGCTTTATGTAAGGGAGCTAAAACTTCACTCTTCAAAGTAGAGAGGGTATTAGCATAATCTACAGCAGTCTCATTTTGATCTCTCGCATGATTATTTAGCTGATCCATAATTATTCTCATATGCATAGACTCTTTACCAAGAGTCTTAGCAGCTATTCCAATCTGGTGTACGGGCGCGTTGATCCCCCCCGCTAGACCTGTAAATTGATCCGCAGCCTTACCGAAATTATCTTTTAATACTCTAAGTAACTCTGACACAGACTTCTGACCTGTTAGTTGTTCTCTAGCTTGACCCATCCCTAACATATGAAGGCGAGCAAAGGAATCCAAACTGGGGTCCATTACCAAGGACATAGCCTTCTGTAAAGAGCCAGCAAGAGGTGCCCCTATTTCTGCTTGGAATCTAGCGACTGCTTTGGTCAAATTCTCTGACATACCAGATAACCTAGCAACAGGCATTGCATCACTTAGATTCTTCAACGCATTTACAAGAACATCTGTAGAAACACCAAACTTTTCTCCCCATTTAATGATATCAGCCGATAAAAGGTTCATTGACTCAAGAGATAAACCTCCTACATCTACAAGATTTGCCATTACGGTTGCTGTATTGGCAAAGGCAGTTCCCGTAAGCATCTGTTGATTAATTAACTTTGCTACGCCTGCGGTATTCCCCTGTAGTCCCGCCTCCAAAGACATGAAAGCTCCTCTAAACTGATTATCAATAGAACCCCGCAATCCCTGAATTGAAGCTGCAAAATCTGAATTAGTCTGCTCAAATGTTGCGCCTAATGCAAGAGAAGCTTTTTGAGCCTCGTCTCCAAAATCCATAGCCCTGGCGAAGCTATCACGCAACTCATCCATAGCCCTCGTCAGCTTATGCATTCCAGGAACCCATTTCTTTATTGCGTCTCCTGCGGCTACTGCTGCTCCTATTACCATCTAAATATTATTCCTCTTCTTTCTTTGGTTTAGATATCTTTCTCAAGGGTCCATACATTTTACTCATAATGTAGGTCTTATAACTATCTTGGGGTAATTCCTTATTATTATATAGATTTTCAAACGAAGCTGGTGTATAAGTCCTATCCATAGGTAATTTGAATCCAGTTAGAAGGAGGCTGCCTGTTTTGGCACTTTTGGTAATAGGCTCAATTACTAAAAAGACTCTATACTCCTTCCAATTAGCATGCTTGTATTTGAACATTAAAAAATCCCCAGGAACCCCACAGGAATCACTCTTAGGGACGATGGAGATATTTTTATAGGGATCCACCCCTACTTGCTTTAAAAAACTTGAAATTTGTGGTGAAAATCTGGACATAGTTTATATTATATATTAATGTTAAAGAAAAATAATTAAATATGCAAAGTGAAAATTTAGATATTGATATAATTGATTTTTTAGATCTATTAAATGAAACATTAAGTTCTTCATTTGTAGAAAAATGGAGGTATAAGTACTCAGAAAAGTTTATAAAGCATTTTCAGCTAAAGCTACTCGCAGCCTTGAATAAGCAAAAACCTATCAAGATTGAGATGCTTTATAACTACTTAACTAAGAAATGTAAATACTCACCAGAACAAGTAATACACTTCTTCGAAGCAATTGAAATTGAGTTATACTCCCCGTTTATTTTCGGGCGTTTGAAGAAGACTTCTTAAGATCTTTTAATTCTTCAATCTTTTTGTTCACTTCATGCACAGTACAAAACTCAGGACACGCACCTTTGTAAGCACACCAGTTGCAGAATTCATTCCTACTGGGTCTCATTTCTATTTTCTTTTTCTTACGTATCTTCCAGATTTCATCCACAATCTTTCTAAGATGAGCGTTAATCTGAGGAACAGAATATTGTACGAAAACGAATGTATTTGTCAGAGGGTAGTAATGGGCAGCAACTATGTTTGAGATAGGAGTCTCATACATTTTACTGATAGCATAAGTATACCCCTTTAGTTGAGTATCCTGATAAAGCTCCACTTTACTCTTTTCCCGTTTTGAAGTCTTATAATCAATAATTAGGTATCCACCGTCTTTTCCCTTGATTACTCTATCAATGATACCATTAAGAGTAATATCGTCTTTTACGGGAACTTCAAAGACTAATTCGGTTGCAACCGTTTCTCCTAACTTTGCGTTGAATTTAAGAAAATTCTCAATACACGTTAAATCTTTACCCGTGTACTTCTTTGATACCTTGTATGAACCCTTCACGCCCTCAGCAATCTGCACTAATTCGTCCTTTGTGGTGGCTTTTACGCCATCCTCAAGAACTTTGTGGATATAAGATCCAAAGTGCAAAGCTTCGGTATTGGCCTCTTTGGGCTCAGGTAGCCTATCAACATACCTATAGCGGTACTTCAACTGGCATTGTTTAAAGGTCTGGAATTTTGATTCGGAAATTGTTTTTATGTACATAATATCACCTCAGTTTATTAGAGACTATATTACTGAAAAGTTCAGCGATGTAGGCAAACTCTCTGCAAATGCCCGCGAATTCATTCTTGAGTCGGTCTTCGTTGAGAATGACTGGAAACGGCATATGAGCATCAATATAGATAGTGGTCTATGGCAATGCTTCAAGACGGGGCGTACTGGAAACTTCACCAGCCTCTATGCTCATGTAGAGAATCTTCCTTATTTTAGAGCACAGCGGGATTTACTAATTAAAAACTTTGAATTTCTTGGAGAGGAGATTCCCGAATTAGACAGACCCACACAAACACATACTGAGCTAGATACATCTAAACTCGAACCTATTTCTATATCGTCAGCTTATAGTGAAGATAAGGATGTTCTCTTAGCTTGGAGTTTTTTGTTTGGTAGAAAGCTCTTTAATGAAACTTCCGAAGAAAAGGAACCCTTCTACCTGTGTATGCATGGAAAGTTTCACAACAGGATAATTATCCCTTTTCGTAAAGATGAGGTAGTTTACTACTACCAGGGAAGGACCCTTTTAGATGCTAGACCTAAGTACCTCAACCCCTCCACAG
>Ga0098033_1000363_pt1 | contig 21011 bp, 16 predicted proteins | sample 1_EtaG_FD_75049 | JGI IMG/M metagenome (GOLD analysis project Ga0098033, IMG submission 75049) | Marine viral communities from the Subarctic Pacific Ocean - 1_ETSP_OMZ_AT15124 metaG | ecosystem: Environmental > Aquatic > Marine > Oceanic | place: Pacific Ocean | collected 2015-01-07
CAATCTCCGCGCCGGTTACACCAGGGCTTATAACACCACCGATTGAATTTAAAATGTCAGTGGTTCCTACACCAAAATCAGCACTCACTGTGCCTTGTCCCGTTATTGTCGTCGCGCCAGCCGCAAGGGTGCCAGCGAATGTGGCGTTCTGGGAACTGTCTAGGGTGAGGGCCAGTGTTGGGATGTCCGCGCCGTCAATACTGGTAAGAAATTCCAAACGTCCCGGCATATCAGAGGTGCCGGGGGTGCCATCAACCGCACCACGGATTTCAGCGGCAATGCTCAAGTAGTCTGTGCCGTCAGCCCCACGGAAATAGATAATTCCCAAATCATCATGTTCATCAACCAATGTATTGGCGGTGGCATGGTTGGACTTGACGAAATCAATCAGCGGAGCACTCGAGGCTGTTGTGCCACGACGAACAATTTCTATTCCAACACCTTCAACAAAAAGTTCCCGCCCAATTGCCGCCGTACTGGCTCCAACCAAAACCTTGCCCGCAAACGTGGCTGTCTCTGAGCCGCTTGCTCCGGCTAGTGTCAAGTTGACAACCTGATCATCGCCCTCAAGCTTCAACGAATGCCCAACCGCTGCCGTGGCGACCCTAAGATGGTTGGCTCCATCGTTGTTGATAATCAAAGCGTTTACAGCGTCACTAGCACTTGCGAAACTTATAAATGCGTTCTGAGCATCCGCCGCTTTAATGGTGAGAGTTTGCGCTGAACTTTCTGAAGTAGACCCCATCGTAACATCACCAACGAATGTAGCGTTCTCGTTGCCACTTGCTCCGGCTAGGGTGAGGTTGGTGACGCTGTCATCAGCCTGAAGTATTAAAGAATGACCAACATTTGACGTAGCAACTGCAAGCTGATTATCATCGTGCTTATATTGAAGTTTTGCGCCAACGCTGTCCGTGGGACTTCCAAAGTAGATATTAGTCAACTTGTCGTCAGGGGAAAGAAGATGAATGCCACAATCGTCACTATTTTCTACGACAAGATCATCGCCACCTGTATCCGCTGTCACACTCCCAGCCGTAGCCGTGTGAACGTGGAGGGTGCCGTCAGTTGGCGCTATGCCGAAACCTGATCCGGCTGTAGCTGTAAGGGTGCCAGCAAACGTGGCAGAGCTATCCGTTGTCTCTATGATTAGGTCAGCCGTACCACCAGCGGGGCCAAACCAAATAGCATCGCCGCTTGTGACGGATATACCCAGATCATTCGTTGAGCCACCGCTGAACAATGCAGAAGCTGAACCAATGTGAGTATCATTGCCGCTTGAGAAAACGACATATCCAGAAGCGTGGCTGACATCAACCGTTGGGCCTGTCGCTGTAAATGTACCAGTGGTGGCCGAAAGGGTGCCAGCAAACGTGGCTGATTGGTCTGCTTGTGCAAACGTGGCAACCAACGAACCAGCGTAAATTGTAACATCCCCACCAGATACATTCCCGCTGACTATCTGAATACGGCCCGTGTTCGCGTGTTCGTTGCCATTAAGTTCAATATAGCCTCCACGGGAGCCGCCTGCCGCCCCGCCAGCGCCAATAGCTACCTTGGAATCATCTGACCCATCACCGCTGTCCGATAAGATGTTAAACGTAGTACCACTGTATGTAATGTCACCACTCGTTGTGATCGCGCCTGACGCAAGGGTGCCACTCTGCAAATCCCACGCACCAGCGGTGGTGATCTCTGCAACCCGTGTTGCTCCTAAGCCGCCCGTGGCGATAACCAGCTTATCGCTGTCTGAGTTATCAATACCAATTTGCCAACCCATGACGCCGTTTATGCCAAGCTGGAGATAGGGATCGCCACCGGAAGACCCACCAGCCGTGATAGCAAACCTTGTGTCAGAACTGGCAGTGTTGGTCGTATTAATTACTTCGTGAGCAAAAACAGACCCGCTTACGGCTTTGGTGACGGTAAGTGAGCCACCAAATGTAAATGCACCAGTAGACGAATTGAACGCCAGCGCCGAATTGGTCTTCGGCCCCAGGTCACCCGTCGCCGCCGTAACGAACAGGGGGAAGCATGTGGTGTCGGAACTCTCATCGGCAACAGTCACCAGTTCCACGGCCGAGCCTGTGGTCAGAGCTATCGTGCCGTCCGCATCAGGTATGGTGAGTGTGCGGGTGGTGCCGGTGGTTAGTCCAGAAACCTGTAACTGGAGCTTCTTTGTCGGATCCGCATCGTCAAAGATGGTCCAAACGTCATCTCGGAAGATGGATTGTCCCGAAATCCCTTCGCTGCCGACAGCCATTGGTTAAGACCTTCCAGCCTGAAGTATCTTCTGTATCAAGCTGCCACTCGAGTGAACAGTAATTGCTGTCCTCGTGGCAAAAGGTGGGTTGGTATAGTTACCGTCGGCGTTGGCCGTTTGAGTCACGACCGTCTCATGGTTCCATACCGTCTCATCACCCTCAGTATAATCATTGGCGAGCACATCGTGGAACGTATGCTGGACGGTATATGTCAACGATGCACTGTCAGATATTTCGACACCAAAGCCCACGTTGAAATCTGCACCGCGGTAATTGAGCACAAACCACTGTGACTCGGCCAGCCCATCAATTCCGGCTTCAACTGCACCTGCAGATCCAGTGCTAAGGGTGATACGGTCCACGCGACCGAAATTCAAGGACTGCGAAGAACTCGTACCAGCGTTGGCGCCTGTGATTGTTTCCGTCAAGGCATCATCATAGCGGTTTTCGCCTGTGACCAAAATGGTAGCAGAGCTGTCATTACCAGCCGAGTAAATAGCGACGTGCTGAGCGGCTCCTGCACCCTTCAAATCGACATAACCATTCACGCCGATTTCAATGTTGCCTGCAGTAGCAGCGTCTGGGGTCACGCTATCAACAGACCAGAACCTGGTGGTTCCGAGCGTGATCAAGCCGAGACCAGGACCGGTGATAACTTCGCGCAGCACGTTGCCCAGACCATCTTTACCAAGCACGGTAAAGGTGCGTCCTGAGTCGTCAGCTGCAGCGTAGATAAGAATGTAAGCTCCCTTGCGGGAAACAAAATCAGTACCGAGCGCACCGTCCAACGTCATGGCAGCAGCACTGGTCGGCGTTTGGCTCGTGGCTATGCCGTTTCGGTCATAACCCGTGGCCAAGGCACCGTTGATCAAAAAATCAAGGCGCGCAGCTACGAGCGTTTCTGTGGTGGAAATACCGTTTCGGTCGAGGGCCGAAGGCGCGAGAGTGATGCTTTTCTGTCTTGACATCTTTATATCCTCTCAAAGGATTTGGTGAGGGCCGAAGCCCCCACCTATGTTAATCGTTAAACAGCAGCGGTGCCGAGGACAATACCATGAACGTCGACGCCGACGCTATCCGCAACGTAACTCTCCATGGAGCACATGTTGCCGATGTCGTAGTTAGCCGCCGTCGTGGCCAAGCCACCAACGATCATGTTGTTGGCAAACATGCCGGTCGCATTGGCATCAAGCTCAACAGCCAAATCACCCGCCGTAGTGGAGCGGTTGATAATGGTATTGTTGGTGATGGTGGCACGAAGGATCTCATCGGCAGAACCTGGAGTCGTATTGTCCAGAGCGTGCTCGCCGAAATGACCGTCGATCACGTTGCCGTCGATAACCAGATCATCACAGCCATCAACCACGATACCGGAAGTAGAGCCGGCAGTCTGGAGAGACTTGATCAGGTTATTGCGGAGCTCGACGAACTGAGCGTCCGTGGCCGTGATATGAGTGGTGAACTGAGCCGTTGCATGAACAACAGTTTCGCACCCACTGACAAGACAGCCGTCCGCCGTGATGGTGATGGCGCTGGTGACGGTGTCATCAGTGTCTTCAAGCACGAAGCGGATGTTAGACATACCGGAGTTCGCAGCAGTCATGGCAACAGTGTAGTCGCCGCCGCCGACCGTGAGGGTCGGGCGAAGAGTGCCGCGGCCTAGTCCGATAACATGGACACCGATAACGTCCATGGTAACATTGGCCGCAAGGGTTTCGGCGTGACCGGGCTTGACCATGATAATGTCACCATTGCTGGCCGTGCACCGGCCGATGGCATAATCGATTGTGGCCCAAGGACGTTGGCGAACACCTTCGCCGCTGTCAGAACCGCCACCAGAGTCGACCCAGTAGATATTGCCGCCGTAAGTATTTACGATGGGGATACCGAGAATATCCACACCGTGAGCGAAACCATTTTGAAAACTAGAACCAGCCATTTTAACTTCCTTTATTCAAACTGGGCAAAAGCCCAAAGTTGCAAAGCAACCGAATCGATTGCCAATACCCCGGGAGTACCGTGCGGGCGGACACTCCCGGGGATTTGACACGTCAGGCTTGCTTACGCGCCAGGGGAACCGAAGCAGCCGCGCCAATCGGTCCAACCGAAAATGTAACGCTCACTGACTTTGTAGCGAACATTGCCGGTTTCGAAATCGGCTTCCATACCGCGCTTCATAGCACGACGCTTAAAGTATTTCAGACCATCCGGGCAGTCGGTCGGAACAAACCAGGCGTCCGAGTCCGTCAACCGCTGGATGACCTTGTATCCTTTAGGCAGATAGCCGGCCGAGTTGATCGCGTTGATATCGTTATCGGCAGTCGACGTCCGCAGCTTGGAAGCCAGGAGCCGTTCACCGGTAAAGGCCAACGCAGTGGGCAAGACGAGACACTGACCGATCGCGGCGACCGGTACATTGCGCTCATCTTTAAGGTCAGAGATGTTGATCAGCAACTGCTCCAACGACGTCTCGTTGAGGTCTGCGGCCGTGGTCAACTCGTTCGACATGTCGCCGGAACGGGTTGGGTGATCGGTCGCAAACAGCTCTTTGCCGTCACCACCAGTATAGGTGGCAGAAAAGCCGTTGTTGAAGATGTTGGCACCCTTGATCTCTTTGGTATGCTGCATCGCTCGCGCGAGAGCCTTAACATACCGCTTGGCGATCGATCCATAAAGACCATCTTCCTCAGCTTCCTCCGTGATGGAGAACGCCAGGGCGATAATCTCATGGACATAACGCGCCGTCCACACTTCAGCGGCAGCATCGTAACTGATGGCGCCACCTTCATTTTTGGTCGGAGCCGCACCGAAGCCTTCAAGCAGCACGTCCTCTTCGAACGCTTTCTCCGAGGTGTTGACCTCGAAGAGTTGCCGCCATTGTTCCGGATACTGCTTGTATTCCATACCAAAGAGCGTGTTGAGACCAGGCTCGAGTTGGGCTGCGAATTGTGCTCTGTTCATTGCCATTGTTCACATCCCTCCTAGACGCCTGGGGTTCCGTCAGCATCAATATGCTCATTAAGTTCATGCTCATAGATTTGCACAAGAACGTTGGCGTGCTCACCATAAGCGTTTTCAGGATCAGACCAAAGGCCAAGGATACGAAGAGCAGCCGGACTCGTAGCAATAGTGCCGCTGAGCTCGTGCCCAGAATATCCAGTGACCGTGGAGCCAGTTCCAGCAACATGGTCGCCGAGCAAGCCGACGTCAGTCGCAGCAACCGAACCGCTGGTTGCCTGTTGGATAGCGAACACCAAGTTGGGATCGTCATAGACCCGCGCTTTGACATTCGTGGCTACGGTTGAAGCAGGCCAGTACTTACTGAACTGCACCTTACCGTTCGCGTCAGTATATTCGACACCGTCGAACACACCAAGGATACGATTGGTAGCGGCTGCAACCTCAATCCCACCAGCAGCAACGAGCTTTACGAAGTCGCCGGTGAAAATATTGGTATTATACGCGCTAGCAATCGAGTACTCGGAGACACGCCCCATCAAACCACCGGTAAGATGTTTTACGGGCCATGCCCCACGTGCGCCGTCAAGATTTGCCATGGGTTACCTCGATTGGTTGGGTTAAGACTATGCATCATCCATAACCTTCGTTCCACGATGAACCTTGCTTTCATCCTCCACCGAAATGGGAATGCCATGCTGCGATTCAGCTTGACCCAAAGTAGATGACACAAACTGCGTCTGCTCATCTGTGCGATCCTGAAAATAACCGCGCCGAGACTCGGCGAGCTCTTCAGTCATCTCACAGAGGATCATCCCTTCGATACCGACACACCCAGACCACTGTCCGTGGTTGAGGGTGGGCATGGGAAAGTTCTTGGGAATGGTATCAGCCGGACGTGGCAACCAACCTTCCCGTTGCTTTCTCATAACATGGTGAGGGATGTCTTGCCCCAGAATCGAGGTCGAAATGAAACGCTGGACCATCCCAGGACGAGGAGGTGGCGCTTCAAGTAACGCAGCCGGCGCGAAGCTGGCTGGTGCGCGAGTCTCAGACTCACGAGAGTCAGTGGTGCGAGCCTCAGCAGAACGTGAGGCACGTTTCGGGGTAGTCTTGGTTTTCTTAGCTGACTTAGCCATGATATCAAGTTCCTTTTGCGTCGAGTTCTTTGCGGTATTCCTTCAGAGCGTCTTCACTCGTCAGGCCTAATTCTCTCGCCATGTTAGCTTCAGCAGGCGTAAACCGGGTGGCTTTTCTTTTGCCTTTAGAACGACCACCTGCACCAGCAGGAGCAACAGGGCTCGAAGACCGTTTAGCACTCTTCGCACCACGAGGTCTTACTGTACCACGAACTGGTAGGTCATTGAAAACGTTTTTTATGCGGCCGTCCAATTCTTCATAATACTCAGGACTGTCCTTATCATAGCCTTCAAGGTCCAATTGGACGTCAATTGACCTGGCCAACGTGGTCTGCTGCTCATAACCGGGGGCGTCGAACCACGTGTTATTGCGGTTAAACCACTCGGTTGCTTCAGGTGGAGCTGCTGGCTGCTGTTGGGGTGGTTGGTAATTGCTTTGAGAAGCGCTTGGTTCAGACCGCCTCATAGAAGCGATCCTTGCGGCCGTCCGCATATCAGAAAGCTCTTCGGTCAATTCAACCTGCTCCTTTGAGTCACCGTTTTCAAAGGCTTGCTCAAGATCTGCTCGGACCTGAGAATATTTCTGCTTGAACCGCTCCATATTCTCTTTCTCGTCACCCTGTTCAAGGCGGTCGAGACGTACGGCTAAAGCAGCGGTTTCCTGTTTGGCTGCAGCTTCACGGCGTTCGGCTTCGCGGCGTTTGAAGGTGAGCTCATCCATCCGCTTCTGAACTGAGGTTGACTCGACTTCGTCATCATCCTCGTCTTCTTCAAGTTCTGGCTCTGGTTCCGGCTTAGATTTAAGCTCAGCTTCAGGAACGTCGTTTTGATTTTCATCAGGCTCTTTGCCGCCCAGCTGTGCCTCGAGCTCTGCAGCTCGTTTGGCGACTTTTGGGTCGACGGTTTCATCACCGGACGGCCAATTAGGCCTTTTAGCCTCGTCGGCCACTGTGGCTTTATCCAATGACAATTCTTTTGTCAAGAAATCATCGTCTTCGTCCCACAGGCTATCACCCATCGGTATTCTCCTCTTCTCTGCGTGCTGGCAACACGGTTAAACGTAAGCGGCGACGGCCTTAGGATCAGGCACCACGCTGGTTACCTCATCGTCGTTGATGATATGCAACTTGACACCATCAACCGTCAGTTTCTGTCCGCCATACTTGCCGTAGGTAACCCAGTCACCTACCTTACAACCCGGAATCGGGGATGCGTCGGGGTGAGGCCGGAAGCGGTCACCAGTAAAGGCCAACGGCCCCATAGCGATCACTTGACCTCGCATGTTGTTATACTCTTCGGCTTCCTTTCCTTGATCAGGGAGATGAATGCCGCCGGCCGTTATCTTCTTCGCAGACATCGGACGGATCAAGATCCGCCACAATGCTGGAACAGGGGTCTTAGCCGGATCCAATTCTTCTTGCTCGTCAAACAAGTGAAAAATTGTAGCTGAGGTAGATTCAGTCTTCGTCATCGAGTTGTACCTTTCGTGCCATGGATTTAGCCCAACCATCGATCGATATCAATGAATCGTGTCTACCAACCTTACGGTAATAGTCAGAAAGATCTGAACACGACCCAGCAGCTAATGAGTGGGCGATATCTTCTTTCGCTCCTTGCAGCTCTTTACGTAAGAGTTGCAGGACTGTTACAGCGTCCATGATAGTTTTCCCCTGACGCAGCAATTACGACTTGCTGGCAGCCTTCATGGCTTTGCCGTAACCTTTCTCAGCTCTGCCAACACCGCGAGTCTTGACTTCCTTCTTGACCGGTTTTTTGGCAGCTTTCTTCTTAGACATGATCACTTCCTTTCCAAATCCAGACCTATTCATTGCCGTCTTCGTCCGCCCGGTCTGCGATACGGCGAAGAGTGGTCGCAAAAGAAGTGTTGCCTTCTTTTGCAGCCAACGCGAATCGTCTTGGTGAAATCTCGGTATTGAGGTCTCGGCGCTCAAGATATTTCTTGGCGGCTCTCACCTCAGGTGCTGTGACGTTGCGGGACTCGGTCATCTTAAAACTGGGTTCGGATTGTTTGAAGCAACTGGATCGCCGTGTGGTGGAATAACCAATTTATTTGGATTAGTTAGGTTATGAAACAACTTAGAAGCTATTTCATAACGAGCTAATTTCATTTCTTGATTGCGTCTTGCCGATAAGTACTCGGCTTCATCTCTTTCTCTTAGTGCGTTATCATACGTCATGTGGGGTTTTTTAAATGGATCACGAGAAGACATTGCTCGGTACATTTTAGCAGCATGCCTGGCAGCTTTGTTTGATGGACCGATACCTGAAAGCAAACCTATTTTTTGAGACACATCTAGATTAAGCAGATCAGCTTTGCGATTAGCTATTCTTTCTTCTGCAGGCCTAACAAGGCTCTCAAAGGTTTTAGCATCTTCCAAAGGATCCATATTATCTGTGGGTATAAGCATTCCAGCGCCAGCTAGTGCCCTAGATGCTAAGGCTTTTGCCATATACTTACCCACACCCGCAGCTGTCTTTCCTACACCACGAGCCACATCCCCAGGTCTAGATACTATTTCTTTTCCTAAATAGCGCAAAGCTCCTGGTAACCTCTTGGCCGCAGTGGCTCTTTTAGTGAGGTTATATTTGGCAGGACCCTGGCGATCGCCCATAGGCCTTCCAAGATTAAAAATATCTTTAGTGGTTGGCGCAAGTCGAGATCCGCCTCGAACTACAGTATTAAAAGCTGGTCTAATAATTGGATCAACAAAGTAAAGCAATGAGGCTAATTCTGCTGCACCAGACGGTAATCTACCGTAATCTCCTTCATATGTAGCCTGTTCAAAACCCGGCAACATTTCGTCCGCGAATCTTACTGCTTTACTAATGCCTGTTGGCCAACGCTCAGGGCGTCCTTGAGACCGACCTAATGCTCCTAATCCCCCTAGGTATGCAATAGATCCAGGAATAGAGAGTGGATTAGCGATTTGACTTGCAAATTTACTTATGCCCGGGAAAACTCTTTTTCCTGGGCCGCTAAGTCTTAATAAATCATTATCTGCCATCGTCTTCCTGCATTTGGTTATAAATCTCGGCAGCTCCTACACCAATTGGAGGCAATACGTAGCGACTAAAACCTGCTCCATACTTCTTCTTTAAAGCATAGTAACGTTTTTTCATCTCCGGTGTAATCTTTATTGCCCAGTGGGTCTTATTTGGGACGGGGATTTTTAGGTCAGGCTGCGCGGCTGTTGGTTGAGGCGTTCTACCCGGCGCTGGTTGGCCGGCAAGACCGGTTACGTCACCAAGGGCTGGAGTCCGCAGCATCTGACTAAGTATTGAAAGTTCATTTCTGAGTTGTTCTTCAAGCTCATTAACACGTGCTTGATTTGGTACATCTATTGCGTTATCGCGCTGCCCGTCAAGCGCCTCAATAACCATAAATCTTTGGTTTATTTCCTGCGCCGGGTGATCACGCAGTAATTGACCGGTAAGGGTATTATTTGACAGCAGATGATTAAGAAGTCGAGTCAACCTCAGTCCGGGGGCTCCGGTCTCATCAGGCCAATTCAGCTGTGTATTAATTACGTCTGCAAGGCGCGTATAATCCTCTTGTGCGGCGGCTGGGATCTGAGTTTGAGGTGTCGCTTCAATCGCCTGGTACGGCATTTGTTCAGCCGCAGGCGGAGTAACCGTGGCCCCGACATTGAGTTCATTACGCAAAGTGTTTAAAACCTCGAGTATCTCTTCTTGGATCTCATCCTGCCGCAACAGCATTCCTTGGCGTTCATCAAGACTTAAACTGTCATCTGCAAGATCTGCGATAACTTCACCTCTGTTTGTGTCAAGAGTGAATAACCGCTCTATTGCTCCACGCACAGAAGGAAACGGGTGCTCGAGCAAGTGACTATTTGCAATTCCCAGGTTGGCTGGGAATAAAAGGGTGTTAATAACTCTGTTTATGTCGTCAACAAAGGCGCCGGCACCAAAAGCTCCTCCTTCACGTTCAAAGAATTCGTCGATAAGATCTGCGAGGTTGCGGTCAAAATCTGCACGCTCGATGGCATCATTTGCCTGAACAGGCGCCGGCGCTAATGAGTCACGATACCTTAGCAACGCCTCTCTCAGTTGACCTAAAGCACCCGGAATACGGTCTTGAGCTTCTGGAAATCCAGGGTCATCTAATGACTCAACCCACCCATTTAAATTGTCCCAAGCAAGTGTAACACCATCGTCGGTGTGGTCATTCAAATACCGCATGACGTCCTGCTGCTCGAGCAAGCCACCCATTTCGTCGAAAATGGTAGCATCATTTTGGCCGGCTTGCATAGCCTCAACACGCTCGATGACATCATTTGCCTGTTGCTCTTCGCGAACAGCTGGAATATTGGGGTCAGGTGGAACGTCTGGTACTAATTGCGGCTGAGCAAGTCCTTGCTGATATCGAGTTATTTCATTGCCAAGTATCGCGTTGTTCAACTCATCGCGGATGATTTCAAAATTGTCAACGACTTCGAAAACGACGCCGGCGTGCCAGACGTCGTAGTTATTGGCGCCTGTAATATCATCGATGATTGATTGGGCAGAAGCCACGGCTTCATTCGACATGTTTGGAAGACTTAAGACGTCATGGGCAGCACGTAGCATGTCGGTAGGATCCGTGGCATCGAATTCATCTAGAATTGAAGATACTACTTCGGCGGTTGAAGCCGTGGTGGCATTACCCGTCAGCCAGGGAGCTGGACGCTCCATCTCGCTACCAAGACCGCGGGATATGCGCCTGAGGTTGTGCAGCATTATCTGGTCATGCTCTGGTCCCCAGTCTTCAAGACCGAGATCATCCCATAAATTTTCTATATCCTGAGCAGCAATTCTAGACTCTTCAGGCATATTCGTATCAGCCCGCATTCTGCGAGCAAAGTTAAGTATCTCAGCATCAGTTAATTCTTCAGGATCAATTGGCCCAGGCCGCTCGTATAAGTCAACCATGCGGTCGACGGCGCGGCGCTCGGCCTCGAGCAATGTCCTGTGGGCTATGGTGCCTGGCGCTATATCCAATTGGGGGATTTGCCGCTCGTATAAGTCAAGTCCGCCAGTGTCTTGGTTTTGAGGATCTAAGGCCTGGTTGCGAAGAGTGTCCATGCGCTGCCGTAAGCTGCTGATCAGATTTGGAATTTCATCCATGGCAGTATTAACTATATTTTCGGCTTCCTCGTCAGTCAATCCGTCAGTATCCACCTCCAAATTACCTACTTGGTCGATTAAATCTTCAGACAGACGCCTGACCTGCTGATCGTAGTGACCAAGTAGATGTTGATAATCGAAGTCATCAAGATAAGCCTGGTTATCATCCATGCTTTCAAGCTGGATCAATGCGTCCTGATCCTGTGTGCTCCAGCCAGGGGTCATCCAGCCTTGTGGACCTTGTAAAGTCCTGCTGTTTTGGAGGGTATGGATAATGTTCTCCAAACTATGGCGCACAACACTGCGGTTTTCTTGGTGCTGGTGGTAGTAGGCATTTGCATATTCGTTCGTTATGTTGCGCGCTACCGTTCTAACAGCATTCGGCAGACTAGTGTCTGCTGCTATTCCTTCTGCCCACTCAAATGTACCTTGCGGAGTCGTCATAAGTTCAGTGGCTCTTTCGATTATACTATCGAAGTTACCCGCTGCCTGCAATCTTTCCTGCCTCACCTGCACGCTCAGCGGCACATCGATACCTTCAGCGGTCAGTAGGCTTGTGAGCAGGTTGCGGCGCTCTTCAGGCTCCAGGACACGCCACTCAGGTGCATCTGCAAATATGTGTGAAGCATGGTCTCCTGTCTCGATATTAAACTCGCGCATAAAGGCTCTAAGCATACCGTAAGTGGTACGCTGGCTGCTAATTGCAGTCTCGAAAGCACGACCCAAGGATCCCAAGTCAGGAGCACTTCGTGTCAACTCCACATCTTTAAACAGGTCAACCAAACGGTTTTGCAGATCTGTCCTAACAAAAAATGAGTCTCTACCTGTATATTCAGGGAAGATTTCGACAAGATCACCACCGCCAAAGCGACCAACATTATCCATATAAGTAGGGTATGCTATTAATGCCTCCAAATAATATAATACTTGGCGCGCTTCGCCGACTTTATGATCAGGTAAGCGTTCAGAAATTGCCTGTGAAACCTGATCAGTCATGCCACGCATGAACGCACCATTCAACCGCAGATCCTCGTCCGACATGTCGTTCATCTCTACCAATGACGATGGGACACCTGAGTTGGTAACTCTGTCGGCTTCGCGCAGCACATCGAGGCCACGTTGCTGCTCAGCCTCGGCTGCACGGGTACGCTCTAATTCACGCCGTTGCTCTTCAGCTAATTTCTCCGCAGCAATCTTTGCGTCATAATCAGCCTGAGCCTTGGCCTTCAAGCCTTCAGGACTGAACTGCTCCATCCCCATTTGAGGGTCGAGCTGGAAGACATCTTTTTTCTTGTTGCCGCCATATTGGCCCACGATCTTCTCAGCATTCTTCTTGAACTGCTGGTCGTAGGTAACGCGCTTGCCTTTATAGCCATAGGTGAAGCTGCTGTGGCCATCCTCAGGCAGGATCGTAGATGTGTAGTCTTCGCCTTCTGGATGACCACCTTCAGAAATCGAGCCGTCCTGCTCTTCCACACGTGTATTATCTTCAAACCTTTTGAAAATTATTGCGGCTGATTTTTCGTCAAAGTCCAGTTCGATATCTTTCCAGGTAGCCGGCTTGCCACGGTTAATTAGCCCCTGTGTATCACGGTGACTCATACCTTCGAGCGCTTCAGGTGTCATGGTGTGACCAATAAAGTTCCACAACGGCTCACCATTGCCTTCATTGGCATACGTAATATAGTATTCAAGGCTGCGAACGTCATTCAGATCCATGCTGCGCCAACGTTCAGCCTGCGCAGTACCACCGGTCCAGATCAAGTAGTCATCACCGTCCTCGATAGCGTTTGAAAGCTGCTTCTTCAACTCAACCAGCCCATAGTTCCGTTTGAACGGTCCTTTAGGTTGGATGTGGCGTTCGTTATCCCAAAACTCGAAATTACGGCGATCCTTAACCATCATGCCGCTGCTATCAAAAAAGTCAAGATCGTTGGCAGGTGTTTCAGAGTCTAGATTATGAGTAATACCGAAGCCAGAAAGCTTATCCGTAGCTTCTGTAAACTTTTTATTTGCTGCCGCAACCTGTTCATCAGTCGATTTTGGCATATTCCAATGAGCATCGTTGGCTTCTTTCAACCAGTGCTGTTCCTCATGAGACGCAGGTCTAACCTCCTGCTCAACGCCCTCATAATCATAGCCTTCAGGCCACTTCTTGACGTCACCGTAATGATGACCACCAGCCTTGTTATACTGGATCAACAAGTCGTTCTGGATTTCATCTACGTTCCGGACCCGAGTACCGTCAGGCAGGACACGGCGGTCCCCCTTGCTGAAGCTCACAAGATCCTCGCCGGCATCATCGAAATGAGGTGAGGTGATGCGCCGTGGTTTACTGGCTTCTAGTCTTTCTCGCTCAGGGAACAGCTCCATGTACCGAGGCAGCTGGTCCATGCTGATGCCCTGCTGCAGCAAAGTGTTGACCTGATGCACACCATACTTATTTGACAGGCGTATATACTCAGCCACATCAGGAGGAGTAGCATGCCGATACTTTGTCAGCGACTCCTCGTACTCAATGCTCTGTTCTGGACGATATAGGTAATGCTGCTCAAGCGGAGCTCCTGGCATATTTGAAGTTAAATCGCTTTTATTTAATTTAAGGTCTCCAACTAAATTAAGGGCATCATTCAACGATGGCATCACTGAAATGAGGTGATCAGGATCGTTTATCTCTTCTAAAAAAGTTCTGACTTCATTTCTAAGTGCAAGCTCAGGTGTGGACACTGTATCAGGATCAGCTCCCGACCAAAGATCGTAGTCAAATGATAATGGTCTATCAATCGGGCCGGAGGTAGCAGATCTAGGGCGCGGCAACCTGTTCAGGACGCCGGTGCGCTGAATATCTCTATACACCGGCAGCATTTTCTCTGACGCCTGCGTCTCCACATCCCACTGAGGTGCCTCTTCAGAGCCGAGGTAATTGAGGATATCCTGCCTTGTCACAGGACCTTGGGCACGAGCAAAGAAGTCAGGCAAGCCAGAAAGATCGTACTCCTCAGCCGTGATAGGGAACCGCATGCCCTCAGTCTTGAGGGTTGCACCCTTGGTCAGACGAGAAAGCCACTCCTCAACGGGCAACGCCTTCTTGACGTCCATCCCACGGAGTAGCTGCTCCATAGGTGAGAACAGATAGTTGCCTAACCGCCGTTTATACACCATCGTAAAGAGACTCCCAATCAGGATCCTCGACGAACAGGCCGATGGTCCAACACAATGGCTCACCGATCCATCTGATCAGCTTACCACCAAGACCTGATCCACCGTCGATCGACTTGGCCCGTGCCTCAGCTATCGGAGCCACAGCGGGACCGATCCACTTATGCTTGCGCATCAATCTGACAAACGGCACAGCCCACCAGCGATAACCACGGAGCGTGATTGGACTCATATGCTCAACATGATTGGCGCTGGTGTAATACAGATCTGGGTCCATGAGCTTGTTGTCGACAAGATAGGTGCAAATAACCCAGCCACCGCCACCGCCGCCTCCACCTTCGCCGTCAACGTCACCAATCACGTCCTCAGCCATCTGAGCATCTTCCTGTGATTGCTGGTCTTGGCCTGCAAAATCTGCATCAGATTGACTGCCAATTGAATAGTCACGGCCCTGAGTCTGATTAGTAGCATACATTCGGCCAGTGACCGTTGGTTGGTTAATTCCTTGAGGATCTCCGATGGTCGACTTGCTGAGGTCAGACCAACCTTCAGACGCAGGATCGACGTTCTTCCATGTCTGATCGTAAGGTGACCGGCCAAATTTACCAAACGTAAGATTGCTCTCCAAGGCATCTTTATAGCTGATGGGGTTATTATAATTTGTATAGAGCCCGCGCGCCTGGTTGACATCGGCTTTGGTACCAGCGGCTGCTCCAAGAACCCCAAGGCCTGGAACACCGGTCACGGCTCCTATGCCGGTGCCCAGTGCTCCCAGTGCCTGACCATAGTTAGAGAAGTTCTGAGACATGTTAGTACCTTGCGAAACACCAGGACCAGCTACGTTTCCGCCGTCATCAGAGCTCCAGCCACCATAAAGATTCGGATCATTAGGATCGATCGGCTTACCAGGCAGTGAACCATACTGTGACCCAAACTGTGGAACATACCGCGAAGCGTATCGAAAACCGTACTGTGGCATTTATTCCTCCTCGTCTAAGAATAACGGAGCTGCGGCTGGGAGTTTGAAGAGATCGTTGAAGCGACCTACTCTTTTGGGTTCAATCCAGAAATCATATTCGCTGTATATATTTGGATTATAATCTGGGTCGTCAAACCTGGGTCTGATTTCTTTCCTAAAACTTAAATCAAGCGGGATGCTTTCCACTCCAGCGTTTAACGCTGCAGCAGACCGATGTCTGGCCGAGTGTGAAGACACTGCTAAATCAGACCCAGGTTCAGCACCACCTCTGAAAGAGTCAAAACCTAGCCTAGGAGCATCATTAAATCCAGGTGGTTGTTCGCCTAGCATAGATATATAATCCTCAACTGTGGGTGTATCGTATTCATCGACACGTTCACCAGGGAATAAGTCAGCCCAGTTTTTTTCTCTTTTTAGTACTGCACCAAGATACTCAATATTGTTAATAGACCATGGGTCATCCATATTAAGCGGAAAAGCTAGATCTAGAAAGTTTTTTGGTGTAGTTATATATGTTTCTCCCCGATAATCAGGACTTAGTTGGTATGCTAATTCTTTAGGAGTAATCATGCCTAGGACACCTGGATACTTACGTTCGATATCTATCGCCTTACGCACAACAGAACGGTCTGCGCCTAGGTTACGCAAAGCACCTACTGCCTCACGGCCGAACTGTTGAAGCCATTGTGGATTAGGTTTTAGAACCGGCACCAGGGCCTCCTTCAATCTTCAACGTGTTGGCCTTCTCAGCTGCATCACCCATAGCCTCAGCCACCTTCACGTCGGCATTGGCCTCGGCTTCTACCTGATTGATCTGAGCCTTGGCCTGCATCTCCATGAACTTGGCTTCAATGGCGGCTTCCGCCTTGTTCTGAGCGATTGATATCTCAGACATTGCCTTGGCCTGCATGAGCTGCATCTCTTGGCTAAACCTCATGGCATTTGTCTCTTGATCGATAGCAGCCTCGGCCTGCTTGAGCTGGACCTGACCAGCCGTCTTGACCTGATCCACCTCCATGGCCTTAGCAGCCTTGACCTCGGCGATCTGAACATCAGACGCTGCCTTGACCTGCTTGGCCTCAACGTCAGCCGTCGCCTTAATCTTAGTTGCCTCGACCGCTGCCTGAGCCTTAGCAACCTCAGCCTGAGCGATAGCATCCATCTCGCCACCTTCGCCCTCACCGCCAGCACCAGGAGGCGGTGGACCCATACCGATGGGAGCCTGCTGCACGTGCATGGCTGCAGCCTCGCTGATCTGTGCATCGATGATCGGCGAGATTTCCTCGAATTCGTCATCAGGATCTGAGAAGTTAGGCACGTTAGGCAACTGTGCCTGCAACCGCTGCTGCATTTGCACGCGGTAATAAAGAGCCATGTGTTCGGCGCGATGAGCCATATAAGCACCGAGCCACATTTGCTGAGCCTGAGGAGGCAACGCACCGAACCACGTATCGAGCACCACCATATGAGCCTGATGGTCCTGATCGATGAACGTACGGATCGGCTTGCCAGTCATGATGGCAATATTCTCGGCAATAGGATCAAGCCTGACTGCTTCCTTCGGCTCGATCAACACCTTCTCATAGTTCGGCACACGCAGCGCCTCATACACCAGCTTATGGGCTTCATACTGATCATGCAGGTCAGGAGCATCCTTGGCCATCTGCAATGTAGCCTGTGCCTGACCGACCCGCTGTGTGGTTGAGAAGATGTTCGGGTCAGACTGTGGTATAACATCGACCCGCTCGTCAAAGTCAGCACGCCGAATGACGCGGTCCTCACCAGCCACCTGATACGGATACTCATCATCGAGATGACGACCGTTCAGCTTGGCAATGAGCTTGAATTCCTGTGATTGAGACCAATGCAACCGTTTGTGGATGGCTGAGAAGATCTTGCTGCCCTCTTCCAACAGAGCAACAGTCGTACCAACCGGCGTATTCTGATTAGCGTCAGCGATATTCATCTCAATCGTATTGGCGAACCGACGACCAGCATCAACAATGAAACCAAGCAGCTGGAACAAGACAGCCGATGGCTCCTTGAACGTTAACGGCATGATAGCCTTGCGAATATCGTCGACCGGCGCATCAATGTCAGGAAATTCGCCAGGTCCGATTTCAATCTCGCCGCCGTCCACACGGCCCTTGAGCTTCAAGCCGCCTTGCAGATTGGCATACTGAGCGGAATCGAGCAAAGCACGCAATGCGCCGGTAGCGGCATCATTCAAACCACCGATCGCATGGTACAGTCCCCAACCATGGAAGCCGAGGCCCGGCAGGAACTTATAGCCGATGTACCATGTTTCACGGTTCTGGTTCTCTTCGTCATCCTCGTCCCAGTTCCGGCATATACGAGAAACATTGCCGGTTTGAGGGTGAACCGTAATGGTAAACGGTCTGGCAATGCCATCAGGATCTGAATGTTTATCACCTGGCATATCGTAATCGACACACTGCTCGATTAAAATAGTCTGACCGTCTTCAGGATCAGGCGACTGAGTGATGCCTTGGATCTTATTGACCACATCAGTCGTATATGTATCCTCTTCCGTCACCACATCGGTAAGCGGGTCGTCGATCTTGACGTAAAAGTCCTTTTGCACGTATTTGGCGTACGTGTTTGGATCCATACGGAGAATGTGGTTGATCCGTTTCACTGTTGACAGGTCTCTGGTGTCATATTCATGCACAACCAAGTCGTCAACAGTGACGTACCGAATAGTTGTACGGCCTAGAACAGGATCATACCAAACTTTACGGAATATCTGGCCGACAAGCGGATGATGAAACAACATCTGATCCAGATCAGGGAAATACTCAGGCATCTCCTCCTGGATTTGATAGTTCATATAGTTTTTAACGCGGTCGTTTTGATCGCTTAGCTCATCAGTAACCTGGCCCATTACTTTCGAATTGACCGGACCGGCCGACGGATACAGCTCAGCGATGGCTCGTGCCTGATACTGAGTAGCAGCTTCGTTGATCAACGGATGGCGGACTTCGCTCAAGCCCCTAATGGAGCGAGCGTCGTTGTCAGTGACTGAATCGTCGGTACTGAACATCTTCAGTCCCTTTTCGTACAACGACTCCCAATCAGACCTCGATGCCTTGTCAGCCAAGAAGCCTTCCATCACATCCATGCCAATCTTCTTCAGCTCTTTTTCTGTGAAGTCGTCTACAAGGTTCTTGTAATGGTCGAGAGGATCAACGTCTGGTTCAATCTCACCCTCAGGGTCGATGATCTCAATCGATCCGTCAGGTAGGTTGACGACGTTTTCGCCCATCTCTTCGGGGTTGGGAACTTGGAAGTCTGCTGCGTATTCGGCCATTCAATATCTCCTAACCATACAGCGGTTTCTTAACTCGCTTGACGCTCAAAGCCGCATCTCCGTCATCATCTTCAGGATGTGGCAGCAACCACATATTGCGCAGCCTGATCCAGGCCTGAGTGCACGTGTCAACCAAGTCAGCGCCATCACCAGCTGGGAATATAGCACATTTCTCAATCAATGTATCCGCCCAGCGTCGATTTGGGTGCCATACCATACCAGACTCAAGCAACGCCGAGGATGAATGAGCACGAGCCACCTTATCACGATCTGGGCTGTATTCTATACAGGGAATATTAGCCATGCGCAAATCCTGTATCAACGACTGACCTGATGCCTTCTTCTCAATCAACACAGCATCCGGCTGCCATTCAAGATACGACTCCTTGGCTAGCCGCCTGAGCGTCGGGTACGGCACATGATCACGCCACATCTCGAGGATCATGCAGTTGAGGTGTCCCTTATGCTCGAACACGCCCCATGTGGTGCGAGCTGAGAATGAATTGTCATCCTTCTCGGAATAAGCAGTGTCCCACGACTGTAAGATATAATCGAACTCAGGCAGCAGCAAATTGCCCTCCTGATCCTGCTCATCCCAACACTGCCACCAGCTAGCACGCAAGATACCGCCACCTTTGGGGCTTGGTCGCTGTTGCAACTGACCAGCTGATGCATACGTGCCCATGCTGTTTTTAAGCCGATCGAGCGACTCCTTGTCAAACTGATCAGGCCACAACAGCTGACCCTCCACCTTGCGTGGATCCTTGAAACCGAGCGACGACTTAACAGGGAACGGGAACTTCTTCTCATATTCGGCCGGCAAAACGAGATGGTCCCAGTTCTCGTACTCTTCCTTGATGATATGACCTGACAGGTCTCGCTCGTGGATACGCTGCATAATGACGATAAAGGCGCCGGTCTTCGGGTTGTTGAGACGTGACTGCATAGCGTGGTCCCACCATTCCAGCACACCCTCTCGAGTGACGCTGGACTCGGTCTCGGCCACGTTGTGCGGATCATCGATCATGATGATGTCGCCGCCCTCACCAGTCAGTGCTCCACCGACCGATGTAGCCAGCCGATAGCCGGACTTATCATTCTCATAGCGACCTTTTTGGTTCTGATCACCTGTCAGTTCGAACTTATGGCCCCATCGTTCCTGATACCACTTTGACTGGATCAAGCGGCGACACTTGAGGTTGTCTCTCACAGCCAGCGGTCCGGCATACGATGCAGCGAGGAACTGGATGGTTGGGTTCTGGATCCACACCCATGTTGGAAACGATACTGAGACACCAAGGCTCTTCATATGACGGGGTGGGATGTTGATCAGCAGCCGACGTATCTCGCCAGTGTACACAGCCTCAAGATGCTCAGCGATGGCTTGAATGTGCCAACCGTCTACGAACTCCTTGCCCGGCTCCATGGTTGGCCAAGCCTGCTGTATGTAATCATGAAGGCTCATCTCAGCCAGCTCGCGCTGCACCTGCTGATACAAGGCCGACGGGTCCGTGTTGTCGAGCATGGACTGGAGAGCTGCTTGGGTCATTTGTCGTCCATTTGTTCATTTATACGGTTGATGGTTTTTCTAGATCCACCGCCACTCATGTCTTCCCAACCATTACCATTGTCAACAAAGACCTCAGCGTTACCACTTTCTACTGACTCGTAAAGACGTGGACTAAGGTAAAATGAATGGTGAAAGCCTTGATTTTCAGCATCCTCGTACGACACTGTTCCAAGCACTTCGTTATCAAGAATATCAACAACAGCCACCCAAGCAGGACGACCCTTCCAAGTATGATGGTTTTTTATTTCTGTTGTCGGGCCTTCATTCGGACTCACAGGGTTGAGAGTGTCAGTTCCTATAAACCTATCCAGCTCGTCAAGCTTATCAGACAGGTATGGTGACGCCGCATCAAAGGCCATATCATTCATATTTTCAACTAGTTCACCAAAATTAGGGTTATAAATCTCGGATAATTCATGCAGATCTTCTGGTGTAACTACCTTTGTATTTGAGACTATTGGATCAC
>Ga0098033_1000365_pt1 | contig 20930 bp, 34 predicted proteins | sample 1_EtaG_FD_75049 | JGI IMG/M metagenome (GOLD analysis project Ga0098033, IMG submission 75049) | Marine viral communities from the Subarctic Pacific Ocean - 1_ETSP_OMZ_AT15124 metaG | ecosystem: Environmental > Aquatic > Marine > Oceanic | place: Pacific Ocean | collected 2015-01-07
ACACCAAGAGCGTCCCCCGCCCACGAGGGGACGTTGGTGTTCGTGTTGAGCATGGTGTTGAGGGCCATAGTCTAGAACCTCGGCCCGGTCTCGTAACCCACCCCCTCCTGAGGACGAGAGGCCTCGATCTTCATCTCCTCGATTTCTGTCTTGGCCACTTCCCTGGCACCAGCAACCATTCGCTCCTCGGCCCGGTCAGCTATGCCGTCGTCGTGCCTAAGGAGGTCAAGGCCCATACGGTCGCCGTGGTCCTCGCGAGCCTTGCCCATGTGGTCGTCGTGCTGCGCCATCGAGACTTCGAGCTTGTTGGCCTCGATGCCCAGTTTGGTGGCGTCGAGGTCCGTCTTGGCCAACTCCGTCTGCGTCTGTGCCTGGGTGAGGGCAACCTTGGCCTTGTCGAGTTCCGCCTTGGCGAAGTCCTTCTCGATCTCGGCCTTGGCCAACATCTGCTGCATCTGCTGCATCTCTTGCTGCATGCGCTGCATCTCGGGATTTTCTTTGTTCTCAGCCATCTCTTTCTTCCACTTGGCCAACAACGTCGCCGGCAGTGGCAGATAGTCGATGGTGTCGATGGGTGGCGTGATGCCAATCTGGGTGAGGAAGGGCATGAGTTGCGTCAGGACGGCGAAGACCTCCTCCTTCTGGTTGGGACTGGAGGCAGCCTCGTCCACGACCACGTCGTAGGTCACCACTGCCTTGTTACGCGTCAGCTTGACGTACTGGGGGCCAAGCTCGCTGTCGATGCGGATCAAGCGGCCATCAGTGAGATGTTCCTGGATGAACTCCAGCAACGTCCGGCCCTGTTCTTTGCGATATCTTCGAAGGCTGTCAAAGACGCGAGCCAAAATATTGTAACCGGCCTTCTTCCTCTGGTGTTCCAACACACCCGGCTGGTTGCGGTCAGCCATACCGAGGATCTCAAGATTGACGCCGCCAGTGTCACGGATCGACTGGATGGCAAACTCCATCATGCGGTCAATGCCGGCAGGGAATTGGGCCATGGCCTTGTCACGGACCTTGTCCAGGCTGTTGGGCTTGACCAGCGTGACGGCATCGGGCTTGGCCCACTCCGCCTCCGCCTTGCGAGGATCTGCGAAGGCGTCCTCCTCCGCGATGATGCCACCCTTGGAGTTGGCATTGATGATGTGGAGGATCTGGCTAAAAAATTTATTGGCCCACTTCTGTGGGTCCGTCATGCCTCGAACGAGGCCGTACCAAGTGTTTTTGTTCCTATCTCGCTTGCCTGTGATGGCGCGATAGGTGAAGCCTGTCTGCGAGGATGACTTCTTGTTTTCGAGAATGGTCTTGCCGGCAGCGTAGGCTCGATAGTAGACCCGGCTCTTGGTCTTGACATACTTCACGCCAAGGGCATCGAGTTGGTCCTTGACCTTCGAGAACTCAGCGTGCTTGAAGGTGACGATTTTTTGGCTCTCGGGGTCAGCCACTTTGTAGATTGTCTCTAGTTCGAACCACTGCTGCTCGACCACCCAGATGCTGGGGTCATCTCGATTGATCTTGTCGCCCTGGTCAGTCTCGTATTTCCAGGCCTCACTGGCATCGTGGGTGTCGGGTAGCACCTCCTTGTCCTTCCACAGGGCTCTGTTCCCAACCATCTCTAGCTTGTTGGGCCAGCGTGCCTCGAAGCCGTTGATCGAGAACTTCTTGACCCGCTGCAGCCATCGGGCATCCCCAAGGTTGTTGCGCTTCGCCGTGGCGTCCCACCACATCTCAAGGGGATCAGTTCGATCTATGTTGATCCTGCCTTCAGGGTCAACGTCATACTCCAGATGGGTCTCGGTCCACCCCATGCCGCATGTGACACAATCAAGGAAGGCGTCACTCTCCTCATCCTCGGCATCACAAAGGTCTCGAACCCAACTCGCTGCGCCTGTGAACAACTCGTTGACGGCAGCATCACCCTCCTCGCGGGGATAGTATCGGACCTCTTGTCGATTGCCGACTTCCATGCCAGCAACGACATCAACCACGGGGCCGATGCGGTTGAACGTGATCACGGGTCGAAGCTGCTCTGTTAGGAGGGCCTTGTCCTTGTCATCCCACTGTTCGCCGGCAACCATGTCAAAAGCCATCCTGGCCTCGCTGCGCCAGTCACCTGAATGGCTCTCGGCTCGCTTGCGGTTGCGGGTAATTTGATTGATAAGTTCGTCGTCAGCAAGGGGCATCAGGCTGTGCCTCCAACAAGGGTCTGGTCCTTCACCACGTCGTCGTCATCCGGGACGAGCCATGGCCAAGACATCATACCCTCGACCTTTGCTACATCCTCGACTGTCGCCTTAAGACACGCCATCCTCACCTCATGGGGGACCGCATCGATCATCTCGTGAAGCTCCTTGATCTCCTTATGCAGCCGGCGCTGCCGGCGCCAGAGGCGCTCGTTTTTGGAGCGGAGCTTGGAGATGGTGGTGTTGCGATCTGCGAGGAGGGCGCGAACCCTAATAATGCGCACTGCAAATAAGTCGCCCTCACCAGCACGAGGGAGAGAGCCTGGAGGCCACGTCATTCCTGGGAGTTGTTTCCCGTCTTCCCCGATAAGGCCCAGCATGCTCACCCCCAGCGGTGGGGGTGCCTTACCCTCCTCATGGGCCTCACGCCGGGCCTTTGTGAACTCCTCCTCGGAAACACCTTCGAGGGGTGAGGTGACGGCACTGACCCGTGAGGCGTACTCAATCTCACCCTGCGCTATCTTTTTCATCTGCTCCGTGATCGAGAGGCTCTTGGTCTGACAGCGCACACAACGAACGACACCTCCCGAGAGGGGGAGCGCCTCGAACTTGTGACCAAGCACCTTGCAGAGTAAGCCCATGCCGTTCTCCTGGCTGGAGGCGGGAAGTGTAGCTGGTTACAAGCCTTCTGTCACCCTCTGTACTTTCCCACCAGTTTTCTCCGCAACCCTCACCATCATGGCAGTGCCCTTTCCACCTGGGAACGCTACCACAAGGTCTGCGGTGGCCACCTTCTGGATCATCTCGGTCATCACTCATCCGTCTAGGCAGCCCAGGAAGAGCCCCTTTTACTCTTCGCTGCTGCCCTCTCATATCGATCCATCTTCTTAGGCTCTGCGTATACAGCAACTGCGAAGGTCAGTCCAGCAGCGTCCCCGGCATCCGGTGAAAATTTGAGGCGCTTCTTGATCTTCTCCTTGGCCTCCAGCAGCAGCCTGCCACCACTGTCGGGCTTCGACTTCGGGGCACAGAAGTGCATCTGGATCTTTTCATCGTCGGGGATGTCGGCCCCGTCCTCCAGCCACGCCCTGAGGTCGTCCCACATCTGCGCCCGCATGTTGGCGTGCTTATCAACGTTGTTGGCCCTGCGACCGAAGTTGATCTTGTTGACCATCTTGTAGCCGCGCTCCAGCAGGCGATCAGCGAGGCCGGCACCGTAACCACCCGTGGTGTCGATGTTGACCGCCTTCGGCCCCCGCCCCATGTCGGTGAGTTCATCGATCTTCTGGGCCAACATGCCGGCCATCACCATCTCATCGCTCTCATCCCAGGTCTCGTTGACGAGACTGCCCAGGCGCCTGCCATGGCGGTCGAGGATGCGTGTCTTGTCGTTGCCACCGTGAGCCACGTCGACCCCGAGGATCACCGGCATGATCTCGTTGGCTGCCGGGAAGCTCGCCTTCCTCGCCGCCAGCACGATCTCGGGTCGGATGAAGCTGTCGTCGGTGACAAGCTGGAAGGCCTCATCGAGGGTCGCCGGGTACTCCTGACGGAACAGCCACGAGGGCTCCTCGGTCGAGCCGCCACACGATTTGGCCAAGACGATGTTCTTGTTCCAAGCCCAGTAGAGTTGGTCGGGGTCGAGGTCATGCATTGCACCGTAGTCGAGCCACTCGCTCGCCGGCACCCAGTCCTCGGGAGGCGTGCGCCGGTAGTCGTCATCGAGATGCCACGGCAGGAAGATCAGGATGAAGTCGCCGTTCCCCTCCATGGCCTCGATGCAGAGGTCGTAGAAGAGGTTGCCGATGCCGGCCCCCGTACTCTCGAAGATGACCTCGGTGCCGTCCTCCTCGGGGATCGACTGCATCACGCCAGCCATGTGGTCGCCGGCATTGGCCCAGTAGGCCATCTCGGAGTTGTGGCTGGCACCCTGGAGGAGGCAGAAGGAGTGGTCCTTGTGACTAACCTCAAAGTCGAAGATGCGTTTCATGCCGGCAACAACCTTCGACACGATGGGCATCCATGCGTATCCATCTTCCACCCTAATCGTACCGTAGTTGCCCCTGTCTGGGCGCTGGCGCTTAACATAAGGCTTTCCACACTCTTGGCTTAATCGCTCCACACCCTCCCCTGTGAGACGAAGAATGTATGCGGGCCGCTCCTCTCGCCCATACCTGATGCCTGGGGGTTTGTATGCTATAGCTGCCCAACCATAACCAAGGGAAGCTATAGCATCACGCATCCCAATAGAAATAGCTTCCCGTATTGATGTGGCTGAGATGCGACGATCTCTTTTGGCAGCGAAATGACCATCACCAGATAGATAGCCATGAACCATACCCCTCACAAACTCCTTACCCATCAACCACCAATACTCCGGTAACCTTTTTGCATCCGTTGAACCAACCAAACCTTCTATAAACTCTGCGAACGATCTACCACGAGACACCACATGGACGGTTTTTGTGTCCTTGGCTTGACGAGCTTTTATTGAGGTGCAGCAATCCCCCAATGCCTGAAGCCACTCAATGGTTCTTTCGACTTCATCCTCATGGACTCCAAAATCTACACTCGCCGGCCTCCTCTGTCCCGTCTGTTGTCTTTTGATTGACCCCTCAGCTAGATACAGCCCCACCACTCGACCAAGGTTATGGTCTGTTTCGACGGCGGCTGGGCCAGAGGGCTGACTGCCTCCTCCTTGCGGGCGATATCCTCCCTCAACTCTAAAGGGGAGGTGGGTAATATCGTGATGGATCTCGCGCACAGGAAAGCCAACCACATCCCCCTCATCTAAAGCTCCAGCCTTCGCCCAGCCAGTCCGCGTCCAAAGGCGGTGGTTGTTTGTGAGGGTAAGGGGGAAGTTAGTCAGCCCCTTCATCATCAGAGTGACACACTCCTTCATTCCTGTGGAGATGTGAGATATAGGCGCAGTCTCATTAGTATGCGTTCTCACCAAATCACCAACACGATAGGTCTCGATCTCCCTCAACCGCGCTGTGAGTGGGTCCACGACAAGAGTACCCTCAGCAAGACACCCATGAAAGTTCTGGACAGTGCCTCCGCGCCCCTTAGCTTTCGTCCTGGCTGTGCCAATGCGATAGCCGCTGCTGATGGCGGCGAAGTCCATCTCGTTGGCGTTGTCGGTCGAGGCCTCCGCCCTGATGCCATCCGGCACACCGGCGTGAATGCGCCCGGCCATCTGGAACATTTCCTGGGTGGCTTGATCCTCGTGCGTCAGGATGTAGGTACGTCGGCCTTCATTGAGCGTGGTGTTGGCATAGAAGCGTGCCGCCACATAGGTTGAGACGCCAAGCTGACGCGCTTTAGGTATCAGTGCCCTGACCCTACCCGTCTCGCGCTTCTGCTTCTCCAGGGCCTCGTGTACAACCACCTGGGCACGGTTCATCACGAAGGGAATGACCTCACCCTTCTTCGTTTTGATCTTCACACAGTCGCGCCAGAAGCGGGGCGGCTTGCGCCGATACTTCTTGCGCTTCTGACGCTGGCCTAAGAGTAACTTGACCAACACCTTCTCCTCGCGAACCTCACGAGTGTCAGTGAACTGTTGGGGCGCCTGCATAGTGTCTGGCTAAAGCTGTGGCTGCATCTATCTCGTCATCGAGAATGGCTTGAAGCTCTGCATCCGAGAGCTTGCTTAGGTCGCGAACATCGATCTGTTTCCGCTCCACGAACATGCCGAGGTGCTTGCCCACAAGCTCCAGGGCTCGACTGGCCGCTGCCGCGTTGTAATGCTCCTCGCCCATGCATCGATTGGCCACATTCACAAGGCTCTCCAGTACCCATGCGGCACTAACCTCAGTTTTCTCCGCCCTCTTACCTTGAGCGACCTTGATTGCCGCCATTATCTGAGGTTTCCTCAAGTTCTCCGCGCCCATCTGGTAGGCCGTCTTCTTGCTGTACCCGGCGCGGATTGCCGCCTGGGTCGCATTGAGGTCGATCAGGTACTCCTGAATGAACGCCGCCTGCTTGGGTGTGAGGTCCGACTTTTGCCTCACCTCAACTTCCCTCTTCTTCCGTCTCGCCCAAGCTGCCTTCATGGCCTTGGATCGATTGGCTTTCTTCTTCGCTGTCTCTGCCATGGCTAATCTTCCAATGCTCTTCTATGTCGTTCTGCCGACACCAGTCAACAACCAGTAGCAGGAGATCGTGTGCATCGATGTCGATTTTGCCAATCCAGGCCCAGAGATCTTCCCAGTCCTGGTCTTGTGGCCGGTTGCCGGGGATCATCCCCTCATGGACACCGGGAGATAGGTTGCTTGATGACATCACTCATCCCTTCAGTAGGTCGGTCTACTTGATCGTATACCTCATCGCTTTGGGGCGGATGATGCGGCCCCGCTGGTGGAGGCGCATCAGGATGACCCTGACCGCCAGCAAATCGAGGCCGGACTTCTTGGCCACCTCGCGGGCGTTGACCATCCGGTCTTTTGCCTTGGCCTCCTTGATGACCCGATAGACCTTGCTGTCGTTGGTCTCATCGACCACGGCATCCGGCTCATCGGGGACGGTGTCGGCGTTGCCGAGGAGAAACTGCCCCGCCATCTGCCGGGTCTCGTAGCCGCCCGTGCTGATGCCGTTCTGGGTGGCCTCCCACTCCTTGGAGCCGAGGCGCGCTACGGCGCCAATCTTTTTGCCGCCGGCAAGTACATCATAGCCGTCGCCAATTTTCGCGAACTCGATTTCACTCATGGTGATTTTCCTAATGAACCGTTGGACGATGGCCATCGTGGTCATCCTCATCTGAGTAGATAGCCTCGACGCCATCCATGCCGTTCAGCTTCGCCATCAGCTCGGCGTTGCGTTTGCGCTCGACGGCCAGCACCTCGGCACCTTCGAGCAGGGAGGCGTAAAGCTCGCCGGCCATGCCCTCCTTCGCATCCCCGATGGAGTGATCCATCAGGTCGATGTAGCTGTCGGCCAGAAAGTCCATGGCCACCCTCGTGGCATCGTTCGAGGCCTCGATTTCAGCGATGACTTCCTTCACGTCGCAGACAATACACATGCCGAATTATCCTCCTTGAAGGGGGGTCTTGTCAAACTGCCGAAGGAAGGCCACGGCCCCCTCCAGCTTGCTCGACCTGACCGGCGTATAGACATGGCCAGTCCCGATGGACATCGTCGGCTGGTCATGGTGCGCCCAGGCAATCTGCCTGCCGTAGTTGATCTCGCGAACGCACCAGAGGCCATCGTGGTCCTGCTCTATCCAGCGGACAACCTTGCGGAAGGTGTCAGGCATCGTTCGCCGCCTCAGCCTTCACCGCCTTGACGGAGTGGTAGCGCCTGCCGCCACGGGGGCCGCTGTAGCGCACCTCGGCCCAGCCCTCATGAAGGGCGCGTTCGAGGTGGTTGTGACGGGCAATGCGAGCATTGGGGTTCGAGCCGACATCGCCGGGGGCGAGGCCGTTGTCTCCGTGAACCTCGTCGTACCAGAGTTCGCGGAGGAGGCGGTCGTATTCGTTGTGCTTCAGGATGGTCATATCACCCTCCTACCGACAGACCCGCCGACACGATACCGTCGATCAGGTTCTGGGCGGGGCGGTGGTCGACATAGAACTGCTGGCCAACCCACTGCCAGTCCTCGATGTGGACGTTCTCATCGAGGAACTCCTGGGCGGCTTCAGTGAGAGGGGCGAACCCCACCACAGTGCCGTGGTCTGTTGCTTTGAAGTCGGACATCACATCATCTCCTGTTTATCTTCCGACAGTCCTTGGTTTGTCGGAAGATTGTGTAAAAAAATGGAGACGGCCTAAGCCGCCTCCTCGTGGATCGTCAGGCGGGTCACCACCGTCTGCGGCGTGCCCTTGTAGTCGTCATGCTTTTTGACGGTCGCCGTCACATGGGCGGTGTCACCTTGCTCCAGCACGTCAGCGGCAGAACCAGAGCCCGAGGCCCACCAGATGATCACGTTGCCATCGGCGTCCTCGAAGCGATGCAGCGCGGTGCTGCCCCACTGGCTGTCATGCCAGGACTTGTGAACCAGGGTGACCTCGCCCAGGTCCAGGCGTTGCTTGGCCTCTCCGATGTGGCTGCTGGGGCGGGCTTCGCGGCGGGCGGCTTCGACTGCCTTCTTGATCTCCGCTTCCTGCCAACGCTGGTAGACGCTGATGGCTGAGGCGACGATCCCGGCAGTGGCGTAGGTCACGAAGTCATCCTTGAGCGCGACGCTGAGGTTGTGATCGAAATCGCTGCGGACTTCGCGGGAGGCGATGTGCTGGATGGTATCGCGAGCAACCTCGATGTCCTTCTCATCGGTATGGATCTTGATGCCCTTGGCAACCTGCTCCGGGGAGAGGAAGAACTGGCCCCAGGCGGTGTCAGCAGTGGCAGTGTACTCAGGAATGTTCCTGGCAGCGCCGCGAGAGACCCAGCCATTCTTGCGGACGCAGGCGCTGGTCTGGGCCAGGAACCGCTCCAGGCCAATCTCGGGATTGACACGCTCGCCGGCCCAACCCCACTCCTCGGCATCGCGGCAGATGTCCACGATCTTGTGAAAGGTCTGCCACTCAGCAACCTTCTGGGGATCGTTGTAGCCCAGGAAGTCTTTCAGGCACTGCCGGCCAACGGCCTTGGTCTCGCCGGCATCGTTCCGCAGGACGTAGGTGTCGTTGCGGCGACGTTTGGTCTGGCAGTGGTCGCAGGAACCGTCGTGCTGGCGGTACTTGACCGGCAGATCATCGACGGTGGTCTTGACGATGGTCTCGGAGTGGCTCTTGTGATCGAGCGCGGCGATCAGGGTCCAGCCCTTGATCTGCGGTGCGGCACCCTCGACCGTGACCTTGGTGTAGGTGCGGATGGAGGCGCCCTCGCTGCGGGAGGCCTCTTCGATCTTCTCAGTCGAGGTGGTGTTGAAAGCATCCTGACCCGGCAGCTTCACGGTGGTGAAGGTCTCGCCTTCGGTCAGGGTGACGGGCTCGCAGCCCAGCTTCTCGGCCTTGCGGGAGATCTTCTCGATCCGCTTCCGCAGGTGGCTGAGGTTGGCGCGGGGGATGTTGTACTGCATCAGATGGCTCCTGGGTTGGGGTGGTTACTGGACGGCGGTCAGGCCAAGCATGTCGAGAGTGATCTGGGCGTTGCCCGTGACGGGCTTGTTGTAAAAACAATCGAAGCAATACATTTTGCCCTGCCTGACATCGCCCGCGTTGGCCCACAACTCATGGCCACATTCCAGGGTGGCGGAGGTGATCTTGCCGGAGCGACGGATCATGCGGGCGGTGCTGCGGTCGGGGGCGCCCGTGGTGTGAATGATCTTGCGGATGGGTGCGGTCATCTGGGTTTCTCCTTCCCCTTCTATATAGGAGCTTTGGAGCAAAGATGCAACACTTTTCTTTCGGGAAAGAAGCCCTTATTTCCGGCCCCCCAGTTCCTCAATCTCATCCCTCTGATACACCCGCTCGATAGGCTTCACCGGATGCGGCGGTATCACCGTGACCTCGCGCTCGTTTTCACTGACCACATCAACGAGCCGTCCGCCATAAGGTCGAACGCCGGCCTTGATGCGGACCTGTCGCTTGGTTGATGCCTGCCATCCGTAACCGTTCCATTTTACTGTAGTCATCTATCTGTCTCCTGGGTTGAGATTGGTGGGCAGGCTACGCGGCCTGGACCCTCGCATGAGACTGGGCGAGGCGAGCAACGGTATCGATACCGAAGGCCACGTTCAGCTTGCCAGAGGCCACATGGAACTCATCCATCAACTCGGAAATAGCCATCATGATAGCCAGCGCGGCCTCAGGGTCATCACCCAAAGTCTCCAGCTTGTCCCTGGTCTTCTGGATACGGCTCATCATCAGGTCGAGGCTGCTCGTGCTGTCCGCGTACCAGTTGGCGGCGCCTCGACGGGCGAGTTCCAGTTCAATTTTCGGATCATTCATGTTGAGGTCGGTCATCTGTCTGTCTCCTGGGTTGGGGTTGATGCCGAAGGCGCCTATGCGCCCTCAATCAGCTTCACGGCATCGACCAAGCTGGTCGCACGGATGTAGCTGGAGAAAGCTGCCGGCCACTCAACGAACCACTCGTTGGCCGCTCCGCCAGACTTCTTGCCGCCGTAAATTTCAAAAGGCGAACCGTTGGCCAGCCCAGTGAAGGTGTAGCCATCGGCCTGCTTCGTGATCTCGGTGATGCGGCTGACGGTGTACTCGCGGCCATTGATCTTGATGTTGTTGAGCGGCGAGCCGTATTTGGTTTCGGTCTGGAATTTCGCGGTGGTCATGTTCTCTCTCCCTTGTGCCCCTCATATATAGGGACGATGTCGCATCGTTGCAACATCTAAATGGGATAATTAGGCATTTTTTTGACCTATTTTTCCCATAAGGAAAAGTCTGTAATATCAATAGGTTACAGGTGGGGAAATTTGCCCACCCCTACCATCCCGCATGCTCAACGTACCTGTCGAGGCTATCTTGAAGCATAGCACCAGCATACCCGTGACCCTGCGCCTTCTCGCACAGCCGCTCGATGTCCCTGAGGCGCCAGCCGTCCACCACGGCATGGAGCGTGGCGCCCAGGACGGTCACCTCGGGCGTGATTTCCATTGACCCAGTCTCTTCTGCCCAAGGGCGGTAATTATTGAATGGCTCAAGCATTGACGCCGGCAGCCGCTCGACAGGGGAGCCGCTGACCTTAACTCCACCCAGGTGGGGGCGACGAGGAAAGTAGCTGGCTGAGATAGCCTCGAAGACCTCCTCGATCTCATCGGCAGCCCAGAGGTGAGCCTCGCTCAATAGGCCGTTTTTCTGGAGACGGAGGAGAGGGTTCTGGCGTGCCTTGATGGGCGCCAACATCCCCTCGGTGGCATCCTCGGCACCTATCAGGTGAAGGCGTCGGCGGACCCAACCTGGGTCTAACCAGTGTCCGCCGAGGCGTGATGCCGATGGTGGTGCTTCGCGCATAGCCACCTCACCTCCAGCGGTTTTGAATAATCATCATGGTGCGCGTGGATGCGTGAAGTGCTTTGGCAAACCTCACACGGCCCCTTCTCCAGCCGTCCATCCCGCACCGCGTTGCCAACCGCCGTCTGCGCTTTGTACGCAATGGGGTGAGCCTTTTGCCACCGCTCCGTATTGGCCCGAGATGCCGCCATCCGTTCTGGCCGCTTGCTGCGAAGCCGGTCATACTCACGGACGCTCTCATTGCCCCTCCGGTGGAGACGAACATCTCGCTTGGTGCAGTCCTTGCACTTCCCGAGATGCCCGTCCGCCATTGCCTTATGCTTGTAGAACTCAGCGAGGGACTTGACCTCACCGCACTTGAAGCATTGCTTCTCACTCATCTTCCTGTCCCTCCAGGGGTTACTCAAGCCCCCATTCTAAGGGAAAGACAGGTCAATTAAAAGGGATAAGATCACCCTCCAGCTCATTCAGCGGAGCCTGACCCTGCCCCTGTTGCTGACCCTGCTGCTGCTGTTGCTGCGGAGGCTGCCCCTGAGGCTGCTGGCCACCCCAGTGCGTCGCTGGCTCGACGGCGATACCATGCCACTGCTGCTGTTGGGCCTGCTGCTGCTGGGGTGCCTGCTGTTGCTGCTGTTGCTGCTGCTGCCCCTGCTGGGGTGCCGGGTCGAGCATCCGCATCTCACCGCCGAAGCCACGAACCACCACCTCGGTGCTGTACTTGTCCTGGCCCGACTGGTCCTGATACTTGCGGGTTTCCATCTTGCCCTCGAAGTAGACCTTGGACCCCTTGCGGAGGTACTGCCCGGCGATGCCGGCGAGAGGGCCGAAGACGCTGACGCGGACCCACTCGGTCTTCTCCTTTTTCTCGCCCGAATTTTTGTCCTTCCAGCTCGACCCCACAGCTAGCGAAATGTTCGCCACCTGGGTGCCGTCATTGAAGGTCCGCACCTCGGGGTCGCGCCCGAGATTGCCCAACAGGATTACCTTGTTAACTCCGTCTGCCATCACTCTTCATCCTTATTCCGCTGCTTGAGGGAGCCGCACATAGTACGGCGTGTGGAGTGGTTCTTCAACAGTGTCGCGGTATTGATAATTTTCCTGATTGAACCACAGCCGCTGCTTTCCTTCCCAGTCGCCATTCCTTTGCTTGACCACGGAGAGCCTGACGCCGGCCTGACCCATGATTTCCTCGCGCTCCTCAGGGGGAAGCTCGGGGTTGTCGAGCGCGTCCTCTCTCTTGCGATTTCTATGGATCAACAGCACGTTGAACGAGTTCTGCACCAGCTCCGCCGCGCCCTTCACATCGTCTTGGACCGGGGCGCCGGCATTGTTCTGGCCGCGCTTCCGCGTGTGGGCCACGAGGTGGACATGAACGCCCTTCTCGATGGCCCAGTCCACGAGCTGGAAGACCAACTCCTCCTGCCCGACATAGTCATCGCTCTTGACCCCCAACCTCATCAGGCTATCGATCACGAACGTGGTGCAGCCATAACGCGCCCTGGCGTAATCGAACGCTTCGAGCATGGCTGGGATATTGACCTTGCCGACATGGTCGTAGATCAGCAGCCCGTCACCCAGCCACTCCAAGGCATGCCTGATCACCGGCTCGCTCGGGTTATGCCCACCCGTGGACTGCTTCACCATTCTCTTCAGCGTCTGGGCCGGCGCCATCTCCAGGCTGACCAGCAACACCCTCGCGCCCCTCGATAGCCAGTGGCAGATGCACTGCCCGAGGAGCTGGCTCTTGCCGCTCCCGCTCTCGCCAGACCACAAGCTGAGTTCGCCATCACGAAAGTGGACCTTCCCCGAGGTCTGGCTGAAGGGCAGCGTCTGCCCGAGGTAGGTGTTCTCGCCTGGGTGCATCAGCTCGATGACCTTGTCACCGTAGACCGGCGGGCGCTGGAGCTGCTCGGGGTCGAGGGTCTCGGCATCCGCGATGCACTGGCAGATGACCTCCGCCGGCACACCCTCGGTGAGGCATTGGTTCGCGTCCTTGAGCGGGAGCTTCACCACCCGGCAACGATGGGCGCCGAGGCGCTTCGTGATCTCGATGGTCGCAGCCTCGCCCTCGGCGTCACTGTCGAGCGCGAGGTAGATCACCTCGAACCGCTGCAATGCCTCAAATTCATTTTCAATCCAGTCCTGCTTGTTGCCGCCTCCCCCGCCAAACGGGACGCTCATTGCCGGGATACCGTAGGTGGCCAGGGAAAGGGCGTCTATCTCACCCTCGGTGATGGTTACCTCGGTCGCGTTGAGCGGCAGGGCCTGCCAGCCGAAGAGGATTTTTTCGCATTCGGCCTCGGTGGGCTTTGGCTTCCCGCCATCGACCGCTGGCCGGCGCTTGGCCATGATCAGCTCATCGCCGCGCATGAACGGGAAGATGATGTCGCCGCCGTCCTCGGCCACCTTGTACCGCTCCAGCACATCGAGCGGAATGCCCCGATGGTCGGTCAGATATTGGCTGACCTGGGACATGAATTGCGTGGCCGTGCAGCGTGGCTTGGCCGGTCTCTTCCAGACGCGCTCGCTCCTGGCGAACTTGGGCTGCTCGACGCCGAGGTAGGCCCTGGCCTCATCGAGGGCCTCGACCACGGTCAGGCGCCGGCATGCCATCCACAGGTCGATGAGGTCACCCCCCTCGCCCGTGGCGAAGTCACTCCATAGCCCGTTGCGGGTGTTGACCCTCAGGCTCTTGCCCGGCCCGCCGTCAGTGTCGCCGGCCTCGAACTCGTGGCCAACCAGCTTGCCGCCGGGGAGGAGCTTCTCACCCACGGCCAGCGCACGATCCGCCAGCATCCGCTTGATCTCTGTGATGTCACTCATTCCAAAACTCCGCCTCATCCCTGATCCCCTGGAGGAGGGCCGTCCTCTCGGCCAACGCCTCCCGCTCCACGAAGGATAACTTGGTGACCGGCTCGAAGTCACGGACGCAAGCCGCAAAAAATGCCCGAGGATTGTCTTTGTCGGCGCTGGCCGCTACGGCCCGAAGAACGGCAGCATCATCCATCCCAGCCTTCACGGCCTTACCGATTAGACCGGGGCCGACTACCAGCTTGCCACTATCCCAGGTCGAGGCCCGAAGCTCGTGACCGAAGGGAGTGCCGGCGGGATGTTCCGAAGGAACATCTTCTTCAATAGGTGTAGGTGTAGGTGTAGGTGTAGGTGCAGTGCGGGAAGGCTGCGGAGCCGTAGGCTTTTCGCAAGGTATTTTATTCTTATTGTGCCGTGACTTAGCGGCAGCCCTCCGCTGCTTCCGTTGCTTGTCGAGAAATTTTCTCTCTCTGGAAAGACGCGGCTGGGTGATCCAGTTGCCGTCCGTTTTGCAAAACTCCGAGATGATGGGTAGGATCAAATTCTGCCATTCATCATCGGTCGCCCGCAGCTTCCGCTGGAGCCATGCCGGGTCATTTGGAACCCGGCACTCGGGCGTCTTCCACATCAGCATCAGGATGCCGAGATAGGCGCCATGTTCTGCAAAAGAAAGATGGTGGGTGTCGCTGGTGTAAGCGTCGATCCACAACGGTAGAGATGGATATTCAGACATTTGTTGCCTCCTGCACGGGCGGTTAAAGAGGCTGGGCGTCCCCCCTGATGCAGGCAGGAGGTTCAATCCGTAGGGACCATGGGGAGCTAACCCATGACCCAGCCCCTAGACGCTAGTCTACTATGTAGGCGGAGGTCAAGAATTTTTAGAGGCAAGCAGTTCTAATGCTGGCATCATCTCCCTCCGCCTTCTTAATGCCTCCTCCTCCCCCGCGCTCACCGCATCAGACTGCGCCTTCTCCAGGTAATCAATCAATTGCCACCCGGTGACCAGTTGACGCACCTTCCCTGTCCCATTCCGTGAGGGGATCAGTACATGCCCAAGCTCCCTGCTCTGAATAAGCTGCCGCACCAGCGCCGGCCTGCAATCCAGAACGCGGCACAGATCATCAACGCTGTATAGGGGGTGGTATTCCACGACCCGCCCGAGAAGATATTCCCTGCTTTCTGACGCCCTGTCAGCAGCAACATGAGACGGGTGGGGAGGGGTGGCAACGAGGCGCACATTATGCAGCGGGTCTTCCCGCTTAATAGCCTCAGTCTCAGCATTCAGAGCCGCAGCCCGAGAGGGAAACTTTTCTATCTCAACGCGAGATATTTGCTCGAACCAGCCCGAGGCGGTTTTGTGTTGGGATAGGCGGACGATTGCATTCAGCGACACCCCAATATAAAGGAGCGTCCCCTCGCTATCATAGTGCCGATAAAGGTTGGTGGGGCGGGGATCACCCGCCCCCACGCCAGTAAGCATCACCCAATCCCCAGCGCATCCTTGTAGAGATGCACGAGGGCCTCCATCTCGCTCCTGGCGTCGGCGTCCATCTTCCGTAGACGGATCACCGCCCGCATGGCCTTGGTGTCGAAGCCGGTGCCCTTGGCCTCGGCGTAGACCTCGCGGATGTCGGCCCCGGCCGACCCGTTCTTATATCCACGGTCCAGCATCATCCTAGCGAACCGATCAAACAGACCATATACGCGAGGGTTCTTTTGATGAAACTCAAGCCACTGTCTTTCACACTTGTTGATGGGGGGCCTCCGTCCCATCACAAGGTCCGCCACTTTAATTGACGGAGTATAATCAAAGAGGTCATCCATCCTTCATCCTCCTCATCACACCCTCGATCACGCTATCAACAAAGGCGGGCATCAGTTCATCGATCACATCGTGGACAACACCCTCGGCCTCAATAGTCAGTTCGCAGACGCACTCATTGCCAAGCTGCCGGCGTAGGCCCATGATGGTGGCACGATACTCGGCACGCCGCTCCATAAGGTCGCCGGCACGCTGAATGCCTGAGAGGGCCGTTGCCGGGTCGCGCATGAACTCGCGCCCGATGTGGCTGGTGCCACACTTGAGTAGTTGCCACGCCAGCCACATCGCAGCGTTCCGTGCCTCGCAGTGTTTTCCCAAGCGCCCACGCCCGGCCATGATGCTGACCGGCACGCCGAATGCCTTGGCCGTCTCGGCTTGGATGTGAGCGATCCTCATGCCCGCGCCTCGATAATGATCTCCAGGGGTGCCGACTGCCGCTCATTCCACATCAACGTCATGTGAACAATTTGACTGTCGTCCACGATGAAGACGTCGGTGAGGAGGTCACTGACTGCCTTCTCCAAGTTACCGAGGTCTCTCTTCCGCCGGTCAGGGCGCTCGAAGAGGTAGGTGACCTTCACATCTCCAGCTAAGATTTCAACGTCTTCACCTGGGATGTCGCCATAGCGTGACAAGAAGCTCTCGAAGCAGAGCTTGATCCACTCTCTATACCGTTTCGTTTTTACCCGGCCCCGCTTTCCACGACCGGGGTCAGTAAAACAGGCCGAGAGCGGAGGCGGTATCGCCGGCAAGTAGATGCGATGAGCGACCTTCCAGTCAGCCATCCACGCGCTCCTGCTCTATCTCATCGAGCGCGCCCTGCACCTTTCGCAGCACGGCAAGGGTTGGTAGGGTAGCCCCCGAGAGCCAGCGGCGCAGCGTCGAGCGTGCGATGCCGGCCCGCTTCGAGACTGCGTCGGGGTTCATCGTGAGGAGACGTATGCGCCGACTGATGTCTTCGATTTCTCTGTCCATCATTGCAACATGCGCTTTCTCGCGACAATGTCAACTTTTTTCTTGACGCCGTCGCAAAGATGCACATATGTTGGCAACGGCTGCGACGCAGCCACAGGGGCCGACCGGCCTCGCCTCCCGCCCCGATCCCACTCTGGGGTGGGAGGCAACCAACCCAGAGGGAGACAATGGACAAGCACCTCAAGCGATTGACCAAAGAACTGACCACTCTCGGCATTCGAGACTGGGAAATCTGTGACCGTGCGCGGCACCGTCAACTGAGGTTCCAAAGCCTCAGCGGCGAGGCCAGGATGGTCACCATCAGTCGCGGCCCGGTCAGTGATCATAGGGCCGTGCGGAACTCACTCAGCGATGTTCGTCGCGAAGCCAGGAGATAGGAATGTACTCGACGCAAGAACAAGCCATCGAGCAGGCCTGCCACCGCGAACCCCACGGTGAAAACGCCTGCCGCGCCTCGGCCTGCATGGGCTGGCGCTGGGGCCAGAAGCTGCCCAAGCCCATAACCATCGCCTGCGAGAACAAGGGCGCCCTCGTTGCCGAAGACGGACGCGCCGGCATCATCCTCATCCCTGATGGCTACCAGTTTCAGGGTGCGGAGCTGATGGAGGCCAAGGGCGCCGAGGGCAACCCCATGATCAAGAAGGCTGCCCACTGGGTCGAGCCTCAGGGGAGCTGCTACACCCGTCGCAAGGGCTTCTGCGGCCCCTGTGGGGTGCCTGAGTATGAGTAAATCATGAAACGACAAGAAACTTGGGTCCACCTACCATGACAGGTATCCATGAAGACGAGCCGCTGTCAGGTTTTTATCGTCGTCGCCTTGTGCGCGGCGGACCCTGGGTGCCGGCAGTCATCTGGATGGAGCCAGGAGACATCGACCCCGAGACCGGCGAGCTAGCTTCAGACGATACGCTCTGCTGCTTCGTCAATGGCAGGCCGGTAGACGTGTTCAAGGAGTGGACATGGTTGGCCGGCAACCCGATTAGCGCCGAGGAATATTTTGCCCTGTTCGCGCAGTCCTCGGCGCCTTCCGCCCCGGCAGCCAACATGCCGGTTGACCCGCTTGCTGACGCACCTGTATTCTAACCAGCGGATGAAGGAGACAATTATGAGTGATGCCCCCGAAATCGGACACAATGATCCGCCCTCGCCAGTCCTCGAAGGCCTGCGCGAAAACTACCAGACAGAGCTGGCTCGTGCCCAGGAGCTGACCGTCGCGTTCTCTCGCTCGCCCACGGTGATCGAGGATGACGAGACCGCCGGCAAGGTTGGCGATTTTGCCAAGCAGTTCGCCGCCGTCATCAAAAGTGGGGAGGCCGCTCACAAAAAAGAGAAAGAGCCGTACCTGACCAACGGTCGCATCGTGGACAATTTCTTCAAGGCCCAGCTCGTTGAGCCAATGCGGAAACTGAAGGACGAGCTGATGCAGCGCCTCACGGTCTATGGGCAGGCCAAGGCACTTGAGGAGCGCAAGGTGCGCGAGGCCGCTGAGAAGGAGGCCCGTGAGGCCGCTGCCGAGGCTGCGAAGAAAGCCGCCGAGGCCGAGGCCGCGATGGAGACCGAGACCGAGGTCGATGACGCCCTTGTCGCCGCCGAGAAGGCCCAAGCCGCTGAGGAGGCTGCGAGACGCGCCAAGGAGGCCGCTGAGGCCAGCAATGCAGAGCTATCTCGCACCCGTGGCCAGCGTGGCTCCGTGGTCAGCCTGACCACCACGATGAAGGGTGAGCTGATCTCACGCGAGGCCCTCGACCTCGAAGCCCTCCGCCAGCACATCAGCGAGGACGCCCTCGAAAAGGCCATTCGCTCCTTCGTCAAGGCCGGCGGGACTGAGCTTGCCGGCGCGAGGATTTACGAACACACGAGCGCGACAGGACGCTAACAAGGGCGGGGCTTTTGGCCCGGCCAGCGGCGGGGTCAGGTGGCCGTCTCCTTTCCCCTGCGATGCAGGGTTCAAATGGCCAAGAGAGGCGTCCTGCCTCCCGCCCACCCCCCACGGGGCTACTAGTGGGCAAAGGGCGTCAACCGCCGCAACCCCTCTGGATGGAGAACAGTGATGAACGAAGAAGAATACAAAGCCACCGACCTGGGCAAGATTGCGCCCGCCCTGGTGGCCTTCCAAGCCGCCGTGTCGAGCGTCGAGAAGACGGCACTCAACCCCCACCTCAATAAGGATTACGCCGACTTCGCTGATTACGTCAAAGTCGCCCGGCCCATCCTGGCGGAGAACGGCCTCTGCGTTGTCCAGCGGACCTTCCCCAACGAGGCCCCCAACAGCATGCTGCTGGTGACCACGATAATCCACAACTCGGGCCAGTGGATTTCTGACGGTGGCTTCCTCGTCACATGGGGCACTGGCAATCGCGGCGTCAATATCAATCAGGCGCAGGGTGCGGCGATGAGCTATGCGAAAAGATACACCTACGCTGCCATCTTGGGCCTCGTGGTCAAGGGCGAGGATGATGATGGCATCAACGCCAGCCCCCAGCAGAACCAGCTCACCCCGCCACCGCAGTCGCCCACGCCAGTGCAGGCCGGCTATGGCGGACAGGCGCCCCAGGAGCCGGCATGGCAGCCGCCACAGGACCAGGGTCCACCTCAGGGGTGGAACGATGCGCCCCAGGAGCCTCAACAGCCCCAGGCGCCCGCCCCCGCCCCCGTGGGCAACATCTCACCAGAGCTAGCCGGCTGGGCCACCACGCTGCGGACCCAGCTCCGCCACGCACCGCACGAGGGGGCCATCGAGCAGACCTTCAACAACCCCCAGAACCAAGCGCGTCTGGAGGAGGTCAAGGCTGCCTCGGCCACGGGCTACAACCATCTGGTCGAGGAATACCAGAGCGCGCTGGCGAGGGCTCGGAATGCTTCCGGCGCGGCGTAAGAAAAAGGCGAAAGGCCCGGCCCACCCGAAGGGCCTCGGGAAACACAGCGCCTCGCCCAGGCGCTCCTTTCCCCGGCATCGGAAATGGATCAGGGGGTTTGGCTGTTCAGTGCCGGAATGTAACAGCACCCAGATCGAGGCTGCCCACGTCACCCTCCCTCTGCCCGAGGGAAAGACCCATCTCAAAGGTGGCACCAGCCAAAAATGGCATGATGCAACGTGCATCAGTCTCTGTCGCAGTCACCATGCCGGCCAACACACGCTGGGATGGAAGCGGTTCGAGAGAGACGTTCTCAAACGAGACGCCGTTAAGCTCGCCATCGAGTTCGCCTCGAAAAGCCCCGTTCAGAACGTAAGGGATGCAGTAAAATGACATCGAGGTCATTGACGTGATTGAAGCCTTCCAGCCCGGGTTCCACACCGGCGGTGACCCCGTCCAGGATCTCAAGAAGGCCCGTTGGCATCTCGACCGGGAGATCGAGAGGCTCGCGTGACCAAGCACTTCATGCTCCAGAAAGGTGGAGCCCTCTGGCCCGAAGATGAGGAGTGTCAAAAGCGGCTCCAGAAGATTGGCGATGACAACGCCTGTGAGATCGAGATCATCGTCCCTCGCAATATCAAACACCATCGCAAGTTCTGGAAGATGATGGACCTCGTGCGCCGGCAATCAGTCCTGCAGGACCGTTACCCCACCACCGAGGCCCTGGTACAATCCTTCAAGATCGTGACGGGTGTGATCGAGCCTGTGATCCTGCCTGACGGCGAGATCAGGATGGTGCCGGGGTCCATCAGCTTTGCCAAGATGGATCAGGGCGAGTTCGACGCCTTCTATACCAAAGCCGTCAAGATCATCGTGATCGATTTCCTGGGTGGCGGTCCAGAGGATGAGGAAGGCCTGCGGAATGAGATCGAGGAGATGATCAGATGAGTGCTGATGTAATGTGGGCGCTATATGAGGCCAACGTACTCGAAATGCCACAAGTCATCGAAGTTGTTATCCCTGACTTGCCAGTCTTGGTCCCAATCTCCACCCCATCGCAATGTAATGTCCATTGACCTTGCTACTCCGAGGACGTATCCAGCGAAGTATGATGCACGTTCCCGATCATGCCAATCGATAGGGTATGGGGCGGCATCAACTGCGAGGGATGGAGATTGATTGTGCTTACTGTTTGGGAACTGGACCTTACTCTTACCTTGTCGGAACAACTCATCTTGTTCCTCCTGATCGCGCTGTCCTGTAAAGATCGTACAGTCAAAGTCATTCACTACTTCGTTGAACACTTGTTGAAGGAGTGGATGGCACTGGCTTAGTTTCGTCTGACTTTGAAGGCTGTACTTTGGCATCAGGATC
>Ga0098033_1000367_pt1 | contig 20849 bp, 27 predicted proteins | sample 1_EtaG_FD_75049 | JGI IMG/M metagenome (GOLD analysis project Ga0098033, IMG submission 75049) | Marine viral communities from the Subarctic Pacific Ocean - 1_ETSP_OMZ_AT15124 metaG | ecosystem: Environmental > Aquatic > Marine > Oceanic | place: Pacific Ocean | collected 2015-01-07
ACTCATTTTTTTTCTGATAAGTTCAGAAAAAAGGTGATCTATTTCTTGGTCTGACAATTTTTCAATTTCTTTTTTAGTCATAAGTTTATTCCTTTCTTAATTAATTAGTTTCTCTCAAAGTTTCGCCACAAAGAGAGCATACAATATATTCTTTTTGTTCTGTTTTTTCTGTATGTATATCTATATTTTGTTCTAATTGTTCTGTATGATTACATTTTTCCATTTCATATATATTAGCCCACTCTAATAATAAAATATCGCCTTTGTCTATATATTTTGATAAACTTTGTAATTCTATTATTTCTTCATAACTAATACACTCTTTTTGTATTTCTTTTCTTAAATATTCTAATCTTTGTTTTATTTTTTCTTTAATCATATATTTGTTCCTTTCTAATTAATTATTATTACATTTAATTTTTGTATTCCAAAATTAATTGCCCTTTGGTATTCATTTTTCTTCATAGCTATATCAATTCTATCTGTATATCTTTTATTTGTTCGGTCTGTAATCATACAAATACCATAATTCTCGATCTCTATAAGAGTTCCAAATGGTAAAAAATTAGTAGCACACCTTTTATAACCCTTTTCCAAAGCTAAACATATATTCTCACCATTAGCAGATATACAAGGGCTATCGTCTGTTTGGTTAATATCCCCCACATTATAAGCAGTAATTTCTTTAATACCTATATCATTTTTTTGCCTTTCTAATTCATTTTTTATTTGTTCGGTCTGTTCAATTGGCAAATATAATCGCTTAACTACGAGTATTTTATTATTTTCTGCTCTTAGTCCTCCCCAAGCTATAAATAAAGTGATGATCATAGCAATTAAAACATTGCGACTCCTCTTATCGGGTTTTCTTTTTTTTGCTTGTTTTTTTGTTTTTATTTTTCTTTTATAAAACATATAAATTATTTAACAGCTTTTATAACACCATCTTCAATTAATCTTTTGGCTGTTCTTCCAAAAAAGCCTTGTAATTGCCAAGCTAATCCAGTATTTACTAAATACTGCCAAGCCTCAATGATCTCATCCTCGCTGTCTGCCTCAATAAAACCCTCTGCTAATCCAACAGCTGTATAGCTGTCCATTTTTTGTTTCTTTTCTTTTCTCATATATTTATTATTAATTATTTATTAGTAAAACCATCAAACCAACCATCGCCCTTTGTATCTTCTCTTTGACAATGAGCTTGGGCCTCTTTAAGTGTTAAGCCCTTTTTAATAACTTTTTTTGTAAAATTATCTCTAAAATATCTGATAATTTTATAATGTTTATTACATTCTTCCATATATTTATTATTAATTATTTAATGATCTTGTTATACTATAAGTTGCTTAAACTCATAGCATTTAATATAGTCTTTTGAGATATTCTTTTTATAACCTCATTTTTAAAATATTTATCTTTGAAAGAATACATTAAAAAGATATTATTAAAGTCTTTTGAGCTTATTATACTAATATTATTATTAGCATAATATTCTAAATTATCTAAAATATCTTGCTTAGTTGCTAATTGCCACCTGATGCTATTAATTAAGTTGCTAAAATCTTTTGCTTTTGACATATATTTATTATTAATTATTTAATTAATTAGTTAAACTTATTTTGAAACTCTTTTAGTCCTCCATTAATTGATAACAGCCATTTTTCTAATTCTTTTTTATCTTCTTTTCTGATGATTATTGCTGATGACTGACTAAAAACATTAGAGGTTTGACCAAAGATCCAGTAAATTGCTACTGGTGCTATTAGTTTTCCACTCATTAGATCATTAAAATACTCGCTAAGCTCTGCTTTTCTTTTAGTTGTTTCATCGGGCATACCCGTAATCCAGCCCTCTACTAACTCGATAAAACCTTTTTCAAGTTTCCAAGTTGTATAACCTCGCCACCCGTCAGTATTCTTCCACTCAATTTTTTTAATCGGCTTTGGTATATCTGATCCGAGATCAGTATAGTTAAAGTCCTCATCAAAGCTATATTCCTCGCTCCCCTCCGGGCTAAACATTACCATTTTAGTTGCCTCTCTCATACCATCACTAAAACAGCTCTCGCAAAAAACCTCATTTTTAAGCGAGTAAAAACCATTTTCATCTATTCCCTCCTCGCAATTTATACATTTTTCTTCGCGACTCCTCTTATCGGATCGCTTAACTACGAGTATTTTTTGTTGTCTTTTTTTTGCTTGTCTCATATATTTATTATTAATTAATTACAATTGAGAGTATAATTATTTTATACTCTCTCAATAATTACTTGATTATTAAATATATTATATTTAATATAATAATCATTATTATTAATTTTAGGCATAACAATGCTTTTTTAGTTTTTGGATCTCTTAAAAACATTTTAATTTCTCTTTTGTTCATTTTGTTTTACTTAATTTATTAAATAACTTTATATAAGATATAACTATTTTATATCTTATAAAAATAATTTAACTTTTAACAGCTTTTTCAAACTTATCAGAGTTAAAACGGCTGTTATCTTTTTTCAATTCTTTTATAGCTTTTAATATAATATTTTTATCTATTACATTGTCATTTTTATATTCTGATATACTTTTTATAATGTTGGCTATAATAAAATAATCTTTTTTTGTCATTTTTTTTGTTATTAATTATTTATAAATAAATTGATGTATTTTTTTCAGTGCTGTAAATTGCCCTCTGATTATATTTTTTAGCTGTTTTTAAGGCCTCTACTTTATCAGTTAAAAAAATTGCTACATCTAAATAATTAAAACCCGTTTTATTATCCAGCCAGTACCCATAATACCAGTTTTTTATGCCTATTTTATGAGCTTGTTTTTTAACCTTATTGATGATCTGCCCGTTGATACTTTTGAACTTGTTGTCAGTTAAGGCTATAAAATACCCGTCATAACTTGGTATATATCTGTTACCATTTTGTTTTAAGCTGATCCCACTGGGATTATTTTTTAGCTGTTTTATAATATTTTTATACATATTATTATTATTAATTAATTAAGGGGTTGATCCCCCCCCCATAAAGCTCGAAGCAAGAGGGGAGGGGATTATTTTATTAAAGAGATATAAGATACTTTACTTTTTGATTATATAATTTAATCTTTATTATTTTGTTAAAGTTCCTCTTTATCTCTTATATAGAGTATAACATATATAATGATATAATAATAGCCCCTTATAGACCTTATAAAATGGGGTTGAAATGGCTGGGGATAACTTTTAGAGTTTTTTAGCCTATAAATAATTGCCAAAATAATTAAAAAAGCTTATAATATAAAAAGCTTAAAAAATAAAAGAAGACAATGGCAACAGATCTAACTATAAAACAAAAAAAATATGTTAAAGAGAGATTAAAAGGATCTACGGGAGTTAAAGCAGTAGCTGATATATATAACACTACAAGCTACGGCTCCGCTTCTGCACTTAGCACTAAACTAAACAAAACCCCGAAGATCCGCAAAGAGATAGAGGAGGGTTTGAATAAGTTAGACATAACACCAGAGTATTTACTAAGAGAGTTAAAAAATCTTATAAGCAAGGGTAAATCTGATAATACTATATTAAATGTTATAAAATATTATTTTGATCTTCTTGGTTATACAAAAGAGAACCAACAACAACAAGCTCAAAGACTTGTTATAAATATAGACAAAGGAGTAATCCCCGTTAATTTAAGAGATAAAGAGGACACCCCCCAAAGCAAAGAGAGGGAAGAGGCATAGTTTTAGAATAAGAGTTATAAAGCTTAGGGGAAGAGGTATTTAATGACCGGGTACATATTATGCGAGAGGGGCATACCGCCCGCGACACCCCGAAAATATTATTTATCTATACATACAATTTACAGACAGACATGAAAAAAACAACAGAAGAAAACAATGAGGTATTTAATCTTTTAGGAAAGAAGAAGAAGGATACAACTAAGAAGATAAACCTAGAAATATATACTCCCCATAAAAACCAACAGAAGATTATAGATTCAGATGCACGTTTCAAGGTTATCAACTGTGGGAGAAGATTTGGTAAGACAACCTTTGCTGTTAACACGCTGTTTATTTCTGCTCTTTTACAAGACAATGGAACCTTCTGGTATGTTGCTCCAACTTATAGACAAGCTAAGCAAATAGCTTGGAGAATGTTTACGGAGTTGTACTACCTGAATAATAAAAAACTTTTTAGTAAGCCACCTAATGAAAGTCAATTACAATTAATCCTAGAGAATGGAAGTTATATAGAATTGAAAGGTGCAGATAATGAGGACTCTTTAAGAGGAGTAGGATTAGATGGAGTAGTTCTTGATGAATATGCCACAATGAAACCTCATGTATGGGATGAGATTATTCAACCAACAATAACTGATAAACAAGGATGGGGTATGTTTATATCAACCCCACAAGGATACAATCATTTTCATGAGATGTATGAGAAAGCTAAGTTTTTACCAGATTGGGAAAGATTTCATTTTACAAGTTATGATAACCCAGCTTTAAAGAAAGGAGAGATAGATAGAGCTAAGACAGAAACTGCAGAAGATTACTTTGCTCAGGAGTATATGGCAGACTTTAGAAAGTTTACTGGATTAGTTTATAAAGAATTTGACAGGAAGACACATGTAAGTAATAGCTTCGAGATTCCTAATGATTGGTCAAGATGGAGAACCATAGATGCAGGTTATAATAATCCCTTTTGTTGCTTATGGGTGACACAAGATCCAGAGTCTGGTATATTTTATATATACGACGAACATTACTTACCTTTGCAAACTACTAGGTATCACGCGGAGATAATAAACGGTAAGTCTGTAGGTCAGTATTTTAAAGCAACATACATAGATCCATCAGCATCACAGGTTATGCAAGACTTAGGAACGTTCGGTGTATATTGTTACAAAGCAGACAACACAGTTGTTTATAAAAGAGGACAAGATTATGAAAGTGGAATACCAAAAGTAGCAGAACTTTTAAAAATAGACCCTATATTAAATAAACCAAAAATAATGATATTTAAAGACTGTAAAAATTTTATAGATGAAATAGAAACCTATAGATGGGAACAAAATAAAATAGATAAAAATGCAAGAGAAACACCTCATAAAAGTAATGACCATGCAATGGATGCTTTGAGGTATTTCGTTAATTCATATAATTTAATACTTAATCCAAAACCTTATAAAAAATCAACACCAGTATATCAACCAAGAAATTTAATAACTGGTTATTAATAAAAATATTATGGCAAAAGAAAAACTTAATTTAGAAAGAAGAAGAGAAATAGTAGAAAGAGTTGTAGATGATTATAATGCTTCTTTAGAATTTCAAAGACCTATCTTTCAAAACTTTGTAGAGTATTACCAACTTTACAGATCTGTGATAGATGAACAAAAACAAAATTACAAAGGAAGAGCTAATCTATTTGTTCCTTATGTTTATTCTACAGTGGAAACAATAGTACCACGTATGGTTGGTAGTAAACCAAAAATAGAATCTGCACCAAGAGAACCAATGGATATTAGATATGCTGAGCTTAATACACAGCTTACTAATTATCAGTGGGATATGATAGAGATGAAACGTAAAGTAAAATCTTGGGTTCGTAATGGTTTAATCTATGGCGTTGGTACATTAAAGCTTACATGGGAATTTAAAACTGAATTAGAAAATACTGTAAAAGATACTCCTAAATGTGAAGTGATAGATCCTTTTGATTATTTCAAAGACCCTGAAGCAACAGTAGATTATCCAGGAAGATACGATATTCATAAAACGTATAGATCTATAAATGAACTTAGACATAATCCTAATTATGATATTCCAAAAGAACTTGAAGCTGAAGTAGATCAGGATGAATATCAAGTTCAAAGAGAAGCTATATTAGGTTTATCTAAACCTACAAATAGAGATGTAAAGAAATGTGAAATATTAGAGTATTGGGGATTATATGATATAGATGATGATGGTGTAGAAAAAGAATGTTTATTAGTTGTTGCTAATAGAAATCATTTAATTCGTGCAGAAAAAAATCCTTATAAACATGGACAAAGACCATTTATAAATTTTCATGATACAGATGTTCCAAGTGAGTTCTGGTCTATAGGAGAAGTAGAACCAATAATGTCACTTCAATATGAATTGAATGATATTAGAAATCAACGTATGGATAATGTAACTCTTATTCTAAATAGAATGTGGCTTGTAAATAAAGGTGCTGATGTAGACGAAGAAGAATTGATAAGTCAAGCTGGTGGAGTAATTCATGCTGGAGATATAAATGGTATTAAAGATTTATCAACCCCTGATGTTACAGGTAGTTCTTACAATGAAGAAACTTTAGTTAAAGCTGATATTCAACAAGCAAGTGGGGTTACAGATTTTACTAAAGGAATGGGAAATCAAGGTGGTGCCTTGGCAAATGAGACTGCTACTGGTATAATGATTTTAACTGAACAAGGAAATGCAAGATTTCGTTATAAGCTTGATAACCTAGAAGATGCACTTGAAAAGTTTGGTAAACAACTTAATGGACTTAATGAACAGTTTATTACTACTGATACAATGATTAGAATTGTTGGACCAAAAGGAAGAGAATGGACAAAGATTCCATCAAAAGCAATTAAAGCAGATTACGATATTAATGTAGAAGCTGGTTCAACACAACCAATGAATAAATCTGTTAGGAAAGCAGAAGCAAGAGAATTGTTAGCGACAGTCGCACCTTTTGCTCAAATAGCAGGAATTAATTTGACATATTTTATTAAATATTTATTACAACAATATGATTTGGCAGACATTAACGAAGCGTTTGGTTCAATCATGGACCCAGCACAACTCACTCCAGAAGGAGAACAAAGAAATCCAATGGAACGATTACAAGAATTACAAGGAGGACAAAGTGGCGCTGTCCTTGGCGGAGATGTTGGAGCTCAGAGATCTGTTCCGTTCCAAAAATTGGCAGAATCTGGAGAATCTCCTGCTCCACAGGTTGAAAGGAATCAAAGAGGAGCTCAGTAGTTGTAAGAAAGAAGATCTAGAACGTAAGCAAGGATATATTGCTGGTCTTGAATGGATTTTATATGAAAAAAAATATATCATTAATAAAATAGGAAGTAAAAAATAATATCAAATTGTGATATACTTAATTAACTAACCCTCGTGGCGTTGCACGGTAAAAACGAAAGGGAGAGAAAGGGCACTTATATGCCAGACGTAGAAGATGTAAAACAACCAGAAGAAACTGGTTCAGAATCATCAGCTGAGATTAAATCTACTATAGAGGAACTTAACGCCAGTGAAGGCGATAAAACACAAGAAGGAACTATTAGTGAAGATGAAAAAAGGATAGAACCTATGATTCCCAAAAAACGTTTTGATGAGGTTAATTCCAAAATGAAAGCGTATCAAGAATTATTAGAGGTTCAAGAGAAATCATCCACACCAAAAGAATCTAAAGTCGAAGAAAAATCTAATAAGGAATCTGAAGAAAATGTTTCTCTCGATGATGAATCTCGTATGAGAGAGATTGCTAGACAAGAAATGTCTTCTAAAGATAAAGAGCTTTCTTCTGCTGTAGAATTGAATAGTGTGATGAGTGCTAATCCTGATTTTGTTAACTATAAGGATTCAATTAAAGCTATTATTCAAAGTAATCCAACTGTCTCTTGGTCTAATGCTTACAAGATTGCTAAATTTGATTCTGGTGAAGTTGTTGATACAAAACAATCAACACCAGATAAATCTGCAGCAATTGTAGAAAGCAGTCAAGCAAGTCCTAAGACTGGAGATGTAGGAGATCTTGATCCATTAGCTAAGGATCCTTCAGGTAAATTTCTTTATTCAACTAAAGAACTCGAAAAGGTTTTACCAAAAAAATAACGATGTTCATTAAAAACGAGTAATAAAAGTCGAAGAGTAAAACTGTTCTAGGAGAATTAATAATATGCCAAGATCAACAACAAGCACTTTGACTAATACAATTAAATCATTTTATGATAGAGTATTAGTTGAAGCTTTAGATCCAATATTAAAATATTATCAATTCGGAGATAAACGTCCATTGCCAGAAGGCGAAGGTACTTCTGTAATCTGGAACAAAGCAGTTAGATTAGCTATTGGTGTTAACGTAACAGAATCACCTATAGCTGCAGCTTCTGGTGGTAATGCTTTATCTACTTACAAGGTTTCAGCAGTAATCCAATCTTATGCTGGATTTACTGAAATTACTGACTTAGTAGATTTAACATCTATCACAGATGTTATGAAACTTGCTGCTGAAAGATTAGGCGCTCAAGCTGGTGAGACTATAGAACGTGTAATAATGGCTGAAAACTTCATCCATCACACTACTCAATCTATAGGTGATTCAGCTCACCATTACTTCAAAACAGGTAGTGCTGTTGAAGAAATTTGGGGCTCTGTTTCTGGTGCTTCTGCTGCACCTGGTTCACCTACATCAACTGTATCAGCTGCCGCTGTTATAACTGTTTCTGATGTTAGAGCTGCAATTTTTGTCTTAAAGGGCTTAAATGTACCTGCTTACTCAGGCAATGATTATGTATCAATCGTAAATACTGAAGTTGCTGAAGACATTGTAGGAGATAGCACTTGGATTAATTTCCATCAATATGCTGCTCCAGGTCAAAAGAACTTATACACAGGAGAAATCGGAAAGATATATGGTTGTCGTTTCGTAGAGACCACTCAAGGTCCTGCGGTAATTGCTTCTAATGCTGGTGGTACAGCATCTGGTATTGCTTATGGTACTGTGGTTATGGGAAGAGGATTTTATGGTGTAACTGAGTTAGATGGTGGTATAAGAACCTACATTTCACAAGGTGCACAAAAATCTGATCCTGTAAACCAAGTTACTACATATGGTTGGAAATCTCATTTCACAACTAAATTATTGAATACTTCCGCTGGATTAGTATTATGGACTGGTTCCAATAATACTACTACAGCTGCTACAAATGGTACTCGTATTAGTTTACCAAGCGCATACTAATATTTTATTAGGATACTATCCCTCAATATTTGAGGGGTAGCTCTTAGTAAATAATTAATAAAACATATATGTTTAAAAGAAAAAAGAAAGCAAAAAAAGCTATAAAAATTGAACAAGGTCCTGTATTAGGAGTTAGTAAATGTGAGTGTGGTTGTGGATTATTATCTACAATTATATCACCAAAAGGAGGAGCATTTAATAATTTAGCTTGCCAGTCAAATACAGAATCCGTTTAAAAATAAAAAAATAAAAAAACACGATGAAAATTTTAATTATCGGAGCTGCTGGTTTCATTGGCTCCCATCTTTACGAAAAATTAAAAAAAGATAAACACGAAGTAGTAGGTATAGATAATTTCTTTCATTCATCTTCACATCCAATTATAAAAGATGTTGAATATGCTGATGTACGTTATTATCAAGATATTGAGTCTTATATTAAATGGGCTGATATTGTTTATCATTTAGCTGCTCAAATTCATGTAGATAAATCAATTACAAATCCCCAAGAAACATTAGACATTAATGTTACTGGAACTTTAAATGTATTAGAGGCAGTAAAGAAATATAATAAGAAAATGGTATTTGCTTCAAGTTCAGAAGTTTATGGTACACAGAAATGTCAAATGACAGAATTACATCAATTAGATTGTCAATCACCTTATGCTGCTTCTAAGGTAGCAGGAGATAGATTATGCAAATCATACTGTGATACCTATGGTACACAAGTAGCGATTTTGAGAAACTTTAACACCTTTGGTTCTTATCAAGCTGATGAGAGTTATGGAGGTGTTATTGCTATTTTTACACGCTTAGCTATACAAAATAAACCTTTAACCATCTTTGGAGATGGAACACAGGAAAGAGATTACATGTCCATAAAAGACGCTATTAAGGGTTATGAATTTTGTATTGAAAAAGAATTGTGGGGTAAACCAGTTAATGTTGGAACTGGTAAAACAATTAGCATAAATAAGATAGCAAAAAAGATTATTGAACTTACAGGTTCAAAATCAAAAATAATATACGGAGATCCAAGATCAGGAGAAGTGCAAAGATTATGTGCAGATATATCTTTTGCTGAAAAGAATGGTTTTGAAATCTCTACTAATTTTAACGATAATTTAAAAGAATATGTTAAATGGTACAAAAAAGACTACCTTGCTTGTGGGTAATGGCGAGATAGGTAAAAGTTTAAAAAAGGTTTTAGAAGAAAAATATAAAAGAATATTCATAAAGGATATTGAAGATATTGAATTACAAAATGTAGAAATACTCCATATATGTTTTCCTTATTACAAGAAATTTGTAAAAGAATGTTTAAGACTTATTAAAAAATATAAACCAGAATTAGTAATAATACATTCTTCTGTACCTATTGGTACTACACGTAAGGTTGGAGACATTGCTGTCAATTCTCCTATTAGAGGTGTCCATCCTAATTTGATACAAGGAATAAAAACATTTACTAAATATTTTGGGGGAGTGTCAGTAGGTAATGTAAAGAGAGCAGCTAAAATATTTTCAGATGTAGGAATAGAAACTCGTGAAGTTTATAATCCAGAAGAAACAGAAGCTGGAAAGCTTTTAAGTACAACCTATTATTCTTGGTGTATTATGTTTGAAAAATGGGTTAAAGAGTTTTGTGAGAAAAAACATTTGAATTTTGATATTGTTTATAATCATTTTAATACAACTTATAATATAGGATATGCAGAATTAAATTCACTCAATTTTATAAGACCTATAATGAAACACATGGAAGGAAAGATAGGAGGACACTGTCAGATTTCTAATGCAAAACTATTGAAAAAAGATTTTAAACCAGCTAAGATAATATTAAAGAAAAATAAAAAGTTATGAAAATTCCATTTTGTAAACCATATTTTAATTTTAATGAAGTAAATGAAGTCAAAGAAGTTATTGAAAGTGGATGGTGGACCACTGGTAAAGTAACAGAAGACTTTGAAAAAGAATTTGCTGAATATGTAGGAGCAAAATATTGTGTAGCTCTAACGAGTTGTACTGCTGCTTTATTCTTATCTTTAAAGTATTTACAAAGGAAACACGATATAATGAAAGTATGGTGTCCTTCTTTAACATTTGCAGCAACAGTAACAGAAATTGTTAATGCTGGTTGTTATCCTGTATTTGGAGATGTAGATGAAAACTCAATGTGTTTAGTAAATAAAACAACAGATGAAATAGATGCTGTAATTCCAGTTCATCTGACAGGAAATAAAGCATTTACAAAATATAAGGTTCCAGTAATAGAAGATTCTGCTCATTTAATTGAAAGAGATCAATGTAAAGAAAATCCAAATTTAGTATGTTTTAGTTTTTATGTTACTAAGAACTTAGCAATGGGTGAGGGTGGTGCTATATGTACCAATGATAAAGAAGCATATGAATGGTTAAAACAAGCTAGACATCACGGAATATCCAAAGGTGGTTGGGATAGATATAAAGAAGGTGGAAGCTGGATGTATGATATAGAATTTGTGGGATGGAAATATAATCCATCAGATATATTATGTGCTATTGGATTAGTTCAATTAAGTAAGATGGATTTTATAAATCAAAAAAGAAAAAAGCTTATAGATTTATATAATAAAGGATTGGGTTATAAAAGAAAGGGATTACATTTATATCCTATATTAGTTAATGATAGACCAAAATTTATGGAAGAAATGAAGAAAGCTGATATTCAATGTAGTGTTCATTTTTTACCAATACATCAAATGACAGCATTTAAAAAACATTTTGAAGGTATGAGTAGTCTTCCAATAACAGAATATCTTGGTGATAAATTAGTTTCTTTACCACTTTTTCCAGAAATGTCAGAAGAAGAAGTAGAGTATGTTATTAAGAAAGTAAACAAGACAAAATTATTAATAAATATATGAAACAAAATTATGCAATTATAGGATTAGGTTTTATCAGTGATAGACATATTCAAGCCATAGAAGACACTGGTGGTAAGATATTATTATCTTGTGATATTGATAAAGAAAAAAAACATAAAGTTCCAGAAGCTAAGTTTTTTGAAAAATGGAAAGATATGATGAGAGATCCATTATTTAAAAAAATAGATTGTGTTGCTATTTGTACTCCTAATAATCTTCATTCTATTATGACTGCAACTTGTGCTTCATTTGGTAAAAAAGTTATATGTGAAAAACCATTAGTAATAGATTACAAAGATTTTAAAACATTAAAAAAATATTCTCATTTAATTTATAGTGTTGTTCAATTAAGAAATAATCCAGAACTACAAAGAATAAAAGATTCTATAACCAGTACAGCATCTTATCATGCAGAGTTTAATGTTTCTGTTCATAGGGGAGATTGGTATTTTGATACTTGGAAAGGAGATAATGATAAATCGGGAGGATTACTTTTTAATATAGGAGTTCATTACTTTGATTTATTTAGTTGGTTTTTTGGAGAACCAGTTGAAATTATGAATGATTTATTAACTGACAAAGTAGCTAGAGGAAAAATAGGATTTAAAAATTGTAGTGCAAAATGGAATTTATCGATTGAACAACCGAAAGATAATCAGTATAGGTATTTCAAATTAAATAAAGAAGCCATTAATCTTACAAAATATTTTGATAGTTTACATACCAAAGTTTATGAAAATATGTTAAATGGTATAGGAATAAGAATAAATGAAATAGAACCAACAATAAAATTAATAGAAAAGTTATATGGAAAATAATAATAAAAAGGAGAAAAATATGGAACCATTAATACAAGTTCATTCAACTGCCATAATTGACAATGGCGCTCTTATTGGCATAGGTACAAGAATATGGCATTTCTGTCATATTATGGGAAAAACAATTATTGGTGATAATTGTACTTTAGGACAAAATGTATTTGTTCAAGAAGGTGCGATCATTGGTCATAATTGTAAAATACAAAACAATGTCTCAATTTATGATGGTGTTGTTTTAGAAAATGATGTGTTTGTCGGACCATCAGCTGTATTTACAAATGTTAGAAAACCAAAGATTAACTCTCCAGTTGATCCAGATAAATACACAAAAACAATAGTACATGAAGGTGCTTCAATAGGAGCAAATGCTACTATAGTTTGTGGTGTAGAAATTGGTGAAAATGCAACCATAGGTGCTGGTTCCGTTATCACCAAGTCTGTTCCTCCAGGAGTAACCGTCGTTGGTAATCCAGCTGGTATTCTAGTTAGAGATATTACTGGAATAGCATTTGTAATTTCATTTGAAGAATATTTTATTAAAAAGAAAAAATATGAAAGAAAAAAATAAACCAACGATTAGTTTCATTACTCCAAATTACAATGATGGAAACACAATAGAAAGATACGTGGAATCTATTATGGACCAAGATTATAAGTATAAAGAACTTATAATTGTTGATGATGGTTCAACTGATGATTCTAAAAAGGTACTTTCTAAATTAAAAAAGAAGTATCCTGATAACTTAAAAGTTATCTATAATAAACATCAGGGGGCGTGTGTTGCTCGTAACACAGGTGTAACACACTCCTCTGGTAAATATCTTTCTTTTTTACCAGCAGATTCATTTTTATATCCAGGTGTAGCAAGAATATGGGCAGAAAAATTAGAAGAGTGTCCTGAATATGATTTTTTATATGGAGGTTATAAGTTTGTAGATGAAAATTATCATGAACTATTTTCATATCTAGGAGATCACTTTGATCCATATTTCTTAAAAGTTACAAATTATATAGATGGTTCCTATCCACTTAAAAGAGAATTATTTGATAAGATGGGCGGTTGGGATCCTCAAATTAAATCATTACAGGATTGGGATTTTTGGCTTAATGCTGTATTAAAACATGATGCTAAAGGATTGTATATTAGAGAAGTTTTCTTTGAAACTACATATCCACATCCAGGAGGATTATCAGATGATTCAAGTAGAAACTGGCTAGAAAGAACAAAAGCAATTAAAAAGAAATATGATATAAAACAAAAGAAAATATGTGTAGCAAGTAATGGTGCTACTTTTCATGCAAAGAATATAGCAAAGAATATTGGTGCTGACTTTCTTGAAATGCCATCATTTAAACCACATAAGTATGAAATGATTTATGTTATAGGTTTTTTTGGAAATGTAAAACAAATGTTTCACAATACTAATTGTATGAGAGTTTTACATTGGATTGGTTCAGATATATTATCTTTACAACAAGCTAAACCAGAAGTAAGAGAACAGGTAGTTCAATGGATTGAAAATAATATTGATATTAATTTATGTGAATTTGAAGAAACACAAAAAGAACTTGATAAAGTAGGAATAAAAGCAAGAATACAACCATTACCACCTTCAGAATTTTATGAACCAATGGAGCTACCAGAGAAGTTTGCAGTAGCAGTTTATCAACCATATCAGAATAAAGCATTTTATCAACCAGAATTAATTCGTAAAATAGCAAAGAAACTTCCAAATATAGATTTTTATTTATTTGGTGATTCTACTATGATGGGTAAAAAAGATAATTTAATTAGTGTTGGTAATATTAGTGATGAAAAGAAAAAAGCAGTTATTAAAAAAACATCTATGATACTTCGTCTTACTCCACATGATGGTTTACCTTTATCAGTAATAGAATGGATTACGGCAGGAAGACATGCAGCTACAACAGTAAAGATGAAATATTCTAAAAAAACTAAAATGAATGTTAATGATGCTGTTAAAAAGATAAAAGAAATTAAAGATATTGGAGTCTCTAATTTAAAAGGTTCTAAGTATTATACTGAGTTATGTGATGTAGAAAAATATAAAGAAAAGATTTATAATTTAATGAAGTTTGATATGAAAGAATGGTGGGAAAATATGTCAAAGGTATGGCACACAATGGCAGCGAGTTATTTTTCATCAAAAGAAATAATAGCAGTTCAAAAAGAATTAAAGAAATTAAAATGTAAAACAGTAGTAGATATTGGGTGTGGATCTGGTGAATGGTGTGAGTTATTACTTGATGATTATACTGGTGTAGATATATCCAAAAAATTAATAAAACAATGTAAAAAGAAATATCCAGATAAAAAGTTTATTAATTCTGATATATTGTCATTATCAGACAAGATAGATAAAAAGTTTGACATAGCATTTACTTTTACTTGTTTCTTACATGTTAGACCAGAAGAAATAAAAGAAAATATTAAAGCATTAAAGAAAGTAGCTAAGTATGGAGTATTTGTAGAACCCATAAAAGATGGAGATTTAGCAGGAGCGAAAGACAGAAGTGTAAATCCAGAAATTATAAAGATGCAAAAAGAGAATCCAGATTTTGTATTTAATGTCAAATATACATGGATACATGATTATATGAGTTTATTTGATGTACAGAAAGTAATAACACTTCCTGATAATAGAAATTTATTTATAGTAAAATTATGAGAAAAAAAATATTAACCGTTGTAGGTAATAGACCTCAACTAATAAAATACGATAAAAAATTAAAACAAGTTCTTTGTTATACTGGTCAACATTATGATAAAAGTCTTAAAGATGTTTTCTTTAAAGGTCTTAAACTACCTAAACCAGATTATGATTTAGGAAAAAAAACATTAGGAGAGATAACAGATGGAATACAAGAAGTAATAAAAAAAGAAAAACCAGATTATGTTATGGTTTATGGAGACACAAGATCTACTCTAGCTGGTGCTATGGCTGCTTATTATTCTAATATACCCATAATCCACATAGAAGCTGGATGTAGAAGTTTCAATGATGATCAAATAGAAGAAAGAATAAGAATACTAGTAGATAAAATAACTACTATACACCTGGCTCCTTCAGAAGAATGTGTCAATAGATTAGTAGAGGATGGACATAGATATATTTATAATGTTGGTGCTACTCAACTAGATACAATGTGGGATACTTTTCCAACAAAGAAACCAAGAGATGCTAATAAATATTGTATCTTAACATTACATAGAGCAGAAAATACAGATGATAAAGAAAAACTAAAAAGTATTTTTGAAGCATTAGGAGAATCTAAAAAGAAAATAAAGTTCTATCTTCATCCTAGAACAAAGGAAGCTATTAAAAAGTTTAAGTTAAAGTTACCTTCTAATATAAAAGTATTAAAACCAATACCTTATAAGAAGATGATACATACTATGGCTTTTGCAGAAAAAGTAATTACTGATAGTGGAGGAATACAAGTAGAAGCATTTTTCTTAAATGTTCCTTGTATAACACTTCGTGATGAAACAGAATGGCAAGAAACAGTTGATGATGGTTGGAATATATTAACAGGTGCTAATAAACAAAAAATATTAGATGCTCTTAAAAAAGGAAAAAGAGGTAAAAAGTATAATCCTAAAATATATGGGATTGGTAGAGCTAAAAAAAAGATTAAAGTAATATTACAAAGCTTATGAAAAAAGAAGAAAAATTAAAAGTTTATTTAGTAATTCCTCCAGTAGGAGATTGTGGTGTAGGTTATTATCGTCAATGGCTTCCACTTACTAAAGCAAAAGAAAAAGGAGAAATAGAATTAGTTTGTCAACATTTTACATGGGGAGAAAGAGGAGATGAGACTGGTAAAAAACAACCAACAATAACAGAAGAAGATACTTATAAATATGGTGAATGGGCTGATGTAATCTTTTTTTCAAGAAATGATGTACCAGGATATATAGCTCAAGCAGGTGGTATGAAAGAATTCTTTAACAAATCTGTTATTTTAGATGTAGATGATAATGTTCAAGCAACAAGACCATTTAATCCAGGGTATAGGTCATTTCATCCTAATAGTCCTAACATGACTTGGAATATAAAATCTTTTGGTGTTTATGATGGATTTATATTTTCTACACAAGAGTTAATAGATTTTTATAAAAAATATGGAGATAAGAAAAAGTTTTATATTTATCCTAATAGTTTAGATTTTAAAAGAAGAGATGCTGTATTAGAAATGGATTTTAGTAAAAGTAAATTATTTAAGAAAAAAGAAGGTGAAATTAGAATAGGTTGGACTGGTTCTTCATCTCATTGGGAGAATCTTAAACACATAGAAAAACCATTATTAGATATACTTCGTAAATATCCTAATACTACTTTCTATTATTCAGGATTATTTGGAGAATTATTTAATGATGAAAAGTTAATAAAAGATAAAAGAATAGTTAAAATACCATGGTCTAGTCTTAAAGAATGGGCAAAAGTAAATAGAGAAATGAATTTTGATATAGCTTTAGCTCCTTTAACAGATAACTATTTTAATAGATCTAAAAGTAATCTTAGAGTTCTTGAATATGCTTCAGCTAAATATCCAGTAATATGTTCCAATGTTGCTCCATATCGTTGCTTTAAAGACAATAAAGAAGTCATATTTGCCACAGAGAAAGAGGAATGGTATAATGCTATTGAAATGTTGGTAAATAACCCTGAAAAGCGACAGGAATTAGCCAATAATTTATATAATAGAGCTAAGAAAGACTATAATGTGGATAAAAATTACAAGATTTTAGTTAAAGCTCTAAAAAATATTAAGAAAAATTTTACGAGTATCAAAAAATGACGAGCTAAATAATGATAGCTTTATGTCAGATGAATTTACACATTCTATACCACTAACATCTTCAGAAACAACAATTGAAGAAGATGATGGTATTCATGAAAGAGGTCAAGGAGATACAGGATTTCTCAATAATGAGATAGATACACCATTATCTTTACATGAACAAATAAAGGGAGTTCCTTTTGGTGTAGAGTATTTTGGTTTGAATAATTATATGGATTTAAATGAAGTTACGGATATAGATAAAGTTCGTGATAAATTAGAAATTATTGAAGATTATGTTAATGAACTTATTACCACAAAAGGTCTTATGGATATTACAGAATCTTATGAAAGCATAATGAAACAAATAGAAGAAATGCTTTATTTTGAAGAAACAGAAACATCTATAAGTAAAATAAATAAAGTATATCAAATGATAATAATGTCAAAAAAAGCTAAAGAAGTAGAAAAAAGAAAAAGTGAATTAATAGAAAAATTATATGGCTAAAAGTGATTACACAAATCAAGGGAAAGATGTTTCTATTCCAGTACCAGAACTAGAAAATCATAACTTAGATAGGGATGTTTTTCCAGCAACCATGGTAAGAGGAATAATGTATAAAACATCTGGTTCATCATGGGTTTATGCTGGTGATGATAATCGTTTACCAGTAGCTGCACAGTTATCAGCTGGTGATATACAAATTGGTTCAGTAGAACTTAAAGATGGTGATAGTGCTACCTTAGCAGATATTGAAAGTGATGGAACTAAAAATGCTTTATTCGTTCAAGCCAATGATGATAGCATGGGGACACAAAAAATAAAGAATGCTAAAGAAAGTTCTGCAAGTTCAAATACAAAAGTTACAGTAGCTCTTAACTCAACAACTATTATTGCTGCTAATTCTGATAGAAGATTTGTGGTTATTGTAAATGATAGTGATGAAACTGTTTATCTTAATCTTTCTGGAACAGCAGTAATAAACGAAGGAGTAAGAATAAATGCTAATGGTGGAAGTTATGTAGAAGATATATATACAGGAATAATCACTGGTATATGTGCCACTGGTGGTAAAAATGTAACAGTAGTAGAAGTATAAATTTATGAGTAAAATAAATAACCCAGCAGATACAAGTAATTTAGTTCCTTATACAGGTGCTACAGCTAACGTTGATTTAGGAGGTAATAATTTAGAAACTACTGCTCATATTCAAATAAAAGCTGATAATGCAAGATTAGAATTTGGTACAGCTCAAGATGCAAGTATAAAATATGATGGAACTGATTTACTTATTAATCCTCAAAGTACAGGAGTTGGAGATTTAAAGATGAGTGCTGGTGCAATTCTATATACTCCTACTATAACTTGGGTAGATGGTGCAGCAAATGCTACAGTTGCTAATGGTAATATTTTTAGAATGCCTACTTCAGGTAGAGGTTATACAGTAAGTAATCTACTTGATGGAATTGAGGGTCAACTTGTAATGCTTATTGGAAGCGGTACCCCTATCGTTACCTTTGGTCAAACTGGAAATATAAGATTAGGTACACCTGCAACTACTTATGCCTTAGGTGCTGATGATGTATTAACTTTAGTATTTTCTGCAGCAGTCTGGTATGAAGTAAGTCGTTCTACCAACTAAGATGATAACTAGAGAAGAATTTGTAAATACAAAAGTAAGAAAAGAACAAATAGGTGGAATAGGTGGATATTATCTAATGCTAAACAACAGAGATGTGATGGGTTATGATGAAAAAGATACAATAAAAAAACAAGTAAGAGAGTTATGTAAAGAACATAAACCACAAAGAGTATTGGAAATAGGATTTGGATTAGGATTTACAGCTACTGAATTTCAAGAGCAAGGAATAAAAGAACATACAATAGTAGAGGCACATCCAGTAATATTTAAACGAGCAGAGAAATGGAGAAAAAAATATCCAAATAAAAAGATTAATTTAATAAATAAGTTTGTACAAGATTTCAAATATGATGAAAAGGATTACGATTTAATTTATGATGACAGAGATGAATTGGTAGAAGAATTGGAAGCTGGTACAACATTTCCTAATTGGAAAATAATAAAGTAATATGGAAAACAATAATAAAGATAAAATAAAAGTACACGAAAGATTGTCTACATTAGAAACACAAATGGGTAATGTTTTAGATACTCATTTGCCACATATACAGAAATCAATAGACAAAATAACAAGTAAAATATGGTGGTTTACAAGTTTATTAATTGCTAATTTAGTAGCAGTGATGATGAGTATGATAAAGTAGTTTTTTTCTAATTCGGAAGGAGCTAATTTATTAAAAGCTAAAAGAATAATATTATTTTATGAAAAAAAATAACTTAAATTATAGATATGGATTCGGTGCTAAAAAAGATAAGAAAGATAAGAGAGATTATTTAGCAGCAGGAATTACACCTTCAACTACAGTAGAGTTAAAGAAGTTTAGAATACTTGAAAAATATCCTAGTAAGAATCAAGGTGGTAGAGGTAGTTGTACTTCTCAAGCACAAACACATCATAAAGAAAGACAAGAAGAAATACCTTTATCTGCTAGATTTGTTATGGCTTTAACAAAACAGTGGGAACATAATAAAAGATGGGGTGCTTATACAAGGAATACATTTAAGGTAGTAAAGCAATTCGGTGCTTGTAAAGAAGAACTTTATCCTGAACCAAACTTTGAAATGAGTTGGAGAGATTACATTGATACTAATTCAATACCAGCAGAATGTTATGAAGATGCTTTAAAACATAAATCTAAATCTTATTGGCGAGTTGAGAATTCTATATTAGCTATTAAAGATGTATTAGCCCTACATAATAAATCTGTCGTAATGTCTATGGGATGGTATAAAAACTTTAATCAAGTAGTAGATGGAATATTACCCAGAGAGAAAGGTAAATATATTAGTGGACATGCAGTAGAGATAGTAGGTTTTGATGATTTTAATCAATGGCTAATAGTAAAGAATAGTTGGGGAGAACAATGGGGAAAGAAAGGAGATTTCTATTTATACTATGATATGTTAGCAGAAGTAATAAGAGATTTATGGTGCAGTTTAGATATAGAAAAAATGAATATATTAGTTGATGTAAGATATGGAAAAGAAAGAACTTGGAAATCTTATTTAGTAGAAAAACAAGTAGCATTCAATTCTTGGTTACATGCCAAGATAAAAAGATTACCAACGAATAGAGAAATAAATGCCTTAGCTTATGGTAAATGGGATTTTCAAACAGTATATACTGGCATTAATGGAGACCTTTGGTTATACTGGACTAAAGACCAAGCTGA
>Ga0098033_1000369_pt1 | contig 20775 bp, 4 predicted proteins | sample 1_EtaG_FD_75049 | JGI IMG/M metagenome (GOLD analysis project Ga0098033, IMG submission 75049) | Marine viral communities from the Subarctic Pacific Ocean - 1_ETSP_OMZ_AT15124 metaG | ecosystem: Environmental > Aquatic > Marine > Oceanic | place: Pacific Ocean | collected 2015-01-07
TACCAACCCCACCTGAATCGCCTGAGCTACCGAAAGAATGGTTGTATGTACCACCGGATCCAGCAAATCCATTAATTAAATCAACCAACGTTTCTGCAACAGTTCCATCACTTGGGCTGGTACTTTCGCCGATAACGAGACGATATGCAGCTGCCGATGTCCCTCCAGTCGCATCGTTAGATATGAACATAATCGTATAAGTTTGGCCGTTGCCGCCGGAGGCGACGGGAACGACTATACTAATTTGATCACCTATAGAATGACTATCTAAATTTATAACATTGCTTCTTGTAGCCCAAATATCCGACGGGTCTGGCAGCTCGAACATCCTAAAACTTCTATTATTATGAACTTTGTGAGCTGATGCTGTGTGCATGACGGGCAGTGAACCACCTTGATTACGATCAAAACCTTTCTCAGAAGGGCTAATAAGCATGCTTCCAGAACCGATCGCCCAAAGTGTTCTTACATATAAGTTTCTGTAATTCAAAGAATTATAAACTGAATATTGCTCGCTTACAGTATCCATAAACCCTGGAGACATAACTTCAGGGCCGCCTGGGGCCGAAAACCTTTCAACAAAAACATTTTTATTGCTGGTTCTTACTGGTAAAGCAGCATCGGCTTGGCCGGAGATCACATTAGATTTTACAGTTGCTGAATAAACTGATGCATTACGTCGAAACCATAAATTATTTGTCAAGCGGTTTGAAGTTTGGAAAACCTGATATGCTCTATCATAATTTCCTATTTTAGTACCGCCGCGGCCGCCAATAAAATCTGTTTTTGACATGCCGGCAGCGCCGAGTTCTGTTATCGTGATTGTTGTGTTGCCACCGGTCCCACCAACTGCCTGTGTCACTGTGATCACGTTGGAAGAATTTGTTGCAGAAAACTTTGTATGATGATTGATTGCCGTTCTGATCTCGACTGCTTGTGCTGTTGCATGTAGGGTAGTACTAGCATAATTACCGGCAGATAAAGTTTTGGCAATTAATGTTGTACCGTTTGTCTCTGCGGAAGTTGTCTTGCTGTAACTTGGCGCGAAGAGAAGAGTTACGGTCGAGCCATCGGTGGCAATTAATGAGATAGTGTCTCCTTCACCAATAAAAGGTACGCCTGGCGGAGAACTAGAATCGATAACAGTGATGGTTGCAGTGGCAGTAGTAAGAGACCTTTCTGTTTTAATATTCTTAATATTTAAAGGTCGTTTAGCATATTCATCGCGATAATAGTGTGCAAATGGTGTTGCTCTATGCCTGGCTAATGTTTGAGGAGATGTAATGCTATCGTGTCTTACTTGATTCGAAGCTTCATGAAACGCAATAGTCTCGGGGCGGTGATAGCCTGTATTATCAGCATTAACACTAGAAGAGACCGAATTTAAAGTTGGTAATCCTAAATGTTCATAAACATGTCTTATTTGACGTCCGCCGACGTGCATATTCGTAAATGGACTTTGAATGGGAGCTTGTACAAATGGGCCGGCATGATACATATCCCTATGTAAATCATTAATTTCAATATGAGGACTAGCATTTTGTGTAGATCCCAACATTTCTCTATAGCCAAAGGCACCGTCCTGGCTATTAGAAGCACTATAAATAGTAAATGGAGTAATCCAATCAAATTTGAATTTTTCTTCTTCGACGGTTGTTGAAGAAACCATTCTAGAAATAGTATTTTTCCATTTTCGTTTATCTGATTCTTTAATTTCATCTACACTACAACTCGGAAATGATTGTAAGCCAGTTGTACCATCTGGATTTTCAAATTTGTGATTTGTTGAAGATGTATCATCTCTATACATCGGCATTGATTTCATACTAGCAAAGACAAAACCATATTTTCTATTTGGTCTTCTCTCATGAGTATTTGTACGTTGTACAACCATGTCTGTGTAACTGGTGAGAGTTCTTGTAGCATATCTGTTTGTACTGTATTGAGTTACAACTCCAGCGTTGTATTTGGCGACTGGCTCACCAGACCCAGAAACTTGAGTTGTTATAATCTCTCTTAAAGAATTTCTTCCAGAATTAACCTCGCCAGCAGATTTGCTCAAAGGATAAGATGTTCTTTCAGCTCGATTCTTCCACCAAAAACAATTAGTGCCTATGGAGTCTGCAGTTAAAATATCTCTGCCGGCTGCCAAATTTGCAGGAGAAGAGCTAGGGGCGCCGGTAACAACTGCATTACCAGCAACGTCAGTAACAGTAATTCTATCGCCGGCAGCGCCGGCTGATGCATTGGCAGTTAAAGTGATCCCTGTAGAGCCATGTAATGTTGCAGTGACGCCAGGAATTCCAACTCCGCCGGAGTCGCCTGAGCTACCGAAAGAATGGTTATAAGCACCTCCAGAACCTGCGTATCCGTTAATTAAGTCGACTAATGTTTCTGCCACGGTACCGTCACTTGGACTAGTGCTTTCGCCGATAACGAGACGATATGCGGCGGCCGATGTTTCTCCAGTCGCATCATTAGATATGAACATAATCGTATAAGTTTGACCGTTGCCGCCGGCTTCGGCTGGAACGTTTATACCAATCTGGTCACTTAGGGCATGCCCGCTTAGATTGAAAGCGTTAGCCAACGTAGCTGCAATGGGGGCGCCGTTAAAAGCCGGTGCATGCCCTAGCCTCCAGTTATATTTAAGTTCGCCGATGCCCTTAATCGGGAAAGCAGCATCTTTGTCTTTCATCTCCAAAGTAGGAAATTTATGCCAATATTTGTTTCTTTCTAATACGTGACTCTCAATAACGTTACCAATATTACTACAATAAGGAGCAGAAGCAGGAACTAAGGCTTCAATCACACTTGTAATTGCACTATCAAACCATTTGTAATAATTTATATATTTTTCTACATCAGCTACCTCTTCAAACTTTTCAAAAAATAACTGACGAAGCTTCTGTAAATCTTTATATTCTTGTCTGTACTTATTAACAGGATGGCCAATAAGGTTGTGAAAATCATCAATTGTTGCAAAGAAATTTAACATCTCTTCCGATACTGATTGATACATACTCTTCTCAATCATAAGAGCATATTTAGTTGGTCGCGAATCTCTTTTATATAAAACGTCATCAGTTTCAGTTAAAATTTGTATCGTGTCATCACTACCAACAACCTCCGGCAATTGCTGTCTTGTGGTAGAAAAGAAGTCTACATCAATAACATTTGTATCGCTTTCTGGTAATTTATCGGCGCGGCCTGTATGTTGTACCTTTGTCATCGCGCCGAGCCAAGAATATCTACTCTGTATATCAGATGATCCGGAAGAAGCATCATCAATTGTCATTTGTCCATTCGAATCAGATGTAGAATTATTTTCAAAATTCCACATTAATGCTAATGTTTCAGATTGAGGGATACTGAGGTCTTGTGATGCCGAAGAGAATAATGCTACATTTTCCAGTGGATTTGCTGTACCATAGTTATTAATATCTCTATTGTGTGCTTTAATTACATTATCTTCTAAATAAGACAAATACACACGTCCTGAAAGTATTTTCGCGTCGCTTCTGTTTAATAAGGTACCGGTAAAATTGGTTCTGTCAGAGCCAACATAAAATCTTTTATTTTGTGAAAATATTTTTTCTGCAAGAGTGTTAGTAATCTCTTTTGAAACACTAAGTTCATTTTCAATAATATCATATGTCTGTGAAACTGCATAAAATTCCAAATCATAATTATCTCTGGTAGATGGTACCGAATCAATTGAACTACTAACTTGATCGAAAAGAGGATATTTCTGTGGCTTAATTCGAATTGCTAAATTCCACTTATCACCTGAATATAAATCTTTAATTAAAGAAGTCTCAAGCTCACCAATTTCAGAACCACTTATAACAAACTTAGCATTTGAAGAAAATAGTTCATCGCGAGCAGTGTAAATTCGGATATCAGCAGGGTCGGTTCTGCCGCCGGTAAAATCTGTTTTTGACATGCCGGTGGCGCCTATTTCTGTTATCGTGATCGCCGTGTCTCCGGTGCTGCCGCCAACTGCCTGTGTCACTGTGATCACGTTGGAAGAATTTGTTGCAGAAAACTTTGTGTGATGGTTGATTGCTGTTCTGATCTCGACTGCTTGTGCTGTTGCATGCAGGGTAGTATTTGCAAACCCCCCAGAAGCTAAAGTCTTGGCAGTTAATGTTGCACCACTGGTCTCCGAAGATGTTGTAGATCCGCCCGTACCCTGCATAGTGAGCGTTACGGTCGAGCCATCGGTGGCAATTAGTGCGATAGTGTCTCCTTCGCCAATAAAAGGTACGCCGGGTGGGGAACTAGAATCGATAACAGTGATGGTTGCAGTGGCTGCTTCTTTTCCCCAAGTTGTATCATTGGTAGTACCAGTCATATCTTCAGCTGCATGCATACCGAAAACAGAAGATGTTAAATAATAATATCCAGCTAAATCAAAAATTTTGGTTCCGCGTTCGGCATTTTTTCGAAATACCACTTCTGATTCCAAAGTCATTCCTAAAGCATGCGCTCCACTTCCACCCATTGAGCCAGTTATAAAAGAGGCCGCATTTGAATTAGATGATTCTTTATATTGATAAGCGACTCCAAGCTGTCGATTAGTGGCTCCACCAAAATCTAAAGCCCTTCCCTTTACAGACCTGATTTTAAAATTAGATCTAATCTTATAATCAGTATCATGCGCGTAAAGATTAACCTTAAAAATATCTTGGTCAATACCTATACAATGGAAAAAATTATTAATAGATCTTTCAGTGCCTTTGGATTTGTAGATAGCTGTTAAATTATTATATATATTTTTATAAATTAGATTTTTAACAGTCTCCAAGCTTCCGGTATAAGAAGTGACGTCATTCTGCGAACGAATTTGTTCCATAAATGTGGCAGCAGTGAATAATTCTGGCATTGGAAGACCATATGAATTTAACATTCTTCTTGTGTAGGGCAAGGGCCTATACATACTTCCGGTAGGTGTCATACTTCCAGAAGGATATTGTATATCTTTTATGCGAGGAAAATAAGAAATTTGCATTGATAATTCATCAAAATAATAAGATAAAACTTGCATAAAATCTTGTGTTAAAGTTATTTCTTTATCACTATCTTCGTCTTGAATCCAGGATGGCACCATATTTTGCATTTTCGCACTATTTGCGTTATCGTGTGCACGGCCCTTTTTCTGTAAATCGCTCCCGGTAACAGCAACATCAGCATGAGAAGTATATAATATTGGATCTGCAAACTCAGAATAACCACTTTCTTCCATCGCGGAATCAGTAGAGCGCATTGCTGAAGAATAATTAGTAATTAATCCATTACTAAGTCTTCCAGAATAATCTAAAGCAACTTCATCTACAGAAGATGTGCCAACAATCCCTTCATTGAATTTTAGATATACACCAAGAGTTGTGTTTGCATCATCAGTATTTGTTCCACCATGAACTTGTTTAAACCAATTTCTTTGAATTTGTTTTGAAGTTCTTTCTGTTTTCCAATATCTAAAATCATCAAAAGAACAAGCAGACACCTGGGCCCAGCCAACATTTCCCTCTACATAACCGCTTCCGCTTAGAGGGCCAGCGAGGGCTCCGATGCTAGCAACCATAGCTCCAGTTAATGCATTAAAAGCTGTATTTTCAGTTTCAGAAGACTTGTGTATGCCATCAACATATAAATGAGCTATTGAATTACTAGAACCAGAATTTTTAAGAGTTACAGAGTAATGGTGCCAAGAGCTGTCTCCAACATCACTCAATCCAGTATCTAAAGTATATGTTTCTATATTTGTTGCCGTTGATGAACCAGAAACATAATCCAAATATATATTACCTTTTGAACTATTGTTCATATATATCAGACAACTTCCATGGCCATCTGCGCGAGCGCCGTCTGCTCGATTTGCAGCTTCAAACCCACTCAAAGATCCAGTATTAAAGAGATGAAATATTGCTTCGCGGGCACCAGAAGTAGAATTCCAACCTTCTTTTTTCATCCAAAATTCTATTGTGGTGCCATTAGAAAGATCTGATTCTAAGTTGTTATCGCGGTTATCAGCCGTTTTATATATATTTGCTTTACTTTCTTTAATATTATCTTTGTAGTCATAACCAGATTTTGAAGCATTCGGGCCACCTTTTATGAAAACATATTGAGGCGAGCTGCTACTAAGCAAATTTGTATTAGAGGTGGCGGAACCAGCATATGTTGTTGAAGCACCAATTTTTATATATCCAGTTGTTCTGGGGTATATGTGTTCAAAAATATAATTATCAAGTTGTGAACTAGACATATGAAAAGCTAACTTTTCATATTCTGAACCATCATAGGGATAATAAGTTTGAATATTTGAAAAAGCGCCTGCATAATATTTTTCAGCTCTACCAAATCTTGCGAAATTAGCAGGATTAGAAAAATCTACAACAGGATTATATCTCTTTAGAGAATCTCTGTATGCTTGTAAAAAATTAGAAGATTCAGTATCACCTTCGTCGACTAAATCTTGAAATCTAACATTTGACAGATTTTTTTCTATATATTGAGGTTTAGCAAATAAATCTTTTATACTCATGGCTTCTCTTCAACTCTAAAAATAAAAATATCTTTTTGTTCTTTATAGTCTCCATCTAAATAGTAAGCAAGTTTAATTCCATATGAGTAACCGGCTTCTAACATATTCATATCTAAATCAAAATAATTTCCAGAAACATCTAAAGATAACCTAGTATATTCTACATTTGCACTACCAGTACCATAATTAATAATTGGTCTATTGTCGTATAATCTAATCAATCTATAATATGCGTCTTCTATTATTGTTGTTTGGGCTGTTTTTTGAGCGACCGTGTAAAGAGAAAGTGCAGTGTCTTTTTCTCTAGCATATACTCTAAAACGTGGATTTTCGTCTCTTGTATAGTCACTTTTTAAATTAGTTATTTTTGTTATATATTTAGATTGTGTTGCAATCTGAGAGGCTTTTCTTGTTTTTGGTACAATTGAGCCTGTAAAATATTGTGTGCTACCACTATACCACACATCATATAATTTAGTAAAGCCGGCGTCGGGTGAAGAAGATGCCGTCATAGCAAAACTAGCGCTATAAACACCAGTTGATACATGGCCGCCAGAAACAACAAGTTTTGCTGTATCGGTAACATACGTATTATCTTTTACTAACATTAAAGCTGAACCAGTTGGTGCGGTATTCGTAGCTGATCCTGAATACATATTAACAAAAACAATACCTGTACCAACATCAGGTATATTTTTTAACTGACCTTTAATATAATTGTAAAGATAAATTGTATTTAAATTATCAGCTGCTGTTGCAAGAGAGCTACTGTAATAAAAATTACCTCTATCATCTTTTTTAGATGAATCCCACCTTGCTTCAAGTGTAGGTTGTTTGAAAAAAAACTGTGTTCCTCTAGCAAAAAACTTTTTCGTAAAATAAGATTTCTTAACACCGCTTGTATTATGTAAGATAGACCCGCTATCGGTACCAGCAGAGGCAGAAAAATATGCCTCTTGACTAGAAGTTAAGAAAACACCAAAACCTTCGTTTGTCTGTGTTCCAGCAATCCATTCTTCTACAAGCGAAGTGACATTAAGCAGAAGATCTTCAGGGCCTTCAGAAAAAGTAAATGTATAATTTGGCATCGTTGTGCCGGCAGTATACGAAGAAGAATGGTAATCACCACCAACGTTAGCCCATGGGCCGGCGCCACCAGTAAAAGTAGATTCAAGCAAAAGAGCGCTTTCAAAGCCGGTGTTAGCTGCGAGAACATTTGCCACATTCCCGGCTGCGCCGGCAGTGACCATAGTTAGAGTAACTTTGGTAGCGCTGGAGCCGATAGATGCTGTGAGGCCGAGGGTTCCAGCCGATAGCGTAGAGTCTGCGCCGAGATTTGCGCCGCCGTATTGGTATTTATTATTTGCAACGCCATTTATAGCATCGACCACCACGGAGGCACAGTCGCCGTCGTCACTGATAGATGTTGTTGAAATACCAAAACCAGTTGTATCAGAAAGTGCATCGACATTGGTGCCAGTATCAAATTTGAACTGATGGGCGGTGCCGTCGCCGCCTGCTACGGATGGCACCGTCATCGTGAAGGCGTCGCTGGCAGCAATGCCAGATAAATTAATCGCATCGACTAATGTAGCCTGTGCTCTAGTGCTGGTGGCATTTATCCAATTGGAACCCGCAAGAGAATCTTTTGTCTCATCTTTATACTCATCCATGTCCAAACCGGTGCCTTCTTGCCATGATTGAGAAACAGCCATAACATTGACAATCATATTGGTTGGTACAGTCTGTGAATGTTTTGCATTGAAAAGTCTTAAATAAAAACTTACACTTCCGCTAGCTGGGATGTTGCCTGCTGTTCTATCTGCCTTTATTTCTCCGGAGGTGGTACCGGTAACAGGAAACTGAATTAATACGCGGGAAAGTTCTTGGGAGCCGGTCGCGTTTGTAGAGGCTTGTCCATATATTGAAAAAGTTTCTAATATATCAGAAGCTCCCATGTTTGAGCCAGTACCTCTAAGTCTTAGATTAGATTGATACGCATTGGTTATGGTAGTATCTTTTGTAGCAAAATATTTTTTAATACCCATTATTTAACAGTTCCCTTGATATCAAAGTCTTCTTTCTTAATTTCCAATATATAATTTTCAGGTATATACAAGGTACGGCCGTCGTTGGCTATATTATCTTGAACATTGAAAAAGACATCTGAATAATCAGTACCTGATTGATAAGTGATTTTTACATCAAGTACATCTTGTACTCCACGAACTCTTTTTAAAATACTGTTTATATCAGAAAGCGATAATGCCTCTCCAATCTCAAAATGATAATCTGAGAAATACATTAATAATTCTTGTTTAGCTCCTTCGAGTACTTCAAATCGATTAAAATCAGGACTGGATTTTATTACATATTCAACTCCTATATTTACTATACGCGCATCTAAAATATCAATTGTATCATTAATCATTTTATATTGACCAAGCCAAAATTTAACATTTTCTTTAACAGTTGAATTAGTCTCTATTAATTTGCCATTACTATCTTCTGATATTAAATAAACATTCAAATTTCTTTTAATTGAATCTGTATCTTGATGAACAGCCACTCTTTTTACGGCACCAAACTTTGGGGGCATTCTATAAATTATTGCCTCATAATCACTTTTTGTAACGGCTCTATTTTGCGATGCATAATTATCAATTGCACGTCTTTTAATTTCTTCGGCCGACGGGATATTAATATCTCCTAATATCGAAGTTTCATTGTTTATTTCTAAAGAAGAATAAACTGTACGTGTTTTAGATAAATCTAAATTAGTGGTAGGAAATTCTATTCTAGGATCTTCTACTATTGTTAAAGTATTGGCCGGAGCATTCACAGAAGCACGAGAATTAATACGATATAAAACTGTAATAGTAGTATTAGAAGGAGAAATACCAAGTTTATCATTCTCAATAAGATTCGAAGGATCATAGTTTTCTGTTTGGGTATAATCTCGGCCATGAGTTTTTAAAACAACATTGCGTACGCTCGTAACTGTGTCGGCTTTGATTGAAGAATCAGATCCATACCCGAATTGGATTGTTGTTTTTCCAGGAACATTCTCCACTATAAATCTTCGTGGAACAGTTCGTGGCCGAAGTGTATATTTGGGAGCATCTGTAGAAGTATCTTTTTTGTTAGCGATCTGCTCATAAATAACATCTTGAGATAAATAATCAACTTCATGGTATTCATGTCCTTCTGAATCGATAACTTGAATTATTTCAGTTATATCAGGTGTATTAATATTAATCGTTACTAGTGGCTCAAAACTACCTATTTCAAATTCTTCGCGTACTTCGAAACCAGAAATAACCTCGCCATATGCTCTAATAGCATATGTTAAAGGCTCACCAGTATCACTATCAACAGTAGCCACAACAACACGGTTTTGATTTTCAGAAAAATCAACATCTTCATTCAAAGTAAAAATAACCCCTCCAGTGGTGGAGAATTTAGATCCTTTTTTTAAAGTAGGAATATAATTTGTATCTGGTCCAAAACCAACAGTGACGCGTGGAACTATGGCGAAAAAAGAAACAATACCACTAGATGTATAATTTTCTTGAAATTTATAGCCCATTTGGCGCGCAAGTTTTACAACATTTTTATATTCGATTGCTGTTTCCAAAAAACTTTCATTTACTTGATAATCCATGTAAAAAGAAAGAATATCTCCAATATAAGAAACAGCATCAATCATAAATGTTCCGAAAGAAGCTTCATTAAAATCTTTATTTACATTTGGAAAATGACGTTTAGCATGTTCAATAATTGAGGTTTTGATACTTTCAAAATCTCTGTCAGTATATTTTACCGGTGTAGTTTTACGAGCCATTAATATTTCTCCGTATTTTTATTAAATAGATTTTTATTTAAATTGAAACCAATATCTGTAAATCATCACTAAAATTAATAATATTAATAAAATAAGAAATTTCTACATTAAGAAGATTTACTTGTGCACCTTGACCTGGTGTGAAAGAAACTTTTTTTATAGTAATATATGGAAGATATTTTTTGACTTGATACCGAAGACTATCTTCAACTTGTTTATATACCATTGGATGATTGGGTTCAAAAACATAAGTACGTAGTCCAACACCAAATTTTGGATTCATAACTTTCTCACCAGGATTAGTTAAAATTAAATTTTTTAAATTTTGTTTTGCAACTTGATGGTAAGATTTAGTTAAAGCAAAGCCATCAATGTTATCAAGTGATAGTGGTAGAATTGGTGAAAATCCAGGCATAATTTCTTTCCCCCTTATAATATATATTAGTCATCATCTGGTTCTTCTCTTGGTTTGCTTTCAGTTTCTTCAATATCAGGACAAAATACACCCTTTACACCGGTGGGCTTTTTGGAGAGCTGCCATCGCTCACCAAATCTATAGTCCGGACCATCTTTAATTAGTCCAAGAGCTAAATAAGGTATTGCAAAAGGTGTCATTGGCGGTCCAGTTCCGAATGGGAACGGAAATCCTACTCCAAAGGGTAATATACTAGGCATCATCCCCAATGCAATACCAGGCGCTATCTTTTCTTTGGCAAGTTTAGCAGAAATACCTATTGCAGGGTCTGGTATGGGAAGGTCAGTTCCAACAAGGTGGCCATACCATTGTTCAAAAGTGGGTACCTCACCGGGCGGCATGCCAGACATAGATGGTTCCTCGCCGGGTTCTGCGTCATAAACATCACTTCTAAATTTAGCTGTAACTTCAGCATATGACTTTTTCAAAATTTTAATAAGTACCAACATAATTGTTTGTACAATCTTGTCTGCTATATCAAAATATTTTTTCGTAAGAGAAATATCTGGATCAATTAATTCAGCCACACCTTTAATAATTAATTGTGGCGCCAACTGCATCCACTTCCATATAAAACTCATAATAATTTCATCACTATCATCAGCAATAATTGCAGATTCAAATACATCAAAACCAGGTATATCATATTGAAGATCAGTAACTGGTTTTCCAGGATTACTTCCGGCATTAGCATAAAGAAACATCTTTTTGAGCGCAAACATAGATGAAGTAAATAAATCTTGTAAATACATGCTATCACGTATATTAGCTACAGCATAAATGGATGCAGAATTAATCATTCTCTTAACTGGGAAAATATATTCGAATAATAATTTAAAATAATCACTCTCTTTTATCATTTTGATTAAGTTGTTCTCAGAAAAAATTCTATAAGTGTTTTCTATACTCGTATTTTCCGTCATCGATATGAGCGCCATGAGCGACCCGTCAATGCCCATATCTTCGGCCGACAAGCCGCCCGGTGATACCGTTGCCGTCGTGACTTCTATCAATGGAATAGAGTATATAGATACCCATTGGCCGGTCGTTCCGCCCGGAAGCGGAATATCTCTTTCCTTAACTCTAAAAGGTAATAAACCAGTTGTATGTAATGCAGGAGATTCTTCTAGCGCGGTGCGGATTTGTCCTGCAAAGATATCCGCGATGATGTCGTCCCATCCATCGGGGTACTTTTGCTTTGTTCTACCGGTATCTGGTAAAACATAACTAAGACTCATAGCAAAACTAAACTCAGAAAAAGAATTTTCTAGTGGAGAGCTTAAAAGGCTCTCATAGGCATTTACAATATTCTGTCTTCCATTGAAATAAGGAAGATCCAAAAATTGCTTATATTGTACTTTTATTTGGTGCAACCAATCACCAAACGATTTCAAACTAGCATTACCTCTAGTTCCCCAATGACGTTGTAACGACCCGAGATTCTCAACAACAATTGTTCGACCCTCAGACGTAGTAATAGTAACATCGTTCTGTAAATGCCAATCATTTGATGAATTCGGGACGGCCTGTTGTTGAGTAACAAATGATGTTACAGTCTCGTTCTCAGCGAATCCGCCAAAATTGTTGGTCTGGATCGGTGATTTAAATGCTTTCCTTATGTTTTCAAGCTTTCTATCAAACAATGGTACACCATATTCATCGTGCTTATCAACAATTTTTAGATATCTTTCATATACAAAGCCTCCTCCTGGCTGGTTAAAGAAGTCGGCCGGCCTATGAATACCTTTGCTTGATAGAACGCCAGCCAACGTTGCATCCCCGGTGGTGTCTGGAAGAAGTTGTCTGTAAAATCTTTGATTTGTGCTGTACGGATCTCCAGAAGGGTTTGCTGCTTTTGTTCGATGTATAGGCAATACTATTGGAAATATTAGATGATCACTAACAAATTCTTCTATATTAAGCATTCCTTGATTTCCAAGTATTAATTTTATATGAGGAATTATTACAGATGCTTGCTCTTGGAAAAGATATATTAAACTCTCGCGGCCGGTGCTAGCTATAATAACTTTTTTGTCTTTTTTGCGCATCCTGCGAACTATATCATGTGCAACTTTTTTAACAGGTTTATAAATCCATAAGCGACGGAGTTCTTTCTTGAGCCTCTCAAACATATATTGTTTGAAAAAAGAATCAGTCAACAACTCTGACATATCAAATCTTGAAAATGGAAAAATTCCAGTTAGTAAAATTTCAATTATAGTAACACGAATCATTAATAAAACGGCGGCCTCACGAACTGCAATTTGTAAAGCGCCTGGGTCTTCATCGCCTGGCATGGGGTCGCACGGATTAAAATCATCGAAGAAAGAGTCCTTAATATTATTTCTTAACTCTTTTAAATTTAATAAACTTAATGAAGGATCATGAAATATGACAGAACATTGTTTCATAAGTTCTTCCGCCGTCGGGCCCAAGTTTAGTTTGGCTAACTCCTCCTCCTTCCAGTATTTGGATTCAGAAATAGTCCGTAAAGTATCTCTATATATTCTTTTAAATATATTAGAATGCATATGACGTGTATACTGCCCCGTGCCGGCGGCGGACCCAAACGTATCAAAATTAGGCAGAGCAGTACTAAATATCTTGTCGATCCAGTGGGCCCAGACGTCTTCTTGTGGCGCCGTATTTTCTATCCCCGAAGCAAAAGCATCATATCCAACTGATTCTGCTGATATACGTATAGATGATTTAATCTTACTTTCAGGAGAGAATTTGTACTCGACCTTTGATTCATTAATATCAATACGATATTGATCGACCAGCTTACTATGATTTGGCAAAGTAAATTCTACAACATTATCCTTTGTCGACAAAGACAAGAAATTTGGCGGCCGTTTAATTTTAAAATGTTTGCCTGTATTATCTCTAAACGATCCAATCAAATTTGAAGGAGGATTTTTGAAAACATCATATAATGAACTCATATTGATTCCATCTTGATTCGTAATATTATCAAATGCAAGGCCGTCAGAGAAAGATCTATCTTGCATCTCGGCATATGGAACCTCTATTGTCATGATCCTAATAGTAGATATACGGTCTCCTGGAACTTCTGGATGTTTCATAATCCATACCGGATTCTCTTTAGCTGTGAAGATATTTCCAAGTGTTTCGCGAAACACGTTGGTTATGTACCCATAATCAGAGCTTTCAATTCGCGAACCCCTTGGAGCTTTCATCTCGCCAGCATATATTGCAGCACGGTCTTCGGGGCCCGGGGAGTTCGGTTGCGGCCCTCCTGGCCATGCGGGCATAAGAGGATTTATAGTAAATACCAATAAGAATTCTTGGTATTTTGTAGAAATAGGCGGCCAGCTGCCGTCCTCGTTCTGGGTTGTCCACTGTTTGAGCAGTGTGTTGTATAAGACGGCCGCACCCTGCTGATCGAGGCCCTCGTAGTCCTCCATGAGCAGCGCAAAAATCGACGCCTGATTAATAACAACTATATTCCTCTTCAGGTCTTGACCATTAGATAAATAAGAAATATATTCATCTGTATACAAAAGTGGAATCCACTTTGGTTCATTATTCTTATAATATTCAATCGCTTCTTCCGACGAGTCGTTGAAAAACGGACACTCTTCCGAAAGATAACACCATTGGTGCACTTCGACTGTTTTTAAAGCATTTGCTATTTTACCAACGCCTTTGAGATATCCTTTTTCCTGATCAGAATTTTGGGCCGGCCCTTTTCCTATTGATTGTATTGCATTGGCAGACAGCTGTCGTGAAAAATTTTCTGGATCTTGCATAAATTGTTGAAGCACAGTATTTTCTTCTTCAGAAAATGAAAGTGCTGCTGCGGGATTTGCAGCGACTGTATCTTCAAGCTCTTTAACTTGATCCATCACCTCAACAAATGAATCTGTCATAATGCTCATAGCAGAATGAGGAATGGGACTAGTCATTCTAGGTATATAAGCACTAATATCTGTATTAAATACATGATGTATTAATCTCATCTGTGATTTAATAGTATTATTTAAATTAAGATTAAGATTAGGATCTTTTGTTAGTGTATCTTTAATTTTTGAACAAATATCTGGTATTTCTATTTCTGGGTTATTTAATAATTTACCCAAATTTTTCATATTTTCTAGATTACGTTTTCTTTCATTTTCTACAATTGCATCTGCATCTTCTTCACGGAGTCCCCCTAATATTAATTTATTCTTCCTTCTATGTCTAGTCACATCTGCTAGACATGGTATATCATCGCCTGGACCTCTTAATTCTTGGGCGCCGGGACCACCGCACGTATCACAATAATCTATTGGAAGACCTTCAGCCAAAACACTAAAGAGATAAACAATAGTTTCTAATTTACTAAATATTTCTCTTTGCTCTGGGTAAGTTGCAACCATCGAATCTGAGATGGCTCGCAATAAAGATTCCGGAGCATCACCATTCATAATTGAGCATATTTGATCGCAAGATAATCCTCCCATTAATGACTCTAATAAATCGTATATTGTCGGAGCTTCTTGGCGATCAAATACTGGACGAAGTCTATCATTTTCAATATCTGGCTGTGCGACTATTCCCAAATGTTGGAAAGCAACATCCAATAGATTCGGCATATGTGGATCTTCAAGATATTGTTGTAATATTGGTTCAGCAGCAGAAGCTAAATCGTCGTCTGACATGTCTTGCGATTTTGCACAGAGATCCATTAACATGCTTATTAAATCCATAAATAATGGCAAAAGTATTTCACTTAATATTTGCCCTAGGGCTTTATTAAATTCTTTTGTTATCATTTTATCCTGGTCGTCGACCGGAAGTTTTGGAAATGCTGGAATCCCAAACGCAGAAAAATCCTGACTTTGAGATGCTTGATACATCTCTAAACCTTCTTTATACATGTCCAAAGCAGTCATAATAGTTGTTTCTATCCATGGATATTTTTCTCTTATTATTTCAAGAAGATATTCTATTAATTGTTCTGCTATATCTTGACACGGACCAGGATTTAATATCAAACCCGGGAAATCATGGTCTTCTCTTAACTCTATACCATCTGGAAGTATTCCATCCCTAAGAAGTAATTCAAGCGCTTCTTCTATAGAAGTCGGAATATCATAATATTCCGGTCCTGGATTTGGTACGCCGGCCTTCACTTGTTCTTCTATTTGTCTATTTTGTTCTTCTCTTACCTCATTTGCCTTATCTTGTATACATTGCATCCACTCTTCAAAAGCTTTATTCTGTTCGGGGGTGGCTGTTTCGGATCCTGGCCACATTACTTCGATCACGGCCTCATCATATGATGTTGTCTCTGGGTCGACCGCCTCCTCGGTACCTCCATGCTGCTGACCGAGGAGGTCGGTGCCTCCAAGAAGTTGAATCAAAGCATCTTTTTTATCTTTGCACCTATTCTCATGTAAAACAATTTTATAACTATCTGTTTTAACAAGTTCTTCAGAAGTTATATCTTTTCCAAATATGTGAGATTTTAGATTACCATAAACATCTTCTTTGCTGGCCTTCATACATGTATGATAATCCAAAAATAATTTGGCTAATTCTTCTTTAAGTTCCTTTACTTTCTTTTCATCTGGGCCTTTCTTTAATAATCTTTTTTCATATTCTTTTTTCTTGACAACTACTTCAATATATTTTTTGGTACATTTGGTTTTTTTACCTTCATAAAAACCTTTTGGTGCAAATGTAACATTTCCAAGAACAATCTCAGGAGTTCTGTATTGTAATGAGTCTTCAACATCTTTTAAAGGACGTGCAGTAGCAGATTTGCCAGTCTGTGCAGCATAAAAAGCTGCAGCAGGGTCGAATAAAGCTTTGCAGACTTTGCCTTCTTCAAGAAGTGCAACTTCTTCTTCAGTAAATGGGCCGCCGCGAGCTTCGTCGGGATTAGCTTTTATATAAGTACCATAATTTTTAGTTGTATAAAGAGTTTTACTTCTGTATATACCATCTATATTTGTTGTACAATCAGTATTTTCAAAAAATCCACCGTTGGCGTTCGATGTACATAACAAAGTTTGCCATGCTCTAACTTCATTAATGAGGCCTTTACGTTTATCAGTTGCTCCATCTTCAATAATAATTGCTAATCTTTCTTCTTTTGCTTGATTTTCAACAATTGCAGTTTTTTCACATAAATATTTTTTCTTAATCCAACCTTCCTGGCCGATTGGTATAGTATCATATTTTTCAGTTGTTGCAACCTTAGCCCAGGTTCGTTCTAGCTCGTCCGGTATATCACCGGAATCCGGTGGTACCACGCCGGGGTATGAACCAGGAGCAGGAGGCAATACCTGTTCTGAAAGATAATGTAAGCCTACTCCGTCTTGGAAAGCTAATAATGGGCTCTGTGGTACACCGGAGGCTGGAAGCTCCTCATAAAAATGTATTTCTGGGTCGCTGCCGCTGGGAGTGCTAGAAGCAACGTTGCAAACTACATAATCAGCATTTGGGGCTGTTATATCGGGTACCGAGGGAATTTCTATATCTTCAACCGCGATCTCAGGATCTGTTTCTATAGGATTTGGATTAACGATAATTTGAAAATTTTCCGTGAATAGTTGCTCTAAGCACGCTCCATGCTCGCTAGCAAATGCCAATATATCTTCAATAATATCTTTGTTTTCTTCATAGGCTTCTAGAATTTCATCTAGTCCTAAAGAAACAATCAAGTTAATGATATCGGTGTATGACATGTCTTTTCCAAAACAACGCATTATTTCTAAAATAAAAGCTTCAATTGGAATTTTATTCATTATAAATTGATAAACATCATCAATTTGTTCAATAAGTTTTTGAGTTTCTTTTATGCCGGCCCAAATAGAATCTTTGGTATCTATTTTTTTTCTATCGGCATTTCCAATAATCTCGTCTTGCATTTCAGCATCGCGAGCTGCTTGTTCTTCTGCTTCGACTTCTTCATCTGTTTTAGCTGATTTCTCGTCTGCTTTATCTTTAGTATCTTTTAGTTTTTCTTTTTTCTTTTTAGATTTATCACTATGATCTTCAGGAAAAATTATAGCAGCAGGATAAACATATTTACTTACCCAATCCAACCATGATAATCTTTTACGTGGGGAAATACTATATTCTTTTATAATTTCTTTTGCTCTATGAATAAAAGAATTGGTTCTGGGCGAATGTAAAGTTCCGCCGACCTGTGAATCATTAGTTACACACCCAAAACCAACTCGTATTGGGTGACCATTAAATAAAGTATAAATAAGTTTAAATCTTACATTAAAACCAAACTCTAAATAATCTTTTGAATCAATTTTTCCAGGAGATGATTTTTTGTCTTTTTTTGCAGATGCCTCCTTGTCGGTCACAGCTTGACTAAAATCATAATCGTTTATTCTCAAAAGCTCTTTCATGCCAGCTAACCACTGATCAAGCTTTTTAGACTCTTCTTTTAGATTTAACGGTACAGAAAATCCAGGGAAAGTAACCAAACTTTTAGATCTTCTGACCTTTTTATCATAATATTTAAATATTTTTTTAAGTTTCTTTACTTGTGTCTGTAAGTCTTTATAAATAACTCCTGTAGAAAAAGCAAGTTTATGACCGTCGACGCTAGGATTTAAATCTAATGTGCTAAACTGTTTTTCACTAGTCTTAAAATTACCCGGGCCCATCTCGGCTTTTGCATTTTCTATAGCTTCATCACCAACTGGAGTTAAATATCGGCGTAGATTCTTTGTTCCATCTGGGGCGACGTCGGCTGTTTCAGCTATACGATCAATTAGCGCAATTGCTTTTGCAGCCTCTCTAATCTTTTCTAAATTTGGTTCATCGTCAAAATCAAAGGCGGCTTGATTTTTCTGCAAAGCATCAAAAAATCGTGCGGGTACAGAAATTACTATTCTTAAAATACCGTTTTCGACAGTATAATCTTCAATTTCTACATTTCCAAATTTTATAATAGCTACTACACTGCCAACAATAGTATTACCACCTGTTTCTTTATCATAATAATCTAAAAGCCTAGCTAAAGCTTTCAATTTAAATGTTTCTAATGAATTTTCTATAGTAGCCGGTGCAACAGGAGCGTTTTCAGAATATAATGCAATATACTTGGCTTCCCAGGGTTTAGTATCCTTACCCTTTTTTAACCATGGAGAACATTCAAGAACTTGATTAACAACAGCAGTGGTTGTTGATCCGGCTGGTCTCATTTCACTATTATCTGAGTGTGATATTGGTAATAAAACCCAATCTCCATTGTTTATTGCAAGTTTTGTAGGTCTAAGTAACGTTGCATCAATATAACCTTCTTTAATTTTAAGGCTTGTAAGATCTAAATATTTGATTTTATGATATAAAAAATCTGGGCCTAGTTGCTGTTCTACTACAGTAACACCGTGCCCTTGTTGAAGTTTATCTAAAATCCGACCAGAACCTGGGCGGCTTCTAATTTTTGCATCTGTTAAATCTCTCTCTTCAGGAATCCAAACCGTGTGTGTTACACCTTCTAAGCTAGCCATATTTGGCTCAACTGGTAAAGGTCTATTCATTATTGTTTTAGCTAAAATCTCAGAAGCTTTTGGTTCTTCTGTTAATGGAACACCAGTGGATGGCCATGTAACAGTTTGTAATGTATCAGGTGGTACGAGTAGTGTTTTCCCAGCTAATTCTCCAGTTACACCTATAAGCTGTATTCTCCAATAACCATTGCTTTGATCTCCACTGTAATTGGCATATATTCCTGGTTTTAAAAAACCATCAAATGGCAATACAGGATTATCAGGAGAATCCATCTCATCGCCGGCCGTTGAGATCTCTGTTTTATATGGAATCCTTTTTTCATAAGACGGTACAGCAACAAGCGATCCATATTTATCAATTAAAAAAGCCTCATATTCTTCTTTATTGGAATATAGATCACTATTGGCAGCGTAAGATATGGCGCCATAAGTTATATGTGTGGCTCCTTCTGGTACTATATGGCCGCAACCAGTACCGGGCGTATATGAACTGCTATCACTACACGCAATTGCACCGATAACATCAGGTGCCGGATCGCTGTCGACAGTTTCGTAGGCCTGGCCTGGGCCAACGTTCATCTGTTCTAATTTAGTTCTAATATTATTAATATTATACGTTACAAAAAATCTTCCAAGCCATTTTCCCGAAGCTGATGCATAAGTTGTTATTATATTAACATCAATTACTATATCAGCTTTAAACTGCTGTAAATAAGCATTTAATTTTGTGGCAGCTGATGATATATTGGCTGTATTAAAGTCATAAAGTGCCGAATGCATTTTTTCATCTTCTGATAAAATAAAACTGCTGGCGTACGTGCCGGATTCGCCTCCAGCAAAAGTAGCTAATCTTTGTGCCATTTCACGAACTGCAACCTCGGGCACTTTATCGATGGTCAGAGCTAGCTGCTCGGCGCCGGTGAGCCCGTCGTCGACAGCGGGAGCGTCGGCCTCGAATATTCGAATCTCCTCTACAAAGTCTTCTTTAATTTTATAATTTGCCATTTTTTATTCTCAGTATATATAATTAATTCGTATTATTAAATCTAGAACAAATAAATTGATCACTTCCTGGATTTGCGGGATCAGAAATAGCTGGACTCAAATAATTCTTTTTAAAAGATTCTATATTAAACGCCATTGTTTTAGTAGAAACAATAGTATTAGAAAAAATATCCATCATAACTTTTGCTCCCTTTTGCATCGCTGCAACCGAAGGTGATGTTGGGCCGCCGAAAAACGGCGACTGATGGAAATGATAAGCTACATCTCCATTATATTCTAATTGATAAGTAACAAATCCGTTGAAAGTGGATCTTAAATCATCTACCATTTCTGCTAATTCTGTTATGGCAGCAATTAAATTATTTCCTTTGACCAATGGTTGTATATCGCTATCATCATTTCCTGCTACCAA
>Ga0098033_1000371_pt1 | contig 20699 bp, 33 predicted proteins | sample 1_EtaG_FD_75049 | JGI IMG/M metagenome (GOLD analysis project Ga0098033, IMG submission 75049) | Marine viral communities from the Subarctic Pacific Ocean - 1_ETSP_OMZ_AT15124 metaG | ecosystem: Environmental > Aquatic > Marine > Oceanic | place: Pacific Ocean | collected 2015-01-07
AGAGATAAACTCGTTATGGACACGGGCCAGTTCAGTGAGCTTATAGCAATTATTTCAAATGAACCAGAGTTCGATGATGATGATGAACTCCTTGACTTTATTATGGGTACTTTTAAAAGGACAAAAAATGAAACTATTAATTGAAAACTGGCGCCAGTATTTGGATGAGCAGTACCGCAAAGGGCAAGAGAAAGGTCCACAATATTTGTTTGAAAATTATCCTGCTGGTGTTGTTATATTTATCGAATGGTTAACATACGACTTAAAAGATCCGATAGCTGTATATTGGAAAGAAAATCGGAATAAGCTGCGGGATGCGGCCGAGACGGCGCCAACGATCCCGTCCAACTGGCGAGGTAGATCCACCACAAGGCGCCGGGCCGAGGCCAGGGCAGTCCGTGACAAATATGTTAAAGTAGGAAAAAAAACATGGGGTCATATTAACAATATTAAGAAACAGTTTCCTTATGATGTGTTTCCTGATGTAGAAGACTGTCAAGAAAAACTCAATCTTTTAGATGGTCTGGCTGCTGCATTTATAGAAGATCCCAAGTTCATTGGTGATACATCTCAAATTCAAGAGAAATTAAATGAACTTAAATTTGATCCTGAAGCCTTAACTCCTTATGAACGTTGTGCGATAGATATAAGCAATCGTAGAAAAGCCGAGAAAGAAGTAGAGGAGCTATAAGGTTATTATGAAACTCCTATTTGAAAATTGGCAAGAATATGTAAATGAAGAAGTCGTGGACTTTCCTAGTAACGCAACTTTACAAGAGCGCTATGATTCTTACAGAAAACACCTTTCACAAGCTCTAGAACAACTAAATTCCATGAGAGCAATTTTTGAACAAAGCGGATTTGACATGTCGATTATAGATGGGATAATAGCGAACTTAAGGGTTCTGGGTGAAGACGAAGACCTGAAACATGATGTGGAGACTTACTAAATGAAACTCCTACTTGAAAATTGGCGAGAGTATTTAAATGAGCAAGTGAGAGTCGGCCGTTACCTCTATCGTATCGCTAAAGCCTCTAAGGCAGAACGTATAATGAACTCAGGCATTAGAGCGGGCCTGCAGTCCGCTGACACTAACGAGGAGTACAGAAATAAATTAGGGCAACCCGAAGGTAGGGTTTACTTTTTCACTGATTTGGATACCACTAGCGCCATCATTTTTTCATCACCAGAAGATGTTGAAGCAATTATTGGAGATGTTGAAAAAGGGGATAGATTTATTGTTGCCCAAATTGATTCTTCTAAATTAGATCCAGATCTCACTTTTCACATTGATGAAGAGAACGAAGAACTCTTGGGTGCTAATTATGCTGTACATCCTACTGAAGTTCAATGGAAAATTTCGCCTGACGCAATAATTAAAATATATACAGAAGAAGATTTATTAAAAGCAGCAGAAGCAGCAGAAGACGAGGAATATTATCAATGAAACTTACAAAAAAACAAATAAAGCAAATCATCTCAGAAGAGCTTACAAAAACCGATAAAGCCGAAATAAAGCGTATGGTTAGAAAAGAGCTTGAGAAAGAAATGAAATCTAAGCTTAAAAAAGCTGTTGAAGAAGCAGTTGCGGAAGAATTAAAGGGCAAAGCCGCAAAAGAACAAATTGCTGATGTTTCTAAAACAATTATTAAGAAACTCTACAAAGATTTATCGTTCCATCATCCATATATTATTGACAGGATTAAGATTTAGTGTTATACTATATGTATGGATAGCACCCATATCAACGATCCGTTCATTGCTCAATTTGAGCAAGTTAAAGAAGGCGACTGGATCAAATTCAAAAAGGGAGGAATTGGCTTAGTAACCGAAATTGATGAATGCACTCGAATGATGAAGGTGCATCATTTATCAATTTCTAAAGTAAAATGGCGCGTATTATATAACTGTGGCCAATATATCGTGCTATAACACATTCTGCAGGGGCTTCTCGATTCTATTTATGGCATGCCCCACAATAAAAGAATATACACAAAAGACGATTTAACGATTGGCTCTTTAATTAAAGATCTTAATAATGGCGATATCGGCCTTCTTGTAGAGAGATATAATATATTATATGATACTGAATTTGAAGTTTGGATTTGGGATATTTATTGGACCGGGGCGAATATAACCCTAAAAGGTATGAATAGTCCATATACTGAATCCGGCTTATTGGGTCTTTTGAATTCCGGCAGGATGATGATAGTCGAAGGGCCGCAGCATGGAACTCAATGAAATAAGGGCTCTGGCTGAAAAGATTATATTAAGACCTGGAGATTTAATAATTGATACTTTTACAAATTCAAAGGGTTTTTTAATGTTTCGTAGACGCCATATTGATATGATAAAAGACGATATGTATCTTTGGCAAGTTAATTGGTTCAGTCATAACAGAAAATTAATATATACCAATATTGATTTTTATGAAGAAGAAAGTCTAAAAATATCGATAGCTATGGGAACTGTCGAGTGGCATCCAGCATCAGGAGGTAATAATGATCAAATGGAATGCATATAAAGTTTTTAAAAATGGTAAAAGGGCGAAGAGCCCAACAAAAACTTTTGAAGCAGAAGGCGCGCAACATTTCTATAATGAAATCTTGCCGAGCTTAAGCGCAAAACTACAAAAAACAAAATGGCTTGTTGTAAATGACGATGAGCCTCAAGAAAGAAAAGCAGAAAAAATTGATGAAGAGAAAGAACGCAAAAAAGAAATAACAAAATTTGTTTTAGAACATATGGCTGCAAAAGGTCAAAATCGAACAGGATACGCAAGTAATAAAATAATGAGTTGCTTGATGTTATCCAAAGATATAGGTTGGAAATGGGCTTGGTGTCTCGCAGAAATAGGAACTATGAAATATGTGATATCTTTATCGCCGCACTTTAGTACTGATACCGAAGCTGAGAAGTGGATAGAAGAAAAATACAAAGAATTAAAACAATAAATAACTCTATTGTATCTTATGATCACAAAACCCTCTATTTATTTTGATAGAGGGTTTTTGTATTATGAATGGCTTTGAGTTATTTTGGAAAGATTTTTTAAATAAAATTAAAGAAGAAAAGCAACTTCAAGAAATTATACGAAAAACAGGAAATGAATATTGCCTTTATTCAAAGAAAAAAGGTAAAGATGGAAAACGCAAAAAACTAGGTTGTTACCCCACAAGGGCTGGAGCCGAAAAAAGAGAAAGACAGGTACAATATTTCAAACATATGGGCGAAGCAGAAGAAATAGAAGGCAAAGATAGCGATAAAGTGGCTAAAGTAGTCTTTTATAATGATAATGAAGTTCTTTTGCTCAAAAGATCACCAAATTTAGAAAAGTATCCTGACGAATGGGATCTCCCAGGTGGCCATATACATGAGAATGAGTCGATCTTAGATGGCTTGAAGCGGGAAATTTATGAAGAAACCGGCTTAAAAGCAGATAATTACGAAAAACTACAGTTTGGAGACGAAAGATATTTCTTTTTTAAAGCCAAAATGCCCAAAAACTCCCAAATTATCCTTGATCCCAGTGAACATTGGCAACATAAAATGATAAAAATTGATAAAATTAATGATTATGATTTATCAGATAAATTTAAAAATGCCATAGAAGAAGCCTTAAGCCAGGATCACAAATAATGAATTCAAAAAGATACTTTAAAAGCGCCTTTTGTGGTTTTGAAGTGCCGTCCAAATTATAAAAAATAATAAATTGAGTGCAAGTGGAACTTTAATTCTATTTATTGTGTGGAGAAAAGCTCATGAGCGAAAATCAAGCTTGGGATAATTATTCTAAACTAATTTTGCAACAACTAGAAACTCTTACGAAAGGCGTTGAAGCCCTAAGAGAAGACTTGCAAGCCGTAAAACAAGACCTAATTCAGCTAAAAGCACGGGAAGATAGGGTAAATGAGCTAAAGATTTGGAAGGATCGCATTGATGAGGTGATCTCGCCACCTCAATTAAAAGAATTAGTCACCGAAGTTGATGAATTGGTTACTTTTAAAATAAAAGCGATAACCATTTTTGTTGTTATTCAGGCCATAATGGGTCTAATTTTAGCATTTTTGGAATTTTTTTAAATTGACAAAACGTTCGAAGTATGATAAACTTAATTCATAGCATATAATGATATAAAAATGAGTTCAAAAAAGATAAAATATATCGATGATGCAAAAGTTGAGCAAATTATTAGACAAGCGACTGGAGATACGGTCTCCGAAACAGAAGATTTGATTCCGCCTTGTAAAATAAGGGGTAAAGGGGTTATTTATTTGTGGTCTCCAGCTAAAAAATATCATATTTCTGTCAAAAGAGGGACCACAGTTTATCTCGTTGATGAAATGACAGATTTTATGGGGCGTGTTTTAGTCTTTAACGGTATTAACATGCTAGCAATCAGCCCCGAAGAATTAGAAGAAATAGGATTTAATTAAAATGTTGTTTAAATTTGGTTTTTATTGGAAATTTTTACTTATAGTTGTCGGTTTTTGGCTTTTTTACGCCCTTTTCGGCTTTGAAACCACAACGATTACCATTTTATCAGCTATTTTGGCACTATTTTTGAAAGAAAGATATCATATTGTATAAAAAGTCGCTTTTAAAACCTATTTAATTTAAAAAAATGGATGATCAAGACGATTTCGGCGGCATAAGTGCTAAAAAATTCAAAATAGGCGATATTGTGTGCTGGTCTACGTGGAATTCAAAGCTGGAACAGTGGGAAGAGCACTTAGGAGTGCTAATCGACATAAGAAATGAGCTAAAATCGAATAGATTGGTGCTAATATCCACAGTTATGCCCTTAAAAAACGATCAAACGCCTATAGAATTGTTTACTTTTTCTTTAAAATTGGTTTCTTCCTCCTCAAAAGAACAAAAATCATAATTTTAGTCGTATAATAAACGATATTGACGAATTAAATACTATATAAAGACCCATTTGACAACTATTTAAAATATATTCAATATTTTATGAATAAAAAGGTATTTTGGTTCGATGAATGAGTTAAAAACACTAATTAAGCAATTTATTCCGTTTGCACAAGAAAAAATGGGATTTGACCACCCTCCAAAGCTATTTTTACGCCAAGATTCACAGAATGCTGTTGATCCACTTGGAAAAACTGGTTTTTATGATCCAGAAGCCGAATCTATCACACTTTATGTCACAAATCGTCACCCAAAGGACATTTTACGCTCATTATCTCATGAATTGATGCATCATACACAAAAATGTCGAGGAGATTTTGAAAATACCGACGAATTGGGAGAACAGGGCTATGCGCAGAACAATAATCACCTTCGATTTATGGAAATTGAAGCATATCAGGCATCAATTGTCTTTCGAGATTGGGAAGACAGCATAAAAGAGACTATTTATTATGAATCTTTACAAAAAGGAGAAAAAACATCAATGTCTACTAAAGATTGGAAACATAAAGAACTTTCAAATTTACTTGCGGAAGCATGGGGATTTGATTTTAAGCTTTTAAATGAAGAAAAAAGTGCTTTGCGAGATGGTTGCGAACATGATGAAGATAAGCCAGGGGGCCAATACGCACTGGAAGAAGATGAAGAGGAGCCCGTAGATGAAGAGGAGCCCGTAGAAGAAGGCGGCGCCGCAGATCGACCCGAAAGCAAAGGTAAGGGCGTGGATCAGCCCGATCGCGGCAAGCGTATGTCAGAAGCCCAATTACGTCAACTTGTGCGCGCCCAACTCAAAAAACTATTAGAAATGAAAAACAAGAGAGCAAACAAATGATAGAAATATTACAATCTAGTTGGACTTTATTAGCTGGACTTTTGGCTTCAACTTGGGATATTGTTTGTTTAGTTGCAGTTTGGGTATGGGAGGTTCTTTGTCACTTACATGTTAATACTCCTCGTTTGGAAGGCTTATTAGTTGGTGTGGGTTCGGCATGGCTAATGCTTCGCAGAGATAAACATCCACTTCTCAGAGTACTCAGCGCGCCATTAAAACTCGTAGTAGATATTCTTGATCTTTTCTGGGACCAATTAATGGAAGTTGGCGGCGATCTTTGGTCTGTAGCTTACGGATGGGTTCTCGACGGTCTTGACTGGGTTAAAAACAAAATTGTCAGCGCATATAATCGACTGATGGGCTTGTTAAAAAATGTCAAAGATAAATTATCAAACTTGAGGAAATAAATAAAATGCCAAAACCTAATTGGCGAGATTTCGTAAATAACGTTGAAAAAGAAGAGAACATCGATACACTTATTGAAGATGTTCTTTCGGATATTTCTAGTTTACGGCCAAAAACTTTAAATGAAGATAGGAAATTAAAAAATCTGCATCGCAATCTTCTAGAAATTAAACGACGTATTCACAAAATGAATACAGAAATAGAAATTTCTGAAACCAAGCTTTCGATTTTAGAAGAAGGCTTAGGAGAATAATATGGGTGGCGCTGCTGGACACATGGCTCATCCTTATGATTTGCAAGACGTTGAGACGGGCACAGACCTTTTAAATTTTTTTGAACGTGCAAAGTCTTATGTAGAAAAAAAAGGAGCAGCCAGCGTTAAAATAGATGGTGTTAACGTATCTTTCAAAGTAGTTGGTGAGCCGGGAAATAAAGAATTTGCTGTCGATAGAGGATCCTTGAAATGGATCGACATCGAAGGAATCACAATTGATAAAATTAATATGCGGTTTCCAGAAGGTCACGGAATGCGGCGGGCAATTGGTACCCTTTTGGCCATTCTTAATAAAGCACTTCCAAAAATTGAATCAGAATTAGAAGCGCTTGGGTTATATAATGATCCTACAAAATTTCTTAATACAGAATATGTTGAAGGTAAAACCAATGTTACCAAATATGATAAAAACTTTCTAGCTATTCATGGGCTAAATCAATTCTATCACAAAATACATTCAAGAACTGGCCGAGAAAGGCCAGGGCTCGATCGCCCAGAAGGTTTAAAGTCACCAAGTGTCGAAGTTCCTTATGATTCGAGAATAATGGAGAGTTTAATTAAAAAACTAAATTCTGTAGCGGAAGAATATGGCTTTGAAGTTTACGGTTCGGTCCCAACGGAAAAATTGGTTGATATTGCTCTTGATAAGGCTTTAAAGGAACCGGTTTCGTTTCTAATATCCGCTGATCGTGAAATAACAAAAACTCTTGGAGAATGGCTTCAAGAAGTTACAAATCCACGTTATGCTGTTGTCAAGCGCAAGGACGGCAAGAAAACTCATGCTTTACACAAACAACTTTATTTAGATCTATTAAACAAAACAGTCCCCATAGTAGATCTTGTCGAAGAAGAAAACGCCGAAGATGCTCTATCCGGCGCAATCATTATGCATGCCACAAGATTGTTGGGGAATGAAATTCTCAGAGGCTTAACTAGTCCCATGGGCGATGTGATGAATCATGAAGGAATTGTTCTTCGTGATGAAAATGTATTTGGATCACAGCCTGTTAAAATTACTGGTGAATTTATTGTAGGTAATTTGACCGGCGGTTTTGGCGGATTAGAAGAAGAAATGGACGAAGATTTAAAAAATGTAATAGCATTAGTGCCCGGTGCTTTTAAGCCTCCGCACCAAGGCCATGCAGAAATGGTGGAACAATATGCCGTAGAAGCAGATAAAGTTATAGTTTTAATCTCGAAACCAGTCAAAAGCGCTCGCAAGTTAGCTAACGGTCGAGCAATCACTGCCGAGGATTCTGCAAGCATTTGGAAAATATTAACTAAACATTTACCGAATGTTGATATTGAAATTTCTGGACATGCTTCTCCTGTTACAGCAACATATGAATTTGTAAGCGAAGAAGGTCCATTAGAGCCCGGCACAGAAGTTATTTTGGGTGTTTGTACCAAAGGAAAAGACATAGAACGCTTTCGTGGAATAGAAAAATATGCCAAATCTGATATTGAACTTCGCTCGCTATCTAATTGCGCAGTTTCCCCTGTAGAACATTCATCGGAATATATGGAACTTCTAAATATGTCACCACTTAAAAATGATATGCCTAGTGTTTTGGATTCTGCAAAAGATCCAAGTAATTTCCACGCTTCTGATATGAGATATCTTCTTGGCAAAGCCACGGAAGATGAAGAGGCTTTGGAATTGCTTGAAGATTTTGTTGGTGGGCCACGCAACGTTGTACAAATTTTGTCAATTCTTGGTATCGATACCGGATTAAATGAGCCTCTTGGAGAAACATCATCGATGGGGGGAGGTGCCATCGAGGGCGCCCCTTTTGGCCTATCTATACAGGATAGAAAGAGAAAGAGAAAGAAAAGCATATATTATGAACCCGAATTGTATAAAGAAGTATTAGAACTAATTATGTCTAGAGGAATTTTGAAATGAATAAGCAAGAGGAACTGCTAAGAGGTTATATAACCGATACTATCAGATTAGTCAAGAAAAAAAGATCAATAGAAGAGCAAAAACTTCGATTGATGATCCGTGAATTTCTACATTCAGAACTAAAAACACTCAACGAAGCTAGAACTCCTGATAACGATCCTACTCCTCATACAAATACCGGTATCAACGTTTTAGAAGATCTTCTGAAGAAGATTATTCCAGTTCTTGAAACAGATTACAAACTTTTGACAACTGATCCAGTTCAGAGAAAATCCTTTAGAGCGCATATCATCAATGCTGTTATTGATTCACTTACGCCAGTCGAAGCAAATAATGCTGCGATGGTTGATAAAGAAATAGAAGATAATATTGAAGAAGAAATAGACATCGATGTTGTAGAAGACCCAGAACAAGCAAAATTTATTGATATTGATCCCGAAGAGCCCGAAGAAGAGGTAGAGGAAGATCCTCAAGACACGTTTGGTATCGAAGGAGAAGATTTAACCGGTCGAAACATGGCTTACGCTTCATATAAAAAAGTTGAAAGTTCTGTAGTAGATGCTTATGATTTGTTGGGGAATGAAGAAGATCAAGAACTTTTTTATGATTATTTGGTTGCTAATTTAAAGCTCTATTTTGATAAATTTGAAACTGAATTGGGTGTAACGCCGGAAGAGCCAACAAGCCAAGCATATCAAACAGCAAAAAAAGATAGTGAAACTGGTGAAGAAGAAATTGAATTGGAAGTTTAGTGTCTTCTAAATCAACTACAAAATATAAAAGTGTAATCAACAAACTAAAAGACTCTAATAAAATTAATGATAGTATACTAGTATATATTAATAGTATATCATTAGAAGATATTATAGCACTTAAATTAGAGTTGTCAAGTAGAAATTTGAAACACAGAATGTTTGGACTTGACATATGGCACGGCATGGGTTATGTTATTCGTGAAGCTGTTTTGAAATTTGCAATTGGAGCTACTAAATCTAAGAAAGATGCTGCTAGATTTTTAGGAATGGATTATTATAGTTTTTTAAAACTAGTTAAAAAATACAAAATAAAGGAGTTTTTTGATAGTGACAGAAATTTTTAAGGGGATGAAACGGTTTCGACATGGTGAGGAATAGAAAAAGTGCAAGGAGGTGAGATTCGACCTTAACAGTTCAAAAACAATAGTTGCCAATAACAACACACACTTCGAAGCAGTCGCTTTAGCGGCCTAATCGGGTGGCTGCTTAAAGCCATCTATCCAATTTAAGCAAAACAAGAGATAACTTGTAAAAATCAAAAACCATCTGATGCAACAGGACGGTCAGCGTCAGATTATTACCGTCTAACTTTGTTAATTTGTGATAGTAAATTAACTAAACTTGTGAATGACTTTAATTGAACTTATTGTGGACGCGGGTTCGACTCCCGCCGTCTCCACTTTATTTTAGGAGTTACAAATGTCTGAAAAACCAACTGTTATGGTGTCCGGTGGATTTGATCCCGTACACGTTGGACACATCCGTCTAATTTTAGAAGCGGCCAAGTATGGTGATGTTATCGTAGTGGCAAATTCTGATAATTGGCTTTTTAACAAGAAAGGCTTTGTGTTCATGACTTTCCAAGAAAGAGCCGAAATATTGCATGCAATTAAGGGAGTTATTTTGGTCGATTCTGTTAATGATACTAACGGAACAGTTTGCGAAGCCATATATCGTCATCAGCCAACTTATTTTGCCAATGGCGGCGATCGGGGAAAGGGAAACACACCAGAAGTTGATGTTTGCGAAGAATTGGGTATCGAGCTACTCTGGGGAGTTGGTGGCCAAAGCAAAGCAAATTCATCTTCTGATTTGGTAAAAAATGCAGTCGAGCAAGTCCCTTCAGAATTCAGAACAACAGTTTCTGATCGATAATGCTTGACAGTTAAGTTCTATCTAGTTACAATAGGTAAGGTCTCTATATGGCTAATATTGAATCTTTTCTGACATTAAAATTAGATGCTGCTTACCGGCCTTTAGAAGTAATAGATTCATTAGAAGCCTTGGTTATGTGCATTGTTGGAAAAGCGAAAGTAGTAGAAGTTTATGACTCTATTGTCAGATCTCCTTCTAAAGCTTTTAAATTGCCATCTGTGATTATTTTGCAAAGATTAGTAAAATACAGAATAAGAGCCTTAAAGTGTACTAGAATTAATATTTTTAAAAGAGACAAACACACATGTCAGTATTGTGGTAAGAAATTTTCATCTTCAGAACTAACGTTGGATCATGTGATACCAAAATCAAGAGGCGGTGAGAAAAGATGGAACAATATTGTGGCAGCATGTAGAAAGTGCAATCAGGCAAAAGGCAATAAGACGCCCAAAGAATCAAACATGCTTCCAATTAACAAGCCAATTCGTCCTAAATCAATTAATTTTAAATTTCAGAATTTCTCAGATCCAAAACACGTTTGGAAAAGTTATCTTTGGTTTTAAGCGATAGCTTATTAATTTATTCTCCTATATATTAATGGGGAATTTATATAAAAAGGTAACAAAATGATTAATTTATTTATTGCATGCTTGATTTCGCTTTTCGCATGTACTCCAAAACTTAATGCACCAGATACAGAAATCATGATTGAAGTTAGTGACCCAATTTTTGGATTTACAGAAACATCAAATTGCGGCTATAATCTTAATAATTCAGCATGTAATTTTGGGCTAAAAGATAAAAATGGAGATTATTGGGAATTGGATGAAACTGCTGGAAATTTAATATTATTAGATTTGTCAGCTATGTGGTGTGCCCCTTGCCAAAAAGCTGCAATGACAGCACAAGCAACGCAAGATGAATTTGAAAGTCAGGGCTTTTTATATGTTACGATATTATTTGATGATACTTATGGGGAAAGTGTTGAAGTCGAAGACGCCAAGCTTTGGGCTGAATCTTTCGAGCTTACAACTGCGCCAGTATTAGTAGGATCCCGTGATATGCTAACATCTGGAGGAGCTACGGATTATGGATTTCGTGTCGCCAGTTGGCCAACATTTATTTTATTAGATCGAAAACAAAAAATTGCTTTTACTTTAGCTGGCTTTAACGAAGAATGGATTCACTCTCAAATTGAAAATAATTTATAAATGTGGTTGACATAAGAAAAATTATTGGTTATATTAGATTATGACACTTGGAACAATAATGCGGTGTAAAACCAGGAGACAACGCTACAATGAAAAAAAGAAAATTGCAAAAACTTTTCCTATTAGTATTGCCACTATTAATTTTAAATGCGATGGAAATCTTGCTTATATTGTTCGAACTGCCGCTTGTTTTGGTGCTGAAAATATTCACGTAATTGGCTCAGTCCCAAAAAGAAGCGGCCTTAGTTCTTCTTCTGGTTCACTAATAGATTATGCGAATATACAACAGTATAGTTCTCCAAGAAAATTTCTTTCATATATGGAGGAAAACGATATTAAGCTTATAAGCGCTGAATTAACAGATGGTTCAATCAATCTTGAAAATTATAGATTTAATTTTAATAAGCCTGTTTGTGTAATATTGGGAAATGAGCAAACAGGCGTACCTGTTGAGATTTTAAGAAATAGTGATATAGTGCATATTGAAATGCCGGGTGTTGGCTACTGCCTCAATACATCACAAGCTGGCAATATTATGTTATATGAAGCAGTTAAACAGTATAAACATCAAAAAAGTATAATTTTTTAATAAATGTATAAAAATATATCTAATTATAGTTGTAGAAATTAAAAAACCTCTATGGCTAAAAAAAATTATGTTTTAGATACTAGTGTCTTTTTAACCGAAGCTAGTTGCCTTTTCAAATTTGAAAATAATGATATTTTTGTCCCTCTTAAGGTATTAGAAGAGGTAGATAGACACAAAAAACGACAAGACTCTGTTGGTGTTAATGCTCGTAAATTTATTCGTATGTTGGATGAATTTAGAAAGAAGAACAGTCTACAAGTCGGTGTAAGAATAGGAAAAGGAAAAGGAATATTAAAAGTAATTTCTTATAATGCTCTTGAAAATATTTCTTTCCCATCCGATTTAGATCTCCAAGAGCCAGATCATATTATTATTGCTTCTGCTCTTTCTGTAAAAGAGCAATCTTCGCGCAAAACAGTATTAGTTAGCCAAGATATCAATATGCGCGTGATATGTGATGCAATAGGATTATTAGCAGAAGAATATGATGATCAGAAAGTGGTGGTTTCTTCAAATGAGCTTTATTCAGGGCTCGCCAAGCACTCTGTTGATGACCAAATTATTGATAGATTCTATATTGATGAAGAAATCTTGATATCAAAAGATGAAGTAAAGGGGACTTGGTACCCCAATCAATTTATTCTAATGATCTCCAATGCTAACGAAAAGAAAAGTGCTATAGCGCGCTTTCATAGTCATTTCCAATCCGTTCAAAAAATTAAACAGGACAAGATATCCGATTGGAAAATTTCGCCTAGAAACAAAGAACAGGCATTTGCAATTGATTTGTTATTGGATCCAGAAGTTAAATTAGTTTCTCTTGTGGGGCGCGCCGGTTCGGGCAAGACTTTGTGTGCAATTGCCGCCGGTTTACAACAAACAATTGGGCTCAGGGGCCAAAATATTTACGATCGTCTGATAGTCTCAAGACCAATTCAGCCGCTTGGAAAAGATATTGGCTTTCTTCCTGGCACATTAGAAGAGAAAATGCTTCCATGGTTGATGCCTATCCAAGATAATTTACAGTATTTGTTAAGTGGTGACAAAAATGCCTTGCAAATGTATGTAGATAAAGGTAAAATAGAAATAGAAGCTTTAACATATATTCGCGGTCGTTCGATTGCAAAATCTTTTATTGTGGTCGATGAAGCACAAAATTTAACAGCGCACGAAATTAAGACTATCATTACAAGAGCGGGAGAAGGAACTAAAATAGTGTTAACTGGCGATATCGAACAGATTGACAACATTTATGTTAATGAAACTTCTAATGGTCTTGCTTATGCAGTTGAAAAATTCAAAGAATTCCCAATTTCTGGGCATGTAACATTTACCAAAGGAGAACGCTCTGAGTTGGCCACTTTGGCAGCAAAGGTTTTATAGTAAGATGCCAATTCAGTTTATTTTTGGATTAATTATCGCAAATTTTGTTGAATGGCTTGTACATAAATATGTTTTACACAAATTAGGAAAAATGAGAACTAGATTTTTAATATTAGGAAAAAAGAAGATTTTTGTTTTTCTTACACACTGGAATCAGCACCATAGAATATCAAGAAAAAATGATTTTCGTGATTCTGCTTTCTCTTTTAGAGAAATATTTGGTATTTTTATTTTATTAGTTATAGCATTTCCTATTTGGTTTATTTTACCCGGCATTTATTATGGTTTTATTTTTAGTGCAATGCTATATTTACTAATACACAATATTTCACATAAATATCCTGAATTTTCAAAAAAATATATTAGATGGCACTACGATCATCATATGGGAAAAAATCAAAATAAAAATTGGTGTGTTACTTATCCATTAGCAGATTATTTACTAGGAACGAGAATAAAATATGAATATAGAGAATGAAACTATTAAATCGTTAGTTGCGATAGACAGTCCGTTAAAACAAATGCTTGTTGATTATGTTGGAAAGCGTTATGTTAAAGAAGAAGAAAAATTTGATGTTACCGTTGAGATGATTGCGGAAACTTTAGCCACGGAGTTTCCAGAATTTATGTTGGTAATAGCTGAAGAAAATTGGATCCGTGGTTACAAACAAGGGCTAGATGATGCTGAAAAATTATATTCAAAACAAACAACTGAATGAACAAGTGCAAAATTTTTATACCCCATCTGGTATACATGTTTATTTTAAAGAACAATTATTAAATGATTGGGTTGATGTTGAAGAGGTTGTACTAAAATTAGAAAGCTTGATGCCACAATATTTTTTTAATGAAATGGATATGATTATTGTTGGACATTTTGGTGAATTTGAAAAAAGGCACATTAATGCTTTCTATAAAGATAGTGCTCTATATGTTTCTAATTTCCAAACCAACAATGAGGATCTTTTAGATGATTTGGTGCATGAAATGGCTCATGCCATTGAAGAGGCATATGGTTATGAGATTTATGCCGATTCTGAAATCAAAGATGAATTTTTGAATAAAAGAAACAATTTGTATCATATTCTTTGGAAAATGGGTTTTAAGGCTCCAAAAAGTTTATTCTTAGATACAGAATACGATAAAGAATTTGATGATTTTTTATTGAAAGATATAGGATATGATAAATTAGCTGCCATAATGCAAGGAATGTTTATTAATCCTTATGCAGCGACATCATTGAGGGAATATTTTGCTACTGCTTTTACCGAATTTTATTTACACACAGATGAACATCGCTTTCTTAAAACAATAAGTCCCCAAGCTTATAAGAAAATTATTTTAATTAATAGACTTGACAAGGATTAAAATTGTGTTATAATAAATTGAAACATATGGAGAATATATGCCTCATATATCCTATTCTGAACTAAAAGATTGGAATTATTGTGCATGGTATCATAAACTAACTCGAATTGATAAACTCGCCGGCTTTAAAGGAAACGAATACACAGCTTTCGGAACTGCGATGCACAGCGTGTGCGAAAAGAAACTTTTAAAAGAAGAATTCGATGACGTTGAATATTTTATAGAACAATTTGAAAAATCTATTGATAGATTGGATGATGATGTCGAAATTAATTCTCTGCTAATAGAACAAATGGAAGATCAAGGTAAATTGATTATTCCAGAAATCGAAGAAGCGCTAAATAATTATTTTGGAGAGGATTACGAGATAGTGGGTTCTGAAATTCCTTTATATGAGGATATAATTTTACCTTTCGAAGCTGGTTGGAGTAAATACAAATTTAAAGGATTTATCGATGCCGTCGTAATGACACCTGATGGTAAAGTTCATATTTTTGATTGGAAAACTTGTTCTTGGGGCTGGAACGCTATGAAACGTAGTAATCCGATGGTCACATACCAGCTTACTTTATATAAGTACTTTTTTGCTCAGAAGATGAATATCGATCCTAAAAATATTGAAACACACTTTTCTCTTCTAAAGAGAACTGCTAAAAAAGATTATGTTGAATTCTTTCGCGTCACTAGCGGCCCGAAAAAAACACAAAATGCTTTAAAATTATTAAATAAAGCATTATACAATATTAAGAAAAAGCGTTATATTAAAAATAGATTATCATGCAAATATTGTCAATTTAGACACACCGAGCATTGTACATAAATGGAGAAAAAAGAATGTATTTAGCCGAGTATATTTGGATAGATGGCAGCAAGCCAACTGCCAAATTAAGAAGCAAAACGAAAGTTAGAGAACAGAAAGGGTATATAGAGGATCGTAGACCCAATGCAAATTGTGATCCTTATACTGTAAGCGGATTGATATTAAAAACAGTTATGGAGTTTTCATGAAAAAGAAAAAGATATTAATTTTATCTGATCACCCATTATCGCCATCTGGTGTGGGAACACAAACAAAATATTTTATTGAAGCACTGTTAAAAACAGGACGCTATCAATTTGTTTGTTTGGGCGGCGCCGTTAAGCATGATAATTATGCCCCTCAAAAAGTTGATCCATGGAATGATGATTGGCGAATATTCCCTGTAGATGGCTACGGAAACCATGAAGTTATCCGTTCTATTCTTCAGAAAGAAAAGCCAGATGTTCTTTGGTATATGACAGACCCACGTTTTTATGAATGGCTGTGGGAGATTGAAAATGAAATTCGCGCTAATGTACCAATGGTATATTATCATGTTTGGGATAATTTTCCTTCTCCAAAATTCAATGGAAAATTTTATCGTTCAACTGATGTAGTAGCTTGCATTTCTAAAGTTACATATAAGATTTTGCAAGATGTTGTTCCAGAAGTTTCTTCATTCTATCTTCCTCACGCCGTTAATAGTGCTATTTTTCATCCAGCGAAAACTCCTGAAGAAAAAGAGGCATCAAGCGCGATAAGACAAAAAATTATTGATGCATCCATAGAAAAGTATAGAAATCCAAATAAGAAAATATTTTTCTGGAACAACAGGAATGCGCGCCGAAAGCAAAGTGGAACTCTTATTTGGTGGTTTAAGGAATGGCTAGATAAAGTTGGCCACAATAAAGCAACTCTTCTCATGCATACAGATCCCAAAGATCCTCATGGGCAAGACTTGCCACACATTATCGATGAACTTAACGTAGGAAATGGACAAGTTTTGTTATCGACGCAAAAGGTGCCTCCAGAGGAATTAGCCAACATATATCGATTGGCAGATTATACAATTAATATTTCTGATGCCGAAGGTTTTGGATTGGCCACTTTAGAATCGCTTTCTTGTGGGACTCCCATAATTGTTAATATGACAGGAGGACTTCAAGAACAAGTGACAGATGGCAAAAAATATTTTGGTTTTGCTATTGAGCCTGTATCGAGAACGGTTATCGGTTCCTTACAGGTACCTTATATTTATGAAGATAGAATTTCTCAAAGAGATTTTGAGAAGGCTTTGAATAAGGCGCTTAAGTTGCCTCGTAAGAAGTATCAAGAAATGTCAACACTTGGTAGAAAGCATGCGTTAAAGAACTATAACTTTGAAAATTATGAACGCAAGTGGATCGAAGCAATAGATGAAGTAGTTGATACTCATGGTTCGTGGGAAACACGAAAAGGTTATAAACGTTGGCACCTTTTGGAGGTATCGTGAAAAAGAAAATTTTACTGAGGGCGCCCTTGCTCACACGTAGTGGTTATGGAGAACAAGCAAGATTTGCTTTAAGATCTTTGCGTTCTCGGACAGATTTATTTGATATTTATATTCAGCCATTGCAATGGGGTCACACTTCGTGGCTGAATGAAGAATCTGAAGAGCGTAAATGGATTGATTTTACAATAGAAAAGACAATTGCCTATATCCAACAAGGTGGCCAATTTGATGTTTCACTTCAAGTAACCATTCCAAATGAATGGGAACAACTAGCGCCTATTAATGTCGGGTATACTGCTGGCATCGAAACAACAAGAGTCGCCCATCAGTGGATTGAAAAAGGTAATTTGATGGACAGAATTATTGTTGTTTCGAACCATTCAAAATACGTTTATGCAAATACAGAGTATACGGCACAGAACAACGAAACAGGAGCACAATCAGTACTTCGTCTTCAAACACCTATTGAGACCGTAAACTATCCGGTCAAAATATTTGAGAAATTGTCTGATTTAGATTTTCAATTAAAGCACGATTTTAATTTTTTGGTTGTTGCTCAATTCGGTCCTCGTAAGAATCTCCAAAATACACTTAAGTGGTTTGTGGAAGAATTTCATGACGAAGAAGTTGGTCTTGTGGTTAAAACGAATATGATTAAAAATAGCCTGATGGATAGAGAGAAAACGCACGAGAATTTAACTCATGTTTTAAGTGGTTACCCAGATAGAAAATGTAAGATTTATCTTCTTCACGGCGATATGACTGATGAACAAATACACAGTCTCTATAAGCATCCACAAATCAAAGCCTTCCTGGCATTGCCGCACGGAGAAGGTTTCGGACTTCCTATCTTTGAGGCAGCTTATAGTGGCCTCCCAGTGGTCGCCACAGGCTGGTCAGGACAATTAGATTTTCTAACCGATGAACAAGGTAAGGAACATTTTTATAATGTAGCATTTGATTTGCAGCCAGTTCAAGATGATGTTGTTTGGGAGGGCGTTCTTATTAAAGAAGCTATGTGGGCCTTTCCTCGCGAATCATCTGCCAAAGAACAAATGCGTCTTTGCTATCAGCAGTTAACGGATGGAACAGCGGCAAACGATGCCGAAGTTTATGTAAAAGCGCTTCATGAGCGGTTCAGCGAAGAAAAAATGTATGCCGCATTTTTATCGGCAGCAGGAGAAGAAGAATTTAACATTGAATCATGGCTGGATGATCTTAATGTTGAAGAAATAGAATGAAGTTTGTATTCATAGCTGACTTTTTTACCGATCAGGTATTAGGAGGCGGCGAATTAAACAATGACGAATTAATAAAAATACTTAGCGCCTGGGGTCATCAAATTGTAAAGATTAATAGCCATTTTGTAACAACTAACTTTATTGAACAAAATAAAGATAAGAAATTTATTATTGCTAATTTTATAAATTTACGAAGAGACTGCTTTGAGGTGCTATATGACAAACAATATATAATTTATGAACATGACCATAAATATTTAACAACACGGAATCCAGGCGTTTTTCCAGACTTCAAAGCGCCAAAAGAAGCAATCATCAATTATAAGTTTTATAAAGAAGCGAAAGCTGTTTTGTGCCAATCTAGTTTTCATAAAGGAATTGTTGAGAAGAATCTGGAATTAGAGAATATTATAAGCACCGGCGGCAATCTTTGGAGTACAGAAAGTTTAAATTTAATGAGAGAAATATCGCAAAAGGGAAAGAACAAAGCGTGTTCAATATTAAAGTCGAATATAGGGCATAAGAATACTTTTGAGGCATTAAGATTTTGTCAGGTTAAAAATCTCGAATGTGAATTGATAGAAGATAAAGATTATCATAATTTTTTGAGGAAACTTGGTTCAAATGAAAAATTTATTTTTTTTCCAAAAACGCCGGAAACTCTTTCTAGAGTTGTTGTCGAGGCTCGTATGATGGGGGCGTCTGTTATCACTAATAATTTAGTAGGAGCAACCAAAGAAGATTGGTTTAAATTTAAAGGGAAAGAGCTTATTAAGATTATGGATTCCAAAAGAAGTGAAATACCAAAAAAAGTTATTGGGGCTTTTGATGAAAATACTCTTAACCATTAATAAGACATATCGTGGCCATATGGATATGGGACATTGGTATGTTTATTTGCCCTTAAGGCGATTGGGCCATGAAGTATATTTTTATGACACAGTTGAACCAGAAGAAAAAGATTATAAAAAAATCATTGAGGAGTTTAAACCTGATTTGATTTATTGTTGCCTTACTGGTAATAAATCAATCGCCCCTCATGAGCCATGGAAAGAGATTTTAGACGAAACTAATTCCGGCAGAACCAAAACGTTTAATTGGTTTTGTGATGACACATGGAGATTTGATAATTTTTCAAGCAAGGCATGTTCATATTTTAGTGTTTGTTCTACTCCCGAGCCTGCTTATATTGAGAAATTTAAGTCAATTGGATATGACAAAATATTATTAGGATCATGGCATGCCAATTCAGAGATTTATTCACCAAAATCTTTTCCCGAAAGGGATATCACTATAGGATTTGTGGGCTCCCCCACGCTGTCTCGTCGCGACTATTTAGTAGATAACCCCATATCAGTAGAAATTATATTTAATGTTAGTACTGAAGAAATATTTGCTGCTCACTCACGAACTAAAATCGGATTGAATCTTAGTATTAACGATAATGATCCAGAAGGCGGAACTCAGATGAAACAGCGAATATTTGAGATTATAGCCGGCGGCGGGGCGCTTTTGACACAATATCACAAAGGTATTGAAAGCTTTTTTGAAATCGATAAAGAAATTGTGACTTTTGAAACAATGGAAGAATTTAATAAAAAAGCTAAATTTTTATCAAAAAACGAAAGAATAGCAAAAATGATCGCCAAGAATGGATATCAAAGACTTCTTAACGAGCATGATTCAAAAATTAGACTTTCTAAACTATTAAAACAAATAAAGGAGATTTAGATGAAAGTATATGTATTTGATTATACGGAACATGCAGGTAAATGGATTTATAAAGGATATCAAAACGCATGGGCCAAATTAGGTTATGATGTGAAGATATTAGAAGTTGATAGAATTCTAGATGATATTTTGCACGGTGGTAATTTTCTCGATAGTTTTAACGAAACAGAAGGAGAATACATAATTATGTATATAGATTCCCTGTGTAATCACAAAGCTTTAGAAATAATTGAAAAAAGCTACAAGTCTTTTGTTTTTGCATTGCCGAATTCTTTTCCTGCACCATGGGGAGGACATGCCAATTTTGTAAGTCAGGCCCCCGATGAAGCAATCCACGCTTTGAATAGCATGGAAAATGTACATTTATGGACTTTTGGAGATTGGACCGGAAATCACAATAAGTGGAAAAAAGTCCATACCGTACCATTGGCGTTTGATTCAATAGCCTATCAGCCAATAAAAAATGAAAAATATAGTAAATATGATATTAGCTTTATCGGCGGTTGGGCAGATAATGGATTTAATGAGAAAAAAGGGATAATGTTTAAACATTTCTCTGAATTTAAGAAATCTGGATTAAATTGTGGATTCTTTGTTAATAAGAATTTAACCCATGAACAAGAAA